>Ga0302319_10025655_pt1 | contig 10420 bp, 9 predicted proteins | sample Bog_T0_2_FD_203319 | JGI IMG/M metagenome (GOLD analysis project Ga0302319, IMG submission 203319) | Peat permafrost microbial communities from Stordalen Mire near Abisko, Sweden - Bog_T0_2 | ecosystem: Environmental > Terrestrial > Soil > Wetlands > Peat | place: Sweden: Abisko, Stordalen Mire...
TGTCTCGAGGTCTTCCAAGGCCAGGCGGAAATCGGCGACTGGATATCCCTCAGCGTTTGGATTTCGGCTTGCGCCATAGGTATCGGCGCAGCGAGGGTTTTGATGGTCAAATCAGATCCAAACAGGGCAGCCGACGCATAAATGCGCATTCTGACTGAGTGACCGGCGATCCGGAACCTATCGGCAAGTGACCGATTGCTCGAACAGCGACGACCCTCACTTCCCCTTGTAATCCTGAAACAGTTCCGGGAACTCTTCCTTGAGCGCCGCAATCTTGGGCCGGTCGCACACCTGAATGTACGGATTGTCGGGATTGTGCAGGGCGTAGTCCTGGTGGTAGGCCTCGGCCGGATAGAACCCCTTGAGCGGCGTCACCTCGGTCACAATCCTCTTGGGAAACACGCGCGCGGCGTCCAGTTGCGCAATGTAGGCTTGGCTCAGCTTCTGCTGCTCCTCGCTGGTATAGAAGATGACCGACCGATAGGAGGTTCCCTCGTCAGGCCCCTGGCGGTCCTTCTGGGTGGGATCGTGGGCCACGGAGAAGAACACCCGCAGCAGCTGGCCATAGGTGATCTGCGAGGGATCGTAGAGCACGCGCACAGACTCGGCGTGGCCGGTTCGCTCCGTCGTGACCTGATCGTAAGTGGCCGAGGCAGCCGTGCCGCCTGCATATCCGGCGGTGGTGTCCAGCACGCCTTTGACCCGCTCGAAGACAGACTGCGTGCCCCAGAAGCAGCCGCCGGCGAAGACCGCCACCTGCTTGCCGGGCGTTGTGGCCAGCGCTTCATCGCCGTCGGCAGGGGGAACGGGAGAGCGGGTGGCCGCATGGCAACCGGCAAATAGAGCCATGATCATCAGCAGCGAGCCCAGCACGCCGCGCAGGGAAAGTAATTTGGACATGGAAACCTCCTGGGCCGGCATCGCCCTGGCCCGCACCCCGTCTGATGCGGCGTTCGGATAAAGGTTACCGCCGCCCAGCGCCAGTTTCAGCGCCAAATTTACACAGCACCCGGTTGGGGAGGAGCCTCGGCCGTCCTTTGCTCTGGCCACGGGAACTATCTTCGCAATTCCCGCGTATTAGCAAAATATGCAATGCGTGAGTACATTAAGCTGGAGCGTGATAGGGTTGGCGTCGCCGCCGCGTAGGCCACGCCGAGCCCTTGAGGCCCCTGGGGCAGCCCCGAACGCCGGCGCCCAAAGGCCGCAGGCGCCGGGAGCCGGCCAGGCCGTTGCCCCGGTCTTCCGCCAGGCGCGCATGGAGGGAAATCCGCTGGAAGTCGACTGGTCCCAAGTCGTGCGCCTGTGCATGAACGGCGATTCCGGCGCGTGGGCGGACCTGGTCCGTACCCACCATCGCCGCGTGTACGGGCTGTGCTATCGCTTCACGGGCAACCCGGCCGACGCTGAAGACCTGACCCAGGATGTGTTTCTCAAGATCTACTCCAACCTGGCCAGCTTTGACCTGACCCGCGGCAGCCTGCAGGTGTGGATCACCACCATGACCCGCAACCTGCTGGTGGACAACTTCCGGCGGACGCGCAACCTGCGCGCCACCGGCTCGCTCGACGACGGCTGGGAATCGAGCGAGGAGCTGAGCCCCATTGACCGGCTCACCGCGCGGGGGCCTTCGCCGCACGAGTCGGCCGCCCAGAAAGAACTGGCCAAGATGGTCCAGGACGCACTCGCCAGGGTCTCGATTGAACTGCGCGAAGCGGTCATTTTGCGGGACCTGCAAGACCTTGACTACAAAGAGATTGCCCAGGTGCTGGGCATACCCGAAGGGACCGTAAAGTCCCGCATCAGCAGGGGACGCGCGGAACTGGCGCGCCTGCTGGAACGTACTAAACGGGAGGTAATGTAACCATGAGTGAGCGCACAAACATCCCGAGCTCCCCGGCCTGTGGCCACTGGGAGACCCTTTTGGCGGACGCGCTCGACGGGCTGTTGAAGCCTGAAGACGAGACGGTCTTCGCCGCACACATGGCGGTCTGCCCGGCCTGCACCGCATTGTTTGACGAGTCCCGTCGGGGGCGCGAGTGGCTGGAGTTCCTCTCGCCGGAACCTGAGGTTCCGGCCGGCCTGCTGGACAGAATTCTGGCCCAGACCGGCCCCGGCCAGGTGGCCGGCTACGGACTGGTCCCCAGCTCCGGCAACGTGCTACCCATGCGGCCAAGCTCACTCCCGGCCTGGCAGCGGCCAGGGTTCATGGGCCAAGTCCGGCGCTTTGCCGAGCCCCGTCTGCTGATGACCGCGGCCATGGCCTTCTTCTCCATCGCGCTGACCCTCAACCTGACCAATGTGAAGCTGAGCAGCCTTCGCCTCAGCGATCTGCGGCCTTCGTCGGTGCGATCGTTTGTGGAGCGCCGGGTGACCATGGCCTCCACCCCCATCATCCGCTACTACGATCACCTGCGGTTCGTCTACGAAGTCGAGTCGAGAATGCGCGAACTGCGCCGCACCGAAGGCCAGGACAGCAACCAGCAACGACCCAGAGAAGCCGCGCCGGGGGAATCAAAACAGAACCCAGGGCACAAAGACGGAGGCTCCCGCGTGGACCCTCCCCAGCAGTCGGTGACGCCAACTTTTAACGATGTCAATGACTTGATGGAGAGTTCCCTCACATTTCCTGTCCTGAGCGGCGATGCAGCCGCGCAGGCCCGGCCCGCGCATTCCGGCGGCTCCACATTGGAAGTTCGGGAAAGGAGCACAACATGGACTGCGTAAATCACAGTGGCACCGGCGCCACCGCCTTCTGCCAGAGCTGCGGCAAGGCACTGTGCGGTAGCTGCGCGCGCACGGCCCCCGGAGGACAGGTGCTCTGCGAGCCCTGCTTTACCGCCTGGCAGACTTATCAGCAACCGTTTGTGCCCATCTCGACCGGCGGTCCCAACCCGGCGGCAGCCGCGGTGCTGGGTCTGATACCGGGCGTGGGCGCCATGTACAACGGCCAGTTCTTCAAGGGCCTCATCCACGTGGTGATCTTCGCCGTGCTGGTCAGTATGGCGCACATCTCGGGAATCTTCGGCATCTTCATCCCCGCCTGGATTCTCTACCAGTCGTTCGAGGCCTTCCACACCGCCAAGGCGCTGCGCGACGGCCAGCCGGTCCCCGATCCGCTGGGGCTCAACGAGGTGGGCAACTGGCTCAACCTGGGCAAGCACCCGCAGTATCCGGGCCAACCGCCCATGGGTCAACCGCCCAGCCAGCCCGGCGCTGGCCCCGTTCCACCCAATCCCGGCGCGTGGACCGCGAGTCCGGCTCAGCCTCCTCCGCCGGCCGGCTCCTGGCAGCCGCCTTATACGGGTGGGCCCTACCAGCCTCCGTATCAGGCGCCGCAGCAGAACCCGTACCAGAGCCCATACCAGGGCGAGTGGCAGAACCCGTACGCACCGCCGCCTCCCGGGCCGGCCGATCCCAACGCGCCGCAGACGATTCCGCCCGATCCCTCGGCCTACTGGCATCCGGGTTTCTGGCGTCGCGGAGCGCCGGTGGGCGCAATCGTCCTCATCGCCCTGGGCGTGCTGTTTCTGCTGGGGCAGATGGATATTTTCAATGGCCGCCTGATTGAGTATTCGTGGCCTGTGTTTCTGATCGGCCTGGGCGTGTGGCTGGTTGTGCGCCGTCTCGGGGAGTCGCAAGGAGGTCCCAAGTGAACCACTACTTTCTTATTCGCCGCCTGCGCGGCCCGGCTTTTCTTCTGCTTGTGGGCGTGAACGCCCTGCTGGCCCAGGCGCACATTCTGGGTTGGGGTAGGAGCTGGCCCTTCTATCTGATCCTGGCCGGCGTTCTGGCCCTTGCGGAACGGGCGGCGCTGGCGACCGCTGATCCGATACAGCAGCCGCCGTATCCCGGCGCGCCTTACCCCGGCCGGCCAAGCCCGCAGACTCCTGCGCCGGGCCCAGAGGGCGCCCCCACCTCGATTGTTCCTGCGCACTCCCATGATTTCGGCAACGATCCGAACGGAGGACAATCATGAGCAGCGTCCCTCCCAATGCTCCTCCAGGCGCACCACCTCCCGGCTATCCGCCCGGCGGTTATCCACCCTATGACCCACGCACCCAGTGGCGCATCTATCGCGATCAGCAGAAGGCCGCCTGGCGTGCCCAGCGCGACGCCATGCGCGCCCAGCGCTACGCCGCCAAGGCCGGTTACTACGGGGGCGTCTACGCACCGCGCGTGCCCTCGGTTGTCGGACCGATCATTCTGATCGGCGTCGGCGTCATCGCCTTCCTGGTCATCACCGGCCATATCCAGGCCGGCCAGTTCTGGACCTGGTACGCGCACTGGTGGCCACTGCTGCTGATCGGCGCGGGCCTCGCCCTGCTCGGCGAGTGGGCCATCGACGCCAGCCGCAAAACGCCGGTCCGCCGCGGCGGCAGCTTTGTCGGTCTGCTGATTCTGCTTGCTTTCCTTGGCTTGGGCGCTGCTGGATGGGATCACTGGTGGGGACCGCTCCGCGCCCAGTTCGGCGACCAGGGCGACGACTTCTTCAACGCCTTCGGCCGTCCGGAGCACGATCTCGACCAGCAGATTCTGAACTCGACCATTGCCGCCAACGGGACCATTGAGATTCAGAACCCGCGCGGCGACGTCAGTATCACTGCGGGCGATGGGCCCGATGTGCAGGTGCAGGCCCACGAAGTGGCCTATGCCGATTCCGACTCCGACGCCAGGAAGATCTTTGACACCGAAGCCGCCCACGTCACCGTCAGCGGCAATGCCGTGCTGGTGAAGTCGGAAAGCAACGACAGCGGCCGCATCAACCTGACCGTCACTGTACCCAAATCCGCGCGGGTCACGGTCGACGCCGAGCGCGGCGATGTGACCGTAGCCAGTCTCGGCTCCGGACTCAACCTCACCGCCTCCCACGGCGATGTCCGCCTCAACTCCATTACCGGCTCCGTCCAGGTTCACTTTCCCAGCGGACACCACGACTTCTCGGCGCACCAGGTGGATGGCGACCTGACCGCCGACGGCGATATCAACGACCTGACGCTCTCAGAGATCAAGGGCAAGATCACACAGAACGGCGAGATCCTGGGCGATGTGCACATCGAAAATGTGGGCGGACCCATCCATCTGCACACCAACATCACCGACCTTCAGGTAGCTGCCCTACCCGGCGACCTGACGCTCAACTCCGACGACCTGCGCGTCTCGGAAGCCAAGGGCCAGGTGCGCGTGACCACCCACGCCAAAGACGTCGATCTAAGCCAGATCTATGGCGACACCTACGTCGAAGACCGCGACGGCACCATTTCGGTGGAGCCGGCCGGCAGCTACGCGGTGGACGCCCGGAACAGCAAGGGCGACGTCGAGCTGACGCTGCCGCCCACAGCATCGGACTCTGTGAACGCCCACACCCACAACGGCGACATCGTCTCCGACTATCCTCTGCCGTCGATGGAAGGCGACGATAAGACGGCCAACTTCCAGATTGGTTCCGGCGGCACCAGGGTGACCCTGAACAGCGAAAACGGCGACATCCGCATCAAGAAGGGCTCCGCCGTCCCGCCGCCGCCGGCCTTAGGCGAAGCTTCAAGCGCTCCGGAAACGCCAAAGGCACCGCATCTAAAGGCGCCCAAGCCCATTCCGCCGCAACCGGTAACGCAATAACGCTGAGGCAGTCCCGCACTTCCCGTTCAACAGAACAGGCGCAGGAGGCACTCCCTCCCGCGCCTGTTCCATGTCGGCGGCCAGTGGGCTGGAATCCAGCCAGCGGTCTCCGCTTCAAGCCGCCCACGCCCGGCGCGCTCTCTAGGCGACCAGGCGGCGCACGTTGGACCCGCGCCTGCCCGGGTCACGTTTTCCGCCAGCGGGCAGTTGGAACCTGTCCACAACCTGCTGCAGCAGGGCCGCCAGCTTGGCCAACTCAGCACAGGCTATCGCGGTCTGGTCCACCTGCTCCACGGTCTGGCTCACTTCCGATGAGATTTCGTGAATGTTCTGAGTGAGCTCGGCGGTCGCCGCGGATTGCTCGGTGGTTGCCGTGGCGATCATCGAGATTCCCTGCTGGGCGGCTTCGATGCGCTCGGCTACGGCTTTGAGCGAGTCGCTGACCTGGCCGAACTGCTCCACTCCTTCACTCACCACGTCCTCGCCCCGCTTCATGGATTGAACCGCGCGCTCTGCACCCTGCTGCACCGACTCGATCTTGGTCGCGATTTCCTTGGTGAACTTCGCCGTCCTCTCGGCAAGCTGCCGCACCTCCTGGGCCACCACTGCGAATCCCTTGCCCTGCTCGCCCGCGCGGGCAGCTTCGATGGCCGCGTTCAGCGCCAGTAGATTCGTCTGGCCGGCAATGTCCTGGATAATGCGTACCACCTCGCCGATGCTTTCGGTCTCTGCGCCCAGACTGGTAATGTCGCCGGCGGCTGTCCGGACCGACTCGCTAATCCGGTTCATGGCCTCCCGGGTATGAGTCAGCACTTCACTGCCGTGCAGCGTGGCGGCAACAGCTTCGTTGGCCGACGCCGAGGCTCTTTCGGCGTGCTCGGCAACATCCAGTACCGCCGTGTTCATTTCCGCGATCGATGAGGCGAACTGCTCCACGTGCTTCTGCTCCTGACGCGTGGTGATGGCGATCTCCCTGGAGGTGCTCTCGATCTCCACACCCGCGGAGGCCACCTGCTGGGACGAGCGCGCCACCTGTGTCAAGGCATCGGTAATGTTATGTTTCATGCGGTTGATGGCGTCGATTGCCACCGCCAGCTCATCGTCGCCCACCGGGCAGCCGTCGGCCCCGGAAAGGTCTTGCCGCGCCATCGCGCCCAGCAGTTCAACCGAAATGTCGACGTTACGAGAGATGGACCGCGTAAGGGTGATGGCGATCGCGGTCAACAACACCAGGGCCAGCAACACTGACAGCATTTCAGTCCATGCGATTCTGTGTTGCAGGGCGTCGTTGGCCTGCTGCTCGGCGGAAAGTCTGGACTCCGCGGCCGACTTCATGGCATCGAACTCGGAGAGGATCGCACTCAGCAGGCGGTCGTCCTCGCCCGTATCGAACAGAACGCTTGTCGCCTCAAATCCCTTTTCCTTGCGAGTAGCATTCAGCTTGTTCACGAATGCCCGTCTTTGCAGAATGTCGTCCTGGTAGCGAGCCAGGTGCGCCAGCTGCTCCGGGTCGCTGCCGAGCCCCGCTTTCATTCTGGCGGCAACCACATCCGCGTCCTTGCGCATGGCAGGAATGCCCGCAATCGCCTGCTCGTTGCCGGAGATCATGTAGGCCCGCTGGGCCGAGGTGACCTTGTTGATGTAAGAAACAAGATATTGCATGTCGAAGAGAAGTCCATCGGTCTTGGCGATAGCCTGCTGTGTCGTCTGGGCCCTGACCTGGGCCCAACGGGCAACTGCGGTGCAGCCGGCAAGCAGGGCGGCGGCCACGCCAAATCCCAGAAAGAGTTTCTTCTTAATCGTCCATTGCATTGATTTCGCACTCCAACTTAGGTTATCGGCGGATCAAGCCGGTCCATGAGAGAGAATGCGCGCACTCGCGAGCCGTTGCCGCAAAGCTAACTCACCAGATTCAAATGCTTTGCACGCACAAATTGGTGATTGAGGGTCAAAAATGGTCAGCCCCGGCCGGGAAGCTTCCCGGCCGGGGCTGTCGTTTTGTTCCGCGACGGAGCTCGCACCCCGCCAGGACAAGAAGAAATCGGCAAAAGGACCTGTAAGCCGAATTCTGTCGTGAGCGGTCATTCCTCTAGGCGCCGCGTTGCCGCGGACACTCATCAGCGACCTACCCGGAGGTTTCGGCGATTGCATCGAGCAGCCTTGCGGCGCCGGGCCGGCACCGTGCATGGGCTTTGCTCCGAGCCCACGCATCCCTCCCTATTTGGTCTTGCTCCGTGTGGGGTTTACCTTGACCCCAGCCTTTACAGACTGAGCGGTGCGCTCTTACCGCACCATTTCACCCTTACCCCGGCGCTGGAGTTTGCGCAACTGCGAGCGTTCCCGCCGAGGCGGGCCAACTCGGGTCTTGCGTTTCCAGGGAGACCCTCCGACCGGATTCGAAGAAGCGGGGAGGGGTAGCCGAGGCGGTATCTTTTCTGTGGCACTGGCCGTACGTGGACTTTGAGGCCCACGTCCCGGACGTTATCCGGCACACTGCCCTGCGGAGTTCGGACTTTCCTCCCCCGGGCGTTCCGCGCTTTCGCGTGAAATGCCCGGCAGCGACCGCCCGGTCCTCCTGCCAGGAATTAGTATATCGCGACAGTAGAGGCGCAATTGAATTGTGGGGATCTTTCTGCGTCGGTCCCCAGGACAATCGAGCCGATGTGGAAATCAGGGCGAATTTTAGCTGAATGCAGTGGGTGCCGTCCGAGCTTCCATGGGAATCTCAATCATTCCCAACGGGTTACATGTCCGAACAGTTTGGCGATTCGATATCCAGCCTTTGTTGGTGTCATCTGACAACATGGGGACGATTGTGGAGCGTGTGCGCGAGCCCGAAATGGAATCGCTCCCCCTCGCGTCTGCGAAGACGAGTTCCGACGTTTTTGGACGTATATTTCTCTGCCGACGTCGAGACCGATGGCCCAATTCCTGGGCCCTTCTCCATGCTGTCTTTTGGCTTGGTTCTCGCCGGCGCATTTGACGGCCAAACATTCTCAAGACCTGCTGCCTACAACCAGACTTTCTACCGTGAACTCCAGCCGGTCTCGAATGACCTCCAGACGGACGCATTGCGCGTGAACGGGTTGGACCGAGAGCGCCTAGTCCGAGAGGGTGCTGCCCCGGCCAGTCGCGATGACAGATGCAGGACGCTGGGTGAACACAATGGCCGGGGCAGGGCGACCCGTGCTAGTCGCTTATCCGCTCAGCTTCGACTGGAGTTTTCTCTACTGGTACTTCTCAGGCGAAGGATCGCCATTCGATTATTCACGATGTTTTGGTATAAAGACGGCTTTTGCCGTTAAGGCCAACATCCCAATAGCCTCGGCAGGACGCTCCAAGTTAATTCCTAATCTTCGCGCTAACTCTCACCACACGCACTCGAAGACGCAATCGAGCAGGCGCAGGCATTCGCAAATCTGTTTGAGTGGGAAGGCATGCATGGGAACGGTGATTGATCAGCGACGGCTTTATTCGGATCAACGCTTTCAAGAGTTGAAGACCTCATTGATAGGCGCTCCCGGTATTTGCGGCGACAAGGCATGTGTCTACGCCATAGGATCTTTCGGAAGGCGCGAAGCCAGCCAACCTAGCGACCTCGACCTTTTTATTGTGTCGCTTTGCCATGGGAAGGAGAAAGAATATAAGAGTCGCCTAACGAAGCTGGAAGAGATTCTGTTGAAGGCCGACCTAATTCGAGCGTCCCGCGCGTTGGGGTTTCCTGACTTTTCGAAGGACGGAGATTTCCTGCAACATCGCACATCCATCAGCCTTATACAGACAACTAGGGATAAGAGCGACGACGCGATCAATACGTTTACAGCTAGACTCCTTCTTCTCCTCGCGAGCAAGCCTCTCGTGGGCGACGATGTCCACCTTCAGGTAATCAATGAAGTCATTGCAAAATATTGGAGTGAGTTTCCGGAGCATGGCGATTGTTTCATGCCAGCGTTCTTGTCGAATGATATCCTCCAATTTTGGCGCACTCTATGCCTGAATTATGAGGCAAGAACCTCCGAGAAGACTCCTAGAGATCGTGCGAACCGAAAGATCAGGAACTATAAACTTAAAGCATTTCTCCTGAAGGTGTATGGTAGATCTGGCGATTCTTCGCGCACAGGCTATGGCGCGCCCTTATTCGGATGATTTGCGGCGAAAGCTGCTTGAGGCCTTCGATCAGGGCAAGGGGAGCCTGTCGGAGTTGGCCGGTCACTTCGGCGTCAGCTTAGGCTGGGCGTGGAAGGTGTCTGCTGCGCGGAAAAGAACGGGGCGGATGGAGCGGCCCAGTTATCGTCCGGGAGCCAAGCGGCGGATCGATGAGTCGGCCCTGGCCGGGTTGTTGCGTTCTCAGCCCGACGCAACATTAGCCGAGTTACAGGCGGAGCTGGAGAACCAGACCGGCCTGCGGGTGAGCACACAGCATATATGGCGGGTAGTGAAGCGGATGGGCTTCCGGCTCAAAAAAAGTCGCTCCACGCCCAAGAGCGGGACACTGAAGAAAACCGCCAGCGGCGCGAAGAGTTCGTCGAGGTGATTGGCAGGATCGACCTGGACCGGTTGATCTTTCTCGATGAGAGCGGCGTCTCAACGCGAATGACGCGGCTGTATGCGCGTTCTGCCGGAGGGGGCCGCATTCATGAAACCACCCCCGGCGGCAGATGGAAGATCCTCACCATTCTGGGCGCCGACTAACTGGGTTACGGTAGACGGGCTTGAGGCGATGGGCTTTCGCGGCGACGCGCGCCGGATTGCGAAGAAGTTCGACGCGACCATCGATGCGGGCTTCGCCGCGGATGGGACGATT
>Ga0302319_10025656_pt1 | contig 10420 bp, 10 predicted proteins | sample Bog_T0_2_FD_203319 | JGI IMG/M metagenome (GOLD analysis project Ga0302319, IMG submission 203319) | Peat permafrost microbial communities from Stordalen Mire near Abisko, Sweden - Bog_T0_2 | ecosystem: Environmental > Terrestrial > Soil > Wetlands > Peat | place: Sweden: Abisko, Stordalen Mire...
GTCCACACATCCGCGACGCGAACCGTCTGCTGCACCGCAATCGCCTCGCCCGCCCCGATCTTTTCTAAAAGACCCTTAGCGATGCTCTTCTTCGACCGGTTCCACTTCGCCAGCCGCTCATCGAGCGCCTTGCGAATCTCGCCCGCGATAAACGGCACCACATTGCGGAACGGCTCGAAATCGTCGGGGCTTAAATAAATTCGATATATCGAGGGAACCAGCGATTTCCCGCCAATCCGAACCAGTCCCTCTTCCATGTTGCGCAGAACTTCTCCGATGAGATCGTCACCCTGGAGACGCCCCGGCGCTCGGCCAGTCATGAACCTATTGTAGGCGGAATTGGCCGGCCCATCGTTTAGTCTACGAACGCAGGCCCGCAAGCGTCGTTGCTGCCCAACTCGAGCAACTCGTTCCTGGCCATCCCGATCTCGCTGAGACACAAAAGGTGGGCGGGCCGAATTCCGCTCCCGGGCGAACACCGGACCGGAGGTCCGAGAGCAGAATGTTTATGGCGCCAACCATCAGGCACTTACAGGATCGCCAGGTCGTTTCCATATCCGGCATGGATCAATATCTCGCGAATCTGCTCGGTGGTGTCTGTTCCCGTGTGCTTTGGCCCGCGAACAATCCGAATAATTGCCGGGCGCTCCAACGGCACGGCAACGCGCGTTTTGCCAGCGTGGACAAAAGGATTAAGGCTGTCGGCTTCGGCTACGACAATTCGGACTTCCCGCTGGTGTTTCCAACGGGTTGCCTTAAACCGGAGTCCGCAGAGCATCAGCGAGAATTCCACCTCCCCAGACCAAAAGCGTTTTAGCTCCCCCGGCGGCAGCCCTTTATCGCGCTGTAGCCGAATCGCGCGATCAATGACCTTTGCGGTCTTGTCGATTTGTTCCCCTTCGTCATAGATGACCGGCGCGAACCCATACGCATTACCGCCGTCAGACGCGTCGAAAAGCCGCTTTGCGTCAAATACGATTGCAAAGCCCGCGCCATCGTCAGCGTATTCCCACATGCGCGATTCAGACTGCGCGGAGCAGAAACAGGCAATGAAAAAAGTAAATCGATCCTTTGCGCCGAATAGACTGTTGTGGCGCAAAACCGGCATAACGAACTCTTTTGGCACCGATTTCCGAGCAATAATGTTTCGGATGACATCCATGCCGTAATCGCACTCGCTGCTATCATCAACCTCCCGAATGTCGGTGCACCATATCTCCTGTTTTTCGATGATTCCTTTGAGTCCTGCAAAAGATGTATAGTGCGTTACCTCATCGGGGATGGATGAATTGTCTGGAAATATCTCCGAGTCTGCGCGCCGCAGCTCTTCCCGAACGTTGAGCCGGAAATTTTCGTCAAACGGGTTGTGCGGTGCCATACCGCTCAAATCCGCACCTTCTCGTATTCGTCGAGCGAGGCTTCATTGCCGCGCCGGTCGTGGAGCTGTGTAGTTCGGGTATCCGCGTGGTTCGCCATAGTCGTTCATGCCGGTTGCCCGCCTCACTTCGGCATCCCATTGAAAGGAGGATGGCCTTCAGGCTATTGAACCGCGCCCACGCCAGCGCCAGCGCCCATTTTCTATCGCCCATGTAAGCATGATACCGTCGTTTATCATGCTTAGCAAACATTTTCAGGGCGGGATGTTTCCGAGTTAAACTAAAGTAAATTGGGACAAGTGGCCCCGTGCTCGAAACAACGGGAATCCTGTCGGTCTCTACAAAAACCGTTCAAAGACGGTGGCGAGATGGGCTCCCGCGATTTGTGAGTTGTTGGGGCTTCCGGATATCGGCTGTTTCAGTTGAGGCTGGCGGGCCCAGGGCCACGTCCAAAACCACCGCTGAAACCAGAAGCCGGATAGCGGACTCCCATACGCTTCAACTCGCGTTGTGTTACCGCCAGGACTAAGTCCCTGATGGGCATCTCGCGCTCCTCATCGGTCTCGGCGAGAAAACGGAGTTCGGCGATCTCGCTTAGCAGGACCGGGCGGCCACCGAGCGACATCTCCCTGAAGATGCGCCACGCCAGCCTGATTCGCGCCATCGATTCTTCATTGCGCTCCATAGCTGTGATCATACCCGGAACGCAGTCGCCGGTCTAAACTGATGAATGGTGATAGCCATGAACGAGGAAATGCACAAACTGATCGCCAGCCTGACCCCTGCGGAACGGGCTACCCTGAACGATCCCGACTTCATCACGGAAGACGAAGCCGACCTGATCGTATGCGACCGGCAGTCGGATGAAGACACCGTACCCGCTGAAGAAGTGCTGGCGGAGTTTGGGTATAAGCTCCGTACAACAAAAGCGTGACTGGCTGGACCGTCGAGCTGACAAAAGCGGCTCAGCGACAGTTCCGCAATCTCGAAAGCGGGCCAAGGCAGGCTGCTGCGGAACTGATAGCGGATCTCGCCGAGGACCCGTCTATCGTTCCGTCCATCGAACTAAGGGGAAAGCCGCACATCCGTCGCGCTCGATTTCACCATGATCGATACCGAATGATCTACCTGATCGCGCGTGCTGGCAAGCGGATTATTGTAAAACGAATCAGGCCTCGTCCGACCGCCTACGAAGGCATATAGCGCAGGGCTGCCTGTTGCGCGGCGCAATCGTTACGTCCGGTCGGTGAAGCTAAACTGGAGGTTCATGCGGATCGCCTTAGGGCAGGTCAATCCTACTGTTGGCGACCTTGCCGGTAACGTCGCACTCTGCGCTCGCTTCAGCCGAGCCGCTGCGGAATGCGGCGCGGAACTGATCGTCTTCCCCGAACTCGCCCTCACCGGTTATCCGCCGCGCGACCTCGTCGAAAAGCGAGGTTTCATCGAACGCTCCGAAGCCGCGGTGGAACAGCTGGCTGAGGAAACCGCCGAACTTCCCCTCACGGTGATCGCCGGTTACGTCGGCCGTTCAAAAGTGAAGACCGGCAAGCAGGCGACAAACTCGGCGGCGATTCTTCGCTCCGGCGCGGTCCTGATGCGGCAGACCAAGATGCTGCTGCCGACTTACGACGTCTTCGACGAAGCCCGCAACTTCATTCCAGGCGAGTCGCAAACACTCTGGAAATGCGGTGCCGACAACATCGCGCTCACCATCTGCGAAGACGCCTGGAACGATAAGGAGTTCTGGACCCATCCTCTGTACCCTCGCGATCCCGTTGACGAACTCATGCAGCGGGGCGCCAATCTTCTGCTGAGCATCAACGCTTCGCCGTTCAACATCGGCAAGCGCCAGCAGCGCGTCGAGATGTTCCGAGCCATGGCGCACCGGCACCGCAAACCGATCGTGATGGTGAATCAGGTGGGCGGCAACGATCAGGTGGTGTTCGACGGTTCGAGCTTCGTGATGGATGCGCACGGCCACGTGATCGCATCGGCGGCTTCATTCCGCGAAGATCTGGTGGTCGTCGACCTCGCGACTGGCAAGGGCGATCAACGCGCCAACCTTACAGATGAATGCGAGGCCGTCTACGAAGCGCTGGTACTCGGCACGCGCGATTACATGCGCAAGTGCGGGTTCAGCCGCGTCCTGATCGGGTTGAGCGGCGGCATCGATTCGGCTTTGACCGCGGTGATCGCCGTCGATGCGGTGGGTCGCGATAACGTGCGCGGGGTCGCAATGCCCGGGCCATATTCCTCCGACCACAGCGTCCGCGATGCCCACGCGATGGCCGAGCGTTTGGGCATTCGCTGCGATACGGTTTCGATCACTCCCGCCTACGACGAAATGGTCCGAACGCTGACACCCGTCTTCGGAGGCACGAAGCAGGACGTGACCGAAGAGAACATTCAGTCGCGCCTGCGCGGCTTGACCCTGATGTCGCTCTCGAATAAATTTGGCTCCCTGGTGCTGACTACGGGCAATAAGAGCGAGATCGCGGTCGGCTATTGCACGCTTTATGGCGATATGTGCGGGGGCCTCGCGGTGATCAGCGACGTGCCGAAGACCATGGTCTACGAACTCTCGCGCGTCGGCAATAACCGGCACAACGGCGCGATTCCGGAAGCGGTTTTCGAGAAGCCGCCGTCAGCTGAACTGCGGCCCGATCAGAAAGACAGCGATTCGCTGCCTCCTTATGAAGTGCTGGACGCCATTCTGCGGCTTTATGTGGAAGAGTTTCGCGGCGTGAAGGAAATTGCAGCGGAATTGTCGCTGCCAGTGGAGCTTGTGAAGGACGTTGCGCTTAAGGTCGACCGCAACGAATATAAACGGCAGCAGGCGGCTCCGGGCCTGCGCGTAACCTCGAAGGCGTTCGGCATTGGCCGGCGCTTTCCCATCGCTCAGCGTTATTTCGAAAACGAATGAAAACCAGAATTCTCGTAATGCTTCTGGCGGCCGCAACCGTCATCCTCATGTCGCAACCCACGCCCCGTGAACAGGTCGGCTTCCTGTCCGATGGCAGTTTCCTGCTGAGCAGCGGATGGCGCATCAAAGCCGCCGGCACACAAATTCCCGTCGAGACGCTGCCGATGGCGTCGATCATCACGCCGGATAAGAAGTATCTTCTGGTGCTGAATGGCGGTTACAATCCTCCGACTATCAGCGTGATCGATATCGCGGCCGCCAAAGAGCTTTCGCGCGCGCCTGTACCCGATGCGTGGCTGGGCCTGACGATGACGAAAGCGGGGGACAAGGTTTATGTCGGCGGCGGATCGAAGGCCGCTGTTTATGAGTTCTCGCTCAAAGCGGGCGTGCTGACTCCTTCGCGGCAGTTTCCCATCGTAGCCGACAAAGATCGCAAACCGGACGACTTCATCGGCGACGTTCAGTTCGCGCCCGATGGGCATCTGCTTTACGCCGCCGATCTGTTTCACGATTCCGTCGTCGTGATCAATCCGCAATCGGGCTACGTGCTTTCGCGCATCAAGACCGGGCGCCGGCCTTATCGCATCCTGTTTCATCCTTCGGGCAAGAGCTTTTATGTATCGAGCTGGGCCGATGGGTCGATCGGCCAGTACAATCCTGCCAACGGCGAACGCCTTTCGCTCACTCGGGTCGCTCCGCACACCACAGATATGGTTTGGCTCAATGGCGAAGTAGACGAGCAGCCCGAAGTGAAGGCGCGGCTGTTTATATCGGCCAGTAATACCAACAGCGTTTACGTACTCGGCGCGAACGAGTCCGGCGATCTGTCTCGCCTCGAAACGATCAACGTTGCGCTCACACCCGATCAGCCTCTCGGGATGACTCCGAGCGGACTCGGCCTGAGCGCGGACAGTAAGAAGCTGTTCGTAGCCTGTTCCGATGCCAACACCGCTGCCATCGTCGATATCTCCGGCGCGCGCAGTCGGGTGCTGGGTTTCGTGCCGACAGGCTGGTATCCTACTGCGGCGTTTGGTTTGCCCGATGGGCGTATGGGCGTACTGAATGGCAAAGGTCTGAAGTCGTATCCGAATCCCGAGGGTCCGAATCCATTGAAGCAGCCGGAATCTACAACTACCGGCAACAATGCCCCTGGCTATGTGGGGCATATCCAGACCGGCACCGTGCAATTCGTGGATGTTTCCGACGAAGCGAAGTATGAAGCGTATACAGATGAAGTGCTTGCGAATTCGCCTTATCGCGACGACATGCTCAATGACGCGGGGATTCCGGAAGGCAGTCCGGTGCGGCCTGGCGGACCGATTAAGCATGTGCTCTACATCGTGAAAGAGAATCGCACTTACGATCAGGTGCTGGGCGATATGAAGGAAGGCAATGGCGATGCGTCGCTAATCATGTTCGGCGAAAAGGTAACGCCGAATCTACACAAGCTGGCGCATGAGTTCGTATTGCTCGATAACTTCTATGTGAATTCCGATGTCAGCGCCGATGGGCATAACTGGGCAACCGCTGCCATCGCGCCCGATTACACGCAGCGTATGTGGCCCAACAGCTATGCCAAGCGGCGCAATAAATACGACTATGAAGGCCAGGAGCCGGCCAATCTGCCGCCCGCCGGTTACATCTGGACCGCCGCGCAGCAAGCCGGAGTTTCGCTGCGCAATTACGGCTATTACGTCGATTTGCGCAAGACTGCGGACGCCGATGGCACCCAGATCACGGCGGTACGCGATCCGATTCTGGCGCCGGTGACCGATCCGAATTATCGCGGCTTCGATCTGGAATATCCCGACGTCGAGCGCGCCAAAGAGTTCATCGGCGAGATTGCCGATTTCGAGCAAGCGGGCAGCATGCCGCAACTGATGGTGATGCGCATGGGCAACGATCATACGAATGGCGCGGCGGCCGGCAAGCTTTCGCCTCTGTCGCTGGCGGCGGATAACGATCAGGGCGTCGGGATGGTTGTGGAAGCGCTGTCGAAGAGCCGCTTCTGGAATGAGACCGCGATCTTCGTCATCGAAGACGATGCGCAGAACGGGCCGGACCATGTGGATTCGCATCGTTCGCCCTGCTGGGTGATTTCGCCGTGGGTCAAGCGTGGCGCGGTCAACAGTTCCATGTACAACCAGGTGTCTGTGCTGCGAACCATGGAGATCATTCTCGGCCTGCATCCCATGACGACTTTCGATGCGGCCGCACGGCCCATGTTTAGCGTCTTTGCCAATTCCGCGAAGCCTGCGCCGTATACGCTGGAAAAAGCGCAGACACCGCTCGATGTTCATAACCCAGTGAATACCGCGCTTGCGAGGCGGTCCGCGAAGATGGATTTCGACGATGCCGATGAGATCGACGACAATGAGCTGAACGCGATTTTATGGGCCATGATTAAAGGCCCGGGAGTACCGGCGCCTGTGCCGGTGGCCAGCCGCTTCTCTCACTGAAACGATGGCAACGCCGAAAATCTATCTGTGCTTCCTGTGGCACATGCACCAGCCGTTCTATAAGGATCTGGTGTCGGGCGAATACCGTCTACCGTGGACGCGCATGCATGCGCTCAAGGATTACTACGGGATGGCGAAGATCCTCGAGGAGTTTCCCGAGGTTCATCAGACATTCAATCTTGTGCCGTCGATGATGGTGCAGGTTGAGGAGTATGCGAGCGGCAAAGCGAACGATCCGTTCCTGAAACTGGCGCTGACGCCTGCTGAGAAGCTGACTCCGCGCGAGCATACCTTCATCCTCAACAGCTTTTTCATGGCGAATCCTTCGCGCATGATTTATCGCTATCCGCGTTATGGCGAGCTTTACAACGCTTATCAGGCGCAACAACAACTGGAGGACGCGCGCGGGGTCTTTGGGGCGCAGGAATATCGCGATCTGCAGGTGCTTTCGCAACTTGCATGGTTCGACGAGGAGTTTCTCGATCATGACGCGGACGTGCAGGCGCTGGTGACGAAGGGGCGGAATTATTCGCTGGACGATCAGGCTTTGATGGGCCGGAAGCAGATCGAGATTTGCGGCGAGGTGATTCCGGAATACCGCAAGCTCGCCGAGAGCGGGCAGATCGAGATTTCGACGACACCGTTTTATCACCCGATTCTGCCGCTGATTTGCGATAGCGATATCGGGGGCGTTTCGCATCCGGGCATCGCCTTGCCGCCGCGTTTTTCATATCCCGAAGACGCGCGGGCGCAGTTGCGGATGGCTCGGGAATATGTGAAAAAGACGTTCGGGGTGGCGCCAGTGGGGCTGTGGCCTTCGGAGGGTTCGGTCTCGGATGAGGCGCTTCGGATTGCGGCTTCGGAGGGATTTGAATGGGCGGCGACGGATAACGGCGTGCTTGACCGAACGCTGGGACGGACGGCCACATGCGAGGTGACCTATCAGCCCTACTGCTGGCAGCAGCAGGATCAAAAGATGCGGATGATTTTTCGCGATCATTTGCTGAGCGATCTGATCGGGTTCGTGTACTCGGGGATGGGCGCGGCGGATGCGGCGAACGATTTTCTGAAGCGCATTCGCGATAACTGCCGGTCGATTGTGGACGCGGGGCGCGATGCGTTGGTGCCGGTTATTCTCGATGGCGAGAATGCATGGGAGTATTTCGATAAGAGCGGGCGCGAATTCCTGCGCAACGTGTATTCGGGGATTACGGCCGATCCGCGCATGCAGGCCGTCACCGTTGCCGAGGCGCATAAGCTAATCGAGCCCGCGCCGTTGAATCATATTTTTCCGGGTTCGTGGATCAATGCAAATTTCGATGTGTGGATCGGGGACGCGGAAGATAACAAGGCATGGCGGTTTCTTCTCGATGCGCGGCAGACCTATGAGGCCGCGATGAGTGTTTCGCCGGAGGGCATGAAACTGGCTCGCGAAGAGTTGTTCATCGCCGAAGGCAGCGACTGGAACTGGTGGTATGGACCGGAGCACGAATCGGCCAACCGGGTTGAGTTCGATCAGATTTATCGCGAGCATCTGGCGAATGTGTATAAGGCGCTGGGAGTGGCGGCGCCTTCGGAGTTATCGCAGCCGATTCTGAAGATCCATGAGCAGACGGCGACGCATACCGCGCCTTCGGGGAATTTCACGCCGACGATCAATGGGATTGTGGATTCGTATTTCGAATGGCTCGGGGCGGGGTTGTATGAGGTGGATCAGCGGTCTGGCTCGATGCATGGCAAGCGGGCGCTGGTGAAATGCGTGAGTTACGGGACCGATGACGATCGGCTTTATCTGCGAGTGGATTTTGAGGAAGACGCGGCGAAGCTGGAGGGTCTGGAGATTCAGGTTCATGGTGAGGGGACTGCGATCGTGAAGATTCAGGGTGGGGCGGCTGTCGTGATCAAGGGCGAGGTGGAGGCGGCTTTTAAGGATGTGCTGGAGATTGCGGTGCCGCTGGCGAGCGCGGCGGATAAGGTGAGTTTGTCGTTCTGGCAGGATGGCTTGCCGATTACCGCGATTCCGACAGAGGGGGCTTTTCAGGTGGGGGAGGTGGCGCAGTGGCGGGGATGAACACGGATCTGGCTCTGCTGGTTTCGAAGCTCAAACACTCGTTCCCCGAGCCGCCGGCGCGTGAGTATGATTGGTGGCCCACTGCACCCTTGACCGTTCTCGATTGTGTGCTCTCGCTAAACAGGCACTACGACAGATTTTGTCTGCCGCGTGTTGAGCAATTCGCAGCCAACCATCCGGAGGTACAAGCTCTTGAAGGTTTGCTGAATCTCATTGACTCCTACCCGACTCCTCTCGAATTCAGCATAAAGGAGTTGAATTACCGGGATGAAAGGCGTGCCGCCACGCTGCGCGGTGTCACGGTCTGGCTTATGGGCGCCCAGGAAAGGTTCTCAGGCGCAACGGAGATGCTCCGCCTCAGAGAGTGGGCACGCTCGGTCAGCGCAGTCAAGCCGGACGTTCATATCAAGAGATTTGTATCCGACGCCGTCGGTCGCTCGATCCAGGACTGGGAAGCGCTTTCTTTGCTTGAGGCCGCGGCGAGTCAGCTCTCGTGGGATCTTTCAGCGCTTGACAATGAGATGTGGATTCTTCAGGCGACAGGCAGGAAACCGGAATGATTTTTGCCGACCGGCCTAATCCCTGCCGCTTTCGAGAAGACTCTCCAGTTCGGGAATTATCGACAGATCCTTTTCGCGGCCTGCCGCACGCTTCGCCTGAATGAGTCCCGGCAGATCGAGAGTTGCAACCTTTCGTTCGTAAGCTTCGAGCGTGATCGAATGCCGCTTCACATCTTCAAACGATCCGAGGCCTGCGACCTCGGCAAGCAGATCAATTTCGCCGATGTCGGTTTGAAGAGTGAGAACTGTTGAGTTGCGCAGTGTCGCTTCGTCCCAGATGAACGGCAGGTCGGCAAGACCTCTGGGTCTGGGATGAAATGGCGTCAGCGCCGAAACGAGTCGTCTGGTGGAAGAACGGGCGTGGTCGCCGACGACCACGAAATCCACGTCTGCGTCGCAGAGCGACTGGAGAGCTTTGTCGAACTGCATCAGCAGCGCCTGCGAGCGATCCCGCGGATCTGGTCGACAGCTTGCGTCGCGGCCTGGAGCTTGAGAGCCCGCTGGGCAGGTGTCAAACGCAGTTGCTCGACGAGCAGCGTCAGATCGATCCCGTACTTCCTGGCCGCTTCGATTCGGCTTCCGGGCGGTGGGTTCAACAGCAACTCTTCCGCGCGTGCCAATTGCTGGGGCGTTAGCGGATCGAGTGTCTTCATAGTGACCTCAGGTATTCTTCAACCAGTTCCCTCGAAACAGTCGGGCAACCGCTCAGAAAGTCGTCAATAGTGTAGCCGCTTCCGAGGTCGTCCAGGAGCAGACGAACCGGGACTCGCGTTCCTCTGAAACACGGGATTCCATGCATCAGGTCGGGATCGACGGTGACCGCGCTCATTTCACCTGCAGGATAGCGTGATAATCGAAATTGGCCGTTTTATCCGGAATACATCCTGTTGTAGAAGCTCTGCGCGCGAAGCGCCCGCTGGAGCGAATTCTCGTGGCTCGCGGACTAGGCGGCGCCCGCGTGCAGGAGGTGATCGAACTGGCTCGCCAAACCGGCACTCCGGTTCGATTCGAAGAGCGTGATGCTTTGGATC
>Ga0302319_10025657_pt1 | contig 10420 bp, 7 predicted proteins | sample Bog_T0_2_FD_203319 | JGI IMG/M metagenome (GOLD analysis project Ga0302319, IMG submission 203319) | Peat permafrost microbial communities from Stordalen Mire near Abisko, Sweden - Bog_T0_2 | ecosystem: Environmental > Terrestrial > Soil > Wetlands > Peat | place: Sweden: Abisko, Stordalen Mire...
TCCAGCGATTCTTGGAAAATTAGGTTTCGACAAACAAGTTAACAAAGATTTCAGGGTAAGGATTTCCGGTTCATTTTATAACCTTAACAGCGGTAACAGCAATACATTGTTTAGCGGTGACCGTACCGGTTCACACTATTTCGATGTAATGGAAAACCAGGCTGTTGCAAACGGTACTACCCTTAGCGATGCAAACGACTATAGCTTTACATCTGGCAGGGTTAGCCCCGGCTTTAGCGAAGAAGTGCACACTTTTATGGGCAACTTGTTTTTGAAATATGATGGACTCGAATTTTTCGCTACAGCAGAAAATGCTCAGGGTCGTGCCATCTCCGAAACTGTTAACCGTTGGGCTACTCAATATGCTGCTGACGTAATCTACAGGTTCCCTCAGGACAAACAAAATTTCTGGATTGGGTACCGTTATAACACCTTAGCAGCCCGTCTTGCAGGAGGTGTTGGAGATGTTACCGTTAACCGTTCTGCTGGTGCATTCGGTTGGTTTTTAACTAAAAACATTATGATGAAGTTAGAATATGTTGACCAGACATATTCAGGTTATCCGGTAACCAACATATTGAATGGCGGCCAGTTCCACGGAGTTATGGCTGAGGCTTCAATTGCTTTCTAAATCATATAAATATTATAAAGGCAATGTTATCAGTTAACACCTTTTATTCTTAAAATTAAATTGATATAAAGCCAGGATGAAATTTCAGCCTGGCTTTATTTTACGTAAAAATGTACAGGGACATGCTTAATAAAAATATCAGGTTAATTTTGCTGCTATTTCTTTCAGTTTCTGTCGTTGCGGCACAGGCCCAATCAAAACTTCCTTCCGAAATAAAAAAATGGGTTGTCGCCGAAAATAGCACCCTTCGCGTAAATGGTACTACTAACATCAATAAATTTTCGTGCGACATTTTAGCTTATGACCAGATCGACACACTGACTGTGGTTAAAAATAGAGTAAATAATGAAGTTGTTTTGTCGGGCGTGGTAAACTTAAGCATTGAAAGCTTTGACTGCCATAACATTATGATGACGCATGACCTCAGAAAAACATTAAAACAAAAGCAGTTTCCAATGATGCATATTAAATTTTTATCATTGAATAAATTGCCCGATCTCACTGCACAGCCGGAACAAATAACCGGCATGGTGAATATTGAACTCGCCGGCGTTTCCAAACGTTTTGAAGTGAATTACCAGATTTCTGCAGATGCCCAAAAGGTTATTCATTTACTGGGTTCCCGCGATATTAATTTTACCGATTTTAATCTCACGCCCCCCAATAAATTAGGAGGAATGATTAGGACCGATGATAAACTCAGTGTTGATTTTCATTTAAAAATAAAAACTTTGGGCCAATAAAAATAGCCCTAAAAAGGCTATCTAAAAAATTAAGACTTCTGAATTTAAAACTTTAAATCAGCGTATTGATAAGTTTATTTTCCGAGGCAATTAAATCTTCAACCACTACTTCAATTAAATGGGATGCCTGTACCGGCAATTCTTCAAAAAGTTCTTTATAGTATGCTATTCCTTCCAGTAACTGGGCTTTAAACTTGGTGAGGTGTTTTAACTTCTTGTCATTCAAGTCTTTTATGTGCTTTTGTATATCTGCCTGCAGGTAATCTATATACAGGTTAAGTTCTTTAATAAAAACATGCGGCCGTTTTATTTTGTCAAGCAGGTCAAGCTTGCCGTAAATATGTTTTACCATCTCTTCAAGTGAATAGATACCCGGGAAATAAGCCAGGTTGGGGCCCGGGCAGATGGCTACCGCTTTACTTTCTTTTGGCTTAACTATTTGGTCTTTTAAATAAGCCGATGAACACAAACCTTCGCATAAGCATATCTTTTCAGTAACGGCATTAAATTGCTCCTGATAATCCTCTTCTGAAAGCCCCAGGGTATTCAACTGTTTTATTTTTAAATTCTGGTATTCCCTTGACGCTGTACAGATAGGTAGTTTGGTAAACTCTGTATTCGTAACCAGGTATTTCTTCGTACAAGGGCTTCCTGGCCTGCCCTTGTGCAAACGGTCAAGCCTTTGTTTGTCAATCGTACTCCCTTTAAAATTATTAAATAATATACCTAAGGGCGATGCATTACTAATATAAAAATCTTCCTCAGTTGCGCTGGCTAAGTGTTTTAGTGTATCCTCGTCAACATTGGTCACTTCAGGTACGAGTAAAAATGGGCTTCCCCAGCCGGTCGCGTCAACTTCATAATGTTCCATCAGGAAATTGTTCTCCATTGCAGTACCTATACCGCCCTGCACGCTTAACAATTGTTTGGGTTCTACATTACAAACAATACCCTTTTGCTTTAAAGCAGGTTGGTAAAGCCCGAAGAGTTCAACTATCAAATCAGATCTCTTTTGTTTAAATTCTTCCAGGATTGGCCCCAGCAGGTAGCCATCTGTCGCGAAAGCGTGCCCGCCGCAGTTAAGCCCCGATTCGACCCTGAATTCTGAAACCCAGATACCTTTTTTTGCCAGGAACTTAGCCTGAATAAATGCCGACCTGAAATCACTAACCTTTAGTACGATCTTTTTATTAAAATGGCCGTTTTCATCCGGGTAGAAATCTTTAATCGTCTCAAGAAAGCCGTATAGCCTTGGGTTCATTCCGGCGGATAATATCACAGAAGATTTTAGATTGCTTTCGGCAAATCCCTTTAAAGATTCTATTGCGTCTGTATGATCATCTCCCAGGTACTCGCCGTTAGCGTCAAAGTTCATCTTATCGACTTTCGACATAATGTTTACATCGATGGCCCCTTTTGTGATTTTTTGGCGGAGAACTTCCTCGAATATATGTTTACGGGAATGATCCGGAAACTCCATCATTAAGTCATAGCCGTGTTTTAATTGTGACGAATCCGGCAATAAATCAAAATAACGGCAAATGTCCGTCCCTTTTTCAAAAGGTTCATTTTTTAATTTTTCAAACTGGTCGTCAACCAGTTTATCAACCAGGTTAAGATAAGCTGTTATCCGTTTTGCCCTGAAATCAGGCGTTTTTTTTGAAATTGGTGAAAATTGTTCCTTATTCACGGTATGAAATTCCCTCATCCGTTCAATGAGTTCATCATCAACTATTGAAATTACTGACGAAATACCATAGCGTGCAACTTTAAGCGGAGTATCAATTGAATAACCTAATCCCAAAACGGGGATGTGAAATGTATGGCTCATAGAGAATATTTAGTAAATTGAAATTGCAGTCGCTGCAAATTCAAGTATCAAAACTACGCTTCCTGTCACAAAAAAAACTGACGAAAGTCACATTTTTGGACATTATTAGTCATTCTTTAAGACGTCCTATCATAGCAGTTTTGAACAATAAGAAAATTGCAGGATGACGGAAAACGCCATAATTGAAAAAACGATATGCTATCACTGTGGGGATGAGTGCCTTACTCCGGAGTTTATTATTGAAGATAAACATTTTTGCTGTCACGGCTGTAAAAGCGTTTTCCAGATATTGTCGGAAAATAAACTTTGCAGTTATTATAACTATAATGACCATCCCGGAGCAACACGAACAAAAACAGATAAACGTTTCGACTATTTAAACGAGCCTTCTATCATACGCGATCTCATCGATTATACCGATGAGAAGATTACAATCGTAACTTTTTATATTCCGCATATCCATTGTAGTAGTTGCCTTTGGCTGCTGGAGCAATTAAATAAAATTAACCCCGCTATTTACAATTGCAGGGTCGATTTCCTGAAAAAACAACTTAATGTTCGGTTTGACCATCAAAAACTTGGCTTAAGACAACTGGTTGAGCTTTTATTCGATATTGGTTACGAGCCGCTCATAAGTCTGCAGGATATCATAAAAAAGCAAAATTCAACCACTAAAGACAATCTTGTACAAAAGATCGCTGTAGCAGGCTTTTGCTTCGGCAACGTAATGCTGCTTAGCTTTCCCGAATATTTCGGATTATCAGCACATGAACAAACGTTGCGGCATTTTTTTGGGTGGCTGAATATACTTTTTTGCATTCCGGCCGTATTTTTTAGCGGTAGCGGATATTTTGTTTCTGCATGGCAAAATCTGCGAAATAAAGTCTTAAATATAGACTTTCCGCTTGCATTAGGCATAGCCGTTTTATTTTTAAGAACGGTTGTTGAAATTTTAACGCATACCGGGCCGGGATTTGGAGATACCCTATGCGGCCTGGTGTTTTTTTTACTGATAGGTAAATTTGTACAGAAAAAAACGTATAACCATATCTCCTTCGAACGTGATTACCGTTCGTTTTTCCCCGTTGCGGTGCACATAATTGCTGAAGGTTCAGAAAAACCCACCCCCTTGTCACAACTTCGCATTCACCACCGGATAGTAGTGCGAAACAATGAAATTATCCCTGCTGATGCCATTTTACTGAAAGGCGAGGCATTAATTGATTTTAGTTTTGTTACAGGCGAATCTGTGCCGGTTAGTAAAACATTGGGTGAGATAATTTATGCCGGGGGCCGGCAAACCGGTGAAGCCATAGAAATGGAAGTCATAAAACCGGTATCGCAAAGTTACCTTACGCAATTATGGAACAATGAAGCGTTTACACGGAAGCAGGGTAACCGTATGCAGACCTTTAATGAAAAGGTAAGCAAATACTTTACGGTGGTTTTATTGATCATAGCTTTTTCGTCTTTAATATTTTGGTTATCAACTGATATCACGCGTGGGCTTGCCGCATTTACTGCGGTACTTATAGTTGCCTGTCCCTGTGCGCTCGCGCTGAGCACACCGTTTACGATGTCTGCTGCGCTAAGCATTTTCGACCGTAACCTCTTTTATTTAAAAAATACGGCAGCAGTAGAGCAAATGGCAGGCATTGATACGATTGTTTTGGATAAAACCGGGACAATTACGACCGGCGAGGGCAATACGATAAAAAATGATAGTATACTAAGCGAATATCAAAAGCAATTAATTTATAGCGTGTGCATAAATTCTAATCATCCCTTATCTAAAATGATTTGTCGCAGCATTGTTAATATGCAACGAATGGCAGTAGCTGAATACCGGGAAATTGCGGGACAGGGCATAGCTGCTACCATTGAGCGGCATAAAATCCGGATAGGGAGCGCGAAATTTCTTTTTGGCAGCGCTGAAGGGCCGTCAAATGCGAGTAGTGTTCACCTGATGATTGATGAAGATTACCTTGGGTATTATTCATTCATTCATAATTACAGGGTGGGAATGGATAAAATCAGCGCGCTTGAACCCGCTTACCGGTTGCACCTGTTATCCGGTGATCAGGACCATGAACAATATGAGCTTGCCGGATTTTTCAAGAATATAAAAAGACTGCATTTCAATCAATCGCCCCAGGATAAACTGGACTTTATTCAACTTTTGCAGGAGCAGGGCGCCAAGGTTATGATGATCGGTGACGGACTGAATGATTCGGGCGCGCTAAAACAAAGCGACCTGGGAATAGCTGTGACTGACAATGTAAATAATTTTTCGCCCGGCAGCGATGCCATTCTCGATGGCAAATCATTTGACAAACTGCCGGCGTTCCTCCGTTTTTCAAAAGATACCGTCAAAATTATTCATTTTTCATTTCTGATATCCCTGACCTATAACCTGGTAGGATTGAGTTACGCAGTAACCGGAAAGCTATCGCCGCTAACCGCCGCTGTACTAATGCCTTTGAGCACGGTTACAATAATTTCATTCACAAGCATTGCAGCGCATGTTGCTGCAGGAAAAAGAAAATTACTATGAGCATAATCTATTTCCTTATCGGCTGCAGTGTTTTTATGGCCCTCGTTTTTTTAGGAGCTTTTTTCTGGGCGCAACGTTCAGGACAAAATGATGATTTGTACACACCCTCAATACGTATGCTGTTGGATGATACAAAGGACGAGAAATCCGAAAAATGATATTTATCATTTTTTTTTATGAATTGTCATCATTCTGCAATTTATTGAGCCAATATATTTTTACAACGATTAAACAAAACAATTTATGCAACCAGAAAAATTTTACTACGACAACAAGATCGTCCGGAATTTCGGGATAGCAACCGTCATTTGGGGGATCGCCGGAATGGCTGTTGGCCTCTTGATAGCTGTCCAGCTTTACTATCCCGGGGCTAATTTGCACAATCAATACACCACATTTGGCAGGATAAGGCCATTGCACACCAACGCGGTAATTTTTGCCTTTGTGGGTAATGCAATTTTTATGGGTGTTTACTACTCGCTCCAGCGCCTCCTTAAAGCCCGTATGTTTAGCGATACGCTAAGCGCTATACACTTTTGGGGATGGCAATTGATTATTGTGAGTGCCCTGATCACCTTACCCCTGGGTATCACCACCTCGCATGAATACGCCGAGTTGGAGTGGCCAATTGATATTGCCATTACAATAGTATGGGTAGTTTTCGGTATCAACATGTTCGGTACCATCATTAAACGGCGCGAACGGCATTTATATGTTGCTATTTGGTTCTATATAGCCACGTTCGTAACCATCGCAGTACTACACATCTGTAATTCCGTCGAAATACCAGTAACTTTCTGGAAAAGCTATATGGTTTATGCCGGCGTACAGGATGCACTGGTGCAATGGTGGTACGGGCATAACGCGGTTGCATTCTTTTTGACTACACCATACCTCGGTATGATGTACTACTTTTTGCCAAAAATGGCAAACCGGCCTATCTATTCCTATAAATTGAGTATTCTGCACTTTTGGGCGCTTATATTTATTTATATATGGGCCGGCCCTCACCATTTATTATACACTACGCTGCCTGGCTGGGCACAATCGTTAGGGGTTGCATTTTCGATAATGCTTATCGCGCCAAGCTGGGGTGGTATGATCAATGGTTTGTTAACACTGCGCGGTGCCTGGGATAAAGTCCGTGACGATGTAGTTTTAAAGTTCATGGTCGTTGGTTTAACCGCCTATGGTATGGCGACCTTTGAGGGGCCGATGTTGTCCCTTAAACAAGTAAATGCTATTGCGCATTTCAGTGACTGGATTATTGCCCACGTACACGTTGGTGCTTTGGGCTGGAACGGCTTTTTAACCTTTTCTATTTTATACTGGCTGATACCACGCATCTACAAAACCGAACTCTACTCTAAAAAACTCGCCTCCTTCCACTTCTGGATAGGTACTTTAGGTATATTATTTTATGTAATACCGCTGTACTGGGCCGGTTTTACACAGGGATTAATGCTGAAAGAGTTTACACCCGAGGGCACCTTAAAATACACCTTCCTTGAAACCGTACTGCGCATAGTCCCTATGTGGGTTACCCGCTCGTTAGGAGGTGTCCTGTACCTTACCGGTGTAATTGTTATGGCATACAATTTAACACGCACGGCATTGCAAGGTAAATTGGTAGCTAATGAGGCCGCAGAGGCGTTGGCGCTTGCACCGGTAAGCACTATCGTTCGCGAGAATAGCTGGCACCGCAGACTAGAACGCAGGCCTATTCAATTTATGATCGTAGCATTACTTGTAATATTGATTGGCTCTTTTGTGGAGTTGATGCCTACTTTAACCATTAAATCTAACATACCAACCATAGCCAGTGTTAAACCTTATACTCCGCTGGAGTTGCAGGGGCGTGACCTTTATATCCGCGAAGGCTGTTTAGCTTGCCACTCCCAAACAATAAGGCCGTTTAGGTCTGAAACGGAACGTTATGGCGAATACAGCAAAGCCGGGGAATTTGTGTACGACCACCCATTTTTATGGGGATCGGAAAGAAAAGGCCCTGACTTGGCGCGCGTAGGCGGCAAATACCCGAACGCATGGCACTACAATCACTTGCTTGATCCCCGGCTCATGTCGCCTGGAAGTATTATGCCTGATTATGATTGGTTCATAACACAGGATCTGGATACCACAACCACAGTAGCTAAAATAAATGCAATGCGGAAAATTGGCGTCCCTTACCCTGTTGGTTATGAAAAGATTGCAAACAGCGACCTTGATAAACAGGCAAAAGAAATTGCGGCTGACCTTGCAAATAACAACATTAAGGTTTCGGGCAGGAAAGAAATTATAGCCATTACAGCATATCTGCAAAGGCTTGGTACAGATATTAAAGCAAATAAAACAGCCTCTAAATAAATACAATTATGTTTGAACAATTTGTAAGAAACGTTTCCGGAGAACAGATTTACCTGATATTCTCCTTATGGCTATTCCTTGTTTTCTTTGTGGTAGTCAGTATCCTGCTTTATATAACAAAAAAACAGCACACAGATCGCATGAGCGATCTGCCATTAGAAGACGGAACACTAGATTCAACTCAATCTTTATCGTTATGAAATATTTACGCACAACATTATTATTAGGCTTAGGCCTGTTTGTACTACCTGTATTTGCAGACGATGATCACAGTTTGCTTTCTGGTGACACCGAAAATTATATCGGCTATGGCATAATCATCGCCGTGCTCGTCCTGTTTATCGTTGCCCTGCTCGTGATTTTAAGAGCAATAAAAGTGTTAACGAAAGCCCTGCTGAAATCACAGGGTTATACTGAAGATGCAATTGTAGCAGAACTAAAACCGGTTAAGGATAAGAAAAAGCAGCAAGAAGCATGGCTTAAATTGTGGTCCTTAAGGCCAATGTCCGAAGAAAAAAATCTGCTGATGGAACATGAATTTGATGGCATACAGGAGCTGGATAACCCGACCCCTGCCTGGTTTATGTACCTGTTTTATGCCACAATAACTTTTGCGGTATGTTACCTGCTTATTTATCATGTATTTGACCTGGCCCCGTTGCAGTACCAGGAATATAAAAATGAAATGACCCAGGCTGCTGTTGAGAAAAAAGCCTATTTAAGTAAAACCGCAAACCTGGTTGACGAAACTACTGTGAAACTCAGTACCGACCCGGCAGTTTTGGCAGATGGTAAAGTTGTTTTTACAACAAACTGTCTACCATGCCATGGCCCGCAGGGGGGGGGAATTGTGGGCCCTAATCTCACCGATGATTACTGGATCCATGGCGGGAAGATCGGCGATATTTTCAAAACAATTAAGTATGGTGTGCTCACAAAAGGCATGCCCACCTGGGAAAAACAATTGTCGGCAAAGCAGATAGCAGATGTTTCCAATTTTATCAAATCATTACGGGGAACTAATCCGCCTAATGCGAAGGCACCACAGGGAACAAAAGAAGTGGATTAGGGTTGGAATAAGGTTAATGAATAAGATGAACATAACTGAAAGTGAGAAAAAATAATGGATGGATTAATACCGGGAACAAATGATGGTAAGAGAAAATGGATATATCCGCTTATCCGAAAAGGGATTTTTTATAAATGGCGTAGCGCTATCAGTTATGTTTATCTTATCCTGCTTTTTTCAGGGCCCTTTATACGTATCGGCGGGCAGCCGCTGCTGTTGCTGAACTTCGTTGACAAGCAATTTGTCCTGCTCGGCCAGGTCTTCTGGCCGCAGGACATTTTCCTGTTCATGCTGGCGTCCCTGGTTTTTTTGGTTTGTATCGTCGTATTTACTATAGCCTTTGGCCGTATATTTTGCGGCTGGATTTGCCCCCAAACTATTTTTATGGAAATGGTTTTCAGGAAGATCGAGGAATGGATAGAAGGCGATGCACATAAACGTAAAAAACTGGATGTATCCCCCTGGACCAGCGAGAAAGTAATAAAGAAAACCGCTAAGACGGTTGTATTCTTATTAATATCTTTTTTGATTGCCAATACTTTCTTAGCATATATTATAGGTAGCGATGCGTTAATTAAGATAATAACAGAACCTGTTACTTTACATTGGGCAGGGTTCATCAGTATTTGGTTTTTCACGGTGATATTCTATGTAGTTTACAGCAGGATACGCGAGCAGGTTTGTACTTTATTTTGCCCGTATGGCAGGTTGCAGGGTGTAATGATCGATAAACATACCCTGGTAGTCGCCTATGACGATGTGAGGGGTGAACCGCGCGGAAAATTGGACAGAAAAGCCACTGCTCCAAGTCTTAAAGGCGATTGCGTGGATTGTGGACTCTGTGTAGAGGTTTGCCCCACGGGCATCGACATCCGTAAAGGGACGCAATTGGAATGTATTAACTGCACCGCCTGTATTGATGTTTGCGACGAGGTGATGGATAAAATCCATAAGCCACGTAAACTGATTGGCTTTTTCTCAGAGAACATGATACATGCTAAAGAAAAACCTTCGTTTACCGGCAGGATGATGGCGTATAGTGCGGTAATCGCGGTATTGGTCGCAGTATTGAGTTTTTTTATTTTCAGCCGCAGCGATATGGACATTACTGTTATGCGCCAGGCGGGTATGCTGTACCAGCAGCAGCCGAATAATTACATCAGCAATATTTATAATGCTGAAATTGTTAATAAAGCGAATAAAAGCCGGGCGGTAACCATTAGGC
>Ga0302319_10025659_pt1 | contig 10419 bp, 15 predicted proteins | sample Bog_T0_2_FD_203319 | JGI IMG/M metagenome (GOLD analysis project Ga0302319, IMG submission 203319) | Peat permafrost microbial communities from Stordalen Mire near Abisko, Sweden - Bog_T0_2 | ecosystem: Environmental > Terrestrial > Soil > Wetlands > Peat | place: Sweden: Abisko, Stordalen Mire...
GGGGCTGGGGATTTCTGGATCGACGAGGCGCCGGCGGGTGTTTGACGCGCCGCTGGTAGAGAAATATAATCGCGTAAGGTTTATAGACGATGCGCACTTGCTTCTTTTCCATCCTGATGGTGACTTGTTCGGCTTGCTGCCTACTGGCGCGAGCTCCCGATTCAACAATCCTTACGGTTGACACGGGGCAGAAGACCGGTGCCGGCGTCACGTTTAAAGCTCCCGCGGGATGGTCTGTGAGTGCGGACAATGCATCGGCGATTTCGATTGTGGCGCCCGAAGGCGATACGCACGTGGTGGTTTTTGACGAAAAAGCGGCTGATGCGGCAGGGGCCGTTACGCAGGCATGGGGCACGTACAAGCCAGGGTTTTCGAGACCGCTGCGGCAGGCAGTGGACCTTCCGGACTTGGAGGGGTGGACGGCCGGGAAACAGTTTGTCTACGAAACTTCGCCTAACGAACGCGCGGTGGTGGTGGCGATTGCGCGCCGGGCTGGCGACAACTGGACAGTGGTGCTGTTGGACGGGGCAGAGGCTACCTTTGGAAAACGGGGCGCGCAAATCAGCTTAATTGTGGGCAGTCTACGACCGGGCGGGTATAACCGTGAGTCTTTCGCGGGGCGAAAGGCTTTAGCGCTGACGCCCGAACGGATTGAAACTTTACGGAGTTTCATAGAAGCGTCTATGAAGAAGTTCGATGTGCCTGGCGTCGGCTTTGCGTTGATTGACCAAGGCAAAGTTGTCTACGAGGGCGGCATCGGGGTGAAGCAACTAGGGAAGCCTGAGCCGGTGAACGCGAATACACTTTTCATGGCGGCCTCCAACACCAAGGGCATGACTACGCTGCTCATGGCTAAATTGGTTGACGAGAAGAAGCTGGAGTGGAATGAGCCGGTAACGCAAGTGTATCCGCAGTTCAAGCTGGCTGACGCGCAGGTTACTAAAGAAATAGAGATCAGGAATTTGATCTGTGCATGCACGGGGATGCCGCGGCAGGATTTGGAGTGGCTGTTTGAATATAAGAAGCTCAAGCCAGAGTCGACTTTTACAATGCTCAGCGGCATGAAGCCGACGAGCAAGTTCGGAGAAGTTTTTCAATATAGCAACTTGATGGCGTCGGCGGCGGGTTACGTGGCGGCGTTTGTCATCGATCCGAAGAGCGAACCGGGGGCGGCGTATGATCGCGCGATGGAGCGGCAGATCTTCAAGCCGCTTGGCATGAGCAACACCACTTTCGATATGGAGAAAGCGCAGCACGGCAATTTTGCAAGCCCGCATTCAGACGATATTGATGGCAAGACGCGACTCATCGCGATGCAACAGAATTATTCGGTGGTGCCGTTTCGACCGGCGGGCGGCGTGTGGACTTCAGCGCATGACATGACGCGGTACGCGCTGCTGGAATTGGCGCACGGCAAGCTAGCTGATGGGCGGCAGTTTGTCTCGGAAGAGAATTTGCTGATGCGACGGAAGCCGCAAGTGGCGATTGGGGAGGACACGACTTACGGAATGGGGCTTGAAGTGAACACGCACTGGGGCATTCCAATTGTTCACCATGGTGGGAGTCTGTTCGGATACAAGAGCGATTGGATGATTTTGCCGGATGCGGGCATTGGCGCTGTGTTGCTGACAAATTCTGACAGAGGCGGGAGTTTATTAGGACCGTTGATGCGGCGCTTGGTGGAAGTGGTTTATGACGGCAAGCCTGAAGCCTCTGCTTTAGTTGATAGCAGCGCGACTAACTACGAAAAGATCACCGCCAAGGAGCGGGCACGCTTGGTATTTCCGGCCGCCGCCGACGAAGCAGCAAAACTCGGCGCGCACTATGTAAATGCGGATTTGGGCAACATCGATGTCAAAGTGTCAGGCGGCCAGACCGTGTTTGCCTGGGATGGCGGTGAAAGCCAAATGGCCACGCGCAAGAACGACGACGGGACGATCTCATTTATAAATGCGGACCCGCCATTAAGCGGATTCGAGTTTGTGAGGGGCGACCAAAACGGGAAGCGCACGCTGATTGTTCGGGATGCGCAGCATGAGTACGTTTTTACGGAAGTGAAATGAGGTAACGAAGCGCGAGCCTTTCAGTTAACACAAGTGAGCTTGTTGGACTCCGCAATCGCCTGATTGTAAGCGCCATCGAGGAATCGTTGCGCGGGTTCTGCGATAACAAGGCTTCGCTCGTTTCCGTTACCCATCTCTCTGAGAAAAGCGTTTAGAAAGCGGCCATATTTCTGCAGGACAGACACATCGCCGATGGAAAGGGCAGTGGAGATCCCGCTTCGCATGGAAGGAGATAGCAACTCAATTCGGCCCACAAACACGCGGACCAATTGTTGCGGCGCTGGGTGAATGGCGATTGGCAGCAGCGCATCTACCTTCGGTCGTGGCACAATGTAAAACACACGCTGCCTTCCTCAAACCACGAATCCTGCCAGGTTTTGATCATCGCTTGAGCTTCCTTCCGATAGAGACCCATTTCCACCGACTCCTCCTCCACTATCTGTTGGACATCCCCGGTGGCGCCCGTCAGTTCTGAGAAGCGAATGCTGACAGGCTCACGTAAGTTATGAATGACTTGATAGCCCGTCTTGCCTGCATGATTCTCGAATAGGATGGCCTCGGAAACCGTGTCAGCTCCGTCGTTGCGAAGTAAGACGCCAGTGTCTGAGACGACCGCTTTTAGATCGACACCAAAGTAGGCAAGTCCTCGATAGAAGAGCAGTTTCTCGTTTTCGCCTTCACTGCGTAAGGGCCATGCGTCGGTATCACGCGCGGCATAATAGTGGCTCGCATCAGCCGATTGGGGTAGCGCTGCGCCGGGTTTATCGACCTGCATGCCCTGCCATTCGATCCACCCTGTCTTGGCGCTGGACGGCTGAACGCTGCTCGCCTGCGGGTACCATTCCGTAATGTGGCCGTCTGGGAAAGGCCTGTGCCAGGCAGTTCGTCGCGCAGACTAGCATCAATGCATACCGTAATTTCATAATCTTGCTCCTATCGCCAACTGCGTTTCCACTCACGCCACCAATTTGTATCGCCGAGATTCAATGCATCCCAAGCGCTGTCGAGACTCTCGCGGTCGCCACGCAAGACACCCTCACGTTTGAAGCCGGACGGCAGGCGTACCAGCGCCGCAAAGCGATCAAAAACCTGTGCGCGTTCTGGCCCTTGCGTTCGCTCCAGAAGGTGCCATAGAGTTAGGGCGTCGTGCGTTCGAGCCGCTGCCAACACTGAGCGCAGCGCTTGTTCGTTGCCGGTTTGATCGAACTCGGCGAGCGATTTCCGTAAAGTTTCCGAGGCATCAAGAAAATAAGGCGTATCCGGCCCATGGTCCATGCGCGTGGTGCAAGCCGCTCCTTCCGGAATAAAAGATTCAAGCGTTTTCCATTGGAAGGCGGCCCAGCCCATTTGTACCGTGATGAATCCCCGCCCGTCGCCGGCAATGGATAGCGTGTATTGACAGCCAAGATCGACGGCTTTCGCGGCTGGCGTATCTACGACAAACTCAGTCGGGGGCGCCCAAATTAGGCGTGCAGCGTGCCGTGATCGAGGGCGAGACGATGCTGACCGTGCCCGGACGCGAGAAGGCGCAGACGCGAATTTGGATCAATCTGCACCTCGCCGATCGATTCCGATTCCAGCAACGCATTGCCGCGGTTTGTCTCAATGACTTGTCTTGATCGGACTGCGCTGGGATTTCCTCCGGCGAGCGATAACTGCCAGGAAGTCACGGGCTGAGCGTGTCTTACTTTTTGCGCTAAGAACACGCCACTGGCGGCCACGGTTAGAAGAGCGGCGGCTGCAATGAGCCAGGGGCGATGGCCGGTCCACCAATTTCTTGGCACGCGGCAAGAGGGCAACTCAGGCTGACGGCCCGACCAGGCCATTTTTCCCAGCGCGCGTTCTAGGTGCGCCAATTCCGGCGTAGGCTCACCGCTCCGATCCCATAAATATTCTTCGTCGTTCATGTTCTCTGCTGACCTCCCAATTGATCGCGCAGGAGCTTCATGCCGCGGCACAGATTGACCCGGACCGAGTCAGGTGTCAAGCCGGTGCGCGCAGCGATCGCTAGTCCAGTCATTCCTTCCACCAGGCGAAAAATTAGCGTCTCGCGGTAGCTTTCCGGCAAGTTCTGAACCAGAGCGAGGATGGCGAAGGCTTCAGCATCGGGCGACGTTGTGATTTGAAGATGCTCGCCAACGGCACGGACAAGGGCGGCTTCCTGGAGTTTCGGCTCAATCGTCGTCAGCACGGGGTGTTGTATCGATCAGTTTAGTGCCGAAGAGACCTCGGCGGCGGTGGGGGCGTGATAGTAATGTTTCGCCGCTGGGAACTGGACGGAGTCGTGCCTTACCGGTATCAATACGCTGGTGGCGTAGTTCTGGTATTCCGGATTCGTTGCTACTAACTGGATGGCCCAAGTTCCTTCCGCCGGCCATTCATGAGTAACACCGAATGTTCCGTCCGGCGAAAGTGGAATCACTGTCAGTGGCAAGCTCTTGCGCGTTCCGTTCACCACTCCTTCCGTGGTTGCAACGATCTTAGTTTCACCCGGCGAATGGCAGGCGGTGGTTCGCGCTAGTAACACTGCATGGTTTCTCGCTGCTTCCGGGTTTGACGTTGGGTTGCCTACTTGCAACAGCAAGGCCCCGGCGAATGATGGCGCTGCAAGCAAGGGCAAGGCGCAAAGCGATTTTGTGAGTATTTTCATGTTCGCGTCTCCTTCTGGTAAAACCGCCAGTGTGGTTTACAGTTCTGGGCGGTTCTATGGAAAAGACGGAGACTTGGTGGCAAGTGTTAACGGAGTAACGCCGCATCTGACGTCTGTTTCTGAGGAAAGCGGCGAGAGGAGTAGGATCGCGGCGCGTTTTGTCGGAGGAGTTCGGCTGTGGCGATACGGATCGTCTTAGAAGGATCCGGGGAAAAAATTAGCGCATCGCGTACACATGGCGCGTCCGGGCACATCGGCGCCTACTTGCATCACGTAATGACAATCGGTTTCGGGTGGCGGAATGGCGGCCTCCTGATCCAGGGCCAACAGAACACAAGTCGGCTCACGGTCCCACACAATCCGCCAACGCTGCGAGGAAAGCGGAATTTGCAAGCAGGCCAGTTCAAACGTCGCCACAGCAGAAATCAATGCGTCCGGATGCACGGTCAGACTCGTCAAAAAATCGCGCGACAGCTTTTCGATGTAGGGTGAAGTCGTATTAGCTTCGAAGAAGGCTTTCACCGTCTGCTCATAGCGACGCAGGCGCCTAAGCAGGCGGGCCGTGTACCGGCATTGCTCTTTGATCTGATAGAGGCGCCACCATAGCGCAATCTCAGCAAGCATTTCCATCTGCTTCGATCCGGAAATTTGCCGCAGCCAAGCGTCATCGGCGTCCGGCGCCCGATGCTTGATCAAGGCCAACAATCCGCGCTGGTGTTTCTCTAAAGAAGTCATTGGGAAATCGCCTTACGCACGCGTGCCAATTCGCTGCAGATTCCGTCATGGCTCAGCACCGGAATCGCCTCTTTCAGAAACTCAAACGTCACGACCGACAAATTTGGCGCGCGCGCAATAATATCCAGCGCCAGAGCCAAGGTGGCTTCCGAAGCCGGGCCTGAGTGTATGTCGAGTTGAAATCCACGGTGCTGTGTTCCTCCTGCGACATGCAACTCGCGGACAGGTGCCATGTTCAGTTCCCCTAAGAATGCCGCCACGTCTAGACCCAGGTTATACCGGTCGCACTCCAAATTGTAAGCATCCAGGATTAGCCCACATCCCGTGCGCGCCGTAATTTCGTTGAGAAACTCAGCGTTCGAGTAGCTCTCTGGCACATCCGGCAGCAGTTGAATTACATGCTCCAGCAGGAACGGCACTTTGTATCGATCCTGCAAACTGCGAACACGCTCACACACCAGATCGAGTGATTCGTCCGTGCGTGGGAGCGGCAGCATCGTTCCAATGTTTTCCCCCGCTACGGTCGTATATCCCAAATGCTCGCTGTGCCAGCGCAGGGGAAAACGCTCAAAGAGCTGATCCAACAAACGCAGATATCCTTCGTTCCACGTGTCGAAAGACCCTATCGAGAGTCCCACGCCGTGAGCAATCAAGTTGAGTGGCGGCGCCACGATGGCAATCTCATCCATCACTTCGGGACGTACGTCGTGAGTCGTTCCGTTTGTTTTTGACATGCCGTCCGGTGCCAGCTCTAAAAAATCCACCAGCTCGGCGATCCTGACACACAGTTCGCGATCGTATCCTTCGTAAGTCGTGGCCAGCGCCGGGCTGGCTTTGGTTGAAGTGTTACCTGAAACGCTGGCCATGACTCTCTCCGATCGTTCTATTCCGCGAATACGGACTGGACACCCGGGATCTTGGCGATGTCCTGAAATTCTACCGGGTCGGCAGATAACCTGACATCTACACCCAAAATTCCGCAGGTCTGACAGCCATAGCGGCCCCCAATACTTTGGATGATCTTGCTGAGTGATTCGGGAGAGACGGTCGAAGCAACCCTCACTGTGACGGTTGGCTTTACACTGGGCGCGAGCGTAGCACCTTGAGCTGGCATATTTGTAGTCCTTTCTTGAAATGCGTCCTTGACGGGATCGCTGAGAGATAGTGATTCCGAGGTTGAAAGCGTTTCAGTTGAATTCGGCAGCAGGTGGGAGACGATGGGAGAGGGGGAGGGCTCACTAATCAAAAGGCGGGTGGAAAAAATCGGTCTCCGCACCTTGCGAGTGCGGAGACCTTTTTGGGAACGCTTATCTAATGAAGGCTCTCAAGACTACTTGGCGAAGCGGCGGCGGAAAGCCAGACCGAGACCGACCAATGACGAACCGATCAAACCGAGCGAAGCCGGTTCCGGAGCTGCCACGAATTCATTGAGCGTCGTGGTGCCGCCGTTGACGGAGGGTTGGTTGATCGGCGTGTTGTAGAATTTCCATTCCGCGCCGTTGACATTCAGGCTGGAGGGCAGGAAGCTGAGCATAATCGTGCTGCCGTTGCTGCTGATGCTGCCTTCGACATCGGTGGCGGTGACGCCGATTCCGACCGGTGAGCTTTGGTCGATGATTAACGTGAAAGTGTCGTTGAACGTAGCGGTGGCGCCGCCCGTTACGACAAACGTGCCGACCTGGGTAAAGGTGCCAGCAGCGTCAGCGTACTGAGTTGTGGCTTCGCCCGTGAAGGTAATCGAGGCCGCGCCGACGTGGATCGACGTCATTCCGTCTGAAGCGAACGTGCCAGTGGTGGTGTAGTTCACGGTGGCGGCAAAGGCGGATGCGCCGCAGAACATGAGAGCGAGAGCTAATTTTTTCATTTGTGTTTGGTTTCCCGAAGAAGATCTAGTTTTAGAGCTTCGCGGATATTCTTGCGAAGCTCATGAACTGAGTCTCGCGTTGAACTGATGGTGCTCGCAAGGTGATATGAGAGCTGTACGTACTGAGAATACTTACTACTCTTTGTAAGTAATACAGCCGGATTATTCGTTACGGTGTAAGGTGATCCGTAGGCGGCTGAGTTGGTCGGATAGGCTAGCTGAAAGCGAAGAAAACATTGGACGGGAGCGCATTGTCGAGCCGTCCAATCTCGGTGGATCGATAGCCTAAGGCGTTTGGACTTGCAGGTTAAACAAGAGAAACGGCTAGGACGGGGGCGAAAACGATTGGATCATTTCCGCCTCAATTTTCTTCAATAGGAGGGAAATTAGGCGTACAGACCGCGGCGGCGAATGGCGTCGGCCACCCGATCAAGCGCCAACATATAGGCGGCTGTGCGGTTATTGACGGCGTGTTTATCGGCAAAATTGGTTACATCCCAGAAGCTGCCAATCATGATTTCTTCCAAACGCTCATTGACTAGCTTTTCGTTCCAAAAATAGCCTTGGCGGTCTTGCACCCATTCGAAGTAGGACACCGTTACCCCGCCGGCATTGGCAAGGATATCTGGAATGATGAAAACCTTGTTTTCGGCAAGGATGGAATCGGCGGCGAAGGTTGTAGGGCCGTTGGCGCCTTCGCACAGGATCTTAGCCTTGATTTTGCCGGCATTGGCGGAGGTGATCACATTTTCGCGAGCGGCCGGAATGAGGACCTCGCATTCGCGCAGGAGAGCTTCATCCTTATCAACGTCTTCACCTTCCGCGAAGCCGCAGATAGAGCCGGTGGCTTTACGGTGATCCATCAGTTTGGGGATGTCGAGACCTTTTTCGTTGAAGACAGCGCCGTCGTATTCCACGATGCCGATGACCTTAAAACCTTTTTCGGCCATCAGCCGAGCTGCCATGCCGCCGACGTTGCCGAACCCTTGGATGATGACACGCGTTTGATAAGGCGCCAAACCGAAGCGTTTTAACGCCTGCATGGTCACAATCATGCAGCCGCGCCCGGTGGCTTCCGGCCGCCCCAGCGACCCGCCCAGCGCCAAAGGCTTGCCTGTGACGACAGCTGTGACTGTGTGGCGCTTGTGCATGGAATAGGTATCCATGATCCAGGCCATGGTCTGTTCGTTGGTGTTCACATCGGGAGCGGGTACGTCACGTTCCGGCCCAATGAATTCGCAAATTTCGGCGGTATACCGCCTGGTGATGCGTTCCAGTTCGCCTTCGCTCAGCAGATGCGGTTCACAAATAACGCCGCCTTTGCCGCCGCCGAAGGGGATATTGACCACGGCGCACTTCCAAGTCATCCAAGCGGCCAGGGCGCGCACTTCATCGAGTGAAACATCCGGAGCAAAACGGATACCACCCTTGGCCGGTCCACGCGCGATGGAGTGTTGCACACGATAACCGGTGAACACCTCTATCCGACCGTCATCCAACATTACCGGGATGTTGACGGTGAGTTCCATGGTGGGCGTCCGAAGAACCTTGCGCATGCCGTCTTCAAGTTTTAGTAATTCGGCAGCTTCATTGAAGCGATGAGCCGCCGATTGCCACGGGTTCAGCTCTTGGTCAGCCTGCGTGGGTGCCGCTTCCAAAATCATGATTCACGTCCTTTGACATTCTTAGCATGCCGCACGCGGCGCGACTGTGGTTGCGTGAGGGGTTGTCAGACTGAAGCAATAAAGAAGTTTGGCTGGATAGGCGGATTGGGGCGCGGAGCGACTGTTCACTACGATCAGCAACCTGGTGAAGGAGCGGGCAGGCGAAATGCTGATGGTTCATGCCGGCGTGGAGACATTGCCGCGATGCTTAGAACGATGATCGCAACGGACTAGCAAGTTATCTGGTGGGCTTGAGTCAAAGGCTGGTGGCTGGTGGCGCGGAAGTGGCGGCGATTTTTGCGATTACGCCACACATCTGAAACCGCGAGTTTGAGAATATCTTGATGCTTCCGCAGCGCTTTATCGTGCAGGCGCGCCTGTTTGACATATTGACGCTATTGTCCCCAGATTGGCCTGAGACTCAAATAAAAATAGTCTCCGCACCTTGCGAGTGCGGAAACCATTCTGGGGAGAGACTATCCTCTGACTGAAATTTAGTGCTGCAAACTACTTGGCGAAGCGGCGGCGGAAAGCCAAACCGAGACCGACCAAGGAAGAACCGATCAAACCGAGCGAAGCCGGCTCCGGAGCAGCCACGAATTCATTGAGGGTCGTGACGCCGCCGTTGACGGAGGGCTGGTTGATGGGGGTGCTGTAGAAGGTCCATGCCGCGCCATTGATGTTGAGGCTAGAAGGAACGAAGTTGATGGAGATGGTGCTGCCATTGCTGCTGATGTTGCCAACGATCGGGCTGGTGGTGGTGCCCGAGCCAGCAGGCGAGCTTTGGAGGATGTCCAGCGTGAAGCTATCGCTGAACGCAGCGGTGGCGCCGCCGGTCACTGTGAAGGTACCGACCTGGGTAAATGTGCCACCTGCATCGGCCATTTGGGTGGTGCTTTCACCCGCGAAGGTGATGGTGGCGGCGCCTACGGTGACGGAAGGGAGACCGTCGGAACCAAACGAACCAGTCGTGGTGTAGTTGACGGTAGCTGCGAACGCGGAAGCGCCGCAGAACATAAGAGCAAGAGCTAATTTTTTCATTTTTTGTTAGTTTCCTCGAAGAGAGCTAAGTTCTGAAGAGCTCCGAAGATGGTTTCTGCGAAGCTCATGATCAGAGTTTGACCGAAGGGCTTGGTGCTCGCAAGGTGATACATGTGCTGTAAGTACCGGGATAAGCCTCTTGTTTTTATGGGCTTAAGGGGCTATACCCGATCACTCCCCGCGCCGTCATATCGCCCATCTGTGCGGACGGGAATAGATCGCTAGGTCATTGTTTTTTCAGAGAACGTGAGTTTGGTTAAGAGCGGGACTAAGGTTGTAGGATTGATGGCTATGCCTTACTGCTATCCCTAACCAACCGGGAACTCGGAACGAAACTAGCCAAACCATCGTCTTCCCTTTTAGCAGAGGTAATTGAAACGTGACTTCAGAAGAACGCCGCCT
>Ga0302319_10025661_pt1 | contig 10419 bp, 10 predicted proteins | sample Bog_T0_2_FD_203319 | JGI IMG/M metagenome (GOLD analysis project Ga0302319, IMG submission 203319) | Peat permafrost microbial communities from Stordalen Mire near Abisko, Sweden - Bog_T0_2 | ecosystem: Environmental > Terrestrial > Soil > Wetlands > Peat | place: Sweden: Abisko, Stordalen Mire...
GTCGAACGCTCTCAAGCTGCAAGCTTGCACTCCTAATTTTCGGTAGTTTGCATCGATCAGCACACGCGCCACTTGGACTTTTTAGACGCCCTCTAAGGATTCTCTCCTTCAGTAGCTAATCGTTTTGCCTCGATTATGGTGTTCCGTCCAGCACTCAAGCGTTCAATTATGCGAGAAGTAAAACCGGAGAAATCAAAAAGATCCTCATTTTCTGTTTGGAGAGGCCTTTCGCGATTGAGCCAGTTAAAAAGTTGATCGTCGGAAATGTCGTCTAGAGAGCGACTTGCAGTGTTAGCCGGCTGTTGCCAGCCATTCTCCACCGCGAGCTTTTTTAAGTAAGCTAGCAATACAATGATCATTGTTTGCAGTACCCGCTAATGAATAGATCAGTAACCCTGTCCATCTTTGAAGGGTATAATACCAACTTTTTTTGTCTTTTGTAAAAAAGCGAAATGACGAAAAGGGTTGGAGGAACATTCTCAATTTCATATATAAGCTTGTAAAATACCGCGCAATAAATGAGGCGGAGGAGATAGTAGCAGGATGAGTGATGGGCTCAAGGATTGATGCAACCCGGCTTCGGGGTTGATGGGGAATGGGCGGCTTTCCCTGGGTTGTAAGATGCAACCGCTTTGCGGTAGGGCGGAGCCTCCAGAGCGCTGCCCTTTTATGGATTCATTATACGCCTCCAAGATGCGTTTATTGCCCGGCTGAGGGAAATATGTCACGTTGAACACATGCTTCGAATCACGATCCGTGAATTGCACATGAAAACAGGCGATTGGGTACGGAAGGCCGCGCATGCGGGAAGCATCGTGGTGACGGATCGGCAGCGTCCGGTGGCTAAGCTAGTTCCTTTCATTCAGGAAGGCGAGGGGAAGTCGTTTGCGGACCGGCCCATGGTGAAGGGCTTTTCGGCGTTGCCGAAGATGCGGCATGATTCGACCCGTTATTTGTCGGAAAACCGGGAACGGTTGCCAATCCGGTGTCGCGACCGGAGGATTCCGTCACCCCGCTCCGGGGGTTTATGAATTGAGTGGGGTGAGGTTCCCCCGGGGTTTCTCCCGCTGAGGCGGGATGCACCCCCGGGCTTTAATTCCGTCGCACCCTCCGGGCGCTGGGTATAGAAGTGCGGCTTCGCCGGATCTATCGCATCGCGCTCGGAGATCACGATCCACCGCCTTTTCAAGGCGCTTCAGTTTGCAGAGGACGCGCGCTTTTTCGGAAAGGCTTGAGCGGGGGATGGTTTCGGCGTAATTCCGGTGGATGTCCCGTCGTTTTATCTTGGTTGCTGTTTTTGGGTTTCTCTTTGCCGCGGCGGGGATCTGGCTGGATGCGGGGCGGGTGGAGCTGGCGGTGCATGATGCGCTGGTGGACCTGCATCACCAGGACCAGCTTCCCGCGATGCGCGGGTGCGACAGCTTGTATTTCATCGATTACGCGCGGCAACTGCTGGAGACGGGGCATCTGCGGGCGCGGTGGACGCAACTGGATAATGCGCCGTATGGCCGAGAGAATATCGGGTGGGCGGCGCTCACGATGTGGCATCTGGCGGTCATCGGCAAAATCTGGTCGGTGGTCACGGGGATGCCGATCCATGATGCGCTGATGGTTTCCTCGCAATGGGCGAACCCTATTCTTTATTTCATCGTTCTTGCGGGCATCCTTGTCATCGGCTGGCGGACGAAGACTTTTCCCTCGGCGGCGGTGGCGGTGTTGATCCTGGGAACTTCGCCGCGCGGTTATTTTGATTTCGGGTTTGCGGCGCCGGACCATCATGGCTGGCATGAGCTGACCACCTTCGGGACGGTCGTCTGCCTGGCTGCGGCGGTGCGGAGGGCTGACCGGAAATACTGGTTCGCGCTGGCGGGATTTTTTGCGGCGTCGGCGATGTGGGTGGGGGCCACTGAGCAGGCGGTGCTGGTGGCAGCGGCAGGGACGGGCGCACTTGCGGGGATGCTGCTTTACGGGATCGAATCGCGGTTTGCAAAAAACGGGACGGCTGCGGGAGCGCGGGCAGAAGTGCTGCTTCCCCCGGCGGCGTGCTGGCGTTTGTTCGGAACCACGGCGGCGGTTTGCTCGCTGCTGTTTTATATTTTTGAATTTGCGCCGAATCTTTTCCGGATGCGGCTGGAGGTGAACCATCCGGTTTTCAGCCTCGCCTTTTTTGTCGGCGGGGAGCTTTTGTATCGCGTGCAGCGGATGATTTTTCCCGGCAGGGATGAACGGTCTGCGGCGGGCGATTTGCCGGCGCTGATCGGGTGCGCGCTGGTGCTGGTGGCGATCGCCGGGGCCTGCCTTTTCGGGCCGACGAACTGGCATGTGCTGCACCTGCCGTATATCCAGCGGTATCACAAGGTGGTGATCGAGTGCATGCCGATCATCCGCACGCAGGGATGGTGGACGGTGGAGTTCATCGGGACGCCGGTGGTGCTGGCACTTTGCGGCACGGCGCTCGTGCTGCGCGGGAGGCTCGCGATTGCCGACCGCATGGCGCTGTTGATCTGCGTGACGCCGACCGCGGCGGCAATCGGCGCGAGTTTTTTCCAATACCGCTGGGCGGGGCTTGCCGGCGCGGCAGGGGCTGGACTGGGAGCGTTTTTGTTTTCTAAACGGACGGGCACAATGCCTGCAGCGCCTGATGCCGGCGGCGGCGGGACGGAGCGACCGATGTTACTGCAAAGCAAAGCGTGGTCCGCGGTCTGCATCCTTGCGCCGGTGATCCTTGTCTCGCTGTGGTGTTCGCAAAGGATCGGGGACATCACGGACAGCGTTTCGAGCGAGGCCATCGACCAGCTCGCCAGCGAGGAAATCGCGACCGCCCTGCGGAAGGATGCGGATGCGATGCACCGACCGCCGGTGGTTGTTTTCCTGGGGCAATACAACCGGCAATCGTGGATCGCCTATGTCCACGGCATTCCGAGCGTGGGCTCGCTCTACTGGGACAATCCTGATGGGTTGCTCGACCAGCTCACTTTTCTGACGGGGTATGACGAGGAGGCCGCCCACCGGATCGCGAAGGAGCGGGGCATCACGCACGTGGTGCTCGCGTCGTCGTCGGCAGCGATCAACTCCTTCCTCTTTATTTTGCATGGCACGTGGACCTCGCCGGACATCCACAAGACACTCGCCTGGCGCCTCGCAGCACCGGTGCCCAAGCCGCCGGCGTGGATACAGCTCCTGCCGACGACAACCCCGGCCATGAAGACCGAGGGAATGCGAATCTACCGCGTGCTGCCGTGAGTGTTGGGGTTGGAACCGTGCTTATCCGGCTTAGTGACAAAACAACGTGATGCTGGATACTGGATGCCAGATGCTGGATAAGAGCAGCGCTATTTTCATCTAGAATCCAGAATCCGGCATCCAGTATCTGCTGGTTGTCAACAAACCGGACAGGCATCGTTGAAACATTGATTTGCGTTCCCGTCCGCTTGCAATCTGTTAAATGGTATTTGTGATGAGGTTGCTTCCATACGCTTATCTTTTACTGGCTCTTTGCTTTTCCATTCCTGCCCATGGCAGCCTGGGGGAGAATGATGCGCAGATGGCGGCCCAGTACGGGGCTTCCCAGGCGGAGGAGAAAAGCGCGCAGGATGGGCTGCTTACAAAGTGTTATTCCCATGGCGGGTTTTGGATCCGGGTGCGGTTTCTGGACGGGTGCAGCGCAAGCGAGGCGTTTATCAAACTCACCAAGGATGCGCTTTCCGGCGGGGAGATCACCACGCTCCTGGATTCCAATAATCGCGGCAGCAAGTGGAACGCTATTTACAAGGGAGCGGATGTGGAGAGATGGGTGCTCGAGTCCAGTGGAGCTGTTGCACAGTATTACAGCAAGGATCATATCCTCATCATTACGACGAAGGAACTCATGCGATATATTGCCGACAAGGGGCGGCTTGATGAGAAGGATTAAATGACCAAGCTCGAATGACGAAAATTCAAGATTTGCCAGTCAACATGAACAGATCAACGATCATCCTTATTGCCGTGGTGATTGTCATCGCGGGTTGTTCCCGCCATGGGATTAAAGGCGACGGAGTCATCAAGGCCGAAGACCGCCCGATATCCGGATTTTCCAAGGTGGTGGTTGCAGGAGGGTATGAGGTCCAATGGTCCAGCGGGAAACCCGCGCTCAACATTACCGCCGACGAGAACCTCCTGCCGCTTATTAATACGGTTGTCAATGGTGATACTTTGCAAATCGACTCGAAGGAAGACCTGGCGCCGACCAAGAGCATCGTGATCATTCTCTCCAGCGCATCACTTGCGGATGTGGAATTGACCGGCGGCATTAGTTTCAAGGCCAGCCAGATCTCAGGCCACGACCTCAAGCTTGCCTCCACCGGCTCGGCAGACATCAGCGTCGATGGTTCCGTTACAAATCTCGAAGCGAACTTCACGGGAGCGGGCAGGCTCGATGCGAAATCCCTCGAGGCTCAAACGGCCAGATTATCACTCGTCGGCTCTTCGGACGCCAATGTCACTGTTACGGGCACTCTCAACGCGACTGTAACCGGCGCGTGCACTGTAAATTATTCCGGCGATCCAAAATTTGTAGAGCAGCATGTGACTGGTTCAGGCGGGGTTTGGAGGCGGCCGTGAGCCAAGGAGGTAAATGACGAAGCTGCTTTGCCGGCGTTTTTGAATACGCTTTGATTGGCGCGCTGCGCGCTGATCGAGGGGTGGGGAAGATGGCATCTTCCCCTACAGGCTACAGACTTGCGCTGAGTCGCGATGAACCCGTACACCGCAAAGGATCTCCCCGTCGCCGGGAAGATCCTTTCAACAGCACTGTGCGGCAACTTTCGCTGCGCGCACAATGGCGTCCTTACCGGGGGAATTGTTAGTAACTCGCCGCTGGACGCACGGACTGGGTCTCGGTCGTGGTGGTGGCATTCACGTCGGGCCTGTGCACCGTTGTTTCCTCCGTGGTGGTCGTGGTGGTCTGTGGCTCATGTTCGGCGCAACCCGTGAAGGAGAGGATGCCGGCGCTGGCGATTGCTATGATGATGATTTTTTTCATAGATGTATGAGTTAGGTGGTTGGTTATTGATCTGACGTGGTGGTCGTGGTGGTTTTCTTGTGTTCGATCACCGTGCCTGGCGCGGCGTCCACTGCGGTCGTCCGCCTCACGACTACCTTGCGTGCCACCATGTTATCGCCATCCCTGTCGTAATAAACCGTGACCGGGAGACCGGACTTGACGGTTTCCATGGAGACAGGGTTGCCGTTCTCATCCACATAGGTCGTGGTCTTTGTGTAACTGTAGCGCACGGGCTCGGGAGCGGACTCGCTCCTTACCACGATGGTGTTCGGGTCGAATTCGCTGATCGTGCCCGCTGTAGAGGTAGTGGTGGTCTTTTGCTCGACCACGCCGGGCGCGGCCGGGTCGGCCGAGACCGTCTTCCTTACCACAACCTTGCGCGCCACCATGCCGCCATCCTCCCTGTCATAATAGACAGTCACAGGCGCGCCGGACCTTACGGTTTCCATGGAGACGGGATTGCCGCTCTCATCCACATAGGTCGTGCGTTTCGTGTAGCTGTAGCTCACGGGCGCGGCGTCCGATTGTGTCCTCACTACGATGGTGCGCGGCCCGAATTCCGAAATGGTGCCGGCTGTGGTCGTGCTGGTGGTGGTTGTCTGCACGGCGTCCTGTGCCATGAGTGTGTAACTGCCGAAGAGCATGGCTCCCGCGACTGCCGCGGCGCTGATAAAATGATTGATACGTTTCATAGAATTTTCCTTGTTGAGTTGTTACTTGCCATGCCATGGGGATGGCAGTGACTTCATAGCTGGAATCGTTTGAGCGCGAGGTATGGACGTATTCCGCCCATGAAAACGCGGGTGGAACAGCCGCTTTACAGAGACGCGACTTTCTAAAACAAAAGCGCGGGTTTGTCCCCGCAGGAGGAGTTACTGGGGCTGGTAAACCCGCACGTAGTCCACCACCATGGATTGAGGAAATACGGTATTTCTCGCCGGGGGCCCCGGCCACGCGCCGCCCACGGCGACATTCAGTATGATGTGGAATTTCTGGTCAAACGGCGCGGGGAATGGCGCGCCCGAGGCGGTGTACCATTTCGTCTGCGTCTGGTAGAGTTTGTCGTCGAGATACCAGCGCATCTCGCCTTTCTCCCACTCGATCGCGATCACATGGAAGTCGGACCCGAAATCCCCGGAGGGCAGCATGATCTTGTCGCCTGTGTGGGTATTCTTCGGCCATTTGTCGCCGTAGTGGATGGTGCCAAAGAGAGTGCTCGGCTTGTCGCCGATGACCTCCGCGATGTCGATCTCGCCGCTGCGCGCCCAGCCGCCGTACGTGCTGTCCTCGGGCATCATCCAGAATGCGGGCCAGAAGCCTTTGCCCGTGGGGAACTTGATGCGGGCCTCGATGCGGCCGTAGAGGACCGAGAATTTCCCGTGCGTCGTCATGCGCGCGGAGGTGTAGTGCTTGCCCTTGTAGTCCTCCTTGATGGCGGTGATGGTGAGATTGCCATCGGCGACGTGGGCGTTTTTCGGGCTGTCGGTGTAGTATTGCATTTCACCGTTGCCGCCACCTTCGCCGTTGACCTCGAATCCCCACTTGGACTTGTCGATCTCCGGTTTGTCGAATTCATCCGACCAGACGAGCTTCCAGTCTTTGTGAATGGTGCCGCTCTGCGGGGTGCCGGAGTCGGTGCCTTTCTTCAATGCGAATTGTGAAGGGACATTTTCTGTCGCAGCAGGCGCGGGTGTTGCCGCGGCGGCTGCAGGGGCGGTGGCATCCGCAGGCGCGGTGGTAGCGGCCAGGAGGGCAGGGGTGGATGCGGGCGCGGCCTGCACATGGCGGATATCCGCCGCCGGCACCTGCGTCATGCTCAGGCTGCCATCAGGGAGCTTTACGCGGATCATCGCGGAGCCGCCCGAGGTGCCGAGGATGGAGACGCTCTGCCCCGCTGGGAGTTGCACGGTCTGGCCTGCCACAGTCACCGAGACCGGCTGCGCGAGCGCGTATTCCGGAGCGGCGGAACCTTCAGCGGAAAGAAGCAGTAGAAAACAGGCGCACGGAAGGAGAAAGCGAAAGCGGGGGGATTTTGTGTGCATATATGTGCACTAATTAAACCCGTTCATGAACCGGGTCAATAGTCAAAAAGACTCGGGTCTTTTTGCTCCTAGTTTTTCGCTGCCTGCGTGGCGTCTAGCTTCGCCTGTTTGGAGGCATTGTGAATCGTCCTGCCCTTGCAAATGCCGCCGGAGACAAAGCCCTCCTTGTCATAGATCCAGAACTTCGTGCCCGACGATTCGTCTTCGTCATAGACCAGCACGGTCACCTTGCGCTGGCTGAGATCGGTGAATTTTTCGATCTTCAGCGGCTTGCCCCATTTTTTAAGGATCGAGGATTCTTTCGTGCCGTAGAGCGCATTTGCCTCCGCTTGTGTGAAAGGCTTTGCGGTGGGGGCGGGAGTTGTGGGAGCAGCGGGAGCGGAGATGATCGGCGCGACGGCAGGCGCGGGTGGAGGCGGAGTGCCGGTGGCGGCAGGGGAAATCGCGGGGAATGAAGCGGCGATTTTTTGGCCTGTGGGTGACGGCGCGGCCTGCGGCGTGAGAGCGATCACTTTTCGCTCAACCGGCGCATCCGGTATTTTGGAAGCGTAGCCGAGTTCCCTTTGGATATCGGCGGGGAGATTATCGACCGGCACGCGCACCACGCCGGCATCGTAGGAAATGGTCACGGAGTCAGGGTTGTGGTCCACGATCACCGCCTTCTCGTAGATCTGGTGATCGCGCGTGACGATGGTGCGCGGTTTGTCGTCGGCGAATGACGCCATCGCGAATACACATACAGCCATCAGCGCGGCGGGGATCGCGGTTTTCACAAAGGTAACTCTATGCACGGCTGCGACCCGGGCAAGCGATTCCTGAGAGCGAGCCTGCAGGCGTTCTTCAAAATGGGTGGCGGGAAACAGGAGCCTGTGGTACACCGCACGTGCCTGCCCCGTTTAAAAACTCAAGCCCATGCTGAACGATTCCGACTTAAGAAAAGTGTTCGACTCGCCACTTTTGCAAGGCGGCTATGTCGAATGCGATCACCCGGTGCAGGCGGCTGCGTTGCCGGATGCCGCGCTGGAATTTCTGGTCGCGCTCGCGCGGCAATGCGGGGTGGCGTCGGTGTTCGAATTCGGCAGCGGCCGCAGCACCGCGGCGCTGTTGCGGGAGGGCTTCCGCGTCACCAGCCTCGAGGACAGCGGCCAATGGATGGAGCAGACCCACGCCCAGCTTTCGGACGACGAAAAGTCGCGCCATGTCGCGCTTGTGCGCCCCCTGAGCCGGAGGATGCACGGCTGGTTTCCAGTCATGGACTGGCCTGTCGATCCGGAACTCGCCTGTTGCATCGGCGAAGCGGACCTTATCCTGGTGGACTCGCCTTACTACGCGCCTTTCCGCGAATCGACACTCTGGTCCGCGCTTGCTCACAACGGCCATGGGATTGTCGTCCTGGACGATACGCGCATCCCGACGCTCAGCCGGTTTTGCGACAGGCTCGCTGCGGGCAATCCCACGATGCTCCATCGCAGGGTGAAAGTCGGGCACACCTTCGATGTTTATGCCCGAACCGATAAGGTGCCGCTCACGCGGAGCCAATCATTGCTGGATATTCTCAAAGGCTGGCGCAGGTTTTTTATGGCGATGCAACAGCAGGGTTAGTTCCATTTTGCTGGAGGTCTTTTCTCCGCAGCGGTAGCTTTCCCGCATGAAGACGCCCGAAGGCTGTCAACTTCCCCGCAGTGCTTTCGACCAGGTGGGCGGCATCGTCTATTTCGCCCGCATGCTCGACAAGATCCGCCTCCACGCCGCCGGTCTCCTCCGCGACGACTACCACGCCAATCTCGGTGCAGGTTTCGATGGACGTTGCTGCCGTTTTCTCAATGTCGATTACTCAGCCCTCCGCGCGCGTGTTCTCGAGGGAGGCACCGATGAAGATATTCTGGCCTGGTGTTTTTCGAAGGGAACAAAGCCCAACGACGAGCAACTGCTCGTCTGGAACAAATTCATGCTCAAGCGCGGCTGGCGCGACGAGGACGACGGCTCCACGCAGGAACTCGAAGCCTACAAAGCCGCAAGCGGCCTCGCCCACCGCACCGATCTGATTACGTTTTTCGACTACTACGAGGTCGATGAGGGGCGGAAGCCATGAGCAGAATCCATTCAGTTCGAATGTGAGTTAATCGCAAAAACGAATCCAGTCGGCGCAGCAACATTCTGGGTAGCGCACCCGGCCCGGGTGCACTTTTCGGCGGCCCGCCGAAAAGCCCCACGCTGCACGATTATCCCGCACCAACCGTCTCCGTAAACAGCGCCTCCCCTTCCAACGCGAAGCGTTGCTCCCTTCCTCCGGGGAGCGCATGGCTCCAGCCGTGCTGGTTGCGGAGTCCTCGCCGCAACGAACTTTCAACCCGCGTCCAACCCAGAAAAAATCGCCACCCGGCAAACCGATTCCATAATGCACCGAATCAATGGATCATGCTCTACGGGCCACACGACTCAAGAGTTGCCTCTTGAATGGCAAGTGGATAAAATACCGGCATGGTCACTCACACCGAGGTGGATGATTCACCGAATGAGGACGAAGGCATCGCGGAGGCGCTCCTGCGTGCTGCGGATTTCGACAAGAATCCCCATATTGGCATATCGTTGGAGCAGCTTGATCGGTAGATCGAACGTCGCCGCGACTGATGCAGCTCGTTTTTCATCCGAAGATTTACTCCGCCATGCCAAAACCCGATCCCACACGCCTCCGCCGGGCTGCTGCGGCAGCCGTTGTTTTTGATGCACAAAGCCGCATCCTGCTGCATCGCCGCACGGACAACGGCAGATGTGGTTTGCCCGGGGGCACGATCGAAACCGGGGAGACTGCGGAGCAAGCCGTCATCCGCGAAGTCAGGGAAGAGACTGGATACGAAGTGTGCGTGGTTCGATTGATAGGCATTTATTCCGACCCTCTGCACACGACGATGACTTATCCCGATGGCAACACGGTTTCGTATGTCAGCCTCCTTTTCGAATGAAGTGTCATTGGTGGTTCCGCATCGTTGAGCGACGAATCAAGCGCCGTGGACTGGTTTTTACCCGATGCGCTTCCGGAGCCGTTCCATGCCGGCCACATTCCGCGGGTGCATGATGCCTGCGCGCACCAGCAGGCGGCGTTCTATCGATGAACGTTTAAGAGGCCGTCTAAAAAGTCCCAAATGGCTCGCAGAACGCTGGGAGCGCGAGCCTCCTGGCGAGCGAGTGCGAAACCCCGCCGGCGCGAAGCGGAAACGTTCACGCACTTTTTAGAGGGCGTCTAAAAAGTCCGATTTAAAGTAGCGCAAGCCTCCGGCTTGCCGTCGAACGCTCTCAAGCTGCAAGCTTGCACTCCTAATTTTCGGTAGTTTG
>Ga0302319_10025663_pt1 | contig 10418 bp, 8 predicted proteins | sample Bog_T0_2_FD_203319 | JGI IMG/M metagenome (GOLD analysis project Ga0302319, IMG submission 203319) | Peat permafrost microbial communities from Stordalen Mire near Abisko, Sweden - Bog_T0_2 | ecosystem: Environmental > Terrestrial > Soil > Wetlands > Peat | place: Sweden: Abisko, Stordalen Mire...
GCGCCATTGCGCGCCGCGGCCAGAGCGACGTTCAGCGCCGCGACCGCGCGATTCTCGCTGGCGTCGGCGCCGATGATGGCGATGACCGGGATTGCGCCCGCGCAGGGACGTCGCATCATGGTCGCGCGTATCTCGCCGATGGTCTTCAGAAACGGCCGCACCGGCAGGCCGGTGCCCAGGGTTGGCCAGCCGAGCCGGGTCAGGTCGGGAAGCGCGCCGGCGCCCAGCACCTCGCTCTGCATCCGGACCATGGCGGTCTCCTGCAGCCGCGCGATCAATGGCTTTTCGTTCGCGGCCGCAGCCGCCGCGGGCGGCGGTTCGGCTGCCGCGATCACCGGCGCGGTGAGAACGGTCTCCTTCGGATCCGGCGCCAGCCGGGGCGCTTGCGTCTGATCCGCTGGCAGGGAATGTGGAACGGTTGGCCGAAGGCCAGTGTTGACGCGACGCGCGATACCTTGAAACCAATTAGTAACAACTGGCACGGACCTCATCCCGAGGATCCCGGCGAAGCGCAGCGCATCCAGGAGTCTCGAAGGATGGCGGCTTGCACCAGTGTTCGCGGCAACCCCGGGGGACGCACCGCTGGCGCGATGCTCCTCAGCCTGAGGTGCCGGGGTGCCAATAGGTTTCGAAATCCGAGATTGCTGAACCAGCCAGGCCGCGGCCGCAGCGGCGCCCAGCACGGCGCCGATCGCAGCCCACAGGCCGAGCTCCGGCGGCGGGTCCGGCTGCTGCGGAACGGTCGCCACGCCAATGACGCGCGCATTCGAAGCCTTCAGGCTTTCCTGATCGCCGTTTTCGCGCCAGCGCCGCAGGAACGTCTGGTAGACGTCGCGGCTGGCTTCGACGTCGCCCTCGAGCTCGCGAAGCCGCGGCAGCACCTGCTTGATCTGGGCGCTCTGCCGCCTCTCTTTCTCGATCGTCTGGTCCAGCGCCGCCTCGGCGGCGCGGGCACGCTCCAGATCATCGCGCGCGGACTGCACCAGGCGCTCGACTTCGTCGCTGATGGCGCGCCGGAGCTCCTCAATGCGGCTCTCGAGTTGCCGCAGCGCTGGATTGAGGGGACCGAGCTCGGTCGTCAGTTCCGCATAACGAGCCCGCGCCCTGGCATATTGCGCGCGCAGACTGGCGAGCGTGGCCGATGGCAGGGCGTCGGCCATCGCATCGATGTCGGTGGACGCGCGCAGGCTGGATTCGATCCGGTCATATCTCGCCTCGGCCTCCTGCGTCGCCGCCCGCGCCGCCGCCAGCCGCTGGTTGCTTGCCGCGAGCTGCTGCTCGCTGATCTCCCGGCTTGCTGCCTCGGCGAGATCGTTCTGCGCCTTGTAGTCGGCGAGCGCCGTCTCGGCGTTGCGCAGCCGCTGCTGCAATTCCGTCAGCCGGTCCGACAAATCGGACGTCAGGCGCCGCGCGGCGATCGCCTGCGACTTCTTCAGTTCCTCGAAATAGGCGTCGCAGATGGCGTTGGCGAGCTTTGCCGCCTTGGCCGGATCGATTGACCAGACCTCGACATCGACGATGAAACTGTGATCCTGCATCTGCACGCTGCTATGGCGCCGCAGATTTTCCAGCGCGACGATCTCAGGCGAATCGGCCGTGGCGCGGGATTCGATGCCCAGCCATCCGAACAAGGCGGCGATGCCGCCCGCAGGCGCGGCGCCAAACTCCGGATCGCGTTCGAGGGTGGTGGCCTCGACCACCCGCAGCAGCACGTTGTTCGAGCGCAACAGGCGCGCCTGGCTGGCCACGGCCATGGCGAGCCCGCCATCGTCCGGCGCAGGCCCAGGGGCGATGCGATCGACCGCCTGCGTGTCTCGCGTATCAACATGGAGCTGCGCGGTCGCTGAATAACGCGGTGTCAGGCTGGCGCCGATCGCGATCGCGGCGCCGCCGCCGATCAGCGCCGCCAGCATCGTCACGGCCAATCGCGACCACACCAAAGGTGTTAATAGATCGCGCAGTTTTGCAAACGCCGCGCGCAGCCGCGCGGCCGGCGCCGGCGCCGGCCTGTCCCGTTCGATCTCGTGCAAGGGTTCTCGGCTCACCGTTGCTAAATAGCAAGATAAGTGCCGGTCCGCTGCGCCGGCCTGCGCCCGATTCTTTGCTTGGTTAACCCGGCGGGGTTAACCGTCGCGCAGCTTTGGCGTGGCTGTCCATGCGGTTGGAACTAATATTGCATCGAATATTGCAGTCGCGTTGGCGTCTGGTTTTGGTCAGAGGGTTGAGCCAAGTACACACATGTTGATAGAGCCACGTTCCCGTCGTAATTTGTTGGCCGGCGTCGCGAAAGCGGTGTTGAGCGTTTCTGGGACAGCGGCGCTGTCCGGAGTGTCCGCCTTTGCGACATCGTTGAACCAATTAGCCGCGCCGTCTTCCGCCGAAAAGTTAATTCCCTACGGCGCCGCCGCGCGCTCTGATGCGCTCGCGAGCGATCTGTCCTATCGCGCCGCGATCGTCGCCAATTGCCAGATGGTCGCGCCGGAGAATGAATTGAAATGGAGCGAGCTGCGTCCAACGCGCGATCAATATTGTTTCGAGAAGGCCGACGCGATGATCGACTTCGCGCGCCAGAACCGGATTGCGATCCGCGGCCAGGCGTTGAGCGCGACAAGTGGGTTGCCGCCCTGGACCGACGCGCTCGGCAGTCGCGCCTGCGCCGAGCGCGAACTGGTCGATCACATCCAGACCGTGGTCGGCCGCTATAAAGGCCAGATGACGTCCTGGGACGTGGTCAGCGAACCGCTGGCGGATTGGCCGGAGGACCAGCAATCGTTCCGGCCCTCGATCTTTTCCCATTGGTTGCGCGCCGATTATCTGCCGGTCGCGTTACGGGCGGCGGCGGCGGCGGACCCTGAGGCGCGGCTGGTGCTCAATGAATACGATCTCGAGTTCCGCGGGCCGCGCTTCACAGCGCGGCGTAATGCGCTGATCGGGCTGCTGCGGTCCTTGCGCGACCGGGATGTACCGCTGCATGCGGTCGGACTGCAGGCGCATCTGTTCGCCGACCGCAGTATCGATCGCGATGGCCTGCAGCGGCTACTGGCCGAGATCATCCGGCTCAAGCTTGATGTCATCATCACCGAACTCGATGTCATCGACTATGAATTGCCGGGACTGGTCAGCGAGCGTGATGCGCGGGTCGCCAACATCGCCGAAGGCTTTCTCCAGCCGGTCTGCGAAGTCGTGCGTCCGAAGGCGATCCTGACCTGGGGACTGAGCGACCGCTACAGCTGGGTGCCGACCTATTTCAAACGTCCCGACGGGATGCCCAACCGGCCATTGCCGCTTGATGCCGATCTGAGGCGCAAGCCCCTGTTCGACGTCATCGACGAGTACAGGCGCAAATCGGCATAGCTCGGCCCGCTCCGCGTCCACACCGGTCAAGCGCCGCATTTGGCGCAGCGCCACCGTCCGCGCGAGGCGTGGCTGAGGCTTCGGCACCACCAGCGCCGCGTGATCGCCCGCAGCGGATGGCGCGCCAGTTGGTAGATGAAAAGCAATTCAAGCATCTGGTCGTCCTGCGGTTGATGGCTGGCTGCATGAAATGGGGCGGCCTTCATCGCCGAGAAGGCCGCCCGCATCATCACAGCCATGCGGCTTGATCAGCCATGCAGCTTCTTGGCGGTCTCCGCGATCACGCGTCCCTGATAGCGGGCGCCGGCGAGCTCATTCGCCGAGGGTTGCCGGCTGCCGTCGCTGGCGGTCAGCGTGGTGGCGCCATAGGGCGAGCCGCCGGTCACCTCGTCGAGCTTCATCTGGCCGGCAAACCCGTAATTGAGGCCGACAATGGTCATGCCGAAATGCAGGAGGTTGGTGATGATGGAGAACAACGTCGTCTCCTGGCCGCCATGCTGGCTCGCGGTCGCGGTGAAGGCGCCACCGACCTTGCCGTGCAGCGCGCCCTTGAACCAGAGGCCGCCGGCCTGATCGAGGAAATTCGCCATCTGCGACGACATCCGGCCGAACCGGGTGCCGGTGCCGACGATGATGGCGTCATAATCCGCCAGTTCCTCGACCTTGGCGATCGGCGCCGCCTGATCCATCTTGTAATAAGACGCCTTGGCGACTTCGTCCGGCACCAGTTCAGGCACCCGCTTGATATCGACGGTCGCGCCGGTCTCGCGCGCGCCCTCGGCCACGGCCTGGGCCATGGTTTCGATGTGACCATAGGCCGAATAATACAGCACAAGAACTTTTGTCATCGTGGTTCTCCAAAGGTGGTTGAGCAGGGTTGAGGTGGGGTGGTAGTGAGTTCGACAAGTGAGCCCGGTCGTGATGGCCGGTTCCGCGTTCACGTTACGACGAGATCGACAGCGCCCTCACGCCGCATCGACCAGCACCAGTTCGGAATCCTCCAGTGCCGTGATCTTGAGTTCCGCCTCGTCGCGGATGGCCGCGCCGTCGCGCGCATTGACGCGGACGCCGTTGATCTCGACCGCGCCCAGGGCCGGCACCAGATAGAGATGGCGGCCCTTCGCGGTCGAATAGGCCGCGCTCTCGCCGGCCTTCAACGTCGTGGCGAGCACCCGCGCGTCGGCGCGGATCGGCAACGCCTCGGCGTCGTCAGGATCGCCGCTGGCGATGGTGGCGAAGCGGCCCGAGCGGTCCGCCCTGGGAAACGGCTTGGCGCCCCAGGTCGGCTGGCCGCCTTTGGTGGTGGGCTCGATCCAGATCTGGAAGATCCGGGTCGGCTTCGGCTCCAGATTATACTCGGAGTGGCGCAGTCCGGAGCCCGCGCTCATGACCTGGACGTCGCCGGCCTCGGTGCGGCCCTTGTTGCCCATGCTGTCCTGATGGGTGATCGCGCCCTCGCGGACATAGGTGATGATTTCCATGTTGGCGTGGGGGTGGGCGGGAAAGCCGGTGCCTGGCGCGATCTCGTCGTCGTTCCACACCCGCAACGCGCCGTGCCCCATATTGCCGGGGTCATAATGGCTCCCGAATGAGAAGTGGTGTTTGGCCTTGAGCCAGCCGTGATCGGCGCTGCCGAGCCGGTTGAAGGGTCTGAGTTCAATCATGGGATGTCCTCCTGATCTTGTTGGTCTGGCTGAATTCGGATTGCACTCTGGATAAGGATTTCTTTTCGGGTCATAAATAGAAACTAATGAAATGCATTGTTTCCAATTTTGTCCCAATGGATGACCTGCATGGCAAGACTTCCCGATTTCGAGGGCCTGGCGATTTTCGCCAAGGTCGTCGAGCTGCGCTCCTTCGCGGCCGCGGCGAGCGAGCTCTCGCTGTCCAAGGCCACGGTGTCGAAGGCGGTCGGCCGGCTGGAGCAGCGGCTCGGGGCGCGGCTGTTCAACCGCACCTCGCGGCGGCTGGCGCTGACCGATGCCGGTCAGAAGCTTTCCGGGCACGCCGGCCGGCTGCTGGCCTTTGGCGAGGCGGCGGAGAACGAGGCGCTGGCCCAGGCGGTGGCACCGCGCGGCCTGGTGCGGCTCGCGGTGCCGATGACCTTCGGCGTCAAGGCGGTGGCGCCGATCCTGCCCGAATTTCTGGCGCAATATCCCGATGTCGCCATCGACCTGCATCTCGGCGACGCCATGGTCGACCTGATCGGCGAGGGGTTCGACCTCGGCCTGCGGATCGCGAGCCTGCCGGATTCCTCGCTGATCGCGAGGCGGCTGTGCGCGATGCCGCGCTACACGGTTGCGTCACCGGCCTATCTCAAGCGCCACGGCCGGCCGACCCATCCGATGCATCTCGCCCAGCATCGCTGCCTGGGCTACGCCTATCTCTCGACCCCGGATGTCTGGCATTACACCAATGCCCGCGGCGAACAGGCGAGCGTGCGGCCGGGCGGCCCGCTGCGGGTCAACAATGGCGAGGCGCTGCTGCCGGCGCTGCTCGCGGGCCTCGGCATCGCCGACCTGCCGGGCTTCATCGTCGACGACGCGCTGGCCACGGGCGCGGTCGAGATGATCCTGAAAGGCTGGAAACAGAACGAAGGCGCGGTGCATCTGGTGATGCCCTCGCGCGGCCCGCGCCCGGCGCGGGTCGAACTGCTGGCGGATTTCCTGACCAGGCAATTTGCCAAGGGGAAACCAAGATGAGCCGGCGCCAAATTTCGCGCTTTCACGATTTTTTGAGCGCGCCTAACCTGTGCCGGCCGCATTTATTTTCCAACCTGACGGGAGGCGTTCTGGCGCGCCGCCCGCCGGCTAACTCCGAACGAGGATCGGACATGCGATCGCAGCGAATGGTATGGCATATTGCTATCGCAATGGCGGCTGGCCTGGCAGCGGACGGCCCGGCTTCCGCCGACGAAAACCGGGGGACGCCGGAACAGCAGATGGCGTGCACCCCCGACGCGTTGCGGCTGTGCGGCCAATGGATCCCGGATGTCGGCCGGATCACGGAGTGCCTGCGGCAAAACACCCCGCAGCTGAGCGCCCCCTGTCGCGCGGTATTCGAGGTGAGCAGCGTCACCGTGTCGCCGCCGCCCCCGCCGCCGAGGTCCCACGGCCGCGCGCCAAGGCCCAGCTATGAGCGGCCGAGGTATGATGACGACGACCAGTAGCGCTGCACTCTCGCCTTGCTCATGCCCTGAGACGGTTCAGCCCTCACTTCGCCGCTCGCACACGTCAACCCATTCCGCTCCGACCAGCTCCGCCATTCGCGCCGGCGTGATCCGCACCGCGCTGTGGGTCGAGCCGGCGGCCGGCACCACCTCGTCATAGGCCCGCAGCGAGACGTCGCAATAGACCGGCAGCCTGGTCTTCAGTCCGAACGGACAGACGCCGCCGACCTCGTGGCCGGTGATCTCGGCAACCTCCTCAAGGCCAAGCATTTTCGGCTTGCCGCCGAAGCAGGCTTTGACTTTTTTGTTGTCCATCCGCGCGGTGCCGCTGGTGACCAGCAGCAGCACGCGCGCGCCGACCCGCAGGCTCAGCGTCTTGGCGATCCGGCCGGGCTCGACGCCATAGGCCTCAGCCGCCAGCGCCACCGTCGCCGAACTCAGTGGCGATTCGATCACGGCGATGTCGGGGGCTTTTTCCGCGAAAAACGCGCGGACCGATGCCAGGCTCATGGTTCAGGACCTCGTCTCTCAGGAAATTTGACGTTCAGGATGATTGTCCGGGGATCTCCGGCGAAGCGCGCCCATGGTGGGCGACCAGCGCCGGCAGCTCCGACAGTGCCCGGATGCGATAGTCAGGCGCTAACCCGAGTTCGTCCATCTGGGTGCGCAGTGCCCGGAACATGGTCAGCGGCGCCAGACCATCGCTCTTGCCGCAGGCCCGCGCCATCGCCTCCGGCGTCACCCGCTCGATCCAGGCGACCTGCAGTCCAAACGCCTTGGCGCCACAGGCATCCCAGGGGTTCGAGGAGATGAACAGCACCTCGGCGGGTGGTGTGCCGAGCACGGTTTCGATCAGCGCATAGGCCTCCGGCGCCGGTTTGAAGACGCCCGCCGCATCGATGCTGATGACGGCATTGAGCAGGCGGTCCAGCCCGCTGTTGCGCACCAGCGCGTTCAGCATGGCGCTGCTGCCATTGGACAGGATCGCCAATTGGCGATCGCGCATCGCCTGCAGCGCCGCCACCGCGTCGGGATCAAGATCAAGGTGCAGGTACTTCGACATCAGGCGATCGAACATCGTGCTGTCATGGCCCAGCCCGAGCACCCGCAAGGCGTAGCCGAGCGCCTCCCGGGTCACCTGGTCAAAATCCTGATGCCGCCGCATCAGCGAACGCAGCCAGCTATATTCGAGCTGCTTGATGCGCCAGATCTGGGTGATGAGTTCGCCATGGCCGGGAAAGGTTTCCTCGGTGACGGCCGCGACCGACTGGATGTCGTAGAGCGTGCCATAGGCGTCGAACACGATGGCTTTGAAGGTCACGGCGTACCTGTTGGAAATGGCCGCGGAAAAAGTTGGATGAGCGGCAGGGCGCGGGCGATGCTAGCGAATGCAGCTTCCCGGCGCCATATCCAGTCGACGGCCAATCGGCAAAGGAGAGCCATCATGAAGGCCTGGCAATTGGATCGGCTTGGCGGGGAGCTGCGGTTTCGCGATGTGCGCACGCCGGACCCGCGTCCGGGCAGCGTGCTGGTGCGGATCGAGGCGTCGGCGCTGATGTCCTATCTGAAAGCCTATGTCGAAGGCCGCTTGCCGGCGTACCACCCGCCGCCCGGGCCGTTCACGATCGGAACCAATGGCGTCGGCGTGATCGAGGCGGTTGGACGCGAGGTCTGGCATCTGAAGCCCGGGCAGCGTGTGGTGCTGTCGTCGCATTTTGTCGCGGCCGAGAATGTCGACGATCCGGCCCAGATCCTGATCGGATTGACAGCAAGCCCGGACGCCGCGCCGATGCTGGCCGATTGGCCGGACGGCACGCTCGCCGAATATGCGCTGATGCCGGCCGCGGCGGCGACGCCAGCGGAAGGGTTGGATCATATCGAGGCGACCGAGCTCGTTGCCATCGGCCGCTGCATCATTCCCTATGGCGGTCTGCGCCGCGGCCGGCTCGCCGCGGGCGAGACGCTGGTCGTTACCGGCGCCACCGGTGCCTATGGCACCGCTGCGGTGCTGGTCGGGGTCGCGATGGGCGCGGCGCGGGTGATCGCCGCCGGCCGCGACGCGGCTGCGCTCCAAGCGGTGGCCAAGGCCGGAGGGGCGCGGGTAGCCACGGTGAAGCTGACCGGTCAGGTCTTGAAGGACGCGGCCGCGCTGCGCGAAGCCAGTGGCGGCGGCGCCGATCTGGCGTTCGACATGGTGGGCCAGGCGCGCGATCCCAACGCGACGCTGGCGGCGCTGCACAGCCTGCGCCGCCATGGGCGGCTGGTGCTGATGGGCAGCATGAGTGTCGACCTGCCGGTCCCCTACACCGCCGTGATGCTGAACAATTGGGAGATCCTCGGCCAGTTCATGTATCCGGCCAGCGCCTATCGGCGACTGCTGGATCTGTTGCGCACCGGCCTGCTTGATATCGCCGCGATCCGCCCGCTGGTCTATCCGCTGGCGGCGTTGCCGGAGGCGATGGAGCGTGCGGCCAGCGCCGGCAATCTCGAATGCATCGTGATGCAGCCGTGAGGCTGTGCCGCGGCGGTGGGTTGGGTTCCTAACCGGCTACGCATGGCCGCGCCGGTGATGCCTTCGGCAGCTCTGCCGCTGCGGCAGCTGTGCCGTTGGCGGCACGCTGTTGCCTCTCTTGAATGAAACAGTCTATAGCTTCAACCCGCACGTGTTGGTGGCAGGCTGATATCGTCCCATCAAGCGCGCAAGGCCTGACACGCAAGATCAGGCAGATGGGATCGTGATGCGCTTGCGGTGAGGGAGAGCTGAGCATGGCGGATGGCAAGGTGCGCGTCGCGGTGCTGGGAGGCGGCGTCGGGGCGATGTCCGCCGCCTTCGCGTTGACGGAGATCGATCCGGCCGGCGAAAAATTCGAGATCACGGTGCATCAGCTCGGCTGGCGCCTCGGCGGCAAATGCGCCAGCGGGCGCAATCCGGACCATGGCGAGCGGATCGAGGAACACGGGCTGCACATCTGGGCCGGCTTCTACGAAAATGCCTTCACGGTGATGCGCTGCCTGCTCAATGCGCTGAGCCAGGTGCCCGGCCAGCCGGTCGTCACCATCGACGATGCCTTCAAGCGGCAGGACCAGATTTTCTTTGCCCAGGCGCTGGACCCGTCCTCTTCCACTTCGCAATGGTCGGCGTGGCCGTTCTGGTTCGAGCCCGATCCGGATCCCGAGGTGTTTCCGGGACGCGATAATCTCTGGGCTTCCGATTCGGTGATGCCGCAGCTGTCGACGCTGCTGGTGCGCGCGCTCGCCAGCCTGGTCTATAATTGGCAGTATTACATGAAGGACTGGCCTGGCGAACCGCAGCGCGAGACCGACGATGCCGTAGCCGCCATGGCACTGCCGCTGCGCACCCGGATCGCGCGGCTGCATGGCTGGGCCGCGGTCAACAGCAACGTGCACCCGCTGCTGGCGCTGGCGCACACGGCCGCCGAGGAGTTTGAAAGCCCATCGTCCACGACGCGCGACGCCGCGCAGGAAACCGTGATCGCCCTCCTGGAAGCGTTTCTCGCTCTGGTGGTGGCGCGGCTGGAGGCGCAGCCACAGTCCCTGCGCGAGGCCGCCAGCGAAGGCCCCTTGGAGCTGCTGGAAGCCGCGCTGGGCGCGATCGAACAACGAATTCAACAGCGCCTGGAGGGTTTTTGTGAAGGGCTCTACCGGGCCTTGATCGTGCTCAATTTCGCCATCAGCATCGTGCTCGGAATGTTGAAGAATGGCTGCCTGTCGCGCGGCCTGCAGGTGCTGGATCAATATGATTTTCGAGAATTCCTGTCGCAGCAGAACCGCTTTGCCGCCGACAACGCGGTCGTGACCGCGCTATACGACTACACCTTCGGCTATCAGGAGGGCCGGCGCGACCGGCCCCTTGTGTCCGCCTGTTCCGCGGTCG
>Ga0302319_10025664_pt1 | contig 10418 bp, 9 predicted proteins | sample Bog_T0_2_FD_203319 | JGI IMG/M metagenome (GOLD analysis project Ga0302319, IMG submission 203319) | Peat permafrost microbial communities from Stordalen Mire near Abisko, Sweden - Bog_T0_2 | ecosystem: Environmental > Terrestrial > Soil > Wetlands > Peat | place: Sweden: Abisko, Stordalen Mire...
GGGTCCCAGGCGGGCAACGAGTTCGGCACGCGCTCCGGATAAACGAGGGCGTAAAGGATGGGGAGCCTCATGTTGGGCCAACCAAGCTGACCGAGGACGCTGCCATCATTGAACTTGACCATTGAGTGAATCACGCTCTGCGGATGGATGACCGCCTCGACGCGGTCGATTGGCACGTTGAATAGCCATCTCGCCTCAATGGTCTCCAACCCTTTGTTCATGAGGGTCGCGCTGTCAACGGTGATCTTGCCGCCCATTTGCCAAGTCGGATGGTTTAGGGCTTCTTCCACCGTCACTCCCCCCAATTCGTCTCGATGGCGCCCGCGGAACGGCCCGCCGGAGGCGGTGAGGATCAACTTGGAAACCTGGTCGGACGTGTAGCCTTCCAGGCATTGGTAAATCGCGCTATGTTCGCTGTCGATAGGCACGATGGAAACCCTGCAGCGCTTGGCGAGCGGCATGACCAATTCCCCCGCCGCCACCAGCACTTCTTTGCTCGCCAAGGCAATGTGCTTCCCTGCCTCGATCGCCCGGACGGTCGGCAAAAGTCCGATGACTCCCGCCACGCTGACCACTACAACCTCGGCCTCAGGCATGGAGGCGAGGTCAGCAATGGCTTCGATGCCGCTGGGGATGCCTTCGTTCGGTGCGTAAGTCGCGATCCTGGACACGCCAAAGCGTTCTGCCTGAGCCTTCAGAAGCTTGGCGTTGTTGCCGGCAGCCAGGCCCACCACCTGGAGACGCTCTGGCTGGTCGGCGATCACTTCGAGGGTCTGTCGGCCAATGCTCCCTGTCGACCCAAGAACGACGACCCGCTTCATACCAAGAGAGCAGCCGCTATCTCACGCCATTCGGCCTCAACGGACACGGACGGGGCCTCGCGTCCAGCCCGGCGATACCAATAGTCGGCGTTGTCAAAGTCCCCTTCCTTTCGATGAAGGTAGGCATGGACCCAAGATCCGTAAAATCCGGCATCGTCTTGCGCCAGCTCGTGGGCCTCCTTCCAGTTGCCTTTGGCGTCATACCAGAGGGCAGACAGGGGCACGCCGATTCGGGGAGGTGGGCGGTCGCGGTCAAGGGTAGCGACAAATTCGTCGATGGTCATAGTTGGGATCCAAGTCGATTATGGATGAGAAGGGTCGCATGCCGATAGGGTGTCAAACCGGGAGGCGGAAGTGTCGGCTCAACTCGGCCTGAAACACCTCATAGCAAAGTGGGCAGCCAACGATGCCGCTTTCCCTCCAATCCACATCGCGACAGCCGCAATACGGACAAGTGTCCAAGCGCTCTGGAGCCCGAAGAAATGCCGTAAGCACGGCGCCAAGCCGACTGACACCGGCCAGCCGATCCACGCAGCGGCGGCAAACGACGGTTTCGCGTTCTTGTTCGGTCAGTCGAAATTCAGCCGGCCGTCCGCAGCGTTCGCAGTCCATGACCTTAAAAAGGTGAGCCGGTTGCCTCTGTGGCGCCTCGGAATAGCTCCATGATCCGCTGAGTCACCGGCCCCGGAGTCCCGCAACCGATCTTTCGTCCGTCTAGGGTAACCATGGGGATGACTTGGGCGGCGGTGCCCGTTAGGAAAGCCTCCTGAGCTGTGGCGCAGTCGAATGGCGTCAGCATCTCCTCGATGACGGTGAGCCCATCGGCACGACCCAGTTCGATAACCGTCTGTCGGTTAATGCCAGCAAGCACCCCGCAGCTTAGATGGGGAGTACGGATCACACCGTCTTGCACGAGAAAGATATTGTCCCCGGTGCATTCCGCAATCATTCCCTGGTGGTTGAGCATGAGGGCTTCGCCGGCGCCGCGAGCATTGGCATCTTGCTTGGCAAGGATGTTGCTGGCGTACCGGCCAATGCACTTCACCCGCGGATCCAGGGCGTCGGCGGGAATGACTCGAAACGGGCTCGTGACGACATGGAGACCCACCTCGTAGGCTTCGGGTGGATACAAGGCCAACTCGTTCACCATGATCATCACGTTCGGCGTGCGGTTGATGGCCTTGGGGTCGAGGCCAAGTCCGGTGCCTCGGGTGACATTGAGCCGGATGTACCCATCGTCGATACCCGCAAGCGCGCAGACTTCAAGCACCTTGGCCTTCATATCAGCCTTCGACATCTGCATCTCGTAGCCTAAATAAAGGGTGCCGTGATACAGCCGATCAAGGTGCTCGTCCAGTTTGAAGACCTTCCTGCCGTAGAACCGGATGCCCTCAAAGAGACCATCGCCATAGAGGTGGGCATGGTCGGCAGCGCTGACCTTGGCCTCTTCGATTGGAGAGACCTCGCCGTTGTACCAAACGAGCTTTGCCATGGAATTAGGATACCTCCCGGCTTAATTGGTGGCGGGAGAGCCCATGTTGCTCTCGGTCCGACTCCAATGAGCGACCGGCAGCCAAATGAACTCGGACCTGCCAACGATGTTCTCTCGCGGCACCAGCCCCCACCCTCGACCGTCGAAGGAGTAAAGGCGGTTGTCCCCCATCATCAAGAAGTAGCCAGGTGGAACGCGCTCTGCGGGCAAAGCGGCAAGGCGCGCCTCAGTTCCAGGGTCATTGACCGCAAACTTGTCCGCCACCGACATCAACTCGTAGGTTCCATCACTCGATCGTCGGTTCTCGTTGACGTCGGTCCCGCAGATCTTCAATGGCCAGTATTCGCCATGCACCTTGACGAGTTTAAAATCCTCGTGTTCCAACTGCGCGACTTCATCGGGAGTCCGCTCTCGGAAAGTATCGAACTGACCAAGCGGGTTGGGAATCGTGAGGTGCCGATACGGCTCCTCCCAAGCCTTGCCGTTCCGATAGAGGACACCGTTCTTGATCTCAATCAGGTCGCCCGGCACTCCGATGCAACGCTTCACGAAGTCAACCTTCACCTCGCCGTCCTTGTCCAATTGGTCGGGCGTGGTTGCCTCGACGGGGGGCCGAAACACGACGATGTCTCCGGCTTTCGGATCGCTGTAGCGGTAAATCGCCTTGTTGGCCACGATATAGTCTCCAACAAGGAGGGTGGAGACCATCGACCCCGACGGCACCACGAAAGTCTGAAAGACGAAAGGCCGCAGCACCATGAACACAAAGATGCCGGTGTAGACCAGCGCATCCATCGTCTCGTCGATGAACTTGAGCACCCGACCAAAAACGTCCAACCGTCGATGCGCTGGCAACCGAAGAAGGCCGCCATGGGTTAGGAATCGAATGATCGTAAAGCCGAGCGTCCAATACAGAACAACGCTCAGTGGCGTTCGTGCCAGCGAATCAATGGTGTTGCTCGCGTTGAACCCCTCCTGGGTAGCTTGAGCGAAAAGCGGAAACATCCTGCGACTAGTTTGGCCCCTTCGTTAACGAGATCACAACCATTCGCGTCATTCGAGGGACCTTTATCAGCCGAAAGGGCCCCGCGGAGACCGCGAGACCCTTGATTTGTCGATTGAGCCAGGAAGGAGGGTTCATGACAGAACCCGCTAGCATTTCAGATGCGGGTCGCTAAAACCCACAGCCCTCCTGGTGAAAACTGTCTTGATCCATATTGAAAACACCACCTCCTACAGTCAGATAACTTGTATACGCTTTTGAACCTGGATTCGGTTCCAAAAACTAGTGTCCGTAGATGGCCACCAGATCGCCTTCGCCCAGGGTGTGCCCCGCCATGGCCTTCAGCACATCGCCCTTGGACGCGCCAGAGGAAAGCGGCAAGTTCTCGTCCAAGGCGAAGACCTTGAAATGGTAGTGGTGAACGCCGCTGGGCGGGTTCGGCCCATAGTAGGCAGAAGATCCCGAATCATTCACCGCCGAGGCACATGCGGACGGGAGTTTCCCCGGATCCAGACCCGTAACTGCAGGTGGGATGTTGAAGACGATCCAGTGGATGAAGGGCGCATTGGATGCGTCAGGATCATCGACGATGATCGCAAAAGATCGTGTTCCGGGAGGACCTTGCGACCATCGCAAGGGCGGAGACATCGAATCCCCGCCCTGCGACGTAAATTGCAGTGGAATGCGACTGTTGGCCGCGAACGCTGGGGACCTGACGGTGAGGTTCATGCTGGCAGTCGGCTCAGCTTGGGATGCGCAACCGAGAACGGACCCCATCGCAAGAAGTCCAACCACCGATACGGCCCAAATTTGAAGTTTAGACATGGGTGTGCTCCTCTCACTGATCGATTGTCGATCAAGGAGTATGGGAAAGGAACCTGTTTTGTTAGGAAACGCGCGCATTTTCAAGCCTCTTGCCATCTAAAGACTGACAACGGGCGTCATACTTCTCGGACGGAACACAAAGAAGTGGAACCCGAAATATTGGTCAGCCGACCCCGAAGATGTGTATTGGCTCCCTATGGCGCATTGGCGCTTGGGCTCCCGCTTTTGTTGACATTGGTCGCACTTGCAGCCATGATCCATCTCCTTACTCCTCACCACGCCGCTGGCTGGCGTTCGGTTTCAGTGCTCGGCACCGTCACCTCACGCAACCCCCTGGGGGGCCGTGGCCGGGGCTCAGCGTCGGATGAAATCGATTACCGGTATGGGGTAGGGCACACCTCTTACCCGGGACGCGCCCTGATTCGCTCCGGTGACATGCCATACGCCCAGCCCGGCCAAGCGATCGAGGTCACCTATGGGGCTGACAATCCCGCCGCCAGTGAAATCGGTTTGCGCAGCACGGACAACAGCCCCGCCGGCGGTGGTGTCGTGCTTCTGTACGCACTCCTCGCGGTAGCCTCCCAAGTGGCGTTCCTCGTCGCCCTCATGGAAGGGGTGAAACAACGTCGGCTACTTCAAAACGGCGCTGCATTTAAAGCCGCAGTGCGGGCCGGCGAAGGACACGATCTCAAAGTCTCGTTTGGCCCGAAAGGCAGGAGGGCAAGCGTAAGCATTTACCCTTCCGAAGCGGTAAGGCGCCAGGCAATGGCGGATGGCCGCCTTCTGATTCTCGCCCTTGAAGACGGCGCTTCCTCCGATCCGATCGCGTTCGCCGACATCCGTTATTGGCGATTGACGTCCAAATTGCCAACGCCCCCGAATCTGGGCTCGCCCCCTGAAGAGGTTCAAGCCGATGTGGTTGGCCAGGGCGCACGATCGCGGCCCTGATCGTTGTTTGGGCGTCCTCATACCACGCCAGGCTCTGCTCGGCCGCTCGCGTCATTCGCAGGATCCTACTCAAGGCGGCAGGGGCTCGTTGCCGACGCCGAATGTTAGTTGATGTTCGAGCCCAATCATCGAGGTCACCCCGCCCCCGCAGCCCGGGAGCAAGACGCTCCCCGTGACGGCGATTCCAGCGATGATGAGTTGTCGGCGGGTGATGACCTCTGGCTTGGGACCTCTCCTTGGCGTCGGCCCTTATCGCGACCGACGCCGTCAAGATATCCCTGCTCCGTGAAGTTTCGTGAAGCGACTGGGCCAAGACTTAATCTCAAGCCCTTTGGCGCCGTCGTATAATTGCAGTGTGAACCTCCGTGACGCTGCCGAGGGCCCGAGCGACAAGGCTCGCATTCACTTGTTTGGAGACTTTAAGTTCGTGAGGGCCGACGGGGTCATCGTGCCCTTGCGAAACCGCAAGTGTGAGGCGTTGGTCGCTCTCCTTGTTGCCAATGATCCGTTTGGAGTCATGCGCGATTTTGCGGCAGAGATTCTCTGGCCAGATCGCTCCCAAGATCAAAGGCGGGAAAACCTTCGACAGGTGCTCGCCATCATCCGTCGGGAACTTGGGTCGGAATTCCTCAGCGCCTCGCGAGTGTCCTGCCGTATTGCCGATGCCTACGATTACGAATCGGACCTCAAGAGCCCGGAACTTCGAACAAGTGCGATGTTTATGCCCGGACAGGAGGGCGATTGGTTCGACGGGATGCGGTTGGAATCGGAGCCTGCAACCCCTTCCGAGCAGCCTGAGCCGATTCTCATTCAGCAGCTCGCCATGCTGCGTTGGTGCGCACGAAACGATCCACGGACCATGTTCGCGCTTTGGCGCGCTAGCCCTGCAATCACCGGGGGGATATCAAGGCTCGAGATTCTCAGCCTACTTCAGGTGGCGAGCGTGGCGGGCGAACCCTCTGGTTGGGGCAATTTTTGGCGGGGGTATGCGGAAGACGACCTAGTGTTGTGCGGCAACTACCTTCGCAGGGCGCTGAAATCGGCCATTCGGGACGAAGAATGGAGCCTGGCCTCCAGTGCATGCTTCGAGTTGGGCAAGGTCTATAGCCGTCTCGGCTTTGTTGATCGAGCGAACCGAATTGCCGATGCCGCGGAGCAGGTCGCGACGAAGGCAAAAACCAGGTCCGCTCAAGGCTTCGCCCAACGTCTTCGGGGAACCCTGCTGCTCCATTGGGGTGAACCCCGTAAGGGCCTAGCCAAGCTCAAGGAGGCCTCAGAACTGATTGACGATCCGGTTGGCGTTGCTATCATCGACAGTTCCCGCGCCTGGTATCAGATCACGGCGGGATATGTCCAGGAAGCGAGTCGTACGCTGGAGTATCCGGAAGCCGTGGGCCGGGAGTTGGGCCATGACCAGATCGAGACCCTTTGCTCGATGACCCGAGCCATGCTCACGGTCCACGAAGGGTCCCGGCACCAGGCGCTACCGGCCTTGGAGTTGGTGGCTCGTCGTTGTTATGCGGCAGGAATCAGCCAATTCGCGGTGTATGCCGAGGAGACCCTGGCCAAGCTTCACCTGCTTGACCATGAACGAGAAATGGCAAGTCTTCGCCTCAACGCCGCCAGGCAAGGGCGACTCAGGACGAAGATGATCACGACGCCCCTTGAATCGGCGCGTATCGCCGCCATCCGCTAAGGCGCCCGTGTATAGGTCTCCGGGATCAAGCCACCTGGAACCGCCAGACCGGCTAACATAGTTCCGGTTGCTATGCGACGTTTTTGGCCCATCGTTTACCTTGCGCTTCTTCCCCTTATTCCCCTTTGGGCGGTCGTGTTCGGCGGAAACGCGATCGGGCCGTTTGACCAGATTCGGCATATGGCGCCATGGAATGGGCCGGCGCCGGATCAGCCGTGGGATGTGCTCTCCGCCGATGGCGCCCTTCAGTTCTACGGTTGGCGCAACATGGTGCTGGACGCTTGGCACAAGGGACAGGGACCCTATTGGAATTCCTACGAACTCGCAGGCACCCCGCTCTTGGCGAATTCCCAATCTGGCGGCTTCTACCCTCCGCTTGTGATTCTTGGGAAGATGGGAATGCCAACGGCGCCGACGATTAGCTTTCTCGCATGGTTGCACCTGGCGCTGGCCGGCGTCGGAGCATGTTTGCTCTCTCGCTCTCTTGGCGCTCGCAAGGGGCCGGCTGCCATGGCCGGCGCCGGCTTTGAGTTGAGCGCCTTCATGCTTGCCTGGGTCGGCCTTTCCAGCGTGGTGTATACCTGTTGTTGGATTCCCTGGATGCTCTTCGCCTTGCGCCAGGTCGTGACGGGATCGAAGCCCGTGCGGGCGGCAGCCGGTCTGGCGGCAGCGACCGGGATGATGCTGCTGGCCGGCCACCTGCAGTTTGCAGCTTTTGGCCTGCTGGCCGCCTTGATAGGTTGGCTGGTGCTGCTGGCCGAGAAGCGGTTCGCACTATCCCTATTGGCAGCGGCGGCGATGCTCGTCGGTATCGGCGCTTCCGCCCATCAGTTGCTGCCCGTCCTCAAGTTTTCGCAGTTCTCCCACCGTCGAAGCGCGGCGACCGCCGAGGGCTACGCATCCTATGCCGGGGCCGCAATCCAACCGTTCGAATTGGCCAATCTCATCGTTCCAACAGCGCTTGGCAACCCTCGAGTTTGGTCCTCGCTTGACAGCCCGCACATCTCCACTTACTGGCCCCTCCTTGCAAAGCGGGGCGCCAACCTTATGGAAGGCGCGGTGACCATCGGCCCCCTCGCCTTGGTCGCCCTATTCCTCGTCGATTGGAAGGATCGTCGGGCCTGGTACATCGGGGGGGTAGGCGCCATCGGCCTTTTGATAGCGATGGGATCCCCGCTCGACGCCGCGCTTTACTTTGGCGCACCGGGATGGTCGGCAACCGGCTCGCCGGGGCGGGCGATCGTGCTGTTTGTGCTGGCAGCGCCGATTCTCGCCGCACTGGCGCTTTCGCGTGAAAAGCTGCCGTCATGGATCGATGCGGCCAAGTTCGACCTTAAATTGGCATTGGCCTTTCTCGCAACGCTGGCAACGTTCGGGCTGGCCCAACTGGCGCCCCTCCCCGATCAAGTGAAGTTCATGGTCTCGGAAGCGGCACGACAGGCTTATCCGTTTGCTGGGATCGCCCTCCTTGTTGGTGGCGCCGCCATCTATTTTCGCAAGCGGCTTCCCGAGCTGCAGGCGCTCGCGCCCCTTTCGGTGGCATTGCCGGTCCTCACCACCATCGTTCAAACCGGAAAGCCGCTGGACCCGCCCGCAGGCTTACGACCCAGTTACGAAAGGGTTGCCATCGAGAACGACCACTGGAGCCTTGCAACGATTCCGCACGCCCTCTACCCGCCCAACACCGCCGGACTTTTCGGGATTCACGAACTGGGGGGTTATGATTCGCTTCTGCACCGAGACACGGTAGCGCTATTGGCAAGCATCGATGCCGGGAAAACATCTCCAGATGAGAACGGCAACATGATGTTCGTGCGCACCACTGCCAGCCCTGCCGCCTTGGCCGACGCGGGGGCGACCCAAGTCTGGAGTCTCGGCCCTGATGGGCTGGACATGCGGGCCATCCCGGGAACAGGCCGCGTTTCGAGTCAGGGCGGCCCGGCGAGCATCATCGACGAAGGATACGACCATATCACGCTCTCCGCGAACGGTCCTGGCCGGCTGACGTTGAGGGACCGCAATATGCCCGGATGGCAGGCGTTCATTGAAGATAAGGAGGTTCCAATCAGCGGCACAATGTGGCGCGAGGTCGTGCTCGTCCCCGGCCCGCAGACCGTCACGTTCCGATACCTGCCTCCGGGCCTCGCCGAAGGCAGCAAGATCGCCTTCGGTTCGGTGGTGGTGATCATCGTCACGCTCTTGCTGGGTTTGAAGCCCCGGTTCGCCGACCAGATATAAGCCGGGAGAGATGGCTCGGATGGCCTGAATGGCCAAAAGCGAATAGCCAGGGATGGAGCAAGGCGCAATCCCTGGAGAGCCAGCCTCATGATAAGCGCTGAAGGCGCGGCACGCGTTTCGATTGGCCGACGTGATCGTCGGAGTGTTCCCCATACAGAACGACTACCGCCTCGATGGGCCTCTAGAGGTGTCTGGCAAACTCTCCAAGGGGGTTGTTCGCCAATCTCCATGTTGTCAGGCTCCAAGTGCTTCGGGAGCGCGCTCAGCTCTTGCGTCGGCGGCGAGGCGGTGTTAAATCCCCAAAGTGTTCCAGACAGTATTCTTCATAAAATAGGCGCAAAGTTCCGTACCAAAGTGAGCTACCGATTTGGTCCAATCCATCCTCCATGGGAAGTGAGCGGACGGCGTCGAGATCGCTTCGCATCTGGTTCAGGATTTCGGGCTTACTCCGCAACTGTTCAGAAAGTTCGTTGAGGAACCCATGCACCGGAGGTAACGTCGTTAGCAAATGCTCAAGACAGGTACACAGCGTAAAGCAACCCACGGCGTAATCCATATACTTTGGGTTCCGAGGCAAGTCCTTTGCCGCCAACCTGGACTTGTATTGTAGAATGGGTTCTGCTGTCAAGGCGAGGCGGCAAAGTGCTAAGAGTTCGGCCAGGGCCCCATTCGAATTAATCTCCGAGTCCGTAAGTATCCTCCAGCAGTTCCACGGCATCTTTGCAGCAACCCATTGCAATAATGCCAGCAGCACCAACACCCAAGTCGCCAACTCCAATCGACGCATGCGCGTCGGCGATTTGCGCTTGAAGGTCCGAAAATGACCTCATATATGGGGCACTTTCGCCATCCGCATCCGCTTCGTCCTCCACTTCCAAACAGGCCATTTTCTGGTTGCGCACTATCCGCGTCAGATCCTTCATAAGCACATTTTGGATGCTTGCAATCATCTCGCCCGGCAAAAGGTTGCTTTCACCGCTCAAGAGATACGATAAACTAGACAAGATAGACTGTATAGTCTCCAGGGCATCCTGACCCGTACAGTCGACATTATCGATCGGATTTGAATTGCCATAGGCAAACCCGTTAACTCCGCTTAATTTGCGATCCTGGCTAACAAACCGCCCCGTCCCCGGCTCGTAATACCGGGCCCGCATGTAAATAAGCCCCGATTCATCATCCTGAACATGCCCTAATTGGGCACAATAGCGACCCTTCGGGGCGCCAGACTGGGGGCCTCCGCGGATGCCGCCCCAGGCGTCGAAACTCCGCTGGTTCCCGGTGGTAAACGTCGAACCAGACCTTGCTAAAGTAGCGACCATGTTCCCATGTGCATCATACAATGGAAACGACGTTGCTGTGCCAGAAGACGTTGTCACGATCATCGCGTCAATC
>Ga0302319_10025666_pt1 | contig 10418 bp, 9 predicted proteins | sample Bog_T0_2_FD_203319 | JGI IMG/M metagenome (GOLD analysis project Ga0302319, IMG submission 203319) | Peat permafrost microbial communities from Stordalen Mire near Abisko, Sweden - Bog_T0_2 | ecosystem: Environmental > Terrestrial > Soil > Wetlands > Peat | place: Sweden: Abisko, Stordalen Mire...
GTGGTTCACTGCTGGTCATAACTTTACCGGCTGCTGCATTAAATCGCTGATCCGGAGAAGCAGCCGACCAGCCGCGCCACCGTCCAGCACGCGGTGATCAAAGCTCAGGGTTAGGTAAGCCTCCATCACCGGCACGAACTGTCCCTTTGCCTCGTCCCAATGCGGCATTTTCCGGCCGGCGCCTAAACCCAGCACGAGCGTCTGTTCTGGCAGTGGAATCGGCGTGGCCCAGACCAGCCCGAACGTGCCGAAATTCGTCACGGTGGCAACGGAACCTCCGGTGGCGTCCGCTGGTAATTTTCTTTGGCGGGCAAGTTCCACGAGTTCGTTGTAACGCACGACCAGTTCTTTCAATGGTTTTTTGTCGGCGCCCCGCATTACCGGCACCAGTACGCCGTCTTCGGCTTCTACGGCGAAACCCACATCAATGGCCGACGGATGGACAATATTGCTGCCGACGAGCCGTCCGGCGACCGCGCTGTTCTCGGCCAATGCCAAGGCGAGCGCGCGCATGGCGTAAAGCGCCGGGCCAGGTTTGGGCTCGCACTTTTTGCGGTGGACGAGCACCGCGTCCAGTTGCACGGGCAAACCGACGGTGGCGATCGGCCGGGTCCAGCTCCGGCGCATCGCGTCGGCCACGGCCACACGCATGGACGACGCCTTGGTCAGCTTCTGCTGCTCCAGGTTCGCCATGAATTTTTCAAAATCCTCCACGGTCACGCGACCGGCCGCGCCGCTGCCGGCGATACCTGCTAGATCGGCGGCGCTCAAGCCGAGCTCCTGCATCCGCGCCTTCAGCCGGGGCGACATGTAACTGGCGCCGCTGGCATTGGCGGGTACTGGCAAACCGCGCACGGTCGGTTCGACGCGCGAGCCGGTGCCGCTGCGGGGCTTATTGGTGATAGTTTCGGTGTCGCCGGATTTCGTCGGTGCCGGCAGGTCGAGGCCGAATCGGGCGGCTTCTTCTTTGGAAGCTTCAATTTTTCCCAGCACGTCGCCGACGGCGTAACTCTCGTTGAGCTGCGCGGAAAACTTTTCAATTCGTCCGCCGCATGGCGCGGTGACGGTCATGGTAGCCTTGTTGGTTTCCACCTCGATCAAATCCTGGCCGCCTTCAACCTGGTCGCCAGGCTTGACAAGAAAATTAATGATGGCCGCCTCAGCGATGGATTCGCCGAGCTGGGGCATGATGATGGGAATCTGCGGCATAATTAAAAGCGGATGAGTTTTCGGGCGGCGGCGGCCACGCTGCGCGCGGTCGGTCGGTGCGCGGCCCAGAGATTGGGATGATAGGGCACGGGCGTGTCTTTGGCGTTCAGGCGTTGGGGCGGCGCATCCAGCAAACCGTAGCTTTCGGCGGCAACGCGCGCGATGACTTCAGCCGTCACGCCGCCCCACGGCCACGCTTCGCCGACACAGAGCAAACGCCCCGTGCGCGCGACGCTGGCGACGACGGTGTCGGTGTCGAGCGGTTTGATGGAACGCAAATCCACGACTTCCACCTGCCAGCCTTCGGTGGCGAGCTCATCCGCCGCCGCGAGGGCTTCATGCACCATCGCGCTGTAAGTGACGATGGTGAGGTCCCGGCCTTCGCGGGCGATGCGCGCCTTGCCGATGGGCAGGGCTTCGCTCGGCAGTTTCTCGGCCTTGAGATGGTAATAAAGAAACTTGTGCTCGCAGAAAATCACCGGGTCATCAATCGCCACGGCGGACAGTAGCATGGAATAGGCGTCTTCGACCGTCGCCGGCGTCAGCACGACGAGGCCGGGATAATGCGCGTAAATGGCCTCCAAACATTGGCTGTGAAAAGGTCCGCTGCCGGAAGTGCCGCCGAATGGCAAACGGACGGTGATGGGGCAGGGGACATTCGTGCGCCAAAAAAGCGTGGAAGCCTGGTTTACGATCTGGTTGAAGGCGACGGTGGAAAAATCCGCAAACTGCATTTCGATGATCGGCCGCATACCCTCGATGGCCGTGCCGACGGCGAGGCCAATGATGGCGTCCTCGCTGATGGGCGCGTCGAGCACGCGGCCGGGAAATTCCTTCTGAAGGTTTTTCGTGGCCTTGAACGCGCCGCCAAACGCGCCCACATCCTGCCCGTAAATGAACACGCGCGGATCGTCGCGGAGCGCGTGGGCCTGCGCTTCGCGGATGGCTTCGAGATAGGTGATGCTCATCGCAGCTTAAGATGTTTCCCGCAATTCATTCAAATGCTCCGAGGACAAGGCGCTCCATTTTTCCTCATACGGATCGGGCGCGGGTTCTCGCTGCGCCTGCGCAACCGCTTCCTCGATTTCGCGGATGACCTCGCTGCGCCAGACAGCGAACTGCGCGGCGTCGGCCAGATTTTTCTGGAGTAAAAATTCCTCCGCCACCTTCAAACAGTCGCGGCCCAGCGCGGAAGTTTTTTGTTCGGGCAGAATGTAGCCGGCGTCGTCGTGCTCGCCGTGGCCGCAGAGCCGGAGCAGGCTGGCTACGACCAGTTGCGGTCCGTGGCCGGCGCGGGCGCGAGCCACGGCGGAGCCGATGGTTTCCAGGCAATCGGAAAAATCCGTGCCATCCAACGAATGAGCCTCCACGCCATAGCCGGTGGCCTTGTTCGCCAGATCGGCGCAGGCGAACTGGCTGCTCGTTGGCGTGGAATAGGCGAACTGGTTGTTCGCCACAATAAGCACGAGCGGCAGCTTTTCGACGGCGGCCTGGTTCAGCGATTCGTGAAAAGCGCCGGTGGAGGTGGCACCCTCGCCGAGACACGCCGCCCCGACGATGCCGGAGATGCCCTTCATGCGGCGCGCAAAGAGAATGCCGTTCACCACCGAGACCATCGCGCCGAGGTGGCTGATCATCGGTAGATAACCTTCCTGCGGCCGGCCGCGATGGACATTGCCGTCCCGGCCGCGCATGGGGCCGAGCGCGGAGCCGAGGTAGGTTCGGACGGCATCAATGATCGGTTCGCCGAAGGCCAGCCGGCCGGCGGCGTCGCGGATCAACGGGGCAAAAACATCGGATTTATTAAGCGACACGCCGATGGCGGCGCTCAGGGCTTCCTGGCCGCGACCGAGAAAGACGCCGCCATGGATTTTACCCGCGCGGTAGAGCGCGGCAAATTTGTCATCCAACAGCCGCGCCCGCAACATATAGCGGTAGGCGGCCAGTTGCGTCTCGACGACGGAACGAGACCCGGAGACTGTTTGCAACATGGCCCGAGTTTAACGCCGTCCGCGCAGGCCAGCAATAATTCTTTCAGATGCCGGGAATTCTTTTGCCGCAAAATCCTTTATCGGCACGCGAGTGGAAAATAAACCGGCCCGATCATTCAAGCCGGTTCGCTGGGCGGTCACGCCCCCCAGCGGTCTGGTGAAACGCGGGGCAAGGCACGCAGCCGGTCGGGAAGTTTGACCTGGACTTTGCTCGGGCCGGCGGGGCAGTTGAAGGTGCTGGACTGGCGCGTACTCATGACTTGATTAAGCCAATTTTTCGCACATTCAAATGTGAAACTAAAACTATTGGGGAAAATCAAACCCAAACCTGACGGTTTCAAAGCCGGGCTGGATGTTCATGCAGCCCGGTTCGTAATATTTTTCTGACATTTTGTAGAAAATCGTCTGGCTGGCGGTGTAAAAAACTGTTAATTCCACCGGGTCAGAGACACAATTGGCGGTCAGATAGGATGAATTCTAACAAAAACAAATATAACGCGTTGCTGCTTAGTAACGACCAGAAGCTGGCGGAAACGCTACGGCTGGTGGCCCGGCAGGATGGCAGCACGCTGGGTGCAGTCCCCAATAGCGCGGACGCCCTGAGTTGCCTGCAGTCGCAGCCGCCGGACTTGGTTTTATTGGATCTCAAAACGACCGAGAACGAAAGTTTGGAACTGTTACGGCAGTTGAAGCATCAGTCGCTGCCGGTCTTCAGCATTGGGTTGGGCGTGGCGGGTGAATCGTCGGCGCTGGTCCGGGCGTTTGATTTAGGGTTAAATGAGTTTTACCAGTTGCCGATCGATAATAGCCTGCTGCGGGCGCGGCTTGCGGTGGCGCTTAATCTCAAGCGGCGGCTGGCAGAACTGACGCGGCAAAATGGGGAGTTGACGGAGGCCTGCCGGACGGCGGAGGCAAATTCGCGCGCCAAGTCGGATTTTCTCGCGACGATGAGCCATGAAATTCGCACGCCGATGAACGGGGTGGTGGCGATGACGGGCCTATTGATGGAGACAACGCTTACGCCGGATCAGCGCGGTTATGTGGAGACGGTGTACAGCAGCAGTGAATCACTGCTGACCATCATCAATGACATTCTAGATTTTTCGAAGATCGAGGCGGGCAAGATGGAACTGGAACAGCATGCATTTGACCTGCGCGGCTGCATCGAGGAGTCGCTGGATCTGCTGGCCCCGCGCGCGCTGGACAAAAAGCTGGACCTGGCCTACGAGGCGGCCGGGGCGATCCCGGCGCAGGTGGTGGGAGATGCGCAGCGGTTGCGCCAGGTGTTGGTGAACCTGCTGGGCAACGGATTGAAATTCACGGAACGCGGCAGTGTGGTGATCAGCGTGGAAAAACTGGCACCGGCCGCTGCCGGGGCGGAAAACCCCCTGGAACTGCGGTTGCATTTTGTCGTGCGCGATACGGGCATCGGCATCCAGCCGGACCGACTGGCGCGGTTGTTCCGGCCGTTCACGCAGGCGGATGTTTCCACGGCCCGCAAATACGGTGGCACCGGGCTGGGCCTGGTCATCAGCCGGCGGCTGGTGGAGTTGATGGGCGGCCGGATGTGGGCGGAAAGCGTGCCGGGTGAGGGTTCGACGTTTCATTTCACCCTCAGTCTGAAGGTGCCGGAAGGTTCCGCGCCCCCGGCCCACACGAAACGGCTGGTGCATCTGGCCGACCTGAAGATTTTGATCCTGGAGGACAATGCCACGGTCCGGAACCTATTGTTCGAGCAATGCCGCCAATGGGGGATGCAGCCGCTGGCGGTAGAAAACTCCGCCCCCGCGCTGGATTTGTTCCGCAAAGGCCATAGCTTTGACCTAGCGCTGGTGGATGCCACGCTGCCCGGCCAGGACGGGGCGGCGGTGGCGGCGGAAATGCAAAAGTTTTCGGCGGCGGCGATGATGCCGGTGGTATTGCTGACGCCGGTGGGCAAAAAAGCGAGCGGCGCAGATGAATCGCGCGTGATGTTCGCTCATACGATCAATAAACCGGTCAAGCCGGCGCAATTGTGTGCAGTACTGGAACGGGCGGTCTTGAGTCCGAGGATTCCGAAGGGTCAGACTGAACCGGCCAAGACCGAGCCGTTGCTGGCCACCCGGCTGCCGTTACTCATTCTGGTGGTGGATGACAACACGATCAACCAGAAGGTGGCGGTGCGGATTTTGCAGCAGTACGGCTATCAGCCAGAGGTCGCCAGCAACGGCCGCCTGGCATTGGCAGCCATCGAACGTCAACCTTTTGACCTGGTTTTCATGGACGTGATGATGCCGGAATTGGACGGTCTTGAGGCGACCCGGCTCATCCGCAAACGCCAGATGAGCGGTGAACATAAGAATTTTCAGTCGCGTATCATCATCTGCGCGATGACCGCCCACGCGATGGCCGGTGACCGGGAAAAGTGCATCGCCGCCGGCATGGACGATTATCTGGCCAAGCCCGTCCGGCCCAAGGATGTCCGCGACATGATTGAAAAGTGGGGCGGGAAGATTGCCGTGGATCCGAACGACCACCGTAACCCAGCCCAACCGGAACCCGCGGCGGATGCGCCGGTGGATTTGACACGGATGAATGACCTGACCGACGGCAATCTCGACAACCTGCGCGAACTGGTGGAGATGTATTTTACGCAGACGCAAAAGCAGTTTGTCCAGATGCGCGAAGCCATCCGGGATGGCAAGGCGGATGCAGTCCGCCGCGTGGCGCATAGTTGCGCCGGGGCTAGCGCGACCATGGGGGTGACGCATTTGGTGCCACATTTGCGGGCGCTGGAAAAACTGGGCGCGTCAGGAACGTTGACGGACGCAGGGCGGATTTGTGAAAATGCCGCCCAGGAATTTGAGCGCGTTCGGGAATTTTTGAAGACCCAGCCGGAACTCGCCCGGGTCATTGCCAGTCTTAATCCAGCATGAAAAAAATCCTGATCATCGAGGACGACCAAATTGTGGCCAACGTCTACCGCAATAAGCTGGCGGTCGAGGGCTACCAGGCCGAAGTTGCGCCCGATGGCGAGGCGGGGTTGAAGGTGATGCGCGTCTTTCAGCCGCACCTGTTCGTTCTCGACCTGATGCTGCCGACGATCTCCGGCGTGGAGGTCATCCGGGAAATCCGCAAGGAGCTCGAGTTTGCCAAGACGCCGATCATTGTTTTTTCCAACACCTACCTGACCAATCTCATCCAGGATGCTTGGCGCGCCGGGGCTAACAAATGCCTGTCCAAATCCAGTTGCTCGCCCAAGGATTTCATTGAAGTTATTCGGCACACCATCGGCGAAAGCGGGGCCATTCCACAGGCCGGCCTCACCACCACGAATCCGGGTATGGGCAAGTCCGCCAGCCTGACCTCGGAGAACGACGCGGAATTTCAAGCGGATCTCCGCAAGGCTTTCATTGAGAGCCTGCCGAACTCGCTCTACTCGCTGCGGATCGGTTTGCAGGGGCTCATCAAGGCGGAAAATGAAATGACCCGGCTCCGGCATGTGTATGACCTCTACCGCCGCGTCCACGCGCTGAATGGGAACGCCGGTTTGGCGGGGCTCGTACAGATCGCCCACATGGCATCCGCCTTTGAGGCGCTGCTGAAGGAAATTTACGAGAAGCCGAAAAACATCAATGCTTCCACCACCCGCACCATTGCCTCGGCCGTGGATTTCCTGGCCTTCTTGTTTGAACGCGGCACGTTGCCGGAGCGGCAGGAGGTCCCCGTCTCCAAAATCCTGGTGGTGGACGACGAGGCCATCTCCCGGCGGGCCATCGTCTATGCGTTGGAAAAAGCCCGGCTCAAATCCATTAATGTCGAGGACCCAGAGCAAGCCCTGCAATTGCTGCTGGAAAACGACTTCGATCTCGTATTTCTCGACGTGGACATGCCGGGCATGACGGGTTTCGAGCTCTGTGCCAAGTTGCGCGCCATGCCGCATCATAAAAAGACGCCCGTCATTTTCGTCACCAGCCTCAATGACTTTGACAACCGGACCAATTCCACGATGGCGGGCGGCAACGACTTCATCGCCAAGCCGTTTTTGTTCATCGAACTCACCGTCAAGGCGTTGATTTACGTCATGCGCTCCCGTTTACAGGCCTACCGGCAGGTAGCCGGTTGATCGGCGATGCTGCACGGCGAATTCATCCCAGCCACGGACAAAAACTCCTGCCGGCTGTTCGTGGTGCTCCACGGGCTGGGCGACTCTCCCACGGGCTGGCGCTGGCTGCCCGGTGCGCTTGATCTGCCGTGGCTGAATTACCTCCTCGTCCAGGCGCCCGACGATTATTACGGCGGCTATTCTTGGTTCGATTATCCAGGCGACATCGCCCCCGGCATTCATCGCAGCCGTGAGTTGCTCGAAACCGGGCTGCGCTACCCGCACCGGCTCGCCGGCATTGTCGGCATCAGCGGCTGGGTGTTTGCCATCGATAGTCTGATCCGCGACCTTACACCGGTCGCCCGCTCACAACGGCTGCTTGTCACGCACGGCCTACAGGATCCGCTGCTGCCCATCGGCGAAGTCCGCGAACAGATCCGCCAGTTAAAGGCTGCCGGAATGGACGTGGTGTGGCGAGAATTCCCCAAGGAACACACCATCCACGGAACCGAGGAAATTTCCGTCATCCGCGATTTCGTGCGCGCGGGCTATATGAGTAAATAAGCAGGTTGAAAGCCGAATGAAGCCACCATTTTCGCGCACAGTCCGTTAAATTTGTATCTTCCTACTTCCTGCTCCTTTTGTCTTAAATTTCCACGCTGCGGTTCGTGCCGGGCATCCAGATTTGTTCCGGGCACGCGGACGTTTCATTTTGCCAGTTCACCGCGTCTTTTACGGCCGCGCGCATCTTGGCAAACCACCATTGCGCCCGGGTCACGCGCGTGCGCGGGCGGCCGTAGATGCGGCACTGGGTTCCGTTGAATCCGAGTTCGAGTTGTTCGTTGGTTGTCATAATAGTTGTTTCAATTACGACACCACTTTCGCAGACGGGGTGGGACAATGGCTGTCCAAGCCGGAAGATTTTGTAAATTATTTTTTGGGACGAACGAAGAGGTTAACCGCCCATCAGCGCAGCTCGACCACGTCGCCCTTTTCCAGCGGAATCTGGGTGCCATCGAGCAGCACCTTCGCATCCAACGTCGCGCTTTCGCCCTGGCGGGTGATGATGATTTGCCGGGGGGCGTCCGTGCCCGTGTAATTAGACGTGGCAATCGCCTGCGCCAGCGTCAAGCCCTCCACCCAAGGGACGGTGGGGTTTTGCACCGCCCCGACGATCGCCACGCCCTGCGCTAGGGCCGCCGCCAGCGCCTGCTGCTGCAAGGCCGCGTTCTGGCCGGCCAGGTAAGCGTTTTGCTGCTTCAATCGCGCCGTGGAGTTGGTCGAGCAGCTCTGTGCGGCCAGCGCCAGCAGCAAAATGGCGAACAACATTTTCATCAGTCAATTTAACACCGGCAGGGCAAACATGGTTGCGGAAAATTATTTTTGCGCCGACACCACGGAGCTTTTCCATGCCGCCACCGCCGACTTGATTTCCGCCGCGCAATTCGCCTTCGGTTTCACAAAGCGCGGCGTAAACCACGGAAACGCACCGATCAAATCCTGCGTCACCAGAATCTGCCCGTCGCAGTCCGGCCCGCTGCCGATGCCAATGGTCGGCACGGCAAGCTGCTGTGAAATTTCCTTGGCCACAGGCGGCGTCACTAGTTCGAGGACGATGGCGAACGCGCCCGCCGCAGCCAGCGCCTGCGCGTCGTCCAGCAACCGCTGATGTTCCTCGTCATTCTTGCCTTTGATGTGATAACCGCCTTCTTCCAAAACGTGCTGCGGCAACATACCGAGATGCCCGCAGAAAGAAATTCCCGCCGCGACGATGGCTTGTACCTGTGGCAGAATTTCCCGGCCGCCTTCCGCCTTCACAAATTCCGCGCCGGCGGCAACGAGTTTCTTCGCATTGGCCAGCGCCTCGGCTGGCGTCTCGTAGCTTTTGAACGGCAGATCGGCGCCGAGCAGAGCGTTCGGTCGCGCGCGGGCGGCGGCGCGGACGTGATGCTCCATCTCCGCAATGGTGACATGCGTCGTGTCCGGATATCCCAGCACCACCATCCCGAGCGAGTCGCCGACGAGGAGCAGGGGAATGCCCGCATCATCTAGCAACTTGGCCATTGGGAAATCATAAGCCGTCAGCGCGTTAATCTTTTCGCCACGCACTTTCATGGCGCGGAAGGTGTCGACTGTGATTTTGGAATTCATTTTAAAGTCACCGACGGACACAGCTTGCCACCGATGAAAACAAAAACCCGAAGGTCGGTGTATTTCCCCAATCTGTGTGCATCTGTATTTATCTTTGGGTAAAACTCTTCAGCAATTCCACCGGCGTGGTGACCGCCGTGCCGACTTTGCCGACGACGATGCCCGCCGCGTGGTTGGACAAAATCGCCGCTTCCATCGGCGACGCACCCGCCGCAATCGCCAGCGTAAAAGAGGCGATGACCGTGTCGCCCGCGCCGGAAACATCAAATACTTCCTGCGCGACGGTCGGAATGTGAAACGGCTTTTGCCCGCGCTGGCACAGCAACATGCCGAATTCGCCGAGCGTGATAAGCAGCAGCGCCGGGCGCAGAGCATTCAGCAGTTTCTCCGCGACGAGCATCAGGTTTTTGTCCGCGAACGGATTTTCATTCTTTGTTTCGTCTGGCAAATCCGCCAGTTCAAACGCTTCCTTGCGGTTCGGTGTGATGAGCGAGAGGCTGCTCAGGTTCAGTTGATGCACTGGTTTCGGGTCCAGGCTCAACCACACGCCGCGCGCGTGGCAGAGCGCTTTGATTCCGTCCAGCAACGGCTGTGTGACCACGCCCTTGCCATAATCGCCCACAATGACCGCGTCGGCTTTCGTGAGCTTGGTTTTGAATTCCGCGAGCAGCTTCGTCGTGGTCTTGGCGTCGAGCGCGCCGCGCGTCTCGCGGTCGATGCGCACGACCTGCTGTTGCTGCGCCACGATGCGCGTCTTGATGCTGGTGTGACGTGCGACGCTTTTGATGAGGCCGTTACAACCGATGTTTTGCTCCCTGAGCAGTTTCAGCAGTTTCTTCGCGGCATCGTCCTGGCCTATCGCGCCGAATAATTCCGCCGGCGTGGCGAGTGAAACCAGGTTGCGCGCCACGTTCGCCGCGCCGCCGGGCATGAAGCTCTCTCTCGCGAAATCCACTACTGGCACTGGTGCCTCGTGCGAGATG
>Ga0302319_10025670_pt1 | contig 10417 bp, 8 predicted proteins | sample Bog_T0_2_FD_203319 | JGI IMG/M metagenome (GOLD analysis project Ga0302319, IMG submission 203319) | Peat permafrost microbial communities from Stordalen Mire near Abisko, Sweden - Bog_T0_2 | ecosystem: Environmental > Terrestrial > Soil > Wetlands > Peat | place: Sweden: Abisko, Stordalen Mire...
ACATGCTCAACGGCGTCATGATCCTGCTCGAAGGGCATTTCACCATCGGAGATCGCGTAAGCCTGGCCGGAGTCAGCGGCACTGTGGTTGCCATGACCCTGCGCAAGACAACCCTGCGAGCGGCCGATAACACGATCTACGTAATTCCCAACTCGCAGATCACGACCGTAGCCAATTTGGGCTATGATGTACCGTTGCCCACGACTCAGGGCGAGTCAATATCGATCAATCAGGCCACGATAAAAAACGACGAGAGTGGAAATCCGTTTGCTTAATCGGCCGCGCCTCGCACTCCAGAGCATTTACGGGTGAATCACAGTGGGTGCCCCATCCTTTCCGCTTTTTTCTGCGCAAAGGGTGGGAGACCTCAACACTATTTAAGAGCCGGATCAACAACTCACGGATGAAGCACACCTTTGAGCAGTACCGAAAGCCCGTTCCATGCAATCTGCACGCCGATGCACATCAGGATGAATGCCATCACGCGCAAGATGCCGTGCGCCGTCGAAGCCGGAATCCTTCGCGTGATGGCGGGCGCGAACGCATAGCAAAAGAACACTGCAACGCTCAGCACTACGATCGCCAGAAAGATGCCCACATGTGCAACGATGTTGCCCTTGAGCGTACGGTCTGAGATGTGCGCCGTCACAGTCAGCAGCGCCACCAGGGTTCCGGGGCCCGATGTCACCGGAAAGGTAAACGGATAAAACACCCTGTGTTCGTAGTCCTCGAAATGCGATTCTTCCACCAGCATTTCGGACTCTTTCTTCTTGTCCCGCGAGTTGGCCCCTGCATCGTGCTCATTGAGCACGGAAAACCCCAACACTCCGATCACAATGCCGCCCGTAAGCTGGACAATGGGCAGCGAAATCCCGAAAAAATTAAGGATTGCCGCGCCCAGCAGCTCGAATACCGCCAGGAAGATAATGTTGTTGATCGCGATCTTTCGCGCCAGCGTGCGGTAAACCGAGCCCGGCGCATCCCCCACCATCCCCTGAAACACCAGCGCCGAGCCCAGCGGATTGATCAGCGGCAGCAGCGCGCCGAAGGCGATAAAAAATGATGTCCAGAGCGACACGGCGGCTCTCCCTGTATCAAGAATAGCCGCTGCCCGATGGGCCCTCGAATATGGCCTCAATCTCTTCGAGCGTTTTGCCCTTCGTCTCCGGCAAAAAGAACGTAGCCGTCAACAGATACACCACCGTGAATCCAGCAAACAGAAAAAACATCGACGAGTATCCATGCCGCGAAACAAAGGGCAGAAAGATGCCGGCCAGTGTTGTCGACACCATCTGGTTACCCACCAGCGCAATGCTCATCCCGTTGGAGCGGATGCGCGTCGGCATCAACTCTGAGAGCGCCAGCCATACGCATACCCCCGGACCCAGCGCAAAAAAGGAAATAAACGAGAAAAGCCCCAGCGCAACCAGCCACCCATGCCGCGCATCGGGTACGCGGCCCACAAGCGCCTTGTCAATCCGCAACGGCGCAGTCTGCGCGGCTGTGAAATCAGCGAATGGATTTTGAAACCACGCCTCCACACGGTTTGCGGGCACAGCCGAGCCGCGCGTAATATCAATCGGCGCGGCAGCCGTATCATCGGAGCGCATAAAACTTGTGGCAGCCGTAAAGTCGCCGTACGAATAAATCACGGCAAGCGAGGCATGTCCGGCCTCAATCCCGCCGCGCCGCGTCGTATTACCCGCGTCTCCTGCCGCGGCAAGCAGCCGCTCGGCTTGCTGTTCGTTGAAACGCAGCCGCAATGTGCCATCGCTTGCGGCAAGGGCTTCGACCGCATCCCGCCTGTCCACCGTGAACTTCTCCGCGGACCGGAACAGCAGTCCGGTAAAAAATAGTGAAACAATCACCCCGCTCGTGCCCAGGATCAGCAGGAACCGACGTCCTTTGCGGTCCACCAGCGCCATGCCGATGGTTGTAGCCAGAAAATTGACCAGCGTGAACAGCACGTAGCCCCAATGCGCATACAGATCGCTCAGCCCGCTTTGCAGCAAAATACTTGTGTTATATCCGATGATGGAGTTCACGCCGGTGGCCGTGTTGCAGAACAGAATCACGCAGGCCAGCAAAAACGGAACAACATATTTACGCCTCAGCAGCGATTCGTACATGGCATTGTCTGACCCTCTGCCTGAGCCTCTTTCTGACCGCGCCGTCGCAGCCATCTCCTGCATCTCCAGTTCCACCCGTTCGGGCTTGCGCGAGCGTAACAAAGCGGTGCGTACGCGCTCCGTGGCCCCGCGCTGGTAGAGCCAACGAGGCGACTCCGTTACCAGCAGCGCTCCGATTACAAACACAGCACCCGGAGGAAGCGAGACCCAGAAGATGCGCCGCCACACAAGATCTTTGTAAGCCAACAGCGTCTCGGCATCCGCCGCAACGGCAACCGCCGCCACGCGAAAGCTGAAGTAAGCGCCCACCAGGGCCGCAGCCACTATGCCCAGAGTAAGCATCCACTGAAAGATCGCGGTGCCTTTGCCTCGCACACCGGCCGCCAGGCACTCCGCCAGATAAAGCGGAACCACCACGCCGATGAGCCCGCCGCTGATGCCCTGAAGCAGCCGACCGAAAAACAACGGCGCAAATCCGTGCGAGAGCGCGATTACGGGAATGCTCAACACGAAACTGCATCCGCTGAGAACCATCAGGGGCTTGCGCCCCATCCAGTCGGCCAGCAGGCCAGCGAACAGTGTTGAGAACACGCTGCCCAACAGCACCGCCGCCACAATAATGGACAGCTCGGATGCGGTCAGGTGCGACGTGGCCTCAAGATAAGGCAGCGCTCCGCCGATAATGCCAACGTCGATGCCGTAAAGCAGCCCGCCCAGGCCTGCCACGCCCAGCAGCAGAGTGTTATATTGGCGAGCACGATCGGAAGCTGCGTTTTCCGTGTCCATTTGCAGTGGGCCTCAAGAGATTCAACGACGACTTCAACGATGAATTCAACCTAGTCTACAATGATCCCAACAGAAACGGCCTTACGCATCTCGAAACGTTTCCGAGGCAGTGTTTCGACGCGGCGCGCCGAATCCTTCCCCCGCAGAGAAGCCAAAATCGACACTTCTACCCAACCCGGGTCCCCTGTGGTACTCGTCATTGACGACGATCCAGTCGCCGGCGAGATTGCGTCCATCATGTTATCCGCAGCCGGATGCACAGTGCATCTAGCCCAGGACGGCAGCACTGCGCTTACCCTGCTCGAGAGGGGATACGCGCCGGATCTGATTCTTGTAGACGCGCAACTGCCGGGCCTGTCCGGAAAGCGTCTGATTGCCGAGTTGCGCGCTCGCGGCGTGAGCCGCATATGCCTGGCAAGCGCCGGTACGCCGCCTGAAGAGATGCTGGCTGCCACGGATGGCTTTCGGCGCAAGCCGTTCGATGGCGACGAACTGCTGGCGGCGGTGGGATTGGGCAACCGGCAACTGGCGCAATCTGCAATAAGCCCGCACGAGCCCAGCATCTCTGACACACCGGTCCTAAGCTGCGAGGTGCTCGAGAAGTTCCGTCAGAAAATGCCCGATCAGTCAGTCCGACGGATCTACTCGGCCCTGGTTACCGATCTCAACCAGCGGATACAAACTCTAGACGAGGCCCTGGCAAGCACAGTTGACGATGTTGACATGGACGAAGTGCGCCGTATTGGCCACGCCATCCACGGCGGCTGCGCCATGGCTGGCGCACAACAAGCCTCCGCCCTTGGTGCGCAACTGGAAGCGATTCCCATTTCCGCCTCGGGTAACAGAACGGCATCGGCCGCCGCAATCCTTCGCGATTTGCGTACTGCCTTGCAAGCGCTGGAGGGTAAGTTAAAAGCTGAGTTCCCGGCCTGAGGCCGCGCAAGTTTGGGGGTACACGTTCCCATGGCTCTTTCCATGACTCATCCCGTGGCCCAGCCAATTCGCATTGTCGTAGCCGATGATCACCAGGTGGTCCGCATCGGCGTTGCCGGCATGTTGACCCCGGCGGACGGCTTTGAAGTCGTGGGCCAGGCCGCCGACGGGGACGAGGCCATCACCCAGACTCTCGACCTCACGCCGGACATTCTTCTGCTCGACCTTGCCATGCCGCGCATGCCCGGTATGGAAGCCATGCGCGCCATCATGGATAGCTCGGCCACGGTCAAAGTCATCCTGCTTGCCGGGGAGATCAGCCCGCAGCAAATCGTTGAAGCGCTCCAGGTGGGGGCGCGGGGAATTGTACTGAAAAGTGCGCTGGTGGACCATATTCAGCTGGCTGTCAAAACCGTCTACGCTGGCGATTACTGGATAGAGGGCAAGCGGGTTGTCAACCTGGTTGTCACGCTGCAAGAGCTTATGAAGCAGGCTGCCGTGCCGGAGCGAAAGACCTACGGGCTAACGCCGCGCGAGCTTGAGGTGGTGGGCTGCATCGTGGAGGGTTGCTCAAACCGCGACATCGCCCGGCAATTCTCGCTGAGCGAAGAGACCATCAAGCGCCATCTCTCGAACATCTTCGACAAAACGGGTGTTTCAACTCGTCTCGAATTGGCGCTGTTCGCCATCGCGCACCAGTTGGTGCCGCCGAAATAAACAGCGGATTTGCCGCGAATTTAGCTGGTGTCTCAGGTTGAAGGGTACGGGCTTTAGCCCGTACATAAACCAGTCAATAGGAATCGGGGCTTTAGCCCCCGAGGGAGTGACGCTTCAAACTGAAACACTACCCAAGATGATTCTTCGCATCTCTCTCATGCTATGGTTCGAATCGTGAGCCAGATACCACCACGAGAAACAAAAAACACATCGCGCCTGCTGCCCGGCCTCGCAGTCAAGGAAGGCATGATCCGCCATCCGTTTGACCTTGAGTTCGGGGTTAGAACCAGCGGCCTGGTCGCCGGGCGGCACCTCAATGCCGGGCACCCGAACGATCGACACGCCACCGCCTACTACGCCGTAGCCCCCAGCATCTTCCAGTCGCTGCTGGTTCGCTGGCGCCGGTGCGGGCCCGCACACGATTTGGATGAATACTCTTTTATTGACCTTGGCGCAGGCATGGGCCGCGCCGTTCTGCTGGCTGCTCAGTACCGTTTTCACGCAGCGATCGGAGTTGAATTCCACCCCACACTGGCCAGAATCGCTCGCCGCAACGTCGCCCTCTGGCGCATTGCCGGTCGCGCGCGAACCACGATGAAGATCCACTGCCGCGACGCGGAACAGTTCAACCTGCCCGATGGCCCATGCCTGATCTTCCTGTTCAATCCCTTCGGCGCTCCTGTGCTGCGGCGGCTGCTGAAGGCATGGAGCCAAACCCTTATCGGACGCGAGCAGCAGGTAGACATTCTCTACGTCAACAACGAGCAGGAACAAGTCTTTGCATCCAGAAAGGACTTCAAGCGTTTTTTCTCCGGACAAGTAAGACGATCTCAGCAAGATACGCTTGCCGACAGAAACATACTTACGAGCCAGCCGGGGGCAGAGTACTCGGCATCGGCCTGGGAGGATTGCTCGATTTACAGATGGGTGGGAGAGTCGGGGGATAAGTTTCGGCGGTCAGTTAAGAGCCGATAAGGCCGAGGAAGGGGAATATTGAATGATTATTGAATGCCAACTCCGCTCTACCTGGGAATGAACTCATTTAGGCGCATATTTTGCAACCTGTAACAATTAAGGAATCAATAAGATCGTAACTTTTGATCCTTGTCGAGCCCTGCGGGATCAAATCATAGGCGGGCGATCAGACGGCCCATCACACGCTTTCCCCGCGCATAAGAGGCTCTTCGCCCCTCCGTTGTTAGTAGGGCTTTTACAAACGATTTGGCAAGATACGCGGGAAATGCCTTGCGGAGCTGACGGCCCTTCTCGATGACGCTCAGTTCCTGTATTCGCGAATCAAATCCCTGACGTTTGGTGGGCTGCTCGCTCTCCGCTGCCTTCCTCGGCACGAACGCCGCCGCACGATCTATAGCACGTTTGACAGCCTCAGGTGAGTTCTCCACCAAGGGCTCGTGCTGTTCCAGAGCGGCCGCCCACTTGACTACAAATAACCCAAGGTTTCGACTATTGACGAAATTTCTGAAGAAGTAGTTCGTACTCGCGCTCTGGTGATGTCGAATCCGAGAGCCCGGCTGGTATAACACGGCCAGCCCGAGCTGGCGAATGGACATCGCCAAGTCCACATCGACGTAGTAGACGGGATAGAAACGCTCATCAAGCCCGCCGATGGAGTCCCACGACGACGCGCGCACCAGTAGCGAACTTGAGCCACAAAAATCTACTTGCCGAACGGAACCGAAGGCAGTGGCAGGGGGAGTCTTGCCCAGCCATGGCTGGGAAGCGCGACCGTTCTTCCACACGATCCCGCCGGCACCCTGCAGGCGGCCATCTGGGAATAAGACTTTGCCGCCAATCGCACCGGCCTCTGGGTGTGCGTCCGCGGTTTCAACCAGTGTTTCCAGCCAGGCCGGCTCGACCTCGGCATCGTCGTGCAAAAGAACCAGAAACTTGCCCTTAGCCAGTTGACGCCCACGATTGCCTGCACCCGCCACTCCGAGATTGACGGGCGAACTCACCACTTGCAGGCCGGTTACCATCTCCCGCAGACGCCTCTCCTCCTGCCGCTTGGGGTTGTTGAGCACCACAATCGTTTCGTAGGGAACGTTCCTGGGGCCGTTGCGCTCAAGCGAGCGCAGGCATGCAAGTAACAACCCCGGTGAACATGTGGCAGGTATGATAACCGAGGCACGCGGCGTGGAGGAGCGGGGAAGAGCTATACCCATCATGGCCAACGATACGGAATCGTTGTTTGGGCTGCATCGGAATCCCATGGCAATTCCCAGCGATCCGGGCAGTCATGGTCATAGAGCTGGCTTGGCATGCTAATGATTGTTGCCTCATCATCCCCGATGTTCTTCCATCCATGATAGACGCCGGTTGGAATAAGCACGAGGCCTTGATTTCGCTCCCCGAGAAAGAACTCATTGATGCAACCGAATGTAGGCGACTTGCGCCGACCATCGTAACAAACGATGCAAAGGGAACCGGTCGCCGCGAATAGCCTGTCAACGGTAAAACGGTGTATACCCCACGCCCGGACTTCATGGGGAAATGTAACAGTCCAAGTGACTTGGACGATAGGAAAATCCGCAAAGCCCCAATCGGCTCGAAGGACTTCCGTCAGATGACCCTGACGATGCGACACGGGGCGAGTGAGTCGATAGCTGACGCCATCTATCGGATTGAACCGCAACACACCCTCGGCCGTAGTGTGCGAACTACGCGAGGAAGCCGAGGGAAAACCTTCGACTTCTTCGAGCAGCGCGGATACCTCCTCAGGCTTTGGGCGATCGTCGATATTTTTCATCAGAGATAATATAACTCATCGGTCGTTACAAACGCATTCAGCGGGCACGGAGCATTTTAAGGGGGCCAAACTTCCTCTACTTTGGGGACTTCCGGTACATTGAAAGCATAGTGATTGTCGACTTTGCAAGACGCGCGCACGACCATAACTGGGAACTCGATCCCATTACTCGGTCGCTGCTCGATACGGATTTTTACAAGTTGCTGATGCTCCAATTCATCTGGAAGCATTTTCCCGATACCCATGCCTCGTTCCGCCTCATCAACCGCACGGCGTCGGTGCGGCTTGGCGACGAGATTGATCTAGGCGAACTCCGGGAACAGTTGGAATCGACTCGCAAGCTGCGCTTTCGCCGATCGGAGCTGATCTGGCTGGCCGGCAACACCTTCTATGGGCGGCGCGGCATCTTTGAGCCGGCTTTTCTGGCTTGGCTGGAAAAAGGCTTCCGGCTCTCCGACTACGACCTGTCCGTAGAAGAGGGCCAGATCTCTCTGCGCTTTCATGGCTTGTGGCGCGAGACAACGATGTGGGAGATCTACGCGCTCTCAACCATTGCCGAACTCAAGACCCGGGCCAGCCTCAAGCGACTGGGCGAGCTGGAACTGGACCTGCTCTATGCCAGGGCCAAGACGCGGCTCTGGGAGAAGATCGACCGGCTGCGCGGCGTGCCCGATTTAAGCGTGACCGACTTCGGCACCCGGCGCAGGCACAGCTTTTTGTGGCAAGAGTATGTCGTGAACGCCATGCGCGACGTGCTGGGCGAGGGCTTCAGCGGCACGTCGAACGGCTATCTGGCTTACAAGCACGATCTCGAAGCGATCGGCACCAACGGCCACGAGCTGCCCATGGCCATGGCCGCGCTGGCCGAAACCGATGAGGCGCTGCGCAGTTCGCAGTTCCGGCTCTTGGAACTATGGCAGAGGAGCTACCAGGGGGAGCTATTGATCCTGCTTCCCGACACCTTCGGAACCACCCAATTTTTACGAGACGCGCCGGCGTGGGTTGCCAGGTGGACCGGCCTCCGCATCGACAGCAAAGATGCCTACGTTGCCGGCGACGAGTACATCGCATGGCTGGAGCGCCACGGCGCCGACCCGAAACAAAAGAGACTCATTGCTTCCGATGCTTTAGACGTAGAGCAGATTCTCGGCCTTCATGCCTACTTTGCGGGCACGCTGCACAACGGGGCTGAGCCGGATAATTTCCGCTACGCTACAGATTTCTATGACGCCAAGCGTTGGACTCCCGATCGCCGCATTCGCTTCAGCGCCGGCTGGGGCACGCTCTTAACAAATGATTTTCGCAACTGCAACCCAAACGGTGGGGACAGCTTCAATCCGGTAAGCCTCGTCTGCAAGCTGAGTGACGTCGAGGGCAGGCCGACTGTGAAGCTTTCCGATAATTATTCGAAGGCGCTCGGCGATCCGCGAGAGGCGGAGAGGTACAGGCGAGTCTTTGGCGTGGCTGGTGTAGAGGATGCGCCAGTGCTGATTTAGCGCATTTTCGGGTCAAGTGTAAACAAAACCTTGGGTGCCCCTGTCATCCTCAGCGAAGTCGAAGGACCTGCTTCTTGAAATTGTGCGCTTGATTCATGGTGGGTGAGCACAAATCTCAAATCGATATGTCAACAAACTGTTCGAAAAAGCTCTAGCAGTTTCAGGGAACTAACAAAACAGCCGCTTCAGGATCATTCCTGGAGCGGCTGTTTTGTTCCTGCACTTTGACTTGCTGTCTTAGCGCCCCTTAGGCGCAATGCCGAAAGTCACGCTGACGGTAAGGCTGCGTCCACCGGCGATGGTGGGCGTATCGGCTCCGCTGATGGCAGTCGGCGTAGCAGTGTTGAATGCATCGCACGGGTTGGTGACGGTCGGAGTGGAGCAGGCGCCTCCGCCGATCAGGTAAATCGGGCTCGCCTTGCCGCCCAGCTTATTGTTCTGTACCTGCTGCGAGTTGAGCAGGTTGTTGGCGCCCAGGCGAATCTTGGTCCCGTCCAGCCACGATCCACCGTGAACGGTGTAGTTGACAAAGGAATTGACTGTGTTGAAGGGCGCAACGATGCTCTGATTGTGATACGACTTGTTGTCAATGCGCTGCTCGCCAATGCGGTGGTTGAAGATGCCCAGGTCAAAGCCGTGGTCGGTATAGGTGAGGCCTTGCATCTCAGTGTCCGTGGGTGTATTTGCCACCCATAGTCCGGAGGGGACCGACTCGTAGATTGCAGGGGCATTGGCCACGCCAGAGCCAGCGTTCACGTTGAATTTGCCTCTATAGTACGAGTTTCCGGCCGTGCCGTTCAGATAGAGGTTAAGGCCCCGGGCCAACACGGCAGTGGACTCGAACTCAACGCCCTGCGTGACCGAACTCGGCTGAAGGTAGTAAATGCTTTGGCCGTAGAGTGGGTCGCCTACAGTCGAATCGACGACGCTGGAATAGGTGTTCTGGAAGCGGACAATGTAGCCATCCATGTCGAAGGTGATCCGTTGCGCCTTGAGCACGGTTCCAGTCTGATAGGTTGTCGATTTCTGTAACTTGGGAGCCACTGCCAGCCCCGGAGTGGGATTGGTCGTGGATACAGTGTGGTTATAGTCGTAGGTCGAGCTGGGAGGCGCGGCCGCGCCGGTTGCGGCCTGGATATAGAACGACCAATTGTTCTGGATGCGGTAATTGATGTCGAACGATGGAACCCACGCGTTGAATGTACCGGTATCGGTGACGGTAGCTGAACAGGCGGTGTTGTCGCTTGCCTGGCCGGTGGTTGTTCCAGCAACTTCGCACGCCGCCGACAGCGGACCGACAGTGGCGCCATTATCTCCGTGATGAAGAATGTTCAATGAATAGGAGAAGAACTTGACTCCCGGAGAGATGTTGAGCTTGGGGGTGGCGTGGAACTCAAGCTCCGCGAAGGGCTGGTAGGAGTTGGTCCAGAACTGCTCGGCAAAGTTCGGCAGCGCCTGATCTACCCAGTTGTTGGTGGGGTCGGTGGGGTACTGATGGCGGTCGGTGCGCGCCCATTCATACCACAAGCCGGTGCGGAGCACGCCGAGCGACGAGGTCTGGGTCAGCATGGATGTCTCGCCGTACTTGC
>Ga0302319_10025675_pt1 | contig 10417 bp, 3 predicted proteins | sample Bog_T0_2_FD_203319 | JGI IMG/M metagenome (GOLD analysis project Ga0302319, IMG submission 203319) | Peat permafrost microbial communities from Stordalen Mire near Abisko, Sweden - Bog_T0_2 | ecosystem: Environmental > Terrestrial > Soil > Wetlands > Peat | place: Sweden: Abisko, Stordalen Mire...
GTCCTGACCTTCGGTGACCGCCCCTTCGGGTTCGCGGTGCTAAGTCTATACTTCGGAAACAATCGAACCCTCGACGCTTCTGCCGGTTCGCGGGCCAGGCTCGGCGTCACGAGCCCCATTTGTCGAATAAACAAGCATTCCTGCTGGGCTGCACCTGGGATATGATTAGTCGCGAGTTTCTCGCAACCGAAACAATTGCGATGCGAGGAGACCCCTTATGGATGAAAGCACGGAACCAATCCTAGGCTTCCTAAGCTACGCCCATGTAAACGATAGGGACGGGGGCATCAGACGCTTCCACGAGGTGCTCCAAGACGAATTGCAGCAATGTTCGGGGGCCAGCTACGAGATCTTCATAGACGAGAACATCGGCATCGGGAGTTCTTGGAACGATCACATCAAGGACCGCCTTAAGTCATCGAGATTCCTGGTGGTCATGGTCTCGCCCGCATTTCTGGCAAGCGCCGAGTGCAAGAAGGAGTACGACTACTTTTGCGAAGTCGCCTCTGAGCACGCATGGGTGTTTCCGATCCTCTATCTTTCCTGCGCGCTCCTCACAGGAAACCCTTTCTACACAGAGCTCTCCAGGCTGCAATACCAAGACTTCACGAGATTTCGGTTTGAAGAAAGCGACAAGGCCTACCGCCACGCCGTTTCGGTCATCGCCCAAAAGATCGTCAAACAGCTCCATTCTTCGGAAATGCAGAACCGTGACGGCGATGCCACCAAGGAGGCCCCTTTGGGACCTGCCGTTCCCCACGAGCCGGAGCCCCTTAGACCGCAGGTCTACCAGGCTCAGCCGGTCGTGCCCACACCAGCCCCCGCTACTCCTCCCGCCAAAGCGTCAACCCAAGGCCGGGTTCGATGGTCCCCAACCCGAGCGACCTGGATCGGCGGAGGGCTCTCCGTCCTCGCGTTGATCGCCATCTGGCAGACCATCGATACGAGCATCTGCGGCGGATATGTGGCCGGGATGGTGCGCATCCCTGCCGGCGCATTTCACCGAGGCCCAGAAGACACCGCCGTTCCACGGGCGTTCCACGCCTACCCGGACATCTCGTTTCCTCCCTTTCCCCCCGGAAACCTAAGCGACAGCCTTGCCCACAGTTGCTTCATCGACGTCAACGATGTGACGAACGCCCAGTATTCGCAATTCTTGAATGCGGAGCGGCAGCACGGCGATCATGATCCTTGGGCTGCGCCGGGCCAGCCCAAGGGCTATGTTCATGCTGCGGTCAGCCTCACTTTGCAGTCTTATGGTGGCGCAAATCAGCCCGTGTGCGGTGTGAGTTGGTTCGATGCCTATGCCTATGCCAAGTGGGCAGGCAAACGCCTACCGACAAACGCCGAGTGGGAGAAGGCAGCCCGAGGCGAGAACGGCAACATGTACCCCTGGGGCAATGTTTACGACACTGCCAAGTGCAACTCCAAAGAGAGCGATACCACGGCGAGCGTTGCGGTGGGCAGCTACCCGTCGGGGGCAAGCCCTTATGGGGTCATGGATATGGCAGGCAACGTGGATCAGTGGACCAACGATTCCGTGCTTCCCGATGGCAAGACGGTCCTCCATTGCTTTCGAGGCGGCAATTGCAGTGAGAACTGCCAGGTGGCCAGTCTTGAGTTCATGAAGTCGATCGACGCTCCTTCGGACCGACCGCAGTACACGGGCTTCCGCTGTGCAGAAGATGCCGACGAGGGCTCGGCGCCGACCGGCATGGTGCTCATCCCGGCGGGGAAATTCGTCAGCGGCGACAGCGACCCTTCGTCCATTTCGAGACTGATTCTCGACGAGAGCGCCAAGGGCGTGGGGCTACCCCATGCCGACTTTCAGGAACTGGTTCGAGAGACCCCGAAGCAGGTGAACCTCACCGATCCCTACTTCATCGACCGCCATAAGGTCACCGTCGCCGAGTACAAGGACTTCTTGAACGATATTGCCGCGCATCCGGAGAAGCGCCGCCTGATCGCCGCTCCCGGCGCCGATCCTAACGAGGACTTCACCCCCGACTCCACGGTTTGGGACGACGACAAGTTCAACGACCCCGATCTGCCGGTTGTCGGCGTTGACTGGTACAGTGCCTACGCTTACGCGCACTGGAAGGGCGAGGACCTCCCGACCGAAGAGGAGTGGGAAAGGGCAGCGCGCGGGCGCAATGGCCTTGACTATCCATGGGGCGACACGTTTACCGATAAAGCCTGTAATGGCCAGGAGAGCGGGTCCACGAGCCTCGAAGAATGGTCCGAGCCAGGTACCCCGATCAGTCCTGACGGAGTCTACGAAATGGCCGGCAATGCATGGGAGTGGACCGCCGATGCGATCACCCTGGACAAGGTAAAGCAGTACCGCATTCGAGGAGGCGACTACCTCCACACGTCCCGTATCTACGCCCTAACCTACGTGGGCGCCAGCCTCAAGCCAGACTACCGTCCAGCCAAGCAAACCGACAACGACACGCCGTTTTATGTCGGATTCCGCTGCGTTCGGCGCAACGTCCGGCGATCCATCGCGCAGGCCGTCCTCGATCAACTCCACGGCTAGTGGAATCATGACGTTGCCGTTCGATAAGGGCTTAATTCCAGTCGCTTCTCGGCGCTGCACCACCTCGCCCGCAGCAAAGAGAGGTTAGGCAGATCGCGCGCCGGCAGCGGGCCCGGGAACCGCGCCGGGCGGGGGCGTGGTTGCGGCGCTCGTATGCCCCAATGGATCTGGACCAATTCGTAGGTTCGTAGCAGTAAGGCCAGCGCCCGGAATGAGGGAGCCCGTGGCGGTGACGATGGCACCCTTCCTGACGTCGGCGAAAAATGCCGACTCAGTGATGGAAATGCCCTTGGAGTCATTATAGGTCGTCGTGGAATTGACGGTGATTGGCACAAGCGCACCCGATGAGGCATTGCAATCCTGCCAACTCTGGGTAGACAGACTTAGGGTGTCCGCCGTTGCGCTAAAGCTGGCCACCGTCCCGGCAATCACTGCCCAAGGCACGGTCTTGGCGGGGGCATAGCTCACGGACGTTGCCGTAATCGTCTGCGACGGCGTATCAAATGTGCCGCTGGCAAACACGAGAGCGTTCGGGTTATTCCCAAGATCATCGAAGAATTGAACCGAGGTCAATGGCGTATCGTCGGGACCGGTGAACGTGGTGGAACTATTCGTGACCACGCTGACGCTCTGGCCGGGATGACCGGCGAATCCCTCAAAGTCGTTCAGCGTGATGTCAAACGAGCTGTTGGTCGAGCTGACGTTCGTCGCCTGCCCCCCGGCATCTACTGTGGCGGGCTGCGACGTGTTGAACACCTGCAGCAAGACGGCGGTCAGTGTTTGCGTACTCGAGTTGATTGTGCCGGCCACTTCAACACTCGTTGCACCGTTGAGCAACGTAAAGAACTCGGATTCGGAAATAGACAAGCCACCCTTGCCAAAGAACTTGGCGGAGGGCGCGACCCCAATGTGGACGATCGAGCCGCCAGGCTGAGCGCCAAATACTTGATTGATCGTAAGGTCGAAGGCGTAGGTGCTGCTGCTGACGTTAGAGGCGATTCCGTTTGCGCCAACCAGAATGGGAGGCGTGCCGCCACCGCTCCCTACGGTCTTTGCAGGAAGGATGCGCACTTGGCTCGCCGCGAAGAGATTGTTCGTCGGGTCCCATTTTCCATCCACCGTCACCTTGTCGCCATTCGCCAGCATAGGCGCCGACGAACCATCTGCATTGAAGATGGTGGTGGTCGCTGAGGTCGACACCGAAAGGGTGTCGCTGGAACTGGCGCCGAAAGTCAGAGTGAACGCCTGGACAGGAGCGGTCCCGGTTAGGGCGCTAACCAGGCCGGTGACGCCGCACGCCACGTGGCGACTTGGGTTTGAGTCGCCGCTCTGGGAGCCGTCGGTCAGCACGGGGGTAACGGTTGAGCCGTTCACTGTCCACTGGGACAAGTCAAAGTCGACCACTACGTAGTTGCCAGGGGTCACCGATTGCTTCAAGGTGAACGGGAGGCTAACGACGCCGTTCGAAGCGCCGGCGAAGGTGTAAGTCTGCCCGGAAGTTGAGCCGGTGGGCACCATCGTAAGCGTCGAATCTAAGACCACCGTCGCGGACGTATAAGGCCCCGCACCCAAGGTCGCCGAGCTGAGATATTGAAACAGCGCGCCGGTGGTGTCTCGAAGAGTTCGCAGGTTGACGGTTGTTCCCGTAGGATCGCTGTAAACGGCTGAACTTCCCGGATTCAAAGTGACCGATCGGATGGTCACCCAAACCGCCGAGTAGGCGGTGGTTGGGTCATCGGTGAGAAAGACCGGAGTCAGTGCGGTGCCGGTGACGCCGCCGCCGCCTCCACCACCAACGTTGCCATTGTTTCCGCTGTTTCCGTTCAGATCGCCGCCGGAGTTTCCACCACATCCGGCCAGCAGCAAGGCAGTTAAGAGACCCGCGAATATCCAACCCTTCATTGCGCTCATTGTTCCTGTCTTGACGCCATCGTTAAGACGCCGTTGCTCCCAACGTGTGACGTCATTCTTTCTCCATTCTGATCGCATGGGATAGCCGACCAGAAGTAATCATCATCTAAGTCAAAGCCAAGTCATTTCTGGCACGCCGCGGCCCCACATCCCGGATAGTGCGCAACCATTGCTCGCTTGCGTATGCCGCGATCCTCTTGAAACCCAGTGCAGTATCTCGGCCCTCCGGTCCTTGGTATGTTATGGCAGTCCCCGAGCCCAGCGAGCGACCCACGATCACCTGCGGCGCCAAATGGCCGCCCGCCAAGGCCCTAGCGTAGCCAGGCATCCACGGCGGCCGCACAGTCCCGGCCCTCGCGGATCGCCCAGACCACGAGGGACTGGCCTCGGCGAACGTCGCCGGCGGCGAATACCTTGGGGTTAGAGGTGCGGTAGGCGCCAAATTCGGCTTGGGCGTTGCCCCGACTATCCTTCTCCACTCCAAAAGCGTCCAGGAGCTTAGCGGTGGGGTTGGTGAACCCCATCGCGAGCAATACCAGATCAGCGGGAATCTGAAACTCGGTGCCTTGCATCACTTCAAACCTGCCGTTCACAAGGTTGACTCGCACCGCCTCAAGAGCCTTAAGGGTGCCGTTCTTTCCCACAAACTGCTTTGTCTGGACGGCCCAGTCACGCTCGCAGCCTTCTTCGTGGCTGGAAGACGTGCGCAAACGGTAGGGCCAGTAGGGCCAAGTCAGGTCCTTGACCTCCTCAGCCGGCGGCTTGGGCATCACTTCGAGTTGGGTCACGGAGTTGGCCCGCTGGCGATTGGAGGTGCCGACGCAGTCCGCACCGGTATCGCCGCCACCGATGACGACGACGTTTTTCCCCTCGGCGGAAATCGGTGCAGCCGCCTCAATGCCGGCAACCCGCCGGTTCTGCTGAACAAGGAATTCCATGGCGAAGTGCACACCGGCAAGTTCCCTCCCAGGTACCGGCAGATCGCGGGGGCTCTCCGAGCCCACCGCCAAGACCACCGCATCAAACTCGCTCTCCAGCTCCTGCGCGCTCAAGGTCGCCTCGGAATGGTCGATGTAACCCACCTCGGTCACCTTGGGGCCAACGGCGACGCCCGCCTTGAACACCACGCCCTCCTCCTGCATTTGGTGAATGCGTCGCATCACCACACTCTTCTCCAGCTTGAAATCGGGGATGCCGTAGGTCAAGAGACCGCCCAGAGCGGGATTCTTTTCGTAAACCGTCACCTCGTGGCCCGCCCGAGCAAGTTGTTGTGCACACGCCATGCCGGCAGGACCGGAGCCGATGATCGCGACCCGTTTCCCGGTCTTGATCTTCGGAGGCTGGGCCACCACGTAACCTTGTTCCCAGGCATTGTCGATGATTGCCCGCTCAATCGATTTGATGCCCACCGGGTCGCGGTGGATATTGAGGGTGCAAGCAGCCTCACACGGGGCGGGGCAGACTCGGCCGGTGAATTCAGGAAAGTTATTGGTGAGGTGCAACCGATCGATGGCGGTCTTCCATTGATCGTTAAACACGAGGTCGTTAAAGTCGGGAATGATATTGTTGACCGGACAGCCACTGCTGCAAAACGGAATGCCACAGTCCATGCACCGCACCGCCTGAAGGCGGGCGTCCCCAGTGGAGAGGGCTCGCACGAACTCCCGCGAGTGCCCGATTCTCAAATCGGCCCTCTCGTAGGACTCGGGCAATCGCTCGTATTCCAAAAATCCCGTTGCCTTTCTCATCCTCTTGCCCCCACCATTTCAGCGGACTTCGCCGCTCGCTCCTCAAGCACCCTCCGATAGTCGTTGGGCATCACCTTCACAAACAGACCTTGGTAGTCTTCGAAAGCCGCAAGCACTTTCTCCGCTTGTTTGGAGCCAGTGAGATCTCGGTGCTTCGTCAGCAGGCGATGCAACTCGTAGGCTTCGCTATCCTCATCGTGGCTGTCCCCATCCACGACTTCAAGGCCCACCATCGCCATGTTGCATCGACCAGCAAAGCCGCCGTCCTCGTTCAAGACGTAGGCCACTCCACCCGACATGCCAGCGGCGAAATTGCGGCCCGTGCGGCCAAGGACGACGACCGTGCCGCCCGTCATGTATTCGCATCCGTGATCGCCCACTCCTTCAACCACCGTCACCGCCCCCGAGTTGCGCACCGCAAAGCGCTCACCGGCGACCCCGCAGAAGAAGCACTCCCCTTCGATTGCTCCATAGAGCACCGTGTTGCCCACGACCACGTTCTCTTCGGCGGCGCCCTTGAATAGGGCAGGCGGCCTCACGATAATCGTTCCCCCGCTCAGCCCCTTGCCGACATAGTCGTTGGCCTCACCTTCCAGTTCGAGCACGATCCCCCGGGCGAGGAACGCGCCCAGGCTCTGGCCGGCGGTTCCCTTGAGTTGAAGCCGGATAGTGCCGGGTGGCAAACCCTGGTGGCCGTGCCGACGCGCAACCTCGCCCGAAAGAAGCGTGCCGAGGGCCCGATCGACATTGCGAACCGTCTCTCTGATGACAACGGGCTCAAATCGCTCCAAGGCTGCCTTGGATTGCCTCACGAATTTGCGATCCGGCACGTCCTTCAGGCTGATGCCCTTGGGTCCAAGATTGCGGCGTGGCTCGCCCTTGATGTCAGGGTTGTGCAGCACCCTGGAGATGTCGATATGACGCCGCTTCTCCGAATCGATATCATCGCGCGCGGCAAGCAGGTCCGATCTGCCAATGAGATCGTCGAACTTGGCGATGCCCATCGAAGCCATGATCTCGCGTACTTCCTCGGCGACGAAGAAGAAGTAGTTGACCACATACTCGGGCTGACCGGAGAAGTGTTTGCGCAGCCGCGGGTCCTGGGTGGCAATGCCCACCGGGCAGGTGTTCAAATGGCACTTGCGCATCATCAAGCAGCCTTGGACCACGAGCGGAGCGCTTGCAAAACCAAACTCATCGGCCCCAAGCATCGCACCGATTGCGACGTCCCGCCCCGTCTTCAGCTGGCCATCGACCTGCAGCCGAACCCGACCGCGAAGTCGGTTGATCATCAGGGTCTGCTGGGTCTCAGCGAGCCCCAACTCCCATGGTGTTCCGGCGTGCTTGATACTGGACAGGGGTGACGCGCCGGTGCCCCCGTCATGGCCGGCAATAACCACGTGGTCGGCCTTGGCCTTGACGACTCCTGCTGCCACCGTTCCCACGCCAACCTCGGCCACCAGCTTCACACTGACCGACCCTTGGGGGTTCACCGATCTCAGGTCGTAGATAAGCTGGGCGAGGTCTTCGATGGAATAGATGTCGTGATGGGGCGGCGGTGAAATGAGGCCGACGCCGGGTACCGAATGCCGCAAATAGCCGATGTACTCAGAGACCTTGTGTCCGGGAAGCTGCCCCCCCTCGCCGGGCTTCGCGCCTTGCGCCATCTTGATTTGGATCTGGTCGGCATTCACGAGGTACTCAGCGGTAGCGCCGAATCGCCCGGAGGCAATCTGCTTAATGGCCGATCTAAGGCTATCGTTGGGTTGCAGTTCATAGTCGCGTTCAACCCGGCCGGCCCCGATGACCTCGCTCAGCATCGTTAGCTTGTCGATCTTGGCAAAGCGGGCGGGGTCTTCGCCACCCTCACCGGTATTTGACCGACCGCCAATGCGATTCATTGCGATGGCAAGTGACGTGTGTGCCTCGGTCGAGATGGAGCCGAGGGACATGGCCCCGGTGACGAACCGCTTGACGATTTCAGTAGCTGGTTCCACTAGAGCGATGTCAATCGGCGCAGCCACCGGCGCAAATCGCAACAGACCCCGCAAGGTGTTGCGGGTGGTCTCGTCATTGGCAAGCTTGGTGAACTCTTTGAAGGTTTCGTACTTGCCGGACCGGGTGGCGTGTTGGAGCTTCGCGATCGCATCGGGACTCCAATTGTGGTGCTCGCCTTGGGCGCGCCAAGCATACTCGCCCCCTTCGTCCAAATCCGGTCGTTCCCAAGCGGTGCGGTGGATTTCGCGCGCCTCCCCAATGATCTCCGAGAAGCCAATGCCCTCGATTTGGGTGGTGGTCCCGGCGAAGTACCGATCCACAAGGTCGCCATTTAGACCAACCGCCTCGAAGATCTGAGAGCCGACATAGGAAAGGTAGGTGGAGATGCCCATCTTGGACATCACCTTAAGCAGTCCCTTGCCCACCGCCTTGATGAAGTTCTTTTCATATTTCTTGGCGGTCGCCGCATCGGGGGCAAAGCTCTTGGCGGTCTCGAGTGCGAGATATGGATGGACAGCGCCGCAGCCAAAGCCCATCAGTAAGGCGAAGTGATGCACCTCGCGGGCAGATCCGGTCTCCGTAACGAGTCCGATTCGAGTGCGCAGGCCGGTCTGAACCAAGTGCTGGTGGACGGCGGAAACCGCTAGCAGGGCAGGAAACGGCACTCGATCTGGCGACGCGCACCGGTCGGAAAGAATCAGGATCATCGTGCCCTTCACCGCCTCTTGGGCGGCCCGGCGGCATAGTTCGCCGAGCGCTTCTTCGACCTGCTCATCGTCGGCATCCACCGGGAAGCAGATATCAAGGGTGATGGATGTGAAGCGGCCATCGGTGAGTTTTTCGATGTCCCGCAGCTTAGCCATCTCGGCCGTATTGAGGATCGGCTGGGTGACCTCAAGGCGAACTTCGTGGGGTTGCTCGTTCGGATTCAGGAGATTGGGCCGCGGACCGATAAAGGAGACGAGGGACATCACCAACTGCTCGCGGATGGGGTCAATGGGCGGGTTGGTAACTTGGGAAAACTGCTGCTTGAAGTAGCCGTAGAGCGGCTTGGCCCGTTGGGACATGATTGCCAGCGGCGAGTCGTTACCCATGGAACCGAGCGCCTCTTCCCCGCTCTCCGCCATAGGCAGCATGAGGAATTTCAAATCCTCTCGGGTGTAGCCAAACACGCTCTGAATCTGCCGCAACGTGCCGATCGACGCGGTGTCTTCGCGCTTCTCAACCGGCGGCAGATCGTCAAGCTTGGTGGTGAGATTCTTGACGATCTCGCGATAAGGCTTGGCCCCGGCAACCCGGCTCTTGAGCTCCTCGTCCCCTACCAGGCGTCCCTGTTCAAGATCGACGAGGAGCATGCGACCCGGCTGCAGACGCCATTTCTTGACAATGCGCTCTTCAGGCACGGTGTAAACACCCGCCTCTGAGGCGAGGACGATGTAATCCTCATCGGTGACCAGGAACCGGGCCGGCCTGAGGCCATTACGGTCCAGGGTGGCTCCTACCTTACGCCCATCGGTGAACACGAGGGCGGCGGGACCATCCCAAGGCTCCATGCTTGAGGAGTGGTACTCGTAGAATGCGCGGCGATTGGGCTCCATCTCGGGATGGCCCTCCCAGGCTTCTGGAACCATCAGCATCAGCGCCTGCTCAAGGGAATAGCCAGCCATAAGCATCACTTCCAAGGCATGGTCGAAGCGGGCGGAATCGCTCTCGCCAGGATCCATGAGGGGCCAGAGGCGATCTAGGTCGTCGCCAAGCAGGTCCGACGTCGTGCCCTGCTCCCGCGCTCGGAACCAGTTTTCGTTGCTCCGAATGGTGTTGATCTCGCCGTTATGGGCGACATAGCGAAATGGGTGAGCGCGGTCCCAGGAGGGGAACGTGTTGGTCGAGAACCGTTGGTGAATAATGATCAAGGCACTGGTACACCGCTCATCCGAGAGGTCGCAGTAGTATTCGCCTACCTGGTCGGCCAGCAACAGGCCTTTGTAAACCACGGTCCGGCTCGACATGGAGGGAATGTAGAACTGATAGCCCGTCATCAGTTCGAGGCTTTGCACCGTGTGTTCCAAGACCTTACGAGCCACGAAGAGCTTCCTCTCAAGGGTGTCTTGGTCGCTCTGTGTTTTAAGGGCGACGAAGGCCTGCCAAATCTCCGGTTCATGAGTCTTCACCGCTTCTGACATGGGGATGTCTCGGCGCAAGGGAACCCGTCGCCACCCGA
>Ga0302319_10025676_pt1 | contig 10416 bp, 8 predicted proteins | sample Bog_T0_2_FD_203319 | JGI IMG/M metagenome (GOLD analysis project Ga0302319, IMG submission 203319) | Peat permafrost microbial communities from Stordalen Mire near Abisko, Sweden - Bog_T0_2 | ecosystem: Environmental > Terrestrial > Soil > Wetlands > Peat | place: Sweden: Abisko, Stordalen Mire...
TTATTTCTTATGCGAACAAAGAATAGCACTTGATCGAGGATTTAAACGGTAGGACTGAATATTTTCTAAAAGGGATTCTTTAGCCATCGTAAAAAAGTCTTGCCGGTCTTCGTTAAAAGTATCTACAGCCAAATACCACTGAGCTCCAGGCGGAACTGCTGGCAATTTGAAATCAACAACATTGTTGTTGGCATTAAAAATTAAGAAAAGAGCTCGATTTTCATCTTCATGGATCAAGGAACCCAAACATTTTTCTTTAGGATTTGTCCAATTAGGACTCCCTCCTTGAGGAGCAAACCACTGAATATCAGCGTCTGTATAGTAAAGTTCCTGACTTAAAACCGGATGAGCCAAGCGAAAAGCAATCAAGCCTCGGGTAAAATTGTAAATTTCTTTATGTTGTTTTAACCCATTCCAATCGTACCAGCTAGTTTCATTATCCTGGCAATACGCATTATTATTCCCCCCTTGGGTGCGGCGAATCTCATCGCCGCCCAAAAGCATCGGGACTCCTCGAGAAATCAAAAGCGTTAATATAAAATTTTTAATCTGGCGTTTTCGAATGGCCTCGATAACAGCATCCGTTGATTGGCCTTCAGCCCCATAATTAGCACTATAATTCTCATTGGCCCCGTCATTATTATGTTGGAGATTTAAATCATTATGCTTGCTCTGATAAGTGACCAAGTCATTTAAAGTAAATCCATCATGGCAAGTAATAAAATTAATACTCTTTTCTGGCCCCTTACCTGATCCTGAAAAAATATCAGCACTGCCGCAAATTCGGCTAGCAAAAGCTCCGATCGTCCAATCATCCCCTCGCCAGAATCGACGAACTTCATCACGAAACTTATCATTCCATTCTGCCCAACGTGGATGAGAAAAATGACCCAATTGATAGGCTCCAGCAGCGTCCCATGGTTCAGCTATAATCTTAATATCTTTTAATACTGGATCAGTAGCAATCCGGTCGAGAACCGGAGCATTCGACAATAAATTACCATTGCCCTCCCGATTAAGAATGGAAGCCAGATCAAAACGAAACCCATCCACATGCATCTCTTGGACCCAATAGCGCAAAGCGGTCAAAATATGTTCTTGCACAACAGGATGATTAGCATTAAAAGTATTGCCTGTGCCTGTGTAATTCTTATATAAACGTTTATCATCATCCAATAAATAAAAAATCGAATTATCTATCCCCCGATAAGACAAGGTAGGACCTAATTGATCTGTTTCACCAGTATGATTAAAAACCACATCTAGAACCACTTCAATTTTAGCTTCATGAAAAGCTTTAATCATCGCCTTGAATTCCTGGATTTGTTCACCAGCCCCTGTCCTGCTGCTATAAGAAGCTTTAGGGCTCATAAAAAGCACCGGGTCATATCCCCAATAATTCTTTAGTGATTTTCCCAGAGCGCTTGTTACCTGACTTTCATTAAACTCAAAAATAGGCAAGAGTTCAAGTGTCGTTACGCCAAGTTCTTTGAGATAAGGGATTTTTTCAATTAAACCTTGATAGGTACCAGGATTCTTGACCCCAGCACTGGGATGAACGGTTAGCCCACGAAGATGCGCTTCATAAATAACCGTCTTACTCCATGGATAACGAGGAGGAGCATCATTCTTCCAGTCAAAAGCATCGTCAATAATAACACATTTAGGCATCAAACCTGCATCATCAACCGTCGAAAGAACAGAATCCCCATTGGGCACAGTTGGATTGTAACCCAAGGCCGGATCAAAGTCCCAAGGAGACAGTTTCGATATAGCCTTAGCAAAAGGATCTAATAAAAGTTTTTTGAAATTAAATCGCTGACCGTCTTGTGGGTTATACGGTCCATCCACCCGATAGGCATACAGCTGCCCCACAGCGATCCCTTTAACCCAAATATGCCACACGTCTCCCGTGCGATTGAGCTTGGGGTCCAGATCAAACCCTCCGTCAGCCTTGGCATCTTCTGAACGGATAAAAAACTCTAAACGAACGCGGGTGGCTTGAGAACTAAAGAAAGCAAAATTCACTCCCCCATTATTTAAACTGGCTCCTAATGGTGTGGGTAAACCAACTTGAATGCCTATGTTCTTCATTTTTTTATTTTATACCCCTTAGTTAGAGATCACAATGTATATCTATCAAAAAACGATAATAATTAGCATCATGTCATTGCGAGGAGCGAAGCTACGAAGCAATCTTTTGAGAGATTGCTTCGCCCTTCGGGCTCGCAATGACACCTAAATTACAAAAAAACTGAGCTATTTGAGCACTTAATAATGCGCACGCTTTACTTATAGTTTGAACTAATCCAGAATAATTCTGTGGATTAATTGCTTGTCGAAATACTGACTTTTTAATCATCAAGACCTTTGATTTTTGAAGATCTACAATTGTCCATTGAACTTCAAAGGTCATGTTCCCATCAATCTGACTATCAAATTGCACAATTTCTACAAGTACCTGATATTTAACTTCCATTGAGGGATTCCAGGGATATAGCGTCAGTTTTGCTTTCCCAAGATTTCCAGCCAAGTCCTCTCTAATAATTCTTGCTAATCCCAAATTCAGCGACTCGCCCCAACGGTCAAATTGGGCAAATTGCAGCATTTTTGAAGGGGTCATTGTCACTATTTGAGGTCTATCAAGGTATTCAGGAATAGTAACAGGTCCGACGCCAATAATCACATCAGAAGGGAGATTTATACTTTTACTCACTGACAAATCACTGCTAGCTGCAAGTGCGTAAAATCGTGGCGTTGGACTGGTGGGTATTGAAATGCAGCCACTTAAACCCAAAACTGTACACAAAAGGCCTAAACGCTTGCAGGATATAAAATTATTCTGTCGCATTTTATTCTCCTACCTTTCCTTTTAATAATGATTCCGGATGCTCTTCTAAATATTCCGTTAGCAATCTGACAGAGCGCATGGTTTCGGTAGTTTCCTGAAGGGAATTTTGCAAATCGTAAAGGCTTCGAGGGATATCGCTGGAATTAACTATTTTATTAATCCCCTGAGTTGCCTCTTCCAGATTCTTAGCAATTTCTTTAATCGGTATTTCATTCATAATCTTGGAAATGTCGGGAGATGTCGGAAGGGTCGGCAATTCAGGATATTGATTGGGTATGCCGCGCAGGATCGCCATCTTTGAGGGGTAAAAATCAAAAGAAATCATCAGCTGTCCTGTTAAAAAGCTCTGCACTTCAAGATTACCTCTTAATCCAAGCGCAATCATCTTCTTATCTCCCCCTAATTCTCCAAAACTGGGAGCACCTTTGATCCGATCCTGGTCGATTTCTACGACGACAGGCAAGGTGATTGTCCCGGCCTTAGCATCATAAATCAGGCTAATGTCTTCAACAGAACCAATACTAACCCCTCGAAACATGACTGGCGCACCAATTGAAAGACCTTTAACAGAACCATCAAAATATAATACAAATTTATTCGTCCGTTTAAAAAGATCCCCCGAACCAAAAACTACAATTCCCACCATCAGTAGCACTATTGCTCCGATGACAAATATCCCCACCACAGTTTTATTTACTTTTCTGCTCATCAGGTACATTTCCTCTCGTCAAAAATTGAAGAACCCTGTTGTCTTTGGAATCCGCTAATAATGCCTTAGGATCGCCACTGGCTATCATCGTCTTGCTTACCTCATCAAGAAATACGGAATTGTTTCCGATGGCAAAGATACTGGCAAGCTCATGAGTCACAATAACAACAGTAGCCCCTAAACCATCCCGTAATTCAAGGATCAAATCATCAAGCTTACGGGCATTGATAGGATCAAGCCCTGCTGAAGGTTCATCAAAGAAAATAATATCCGGATCAAGCGCCATGGCCCGTGCCAAACTTGCCCGTTTGCACATGCCACCGCTCATACCTGAGGGTAAAGAATCTTCATGTCCTGATAGGCCCACTAAAGAAAGCTTCAAGGCTACGATCTCCTGAATCTGTTGAGTTGATAATTTTGTATAAAGCTGCAATGGGAGTGCCACATTCTCTGCGACCGTCATAGAACTCCATAACGCACCACTTTGATATAGAACTCCAAAACGACGCATGATCTCATTCTGGCCTTGAACTTCTTGATCCCAAAAACTCTTTCCACTAAACATAACCTTTCCACCAGAAGGCTCTTTAAGTCCAATCATACTCTTTAACAAGGTGCTCTTACCGCAACCACTGACACCCATGATAATAAAGATATCTCCCTTATTAACCGTAAAATTAATATCTTTCATCACCACATAATCGTCATATCCTACCTCTAGGTCTTGTACTAGGATAACCGGCTGTTTCTTCTCATTCATTATTTATACTCCCAAGATCTGACAGATTAATGTGATGATCGCTGTTGCGATGACAATCCCTGTAATGGATGTAACGACCGCGGATGTAGCCGCACTGCCAACTCCAGCCGCATTGCGTTCACACTCTATACCCCTTAAACATCCAGCTAAGGCGATAATCACCGCAAAAGCAAAACTATGTATTAATCCTATCCAAACATAATTTATATGCACTGCATGTTGCGTATTGATCAAATACTCGATCGGATTAAGATGAAGCATACAAACACCTATTAGAAATCCTCCTAATATAGCCATTAGATCAGCGTAGACTGTCAAAATAGGCATCATCATCACCAAGGCTAGAACGCGCGGTAGAACTAAGAATTCAACAGGCGAAACACCTAATGTTTTTAATGCATCTATTTCTTCATTAGCCTGCATCATTCCCAGTTCAGCGGCAAAAGATGCACCGATGCGGCCAGACACAATAATCCCTGTCATGACCGCCGATAATACCCGCACCATGGCAATACCAACAATATCCGCCACAAAAATCTGAGCTCCGAACATTTTAAGCTGAATTGACCCTACAAAGGCCAGGATCATCCCAACTAATAAACTTATCAAGGACACAAGAAGCAGTGTGTCAACCCCGCAGCGCTTGATAAGCAGCATAAAATCATCCCAGCGAAAATAACATTTACCCGTAATCAAACGGACAAAAGAAATGGCTATGTCACCCAAAAAATCAAGCTCAGATTCAAATTTATCAGAAATAAATAGAAATTTTGTCCCTACTTCGCTTAAGAATGATATTCTAGGTTTCTCAGACTGAAGGATTTCTTCAGGGACCTTCATCGCTAGCGCTAAAAGTTTTTGCGCTTCAAGCGGCAATCCATCGAGGGTGACTTGAATTTTCTTTTGATTGCATTCACGGATCAACTTGAGTAAAAACGCAATAAGTCCACTATCCCACTTCAATCCTGCTGAGACAAAGAATTTGATTTGATTAATGTCTAAATGAGTAGAGAGTTGTGCAGTAATTTCACTTTCTGAAAGCAGCCCCCCTGAGATATGCCAATCCCCACTTAATTTAATAAGTAAGGTTTTTGGCATAGAATAATCATAGGCGATTTTTTCCAATAACATATGGATAATGATGTCCTAGCTATTCCTTATCTAATACGTATATCATTGACGCTGCCTAAAATTCCAAATGCTTGCAACAGCCAAATGCAGACCACAATAAGGACTACAACATTCAAAACTTGCTTAATCTTACCATCCATAGGAATGTAGGTATTAACAAGCCACAGGATCACCCCAACCACCACCAAAACTAAAACAACTGAAATTAATGACATTGATCTATCCTCTCTTTCTTAATTTTTCTATTCTAAAGAAAGATTTTATGAACATCAATTGAACCAAGGTATAATGAATATTGGACGAGGGATATTTTAAACTTTATCCAAAGCTATTGGCGGGGATTGGGTCATAAATGCACCTGTGGCTTGGGTCAGATTCTTAGTCAGCCCCCATTGAGCTTGAATGGAACGAACGGCATTGGGCCAAAAACGATCCTCACGATAGCGTAAAGAAAATCCATGATTGGTCGTAATCGAAAAATATATTTTTAATGCCTTTTCGGCGCAAACCTTCATTTCAAATTGATGGGCTGTCATATGGCATGCTTTTTTAATAGTATTTATTTCAGATTCTGGTAACTCTTTAAACCAGTTTAAAGCTGCCATAAAGTCTTCAACAGATTCATCCTTTAATAAACGGCCATTGACTGTGTCTTTAACAACCTCGCGCACACCTGGAGCATCGAGCGCTACCACTGGTATACCTGCAGCCATGGCTTCGGTCACTACAAGCCCTTGAGTTTCGCTATGTGAAGAAAAAACAAAGACATTCATTGCCTGATAAGCATTAACCAGATCTTGCCCTTTTAACATGCCAACCAAATGCAGGCGATCAATTACGCCTTCTTGAATCATAATTCCTTTAATAGCCTCTTCAGAAGGGCCTGTGCCTCCGACTAAAAAATGAACTTTAGGATTACCTTTTAAAAATTGAGCCACTGCGCGCGTTACAAATTCCAAATTTTTTTCAGGGGCCAAACGTCCCACATGCCCAATAACCATTGAACCCTCGGGAATATTCAGGTGTTGCAGCAATGTTTTCCCATCACCCTGCTCAAATTCTGCAGTATAAATACCTGTTGGAATCACTTCAATCGGAGTTGTTACCCCTCTTTCTTTGAGCATCAGCATGACACTTTCACTAGGCGCAAAAACCTGATCAGCTAAATTGGCATACCCTGTCGACAATTCAATCATAAAACGTTTAAGAGCTTCTTCATTTCCTGGCATATAATGCACATTTTCTTCATATAAGCAATGATGGGTGAAAACCAAGGGCACATTATATTTGGAAGCAACTCTCAGAGCCGTATCCCCAATAAGAAAAGGATGTTGGGAATGTACAATGTGAGGGGTAAAATCACCCAAAGCATCCATAAATGTTTCCTTGAAAGGTAATTCTATAGAGAAATCAGTCCCATGAAAATGCTGCATGGCCGGAACACGAATCACATCTTCTTCAGTCAACATATCCGGAAACTCGGGCGCTACAATAATGACTCGATGGCCTGCCGCTCTAAATTCTTTTGCAAAACAAGTAACAGACTTTTCTAAACCTCCCACTAACGGCTTATAGGTATTGGTCATCAATAATATATTCATAATACTCCTTTCATCATATCGTGTCATTGCGAGAAGCGTAGCGCAGCAAAGCGACAAAGCAATCAATTTAAAAAGATTGCTTCGCTTCGCTCGCAATGACACTTCGTCCTGAACCATCTTTTAATCTAATAAGTGCTTTTCTGGCGGCTAGGCAGATGGCTTCGTATGGATTTTTAGCACCCATCACGATTCCTTCTTTTTGTAAATCTTCCGGAGATAAAGGCATTCCGAATCTTACCGTAATCTGATGCCGTTTCGGGTATTTAGCCGTGCTAGCCCAAGCTTCATGGGCTCCTATAATAGCTACAGGTACAAGCATTGCGCCTGTAACCTTGGCTAACACTCCGAAGCCTTTTTTAAATTCACCAATTTCTCCAGTAGTGCTACGCAAACCTTCAGGAAAAAAACATAATCCTTTACCATTGCGTAAAACATAATAACAACTACGCAATGCCTCTAAAAAATGGGTCGAAAAATCAAATGGGATAAATCTTCCCATCTTAACGAAATTTTTTAATACAGGATTCTTGATAAATGGCCTAAAAAAATATGGACCAAACACGAAATAAAATATTTGAAACACAGGCCTACGCGGCAGGCATGCTCCAATCGCCGGCCCATCAAGAAAGCTCGTATGATTACCATATAAAATATATGCCCCTTCCTTGGGAACATTTTTGGCGCCTTCAGATCTTATGCTAAATAATAGTTTAAATATTAAACAGTCAACAGCTGTAAATAAAAAACGGAATAACCAGGCAAAATACCCACTGCCGAGTTCAAGCATCTGCATGGTTTCTGGCTTCGGCAGCACGTTCAAATGTTCTTTCCAATAATCTTCCCCTAAAGTAATCCCTTGATCTTCCAAAGGAATATCTTTGGCTCCTCTTAATTCATCGGTGATCCCTAAAATGAGATCTTTCACACTAAAGGCCCTAGAAACTGTTTCTACCTTTATATCTGCGTTAAATGAGGACTCAAGGCAAGAGGCAAGTTCAATGCGCCCTAAAGAATCAATACCCAAATCTAATTCTAAGGAATCCTCAAGTATAATTAGGCGACTCATACGACTTTGCTTCTTCAGGCAATGCAAAACTCGCATGCCAATCAAAGATTTAGTTAAAGCAATGTCATCCGTAGAAACGGTACCAATTACCGGAAGAGACCCTTCTTTGCCAGCAATGATCCGCGGCTCATATAATTTTTTAATCTCCGGTCTATTTAATTTACCTAACGACGTCAGCGCTAAATCTTCTAATATTAAAGTAAAGCCTTTGAGCCTTTTAAAAAACGGGAGCTCTTGGGAGGCATTATCAAATCTTTCTTTAATCACAAAACGAAGATTGACTTCGCCAAATTCTCTGAAATTATCAAGATTAGGTTGAATGACCGCCCACAGATTCATTGATTCCCTAACGCCATGCATGCCTGATACCGCAAAGACACACATTTCTTTGATGGGTGCTATCTTGGTATAAAATATTTCTAATTCTTCCGGATAAATTTTATCTCCTGAATTCAATACAATAAAATCATCAAAGCTTGCTAATAAGGCTTCTGTCATTCATACGCTCCACTTTAAATTCCATTGAATGTGTTGCCGGCATGACCCGTAGCTTCTTAAAACCAACTAATTGAATATCAATCGCTGGTTCCTTCTTCAACCATGCCCCTTGCCATTCAACTATTATCTTTTCTTCAAAAGGTTTAATAGCAATTTGAATATCCCCAAAACTGGTTGGTGCCGGCCCTAAAGAAATTATCTGTTTCCGATCAAGCCAATCTTGTGGTATTCCTGAACATAAAATCAAAGCTTCACCTTCTTCCCTGACAAAGCAATTCCTGATCATCAATACCCATTCTGCTGCCGCCCATACATGCTGCCCATCACCCATGCAGCCTCCGCCTGTCAGAGGATGTATGGATTCTGGCCATTGACCTGTTGGAGAAGCTAATTTAGCAACTGCCGTCATTAAACCTAAATATCTAGAATCACCAGCCCGTAAAAGCACCTGTGCTAAATGCAATGTTAAATAAGGATTAATACCAGAATGGGTCATGTTATGAAAAAATCCCCCATGAACTAAGCAATTCTTCATTAAGAATTCGGCTGTTTGCAAGACCCTTACATCATTCGATTCAAAAACCTGAAGAGGATAACTGGCAACCAATGAACCAACAGCGCCTGTATCCATCCGTCGATAAGGAGAAGCAGGTATCGCCGGTTTCACTAAGCGCTCATCAACCATCTTTAAACTCTGATTAATACTGGCTAAAAGCGAGTTTGATTCTCCTTTAAAATAAACAGCCTTATCGTTTTTGTTGTAAGCATCACTTAAATAAGCGGCCGCTTTTAATCCTGCGACAGACCAAAAATCATCCCAATAATAAAAATCATTAGGGCCCAGATGCTCAGCGCTAAACCCTGACGGCAACAAGCCCGCATGAGGTGATAAGAAATTATTTGATAATCGCTTTTTACAAATCCACTGAGCTCCCTTGATGATTGAATCTTCCCATTCTTTTGGTGGAAGAGTACCTGTCATTTCACAATACTGGCGCATAATCCATAAAGCTTCGGCATTTGAATCCCATTCTCCTTCTTGAGAGAGAAAATACCCTTGTGCTGTTTGACGCTCCCGGAAACAGTCCAGAGATCGTTTTACACGATCCTTTAATCCAACACATAACAGGGCATTTAATATAAAAGCGGCATCACGAAACCAGAATCTACGATAAATAAAAGGACCAGGATAAACTTCTTTAGGTGAATGTAAAATCATCGTCTGAATGGCAGCTTGATAAAGCGATTTAAAGTGCTCATCTGGTATTTGTAATTCACACACACTCTGCAGGCATTCTCTCCATGCCTTTTTAGCCCTTGCTTGATAAACTCCATAGTCTTCTTTATCTATTTTTTTCTTTGTTAAAGGTACCTGTATCTCTATTACTTGAGATTGTCCAGGTTCAATTGCGTATACAGCTGCGGCAGAGGCCATGCCTACCTTACAAAAGACTGATTTTTCATCTTCTTCTGAAATCAAATGGCTATATACATCACCACTGGTATATTCTGAAAATACGAATTTATCAGGAGCCTTATCAAGTATGACATTCTTTTCTTTATTGACCTGCCAACCTACCTCGTCTTTTAAGAGATCGACATGATTGATAAAACTAACTCCCTCAGGATTATACGGCCTTAGAGAAATTACTAAATTCGCCTTACTTCCCGAAAATCCTGTCACCTTAAGTTGGCAAATAGATGCTTGATCATCCCCAATTACCTGAGCTTTTAATTGCACATTTAAAGACTCAGAACCTATTTGCGTAACTACGCAAAGATTATCCTCAATCAGCATCT
>Ga0302319_10025679_pt1 | contig 10416 bp, 11 predicted proteins | sample Bog_T0_2_FD_203319 | JGI IMG/M metagenome (GOLD analysis project Ga0302319, IMG submission 203319) | Peat permafrost microbial communities from Stordalen Mire near Abisko, Sweden - Bog_T0_2 | ecosystem: Environmental > Terrestrial > Soil > Wetlands > Peat | place: Sweden: Abisko, Stordalen Mire...
TCGGCATCCCGATACAGCTTGTCCGAAAGCTGGTTTTGGGTGTCGGCGGTGCCGGTCTTGGCGGTCATGTCCGCGATGTTCAGGGAAGCGAGCGGGCTTGCCGCTCCATCGGCTTGATTTTTGACGAGAATGGCCTGCGCCAGCTTAATGGCGAGACCCTTGTTTTTCGGTATAATTACGCGAGCCATAGTTTTCCTTTGGTTATTTGTTTGAATTGAATCGGCTTCAACTATGAAGCCTTTCCAGGATGCAAAATCACTTAGAATACAGGAATCGTCAATGGGCACGGGCAAAGTAGCAGTTTTGATTGTGCATAAAATTACTTTCCCGATTGAACCGGAAACTTATCCGATTGAAGTCGAAAACTTTCATGGTGAACTGGAAAAGTTTCAGGATAAGCCTGAAATGTTTCAGGACGAGGCGGAAAGTTTTCCGGTTGAGGTGGAAAATCCTCCGGGAAAGGTGGAAAAACTTCTGGTTAAAGCGGAAAAGTTTCAGGATGGGTCGGAAATATTTCAGGACGAGGCGGAACACTTTTCAGTTCAAGTAAAAATGTTTCAGGTTGAACCCGATTTGTTCACGGTTGAAGCGGAAAAAGTTCCGGGTTCTTTTCAGTTCCCAGCGAGAAGTCCGGTCGTTACTAAAAATGTCTTTGCATTCAGCCCGGTTCACGTTAAACCATTGAATCGTCAAAGCGGTTTTTAACAACTCAACGAAAAAAATTATGGATCAAATCATCAATCTAGCCCTCAAAATTGGAGGCATCCCCGTCGTGATCATCGCCGTGCTGGCGATCTTCATTTTGCCGCAATCCATCCGCATTTTGCGCGAATACGAGCGCGGCGTCATCTTCCGGCTCGGCAAATTGCAGGGCGCGAAGGGGCCGGGCATCATCTTCCTGATTCCGGTTGTGGACAAAATGGTGCGGATGGATTTGCGCGTGGTGACGATTGACGTGCCCAAGCAGGAAATCATGACGCGCGACAACGTGCCGGCCACGGTGGACGCGGTCGTTTATTTTCGCGTCGTGGACCCGAACTCGGCGGTGGTGAAGGTGGAAAATTTCTGGAAGGCCACATCGCTGATCGCGCAGACGACCTTGCGCAGCGTGCTTGGACAGTCGCCGCTGGATGACCTGCTCGCGCAACGCGATGTCATCAACCAGAAATTGCAGGAAATCATAGACAAGCAGACCGAGCCGTGGGGCATCAAAGTCACCGGCGTGGAAGTGAAGGAAGTGGCGCTGCCGGACAGCATGAAGCGCGCGATGGCCAAGCAGGCCGAGGCCGAACGCGAACGCCGCGCGAAAGTGGTGAACGCGGAAGGCGAATTCCAGGCCGCCGAAAAAATGGTGCAGGCCGCCGCGCTCATCGCGAAGGAGCCGATTGCACTGCAATTGCGCTATCTCCAGACCATGCGCGAAATGGCGAGCGAGCACAACACAACGACGTTCCTGCCGCTGCCGATAGATTTGTTCAGCGCGTTTTTGAAGAAGTAACCACCGCTCGGACAGCGTCTTTGCTTTGGCGCCATGCCCATTTACGAATACGAACTGTGCGAAGGCGGGTGTGTGGTTTGCGGCGGGAAATTCACCTTGAACCGCCCGCTCTCGGCCAAGCCGCTGACGCATTGCCCGGCGTGCAAAAAGCCGGTGCGCAAAATCATTTCCGGCTTCAGCACGCCGCACAAGCTCAAGCCGCTGTCCATCACCGACGCCAAAAAGGCCGGGTTCACCGTGCTCAAAAAAGTCAGCAAGGGCGAATACGAACGGCAGTGATTCCTTCAAAAAACATTGCGCCGCAATCAATGCTCACACGTTGAACTTGAACAGCAGCACGTCGCCGTCCTTGACGACGTAATCGCGGCCCTCGATGCGGTAGTGGCCGGTTTCGCGCGCGTGGCCGACCGAGCCGCATTTCACCAAATCATCCCAGTTCACCGTCTCGGCCTTGATGAAGCCGCGCTCGAAATCGGTGTGGATGGCGCCCGCCGCCTTCGCCGCCGTGTCGCCGGCGTGAATCGTCCACGCCCGGACCTCCTTTTCGTTGAAGGTGAAAAACGTCCGCAGGCCGAGCACGTGATACGCGGCGCGGATGAGCCGGCCAAGGCCGGATTCCGCCACGCCGAGTTCCTTCAAAAATTCCCCCGCCTCCTCCGGCGATAAATCCACAAGGTCGCTTTCAATCTGCGCGCTGACAACAACGGCTTCGCACGCGAGATGCGTCTTCACGTGGTCGCGCACTTTTTGGACAAACACGTTTTGGTCCGCCGCGGCGAGTTCGGATTCCTTGACGTTGCAGGCGAAGACGGTCGGCTTGTCGGTCAGCAGGAAGAAACCGCGCTGGACGATTTTTTCGTCCGGGGCCAGCGGAAGCGCCAGCGTGTTGGCCGGTTTGCCCGTGTCCAGATGGGCGCGGAGCTGTTCCAGCAGGCGCTCTTCCAGCAGTGCGTGCTTGTCGCCGCGCTTCACGTCCCTGGCGATTTTTTCGCGCCGTTTTTTGACCGTCTCGATGTCGGCCAGCACCAACTCGGTGTTGACAATTTCGAGGTCGCGCACCGGGTCAATGCCGCCGGTGACGTGGACGATGTCGGGGTCTTCAAAGCAGCGCACGACATGCACGATGGCGTCCACTTCGCGGATGTGGGAAAGAAATTTATTGCCCAGGCCTTCGCCGTGCGACGAGCCTTTCACGAGGCCGGCGATGTCCACGAATTCAATCGTGGCCGGGATGAGAGTTGAAGTTTTTGCAATCCTGGCGAGCGGTTCGAGGCGCGGTTCCGGCACGGTGACGACGCCGAGGTTCGGCTCGATGGTGCAAAAGGGGTAATTCGCCGCCTCGGCCTTGCGGGTGCGGGTGACGGCGTTGAACAACGTGGATTTGCCCACGTTGGGCAGCCCGACGATTCCGGCTTTCAACATAAATTTTTAATGCAAAGGGGGGAAGAATAAACCACAAAGACGCGCCGGCAGAAAGTTTATATTTTGTGTCTCGCCAGTTGCCAGACGATGTGCCCGCCGTCAAGAAGCGCGACGGCGACCAGGCAAATGCCGGAAAAGTGCTGGAAACGCAGAAGCGTGCGTTCGCTGAATTGTCCGTGACCGCGCGACACGCCGTAGCTCAAAATGAAAAACCACGCGTTCGTGCCGAGGGCAACGCCGCTGACGCATGCAATCTTGGTGGCAAGCATGTTATCAACCCAGTCGTGCGCCATGAAATTGGCCGCCAGCACGATCCACGTGAGCAAAACCCCGAGGTTGCACAGCACGCGAACGAAGCCGGTCATGAACGCGGAATGCGGATGCAGTTTCTCGCCGAGCCGGGCCTCGATTTTTTCCGAGGCGACGCCGAGCTTGGTCGGCAGGTTCAAGGTTTGCGCCGTCAAAAATTTTGAGCCGAGAAACAAAAGAAAAACGAACGTGAAAACCTCCATCGAGGCTTTGACCACACCCTTGTCAAAAAAAGATGAAAGCCCCGTGAACGCGATCGAGCAATAAATTGCCTCCATCACCGACGCGCCGAGGCCGATGAGCAGCGCCCATTTGAAACCGCGACGCGCGCCCTCGTTGAGGATGGTGAGATTGATTGGGCCGACGGGGATGGATGAGAACAGCAGCGCAAATCCAAAACCGGTGACCGCCGCATGAATGATTGAAGGCCAGTCGGACATGATTAATGCGCGTCGTCCGGTTCGTCTTCTTCCTCCTCAATTTCGCGCCGCCAGGCGCGCGAGAGGCTGGGCCGCACGAAACCGTAAATCAAATACGCGGTGAAAAACGCCGGCAGGACATAGTAGAGGATTTTTTCCTGCAGGATCAAAATGCAGCCGACGAACAGCGCCGCGCCAATCATCTTCGTGAAGGTGCTCGTCGAGCGAAGTCCCAGTGCCTTGAAGCTGGGATACCGCACCGTGCTCACCATCATGGCCGACAGGAACACGAGCACCGCCGCGATGAGATAATTCCAATGGCCGAGGTTTTTTTCCTTCTCGTTGAAATGAATGATGAGCAGCGTCAGCGACGCCACCAGCCCCGCCGCCGACGGAATCGGATAGCCCAGAAAATCCTTGCCGCCGCCGCCCCCCGGCAGCGCGGACAGGCAGTTGAACCGGGCGAGCCGGAACGCGCCGCACAGCAGATAAATCGAGGCGATGAACCAACTGATTTGATGGTATTCCCCGAAAACATCCGCCAGCACGACGCGCTGAACAAGGAACGCCGGCGCGACCCCGAATGAAACGAGGTCGGCCAGAGAATCAAACTCGCGCCCGAACGGGCTTTCGATGCCGCCCATCCGCGCCACGCGACCGTCGAACAAATCAAAAATGCACGCGAGCAAAATGAAGGCGAGCGCCAGCTTGATGGGCATCCAGTTGACGTTGCCGGCGTCATCGGGCGTGAGGTGCGCATCAACGATCTTGGTCAGCGCCACAAAGCCGCAGAACAAATTACCCGCCGTCAGCAGATTCGGCAGAAAATAAATCTTCAATTTTTGATCTGGATCGTCGGACGGCGGTTTTTGAGAAATCGGCGCGTTCATTTTAGTCAAAGGCAGCAATCACGGTTTCTCCGCCAATCACCCGGTCGCCAAGCTTCACTTTGATTTTGGCGCGCAGCGGCAGATAAACGTCCACGCGCGAGCCGAATTGAATGAGGCTGATGCGCTCGCCGCGCTGGATGGAATCGCCTTGGGCGACCCATGGCACGATGCGCCGCGCAATCAGGCCGGCGATGAGCCGCACGCCGATTTTTTCGCCGCCGGGTTCAAGCGTGTCAATGCCGATCAGCACGTTTTCGTTGAACTTCGCGCTGTCGGTTTTCATCGCGTTCAAATACTGGCCGGGCGTGTGCTTGAACAGCGCGACGCGGCCCGTCACCGGCGCGTTTTGCACGTGAACGTCAAACACGGAAAGAAAAATTGAGACGCGCCGGCATTCGCCGCCGATGAAATCCGGCTCGGCGGCGGTGTCAATCACGTCCACCTTGCCGTGGCCGGGCGCGATGACGAGGTCTTTGCCGGTGGGCGTCATCGGGTCGGGATCGCGGAAAAAATAAAGGGTGAACCCGGTGAAAAGCGCCCAGAGCGAAATCAAAACCCACGTCAAATAATGCAGCACGAAGGTGCCGATGACCTTGCCGAGAAACGCGGCGGCCAGCAGTGTCAGCAGCGCCGCAAATGCAAGGCCGGCAAGCTTGAGCGCGGCGAGCGCGGCTTTTCCCGAGTGTTTCACGCAGCCATGATAAAATTTTCCCGCGCGACTTGCAATTCGCCATTTTCGGTGCAATTTAAGTCCTGTCTTAACCCGGGAGCGCCGGTGTCCCGCCGGCGTTGGAATGCCCGGAAAAAACAAAATTGAAAGGATAAAAAGATTATGTCACTGCACACACCTGATTTGACGAAGTTCCCGCCGCGCAGTCCGCGCGTGCGGCTGGGCGGCTACGTGATTCTGCCGCGCATGTTGGACAAGGGCCGCGCGACCGTCGCCGGCAAACACGGCGAATACCACTACGCCTGCCCGCTCGACCAGCGGTTTTTGGAATTTGTCGGCATTGATCCCGAAAAACTTAAAAAGCAACTGGCCAAAAGCGACGGCGAAGTTCTGGCGTGGATTGAGAAAAACGCGAAGCACCAGCGCTCGCCACAGGAAATTGCCGCGTGGTCGGCCGTGGCGGAACAGCGCACGCCGGCGGACTTGGAATCGCGCGAATATTTCAACGAGCTGCAAAAGACCGCCGCGCCCAAACGCGAGGACATCGCGACGTGGTTCGATTTGCTGGACGTGGATGACTATGTGAGCTTCGGCGGCAAGGCGTGAACGGATCGCGGAATGCAGATTTGCGAGCGCGGGACATTGCGCCCGCCTCGTAAATTTTCAAGCATCGGCGGAATTGCTGGCGAAGCGGAAACGGTGTTGGCGTTGCGGCCTGTCGTCGCATTTGGCCGCACGGTGAAGTGCAATTTGTTTAGCGGTTGTGACTGTATTTCAGGCTTAATTTTTTTTCCAGCAAGCTTCTATCGAATCTCGCATAAATAAATAACGCCGTTTCATTAACACCGGGCTTCAGCCCGGTGAGGGTCGGCGAGACCGGTCAAAACCGTTTCAACGGTTTTCCCCGCGTCGGCAAGCCGTTGAAACGGCTCGCGGGTCGGTGGGCTGCCAACACCCGGCTGAAGCCGGGTGTTAATGAGAAGCACTGCATGGTTGCTCATTTTTGCAAGTCTCAAAAAATTCAGACATTGTTGTCCGTGGCCGGAGATTTTGGTTTCAGCTTCTGAAACCGTTCGACGAACAAAAAATAGACGCCCGGCCCGAAGCACAGCAGCATCACCGAGATGCCCGTGGCGATGCCCCAGAACGTCCCCATCGGCGCGCAGCAATCGTCCCGGCGGCGGGTAATGACATGGCTCGGCACGGCCACGATCAGTTCGAGAATGCTCCCGCGCAGCAGCCAGCGCGTGCCGCGTTTGAGCAGCGCGTCCGGGTCGTCGGATTTGGCGAAGCGATGGAAAATGAAAGCCCAGATAATCCAAAAAATCAGGGTGATGATAATGCCGCTGCAGGTTGAGCCGGCATCGGTCATGTGGCCATCCTTGGTGAAAATTTTGTCAACAAAGGCGAAAACGTTCAGGCCGTCGTCCTTGAATACCGCGCAAAGGATGGAAAGGATGCCGGCAAAACAAAGGCAGCCGAGAAAAAACGCGCTGACGATGACGGGAACTTTCAATTTGCGGCGCGCGGGGAGGCGGCGTTCGGCGATGTTGATGGGCAGCAGTAGCAGCAGCGCCTGGCCGGCGACGAGAATGCCCAGCCATAACCAGTATTGCCAGGCCGCGTAGATTTGCACCATTTCCTTGAACGTGTGATTGTCGCCATGAACGCCCCAATTGCCAAATGCAATCAGGAAGACCGGCACGGTCAGCAGCAGCAGCGCCAGCGCGTAAAGCAGAATGGTAAGAATGGCCCAGCGTTTCATAAAATTTGAGCGATTGAGTCAGAAAATGGAACACCGCGCCAGCCAAATCGTTGCAATCAACCTCCATAGTGGATTTGAAGGCGGTCGCCGCTTTTGCATCGCGTCACGCTGGAAGGTGTGCTACTCATTTTATGGACATGAATGCACCGCCGGAAAATCGTCCCGCGAATGAGCGCGAAGCCGGGCATTGCCTTGCGCGCTCGGTCGTGGACACGCTCGCCGAGGAGCCGGGGCTGGAGGCCGTGACGATTGACCGCGCGAACCAGAAGATTTCACTCGCCACGCTCGGTCGCGCGGATGTGAACCGGCTCACCGAACGCATCACCAACCAGTTTGAAACCGCGCAGGCGGTGTCCGCCGAACGCCATTGCAGCCTGCTCTCCGGCCGGAGCGATTGCGCCACCTGTGACATGCCGTTGTCCGAGGCTGAACGGGAAAAAATCGTCATCCGCACCGAGGGCGACGCCACGACCATCGCGCGCGTGACGTGCCCGACGGCGCCGACGTTCTGGCGCTGGCTCGATATTCCGCTGCCCAAGGTGGTCCCGCGCGATGTGGAGTTTCTCGAACACGCCGGGGAAATTGACGAATGGAAGGCGCAACTGGCCGCCGCGATTCTGTGCGGCGGGTTCGGGCTGGCCGGCGCTTTTTCGCCCGCGCCGTTCAAGATTTTTGCTTATGTCGTGGCGTGCATTGCGGGCGGCTTTTATCCGGCGGAGGAGGTTTGGGAGCGGCTGCAAAAGCGGACCATTGACGTGCATTTCCTGATGCTCTTCGTTGCCGCCGGCGCGGCCAGCATCGGCGCGTGGGGCGAAGGCGCGACGCTGTTGTTTCTTTTTTCATTTTCCGGCGCGCTGGAACACTACGCGCTCGGTCGCACGCAAAAGGAAATCCGCTCGCTTTTCCGCGACGCGCCCAAGACCGCCACCGCGCTGGATGAACGGGGCCGCGAACGCGAGGTGAAGGTGGAGCTGCTCAAAACCGGCATGCGGCTGCTCATCAAGCCCGGGGCGCAATTTCCCGTGGACGCGGAAATCGCCAAAGGCAGCACCGCCGCCGATGAATCAAATCTCACCGGGGAAGCGACGCCGGTGGAAAAAAAGATTGGCGACAACGCGCTCGCCGGGACCATCAATTTATGGGGCGCGGTCGAAGTCGTTGTCACCCGGCCCGCCGCCGAGAGTTCACTCCAAAAAATCATCACGCTCATCAAGGAGGCGCAGCAGCAAAAAGCGCCCGCGCAAGTGTTCGCCGATAAGTTCAGCACATTTTACACCTACTTGGTCATCGGACTTTCGTTCGCGATGTTTTTTGTGTGGTGGCTCGGCTTCCGGCTCGCGCCGTTCGGCTCCGCGGTCGAATCGCACAGCGCGTTTTACCGCACGATGACGCTGCTGGTCGTCTCGTCGCCGTGCGCGCTGGTGCTTTCGATTCCGTCGGCGGTGCTGGCAGCCATCGCCTGGGGCGCGCGGCACGGAATTCTGTTCCGCGGCGGCGCGGCGGTGGAAAAACTCGCCGAGGTCAACACCGTCTGCCTCGACAAAACCGGCACGCTCACGACCGGCGAGCTGCGCGTCGAGAATATCGAGAGTTTTCCCGCCGGCCGCGAGAACGAAATCGCGCGACTGGCCTTTTCGCTCGAACGACTTTCGACCCATCCGCTTGCCCGCGCCATCACGCGCCACGGCAAGCAACAGAAAATCGCGCCGATTGAGTTCGAGCGTTTCGAGTCAGTCACCGGCCAGGGGCTGAAGGCGAAATGGAACGGCGTTGAATGCCGCCTTGGCGGTCGCGACTGGTTTGCATTGGAACGCCGGACTCCGGTTCGGCTCGAACCCGCTGTTCCCTCCGCAGGCCAACACGCCGATGCGGAGATCGGCGCTCCCGTTGACGCCGGTTTTTCAGAGGTCTGGATCGAGGCGGGTGATTTGCTCGGCCGCGTGATTTTGCGCGACGACATCCGCCCGCAATCCGCCTCGGTCGTGGAGGAATTGCGCGGTGAAGGACTGCGCAGCGTGGTTTTGACCGGCGATCGCAAAGCCGCCGCCGAGCATTTGCGCGCGGTATTGAAACTGGATGACGTGCGCGCGGAATTGAAGCCGGAGCAAAAGGTCGCGGCCATCCAGGAATTGAGCGGACAGGGCAGGCGCGTGGCGATGATTGGTGACGGCGTGAACGACGCGCCGAGCCTCGCCGTGGCGCACATTGGCGTGGCGATGGGCGCACGCGGTTCGGACGCGGCGCTGGAACAGGCCGACGTGGTGCTGATGCATGACAAGCTGGAAAATTTTTTGGCGGCATTCCGGTTGAGCCAGCGCGCGCGGCGCGTCATCCGGCAAAATTTATTCATCTCGCTCGGCACGGTCGTGGTGCTGGTGACTTTTGCGATGCTGGGCAAAATCCCGCTGACAATTGGCGTGGTCGGCCACGAAGGCAGCACGGTCGTGGTGGTGATGAACAGTTTGCGGTTGCTGTTTGGTGGGGCATCGGCAACGAAAAAAGCATGAACGCGCGCCAATTTGTTTCCCAATTTGAAAAACTTGTCAAACAGGGCCAATCCATGGCCGCTGGGAAGATGCCATCCGGCGCGCGTCCAAAAATCCCAACCAACGCGCCGAACGTCCTGATTTTCTCGCCGCACCCGGACGATGAGTGCATCACCGGCGGGCTGGCGCTGCGGCTGTTGCGCGAAGCGAAATGGAACGTCGTCAACGTCGGCGTGACGCTCGGCAGCAACCGCGCGCGGCAGGCGGCGCGGCGGCGCGAATTGCAAAATGCCTGCGCGTCGCTCGGTTTCGAATTGCTGGTGCCGGGCGAGCGCGGATTGGAGCGCATCAATTCCGAATCCCGCGCGAAAAATCCCGCGCACTGGCGGACGGCGGTGGAAACCATTGCCGGCATTCTCGCGGCGCAAAAGCCCCGCGCGATTTTTATTCCGCAAGGAAATGATGTTCATCCCGCGCACATCGGCGTGCATCGGCTGGTTTTGGACGCGCTGAAAACACTGCCTCGCGGCTTCGCCTGCTTTGTCGTTGAAACGGAATTTTGGGGACAAATGGCGGAACCGAATCTGCTGGTTGAAATTGGCGCGAAGGATTTGGCGGATTTGATTGCCGCGCTTTCGCTCCACGCCGGCGAGGTGAAGCGGAATTCGTATCACGCGCGGCTGCCGGCGTGGATGCTTGACAATGTCCGGCGCGGCGCGGAACTGGTCGGCGGGCGCGGCGCGAAGGCGCCAGACTTCGCGTTTGCGGCGATTTACCGTCTGCAAAATTGGCGCGGCGGAAAACTTCAAAAGATTTTCAGTGGCGGAAAATTCCTGTCCCGCCAGAAAAATGCCGCGAATTTTGTTTAGAGCAATTCCATAAATCATATAGCGTAACCGGTGTGTAAAAAGAAGCCGAGGCGGTCGGTGGTTGAAATCGTGTCGAAGGCAAGGCCGG
>Ga0302319_10025683_pt1 | contig 10415 bp, 5 predicted proteins | sample Bog_T0_2_FD_203319 | JGI IMG/M metagenome (GOLD analysis project Ga0302319, IMG submission 203319) | Peat permafrost microbial communities from Stordalen Mire near Abisko, Sweden - Bog_T0_2 | ecosystem: Environmental > Terrestrial > Soil > Wetlands > Peat | place: Sweden: Abisko, Stordalen Mire...
TGGGGTTGTCGTCGGTATCGAGAGAGGGGTTGAGTTCGACGGCGGTGGGGGTAGTGTTGGGCGCGGGATCATTGAGGTGGACGGCTAGCCAGTAGGCGGGGTCGTTGGAGCGGAGGGGATCGTTGTCGGCTTGGGTGGGGGTGTACTCGTCGGTGGGGGAAAAGCCGTGGTGGGTGGAGAAGAGTTGGGCGAGGTGAGTGGGGTCGTCTGTGGGGTCGGGGGGCTGGTGGTAGAGGCGGTAGGCGGGGATGGCCAGGGCTAGTGGGATGAGGAGGGTGAGGGTTGTGGTGACGGGGTTCGGGATTCTGCGAAACCATGCCTCGGAAGCGGGATGTGGGGCACCCGATGTTTTGCCGGTATCGAGGAGGAGGGCTATGGATAAAGCGAGGATGGGGGTGAGGAGCGTGAGAAGGCGCCAAGGGAATTGGAGGTAGGCAAGGTTGGGGAGATGGTGCCAGATCGGGGTGGAGATGGGGGTTAGGAGAAGGGCGATGGTGAGGGTGAGGATCGAGAGAGGGTAAGCGAGAGGATTGTGGCGGGTGAGGGATTTTGTGAGGAACAACGTCAGAACGGTGGTCGCCGTTAGCAGGACCACAGCGAGGGCGAGGAGGCTGATGGTGTGGTTGACGGCGTTGTGGGCGGCGTCGGTGGTGTGGGTGAAGAGGAAGTTGTCCTGATAGCGCATGTTGGGGAGGAGGGCCATGGTTGTCTGGATGTACTTGCGCTCAAAAGCCGCGGGAAGGAGATATAGGGCTGCAATGCTCAGGCCCAGGAGGGTGCCTGCCACATAAGTGAGGGCCAGGTGGAAAGGCTTAATCCAGGGGATAGAGCCCTTTGCCTTATGAGGTGCTATGCGACTCGATGGTGGAGCCCAGGGGTATTGGATCGTCGCCGGAGCGTGGGTGGATAAGGTGGGAGACGAAAAATACGGGGGTCTCTCCACTTCGCTTCGCTCCGGTCGAGATGACGATTTTTGGGAGGCATTTCGCTGCAGTTGAACTGATGATCTTCGCGGGTCGATGAGGTTCGGTCGCAACGAAGTAACAAAAGAGTGGAGGACGCGGAGCGTTGCGACGAGGGCTACGGCGTAGCTGCCTATGACGGCGGCGGGGGCGTTGGTTAGCCAGAGGAGGGCGAGTGGGATTGCCATGGCTCGGATGGTGCGGAAGGTTGAGGGTAGATCTGTGGGGATGGGGCGGAGGAGGGCGAGGAGAAGGAGCGGGATCCAGGCGGCGGCGAGGAGTTCGGCGAGGGCGGACCGCTCGAAGGCCGTGAAGAGCATGTAGGGGTTGGCGAGATAAAGCGTGGAAGCGATTAGCGCTGCGTTGGGACTGGCGAACTCGCTGGCTAGTTTGTGGAAGCTGAAGCCTGCGGCGAGAAGCGCGATGGCGATGAAGATCGTCGGGGAGAGGGCGGTAGGGAAGATGAGTGTGAGGATGGCGCCGAACATCCAGGAGAGGGGCGGGTAGAAGAGGAATCGGGGTTCGCCGGCGTTCCAGGCGGCGGTGACGTCCCAGTGCGGGTAGAGAGTGCCGTGGCGGAGTTGCTGCGCGGCGTCGAGCCAGCTTTGGACGTGGAAGGCCAGGTCCTGGCCGCAGGAGGGGCCGTGGATCAGGAGCGGATGGACGACCAGGAGGACGGCAAATGGGATGAGGAGCAGCGGCTTGAGAGTGCGGTGGCGGGTGCCGCTGGTCATTAGCTATTGTGACATTCGCTTGCGGCTTGCAGCTTTCGCTCTCAAAAGCTGTTCTGCTCCAGTTCTGCCACGATCTCCTTCACCGCCGCTCGCGCTTCCTCTTCCTGATCTACGGGGAAGCTAATCGCCCCCACACGCGCGTGTCCTCCTCCGCCGTACCTCTCGCAGATTGCCGCAATATTCGCCAACTCCGCCGCAGGCTTTTTCGTCCACGGATTCGTCCCTACGCTTACCTTGGTCCGAAAGCTGGACTTCGACAGACCTACGTTATACGTCCCCTCGGGAAACAAGTAGTAGGGAATAAATTTGTTGTATCCCTCGGTCGGCTGGTCGGTAATGTCAAACGAGATCACACCGCGATCACAAACTGCGCGTTCCCGAATCAGTTCCAGTCCTGCCCAGTGTCTCTCCATTAACGGGCCTAGTAGGTCCTGCACAAACGGCTGATCGAGCACTTGCTGTAGCGGCATTTCCGTGAGCAGCGGAATGAATTTCTTCGATACCGATTCGTCATTCTCATCCGGCGCGCTCTCAATCACCATGGTCAACTTCATCGCCGGCTCGGCCATCTCCACCGCCGCCTTCGCACTTTCATACTTCGCGCCATCGACAATATCGGCCCAATGAATCAGCTCGGCAAACGGGGTCGTATCCATTCCAAACTTCGTCTGCGCGACATGCGCGATCCAGCTCGTGCAACTGGTGTACGTCGGATCGAAGAACTGCCGCATCGTCTGGGACCCGTCCGTCTGTCCCCGCTGAAACGTCTCCTCATCCTTCACCGTCATGAAGGCCGACAGGTGATGATCGAACCACCATGTTAGTTTCGGTGACGCCGAATACTTGAAGTCAACAATGGCATTCTCGCCCCGTGTCTCAAACCAGCTCTCCTCGAACAGCGATCCTGCACGATGCACAAGCCCCTGGTAGCTGTATCTCCAGTTGAAGCCTTCCGGCGCATGGACGCACTCCCGGTGAAACCGTGTAAACATCGCCGCCGAGCAAGCGCCATCAAAACATTTATCGTGATAAAAAATCCTGCAGTTCACGCGCGCCGCCTTCTGGTTACCTCAGTACACTCCCAGAATATCCGACACCCCTCGAACCATCGCTTCGCGCCATGCATATATCGGTTAGATTCCCATCGCGGCACGACCCTCTCTCTGTCCATTTCCAATCCTCGAGCTCAATAGTTTCGCTGTTGAGTCTCCAGAGTTAAGAGCTAGAAGCGCGGTCCACAATGGTCTAAACTCTCACCATCTCTATGACACCATCCACGCCCGACACCATCGAGCCCGGTTTCAGTCCGCTTGCCCCTCCCCCCAGCCCGATCCTCTTTGGGCGCTTCGGTTTGCGTGCCGGCTGGAGTACGCTCATTTTCGTACCACTCTTCCTCCTCTTCTCCCTCCTCCTGATCGTCACCGCTCTCGCCGCCGCCGGGAAGCTCCATCAGACGATCGTGGACATGAGCTCTCACGCCAGCAAAGTCACCCAAGTCCACGCCATCCCCGACATTCGCTCGCTCGACGCCTTCATGGCCGACATCCTCCAGTTTGGCGGCCTGGCCCTCGCCGCCCTCGTCCTCTCCCGCATCGAAAGTCGTCACATCTCCGTGTATGGCATCGGCCGGTCCCGCCTCTCCGATTTCGTCCCCGGCGCTTTCTGGGGACTTGCCACCCTCAGCCTGCTCGTTGGCATTCTCCGGTCCACGCATCTCCTCGTCTTCGACACGCAGGCGCTTCACGGCGCCGCTGTCTTCTCCTTCGGGATCAAGTGGCTGGCAGCCTTTCTTGCCGTCGGCCTGTTTGAGGAATATCTCAGCCGCGGCTTCCTGCAATTCACGCTCACTCGCGGCGTCTTCGGGCTCGCCGAAAAAATCTCATTCCCCCATGCTCGAGCCATCGCCTTCACCATCGCGGCCTTCTTCATGTCGCTCTTGTTCAGCGCCGGCCACCTGCACAACGCACGCGAAAATCCCATGGGCATCGTCATGACGTTTCTCGCCGCTGTTATCTTCAGCTACGCCCTCTGGCGCACCGGGTCGCTGTGGTGGGCGATTGGCTTTCACATGGCGTGGGACTGGGCACAGAGCTTCCTCTACGGCGTCCCCGACAGTGGCCAGATCTCCGCCGGGGGGCTCTTCCGCACGCACCCTATCGGCAATCCCTTCCTTTCTGGCGGCATCGACGGGCCCGAAGGCAGCGTGTACGTCATTCCCGTCATGCTGCTCGCGGCGCTCGCCATCCGCTTCACCACCAAGCCAGGCGTGCAACCTCCCCTCGAGCCCGAGTTTGGCCTCGAACCAATGTCCGTCCCTCCATCTTCCGAAGCCGACGCGGCTTAATTCTCGTCCTGCGCGTAGCAGCCGTCGTCCGTGCAGGACCTAGAATTACTTCAGACCATGTACCCAGAAGATTCCGACGACCGCGCACCCCTCCATCACCGATATGCTTCAACCTCGCCTGATCGCTTCGACCCCGAGTCCAACGTCCCTGCGTCCCCGCAGAGTCCGGCCGGGCAGGAGACCGCGCGGGGGCTGAAGGCTCCGATCAGCAAGCGTACGCTGCACCGCATCGTCTTCACGTTCAGCGTCCTACTTGCTCTTTTAGCCGTCACCCTGATCTTCACCGCCGTCGCCCTTCGCCGCGACATGCGAGCTAATCTCCTCACGCACCAGGGTCTTCTTGATGGCAACGTCGCCGTCTCGGGCCTTTCCTCGCCCGTGACTGTGACACGCGATGCGCAGAACGTTCCCTCCATCCACGCTGCTAACCTCGACGACCTGCTGTTCGCGCAGGGTTACATCACGGCGTCTGACCGTCTCTTTCAGATGGACGCGCTTCGCCGCCACGGCGCTGGTACCCTCGCCGAGATTCTCGGTACATCGCTCATTCAGCATGACCGGGAACAGCGGATTCTTCAGCTCCGTGCAGCCGCGGATCGAGCCGTCGCCGTCCTTCCGCCCGATCAGCTTCACCAGTTGCAGGCCTATGCGCGCGGGGTCAACGCTTACATCACCGCGCACAACGGCTCGAACGGTCCCAACGCGCTGCCGGTGGAGTTTCACATCTTCCACTATGCTCCCGAGCCCTGGCAGCCTCGCGACTCTCTGCTCATCGGGATCGTCATGGCGCAGAACCTTGCCACCTCCTTCCCCGAGGAGCTCAATCGTGATGCGCTTTCTCGCAATCTTCCTCCCAACCTCGTTCCTGATCTGTACCCAGTAGGCTCCTGGCGCGATCAGCCTCCTATGCAGAAGGCCCCCGACCTTACGGACCCCTCGGCCCCCATCGAGCAGATCCCCCTCGACCGCACGCAGTCTCGTGTCGATCCTGGCGACCTCCTCCGCATCTACGACGATCTGCACTCGCACCAATGCAATGGCTGCCGGGCCGGCTCTAACAACTGGGTGGTCGCCGGAGCTCACACCGCCACCGGAGCTCCACTGCTTTCCAATGACATGCACCTCGGCCTAACCGCTCCTGATATCTGGTACGAAGCCGCCCTCCATGCCGATGGTCCCACTCCATTGAGCGTCGAAGGCTTCACTCTACCTGGCGTTCCGTTCGTCATCGTCGGCCGCAATCCCTTTGTTGCCTGGGGGTTCACGAACTCCGGAGCCGACGTGCAGGACGTCCTCGTCGAACACTTCCGCAAGTCGGGCTCGACTGCTGAATATGAACGCCCCGACCACACCTGGACTCCTGTCGGCCACCACGCCGAGATTATCCACGTGCGCGCTGGCCGGGACGTCACGCTCGACGTCCTCTCCACCACTCACTCTATCGGCGCCACCAGCATTCAGACACCGATCATCACGCCGCTCTTCCCCACCGAACATCGCCCGCTGGCACTGGCCTGGACCATCTACGATCCCTCGACGCTCTCCTCGCCCTTCCTCGCCGTCAACTCGGCGGCCGATGCGGCATCGCTTGTCGCCGCCTTCTCCGGCTTCAGCAGCGTGTCTCAGAATCTGGTCTACGCCGACGCGCACCACATCGGCTATCACCTGGTTGGACGCATTCCCATACGAGGACCTGCTACCCAGCGACCGCGCGTCACACAGCCGTTCATCCTCCCCGACACCACGCCTCCGCAAGACGAGCAAGACGAGTCCGGAAGCAGTCCCTCGGCCTCCATTCTCCAGCCACACCTCACCCTAGCCTCGTACTCTGTCCCGCCCCGTCGCAATTCTGCCATGCCGAGCCGCGCACAGCGCCGCCGAAGTGTCCCAAGGGTCAAAGTCCCCACCACAAGCTCGATCCCATCAACCAAGACCGTTCCCTCCAGCCCCACCACGCCTTATACCATCGGCTCGCCCCTCTCGCCCGTCCCCATCGACTCGCTCGACCTCTCGCAGGTCTGGTCCGGCTACATCGCCTACGACGCGTTGCCCTCGGCGCTCGACCCCAACTCCGGCATCCTTGCCACGGCGAACGCCCGCATCACGACCGACGACTATCCCTACTTCATCTCCAGCAACTGGGCCGATCCTTACCGCGTCGAGCGCATTCACCATCTCCTCGAAGCCAGCATCACCGCCAACCACCCGCTCACTCCCGCCGACATGCTGCGCATCCAGATGGATGTCCACTCAGAGTTCGATCTGGCCGTAGCCCAGCGTCTTGCTTATGCGCTCGATCACAGCGCGCTCACTCACAAAGACGCACGTCTACTGCAAGCTGCGAACCTTCTTCGCGACTGGAATGGGGAGGTCACCGCCAACTCTCCCGCCGCTGCCATCATCGCCGCCGCGTATCACGAACTCTGGCCCATGCTTCTCGCTCCCCAGATCGTCGACTATGACAACACCCACTACCATGCGAAGCTGAACGACCAGCAAGTCGCACGCGTCCTCAGTCTTTATACCTACGGTGAAGACCGGACGGCGCTTGAGCAACTCCTACAGAACACTCCCGCGCGCTGGCTCCCGCACACCTATGCCAACTGGAACGACTTCCTCACCACGGCCGTCGAGCGCAGCTTACGCCTCATCAATGCACCGCAGGATCTCTCCAAGCTCAGCTACGGCACCGAACATCCCATCGACATCGCGCACCCCATCTTCGGCAGCCACAGTCCCATCAGCACGCTGCTTGGAGTAGCCACCGGCACCGGACGCCAGCCCAACGGAGGGGATCCCACCACGGTCAAAGCCGCTGCCCTCCACTTCGGACCGAGCGAGCGCTTCACCGCCGATCTGGCCGACGCCGATGACACTCGCGCGAACCTCCCAACCGGCGAATCCGGCAACCCTGCCAGCCCACACTTCCTCGATCAGTTCCGACCCTGGCTGCAGGGCACCACCTTCACCCTGCCGCTCAACCATCCGACCATCCTGCATACGCTCACGCTGAAGCCGAAGTAGGATCACGTGATTAGCACCCCCAGGGTCCTCGCAACCTCGCGCAGCTCCGCGCATGGCTTCTCCAAGCAGCCGCAGGCGTCCATCTTCGTCCTTGCAAACGAAGGGGTGGAAGGCGATGCGCATAGCGGCCGCACCGCGCAACATCTGTACCTCAAGCGCAAGAACGCCGCGGCGCCAAACCTCTGCCAGGTCCATCTCTTCGCCTCCGAGATGCTGGACGAGCTCGCCGCCCAAGGCTTCAGCATCTCTCCGGGGGACCTTGGAGAAAACCTCCTTACCCGCGGCATTGACCTGATACGTCTTCCCCTTGGCACCCGACTCAGAATTGGCTCGGACCTGCTTACCTCGCCGATCCTGGAGGTGACGGGCTTGCGCACACCGTGCTCCCAGATCGACGCCTTCCGTCCCGGCCTGCAGTCGCTCCTATACGGCCCTCCATTGCCTGGCGAAGATAAGAGATCCCTGCGCGCCGGCATTATGACGATTGTCCTGCGCTCCGGAAGCATCCACCCGAACGACCCGATCCAGGTCGCCCTCCCACTTGAGCCCCATCAAGCTCTTGGGCCTGTGTAGGCCTCAGCGCGCATCCGGAGGGGCGTTCCTTCACTCGCGGATAGTCTACAAAGTTAGTGAAGATGCAGCTTGGTGATGTCGTTGAACAGGATGAAGAATGTGAAGAGGATGATGCAGACGAAGGCTACCTGGTAGGCGATTTCCTTGAATTGCTGGTTGACGTCGCGGCGCATGATGCTTTCGACGATGAGAAAGAAGATCATTCCTCCGTCGAGCAGGGGGAAGGGCATCAGGTTGAGGATGCCTAGTTGCAGCGAGATGAGGCTGACGAGGTTAACCAGCGGCCAGATTCCCATCTGGGTGGCGATATCAATTTGCTGAGCGATGCCGACTGGGCCGCTCATCTCCTTAATGGAGACGTGGCGGGTGAAGAGGCCCTTGACGATGCGGAGGACGAGCAGAGAGCCGTTGCGATTGTCATCGAAGGACTGTTTCAGAGCTTTGCCGACGGGCAGGCGCTCGACATCGGCCGGGGGTGGGCGGTAGCTAAAGCCGAGGCGATATTGGTCTGCGGAGCCCGGGGTCTCCATCTTTTCAGGAGTGGCAGTGAGCGTGAGCGGCTGGCCGTTACGTAGGATGCCGAGGGTGTCAGGCGCTCCCTTATTGTCTTTGAGGAAGGCGAGGAGGGCGTAGACGGAGTGGGGATGGAGGCCGTTGATGCTGACGAACTGATCGCCGGACTGGAGGCCTGCGCGGGAGGCTGGTGAATTGGCCGAGACGGTGAGTACATTGATGGGGCCGGGATCCATGCGGGGGATGAGGCCAGCGGTCATGAGGTCGTCGGCACCGAACTCGGTGTTGGCCGGGGCGGTGATTGCGAGGTTGCTGGTGTGGGTTTCGCCGTTATAGGTGAAGGCGATCGGGATGGCCCGGTTGAGATTGAGGGCTGACTCCTCGAAGATCTGCTCCCAGGTGGGGTTGGCTACTCGGTTGAAGAAGGTGATGGTGTCGCCGGCGGAGAGGCCGTCGTTGGCGGCTGTGGTTCCCCGGGGGACGTAATCGACGACGGCTGGACCGTTCAGATACTGGTCGACTTCGTGGTGGTAGTGCGCGACGAGGAAGAGCAGAAAGAAGGCCAGCACGAAATTGAAGACGGGACCGGCGACGGCGATTAGGACTCGCTGCCAGCGGGGCTTGGAGGTGAGGTCGTCGGGTGCGGGGGCGGAGGTTACTTGATCGCTGCCGCTGATCGCTGTGCCGTCGCCGCCGAGCTCTCCGGCCATCTTGACGTAGCCGCCGAGGGGGAGGATGGAGATGCGGTAGTCGGTATCGCCGTAGCGGAAGCCGAAGAGACGGGTTCCGAAGCCGATGGAGAAGGTTTCGACGCGGACTCCGCAGAGCTTGGCAACGATGAAGTGGCCGAGCTCGTGGATGAGGACAAGCATGCCGAGGACGATGGCGAATTCGATGATAACTAAGAGAAGATGCATGAGGAGAGAACGAAGACCTTAGGGACTATCGGCAGCTTGGAGCAGAGATTCCTTAGCTCAGGATGAAAGAACTGGAGAGGCACCGACGAGCTCGGAAGCTTGTTCGCGGGCCAGGAGGTCAGATGCGAGAACCTCGGGGATGGACGCAGGAGAGCCGGAGGTGGTTAGCGCCAACACCCTTTCGATTGTACGCGGGATGCCGTTAAAGGGCAGTTGACCGTTGAGGAAGGCGGCGACGGCGATCTCGTCGGCAGCGTTGAGGGCGATGCAGTGATTCTGCGAGGCTGCGGCGGCTTCGTAGGCGAGGCGGAGGCAGGGGAAGCGGGCGAAGTCGGGGGTCTGGAAGTCGAGATGGGAGAGGGCGGCCATGTCGAAGGTGAGATCACTGGCTACACGGTCGGGCCAGGAGAGGGCGTAGAGGATGGGGAGGCGCATATCGGTGACGGAGACCTGCGCGAGGATGCTGCCGTCGATGTACTCGACGAGGGAATGGATGGTGGATTGGGGATGAATGGTGACCTTGACGCGGTCGGGGGGAAGGTTGAAGAGGCGGCAGGCTTCGATGATTTCGAGGCCCTTGTTGAGCATGGTGGCGGAGTCGATGGTGATGCGCTGGCCCATGACCCAGGTGGGGTGCTTGAGGGCCTGGGCGGGGGTGATGCGGTCGAAGTCGGCTAGCGGGGTGTTGCGGAAGGGGCCGCCGGATGCGGTGAGCCAGATCTGCTTGACCTCATTGGCGGCTCCGGCGCGGAGGCATTGGTGGATGGCGTTGTGCTCGGAATCAATGGGGAGGAGGTCTACGTTGTGCTCGCGGGCGGCGGCGAGGATGAGGTCGCCCGCGGCAACGAGGCATTCCTTGTTGGCTAGGCCTACGGTTTTTCCCGACAGAACGGCCGCGTATGTGGCTTCAAGTCCGGCTACACCGACGATGGCGGCAACTACGAAGTCCACGGCGGGAAGGGTGGCGACGCGTACGGTTCCGGCCGTACCGTGGGCGACTTCGATTCCGGTTATGCCGGCGGTGGCGAGGCGGGAGGAGAGCTTGTCGGCGAGGGGCTCGGTGGCGACGGAGACGATTTGAGGGCGCCAACGCTGGCACTGCTCAAACAGGACGTCGAGGTTAGAGCCAGCGGCGAACGCGATGGGATGGAAGCGGTCGGGGTGGGACTCGCAGAGGCTGAGGGTGCTCTGACCGATGGAGCCGGTCGAGCCGAGGACGGCGATCTTCTTCACACTGCTTATTTTAGTCCAGCGGTCCTGCGAGAACGGCGGGGTGAATTTGGGGCAGGAGGGAAAGAGTCGGGTGGGGAAGGATCGCTGGAGGGAAAAGACTGGGGCAGGTACCGCT
>Ga0302319_10025684_pt1 | contig 10415 bp, 7 predicted proteins | sample Bog_T0_2_FD_203319 | JGI IMG/M metagenome (GOLD analysis project Ga0302319, IMG submission 203319) | Peat permafrost microbial communities from Stordalen Mire near Abisko, Sweden - Bog_T0_2 | ecosystem: Environmental > Terrestrial > Soil > Wetlands > Peat | place: Sweden: Abisko, Stordalen Mire...
GGAAGTGCTGCCGGACATCGTACGCGCGGGGGTGGCCTCGCTGAAAATTGAGGGCCGGTTAAAAGCTCCGGAATATGTGGCGAACATCACCCGCTTATACCGGCAGGCACTGGACCGCCTGGCGCCCGCCGGCGATAGCCCGGGCCACCCGGCAACCCCGCCAGCGGCGGAATTGGCTTTGCCGGTATCCGCCAATTACGACATGGAAATGTCCTTCTCGCGCGGGCTCCATACCGGATGGTTTGGCGGCGTTGACAACCAGCGACTCGTCCATGCGCGCTTCGGAAAAAAGCGCGGGGTCTACCTGGGTGAAATCAAAAGACTTGTTCATGACGGCGTGCAGCTCGACCTCGTCGCGCCGGTCAAACCCGGCGACGGGGTGGTGTTTGATGCGGGTCGGCCCGCGGAGCAGGAGGAGGGGGGACGGGTATATGAAATTATGGTGCCGCGCGGACAAAGCGGAGTGGCCGCCCTCACCGAACTTCGCTTTGGCTACGGTGACCTGGATTTTAGGCGGATCCATGTGGGGGACAAGTTGTGGAAGACCAACGATCCCGAACTGGACAAGCGGATACGGCAAACGTTTGCCGGGGAAACACCAAGGTTTCAAAGGCCGGTCGCCCTGGAGGTACACGGCGCGGCTGGCCGGCCACTCACGCTGATTGCGCGGGACGAGCTCGGCCACGTGGTGCAGGTGGAATCGCTCATGCCGCTGGCCCCGGCGGAAAAAACGCCGTTGGCCGTTGAGAAACTGCGCGAGCAATTTGGCCGCCTGGGTGGCACCCCTTACAAACTGGGAGACTTGAAGAACCATCTGGAGGGCGAAGCGGTGTTGCCGGTAAGCGAATTAAATCGCTTGCGGCGCGAAGTGGTGGCCGGCCTGGATACCTTGCGCGCCAAACCCCGCCGCTGGCTGTTGAATGGCATTCCCCATGCGGTTGCCCCGCTGAGCGGGAACACCGGGAAACTGGCGGAGGCGCAGGGCGGTGCCCCGGCTGAGTTGATCGTCCTCGTGCGCGACCTGCCCCAATTGGAAGCCGCATTGAAGTGCGGGGTCGGCACGGTCTATTGTGAGTTTGAAGATCCAAAAAAATATCGGGAGGCGGTGACATTCTATCATACCGCGCGCGGCTGCCACACTGGCCGGCCAGACCCGACCGCCCCCGCCGAAGGCATTTATGTCGCCCCGCCCCGAATTTTTAAAATGGGTGAGGATTGGGTTTTGAACCTGGTCAAATCGGCCAATGCGGATGGCTACCTGGTCCGCAATTATGATCATTTGAAATTTTTTGCCGGTTGCCGTTGCGTCGGGGATTTCTCGTTGAACGTGGCCAACCGGATCAGCGCGGATTATTTTAAAAACGGGTTCCACCTTGAGCGGGTTACGGCGAGCTACGATTTGAATGTTTCCCAATTGGAGGCCTTGTTGCAATCGGCCCCGCCGGCATGGTTTGAGATCACCATCCACCAGCACATGCCGATGTTTCACATGGAACACTGTGTGTTTTGCGCGTTCCTCTCGAAGGGCAGGGATTACCGCGACTGCGGACGTCCCTGTGACCAGCATCAAGTCAAGTTGCGCGATCGGGTAGGTGCAGAACATCCGCTTAAGGCGGATGCCGGCTGCCGCAACACGCTGTTTAATTCGCAGGCGCAGACCGGCGCGGAGTGGGTTGCCACCTTCCTGGATCTGGGCGTTCGGAATTTCCGGGTGGAGTTCCTCAATGAAACGCCCCTGGAAGTGGAGCGGACCATCGCCCGCTATCGACAGCTTTTACGCCGGGAAATCACCGGCTCACAATTGTGGCGCGAATTGAAACTGTTTAACCAGCTCGGGGTCACCCGCGGACAAATGGCCAAATAAAATTGCAGCGGGAATTCCCCATAAAACAACCCCCCGGACCTGGATGGCTCAGCTTAACCGCATGGGCATGACCACGTACAGGAACGGGCCGTTGATTTTTAAAACGCCCGGACTGAGTTCATCGATCAATTCAATAAAGACCTCATCGACGGCGAGCGCCGCCAGTGGATCAATCAGGTAACGGGGATTGAAGGCGATGGCCATTTCCTTGCCTTTGTAGTTCACGGCCAGCGTTTCGCGCGCCTCACCGACTTCCGGTGAATTCGCGGTGATGGATAGCGTGTTTTTGCCAAAGCTGAGTTTCACCGAGTTGGCTTTTTCACTCGTCATGATTTCCGCCCGGCGCAATGCCTGCAGCAATTCCTCGCGATTGACGGGAATCCGTTCGCGGGCTTCGCCGGGAATCACCTGTCGATAATTCGGGTAGTTGCCCTCGATCAACTTGGTGATCAGCAGGACGGAAAAACCCTTGTCATCCTTGAGCGCGAAAGAAGATTGATTCTCGCCGAACTTGATTTCGACTTCGCCTTTGTCCTGCAGCAGGCGGTTCAATTCCGAGATCGCCTTGGCGGGGACAATGAACTCCCCGGCGCTCTTCTCGGAAATCTCAACCTCTTCATCCACCAGGGCCAGGCGGCGTCCGTCGGTGGCCACCAAGGTCATCTTGCCGTCTTTCAGGCTCATGAAAATTCCGTTCAGCACGTAGCGAGACTCGTCGGTAGAGACCGCAAACGAGGTTTTTTTCAACATCGCGCGCACAGATTCCTGCGGCAGGGCCACTTTTTTGTCGTCCTTGAATTTCGGCAGCGGCGGAAATTCCTCGGCCGCCAGGCCATGAATTTTGAAATACGAGGAGCCGCTGCGGATGCTGGTGACGTTTTTTTCGTCCGTCTCGATTTCGATTTCGCCGCCGTTCAATTCCCGGACGATGCCGAAGAGTTTTTTGACCGGCACGGTCGTGGCGCCGGGCTTGCTGACCTTGGCCTCCACCGAGCAGGCGACCGTGACATCCAGATCGGTGGCCGTGAATTCCACTTTGCCTTCGCTGGCGCGCATGAGCACGTTGGAGAGAATGGGCAATGTGGTGCGGCCGGTGACGACGTTTTGCACGGCCTGGAGGCCGGCGATAATCTGATCTTTGGCGATGGTGAGATTCATGCTCGATCTAATATTCTTTCTTCTTTAAAAAATTCTATTCTTATTAAGGCTTGTGAACAAGCCAAACAACTCATAAAACGCTCAAGGCACCGGTGTTTAGCCGTGACGCCAATCAGGACAACGTCACGGTATGCCAACCAGAAAAAAATAAAAGTCAAAGTTCTTAACACTGTACACATTCCATTCACTCTCCATTCGCACCCAATCCGCCAGGCTCGGCCTGGCGGATCACTTTCGGCAGGGCAATCAGCACCTGATCAATTTCTTCATCAGTGGAATCCCGTCCCAAAGAGAATCGGACGAGCCCGTTGGCTGCCGATGCTTTACCAAGGGCCACAATCACATGCGAGGGTTCCAGCGAGCCTGCCGAACAGGCCGAACCGCTCGAAGCGCAAATGCCCGCCACATCCAACCCCGCCAGCAGCGTGATGCTGTCCGCACCGGGAACCACAAAGGACACAGTGTTGCTTAAACAGTCCTCTTCCGGACTGACAATCTCACAACCTGGCAACTGCTGGATGGCCACCCTGAGCCGACGGGTCAGCCGTCGCATTTGTACTTTTGGAAAGACGGGAGTTTTCAAAAAAAGCTCCACCGCCGCCACCAGGCCCTGGATGGCGGCGAGATTTTCCGTCCCCGCGCGCCGCTCATTTTCATGCGCTCCCCCCAGCAAAATCGGATCTGGATGAAGGGGTGATTTAATCCACAGGATCCCCGCTCCTTTCGGTCCGTGAAATTTGTGGCCACAGATCGAAACCAGATCCGCATTGAGTTGCTGGACGTTTTCAAAAGGCTCCTTGCCGAAGCTTTGGACGGCGTCAGTGTGAAAAATAATTCCCCGCTCGCGGCAAAACTCCCCAAGCCGGGCAACAGGCTGTAGCGTGCCGATTTCATTATTGGCTGCCATGATCGAAACCAGAACCGTGTCTGGGCGCACGGCTTGCTTCAAGTCTTCGGGACAAACCCGGCCGGCGGCATCTACCGGCAGGCGGGTTACGGAGAAACCTTCTTTTTTTTCCAGATAATCAAAACAGTGCAGCACGGCGTGATGCTCCACCGCGGAGGTGATCAAATGTTGGCCACGCGGCTTGAGCAACCGCGCGGTACCAAGGATGGCCAGGTTATTGGATTCCGTGCCCCCGCTGGTGAAAATGATTTCACTGGGCCGCGCCCCAAGAACCTGCGCTGCCCGCTCCCGGGCGTCATCCAGCCGGGCCCTGGCTTTCTGCCCCACGTGATGCACACTGGAAGGGTTGCCCCAGAATCCATTCAGATAGGGAAGCATCACCTCCCGCACCGCCGGGTCGAGCGGGGTGGTGGCATTGTAATCCAGGTAAATTGTCCGGAACATCAATTTGCTATTTTGACCATAAGATTTACGATTTATTGTCGGCGGGCAAATGCCAATCGTCGAAATCAACGAAAACGGCGGAATGAAAACGCGGGTAAAAATTTGCGGGATCACCAGTGTGGCAGACGGATTAGCGGCTGCGGAAGCAGGCGCTGACCTGATCGGTCTGATGCTTTATGAGACAAGTCCGCGGCGGGTCACCCTCCCCCAAGCCTCGGAAATTGCCCATGCCCTCCCTCCCTTTGTGCTCCGCGTCGGCGTTTTCGTGAACCCGTCCCCGGATCTCGTCTTGCAGGCCATCAGCGAATGCCACCTTAGCATGCTGCAGTTTCATGGGGATGAACCATCCGATTTTTGCACGCAGTTTGGCCTGATGAGCATGAAAGCTATCCGCATTCGCGATTCCGCATCCCTTGCTCAGCTCGGTAACTACCAGACTGAGGCTCTTTTGTTGGACGCTTATTCCGCTAAAGGTTTGGGCGGGACGGGTGAGAAATTCAATTGGGAACTTGCCGTGGCAGCGCAGCGTTGCGGCAAACCGATTTTTCTCGCCGGTGGACTTACCCCCGAAAACGTGGCGGAGGCGGTCCAGATAGTTCATCCGTTCGGCGTCGATGTCTCCAGCGGCGTTGAGTCCGCACCTGGCAAAAAAAATCCCGACAAAATGAAGGCATTCATCGCCGCCGCCAAGCACCTTGATTCCTGACTCAGTGGTTGAACGGACGTGGGAGAGCGGTCAGGGTCGATAACACAGTTGCCAAATAAATGGACAGCTTTGGCGTAGTAGCGTCCCGAGTGTTGATCCTGCCCGCGATGCGATGGGATAACCGGTGGGCGCGCCTCCCTGCAGGATGCGTAATGGAGTTCGTCTCCCTTTCAAGCTGCCGTAATATCAATTGCTCAATCTCAGATTGGGGTTCCATGACTTTAGTGATTATTGTTTTGGTCAATCTAACTTGGCCTCAAGCTGTCCGAACTGGCATTGCCAGGTCATAAATCTGCTTCCTTCCAAGCACATCAAATGCCATTGGAATTTCACCAACCGGCTCATGGCATGGCTTTTAGGGATGTCCAGGGCCGGAAACCACTGAGGCGCTGGTGGGTTGCTGAGCCGGGTGGCCCCGGGCGGGAGGTACTCTGCCCAAGTCGCACCTAGCTCGACAAACCTGTGGGCTGGGTTAGCTTCCATATGTGATGAGAGGCGAAGTCATTTATCTTTATGCGTTTGACGTGGCGAATGAGATCAGCACCTCGCGCGTGCGGGAAGTGCTTTCAGAAGAACCGTTTCCCTTTGAGATCCGCATGGACCGGACGCTGCCCAAGGACATGCCGCTCTACAAGCCCCTGGCGATCGAGCCGCCACCCCTGCCGGCCCGCCTGCTGGGCTCCCCGGTTCGCCTGCTGATTCGCATTTATGATGTCGGCGTGGTCACAGTGATGATGCGGGCCGCCTTTGAAGTGTCGGCACCGGATGATTTGATGCCCTTCCATAATGCGCAACTGGAAAACGGCGACTGGCCGGCGGACGTGGCGGCCACCTTGTGCACCCAAGTTTGTGAAGGAATCAAAGACCTGCTGAACGGCCGGTCGGCCTTTCCCGCCCCGGAGGCGTACACGGTGTTTTGTTTCACCCAGCTCGACGGGGCCACCGACGCGAATCTGTGGCTGGGCGAGCACCGCCGCGCCGTGGCCGGGCTGCTGAGCGAAACACCGGCCGGGAAATTAAGCGAGGCCCAGGTGACCGAGGTGCTGCGCATCCAGCGCTCCTTTGAGAACACCGACCTCGCGGTGATTGATTGGGATGCCGCGCTGGTCGTGGACTTAACCGGCTACACAGACGATGTTTTGTACGCGCTGGAGTTGGCGAACCTGCAATTGGAGGAATTCCGCGTGATGGACAGCCGGCTCGACCAGTATCTCGACCGGGCGTATGAGGATCTGGACCGGCGGCCGCTGCCGTTATTCGGGCGGGCCAGCAAGGTGCTCCGGCAACTCCGCCGGTTCCGCGTGGACGTGGCCAAGCTGGCCGACGAGGTCACCCATATCACGAAATTCTTTGGTGATTGGCATCTGGCGCGCGTGTATCTCGGCGCGCGCGACCGGTTTTACCTCGATCAATGGCGCGCCAGCGTGGAGCAGCGCCTGGCGCAACTCGACAAACTTTACAGCGTGGCCCACGCGGAAGTGAATGAGCAGCGGATGCTATGGCTGGAAATCATCATTGTGGTTTTCTTCGCGATTGATCTCCTGATGATCGTGCATTTCGGCCATTGACCGGAACGGGTGGCCGGAGCCGCGGCGGCAAAATAAAATCTTTGCGCGGCTGCTCATTTTACGCGAAGGTAAAGTCATGAGTAGTGTTGCTGACCAGGCTTTGCCCGACGCCCGGGGACATTTTGGTCCCTACGGTGGAAGGTATGTGCCGGAGACATTGATGCATCCCTTGCAGGAGCTGGAGGACGAGTATTTCCGCGCCCAAAAGGACCCCGATTTCCGGCGGGAACTGACGTATTATTTGAGGGAATTCGTTGGCCGTCCCACGCCGCTTTATTTCGCCGAACGCCTCACCCGCGAGCTGGGCGGGGCCAAAATTTACCTCAAGCGCGAAGATCTTAACCATACCGGCGCCCACAAGATCAACAATGCAATGGGACAGATCCTGCTCGCCAAACGCATGGGGAAGACCCGCGTGATTGCCGAGACCGGCGCGGGCCAGCACGGTGTGGCCACCGCCACTGTCAGCGCCATGTTCGGCATGAAATGCGTGATTTACATGGGCGCGGTGGATTGCGTTCGACAGGAGTTGAATGTATACCGCATGAAGATGCTTGGCGCGGAGGTGGTGCCGGTGCACGCCGGGCAAAAGACCCTCAAGGAAGCCGTCAACGAGGCGATGCGTGATTGGGTGACCAATATCCGCAGTACGCATTATATTCTCGGCACCGCCTACGGGGCGCACCCGTATCCGCTGATTGTGCGAAATTTTCAACGCGTCATTGGCGATGAGGCGCGCGCGCAGATTTTGGAGCAGGAAGAACGTTTGCCCGATCTGCTGGTCGCCTGCGTTGGCGGCGGATCTAACGCCATCGGCCTGTTTTATCCCTTTCTCGATGACCCGACCGTCAAAATGGTGGGCGTAGAGGCGGGCGGGTTAGGCATCCAGCCCGAGCAGCACGCGGCGCGGTTTCAGGGCGGCTCCCTCGGGGTCTTGCAGGGCACTCGCAGCTACATTCTTCAGGATGAAGCCGGCCAGATTCAAGCCACCCATAGCGTGAGTGCCGGACTGGATTATGCCGCCGTCGGTCCCGAACACGCCTTTTTGCGCGACCAAAAGCGCGTGGAATATTCCTACGCCACTGATGATCAGGCATTGGCGGCATTCATGAAATTGGCTCGCCTAGAGGGAATCATTCCCGCGCTCGAAAGCGCCCATGCTGTTGCGGAAGTGATCCAGCGCGCTCCCGGGATGTCCGGCGAGGAACTCATCATTGTGAACCTTTCCGGCCGCGGCGACAAAGACGTCTCCCAAGTGGCCGCCAAGGTGGGTTTGCAGCTGCCCAAGTAAACACGAATGCTTGGCCACCGGTTTTGGACCGGTCCGACGTAATTTCAAAAGTTGTTTCGAACGTTGGGATCGGCTAGATTAAAAGCGTGATTTACGACGCATCACTGGACGATTTGTTGCAGAAAGTTTGGGACGGCCACCGCATCACCGGCGCGGACGCGGTGCGGCTTTATGCGTTGCCGCTCGAGGAACTGGGCGCGCTGGCTGATCGCCGGCGGCAGCTGGCCAAGGCCGGCGATTTCAACGGCCGCGGCAACAACATCGTCACTTACATCGTCGACCGAAACGTCAATTACACGAATGTTTGCAATGTCTATTGCAAATTTTGCGCTTTTTACCGCACGGAAAAGGACCATGATTCCTATGTCATTTCGCTGGCGGAGATGGACCAGAAGATTGAGGAGACCATCGCCTTGGGCGGTACCCAGATGCTGATGCAAGGCGGTCATCATCCCAAGCTGACCAAGCAGTGGTACCTTGACTTGCTGGCACACGTCAAAAACAAGTATCCCGACTTCAACATTCACGGTTTCAGTCCGAGTGAATTCATTCATTTCCGCGAGGTCTTCAATGAACCATTGGAAAAAATCATAGGCGATTTCAAGGCGGCCGGCCTGGGCTCCATCCCCGGGGGCGGCGGCGAGATCTTGGTGGACCGGGTGAGGCAACGAATTTCCCCCTTGAAGGCGATGAGTGACGACTGGCTCGAGGTCATGGACACGGCCCATCGGCTCGGCCTTTATTCCAGTGCCACGATGATGTTCGGGCATGTTGAGACGGTGGCCGATCGCATCGAGCATCTCGAGCGTTTGCGAGTGCAGCAGGATAAATCGCTGGCTTATAAACAAGGCCATTTCACGGCATTTATCTGCTGGACCTTCCAAGCCGAGCACACGAAATTGCGGGCGCCGACGGTGGGCGCGCATCAATATCTGCGGACACAGGCCGTGGCGCGGATTTACCTGGACAACTTCACCAACGTGCAAAGCTCCTGGGTCACGCAGGGGTTGGAGATCGGCCAGATTGCCCTGAAGTACGGGGCAAACGACCTAGGCAGCATTATGATTGAGGAGAACGTTGTATCCCAAGCCGGCACCACCTTTCGCATGACTGTGGAGGATATGCAGCGCCTGATCCAGGATCTGGGGTACGAGCCCCATCAGCGCAATAACTGGTATCAGTTGGTAAACTAATTCCGTCGCGGCGGCCGATGATTTTCTTGCCTCGTGGTCCGTTTTTCCTGAAAGTTTGGCAATGACCAAAATCCTGCTCTTGGGTTTGGGCCGTTGGGGGCTGAACCATTTGCGCAATCTCCACAACCTGCCCGTTGAATTATATGTCGCGGAAGTGAGCGACCGGCAGCTCGAACCGGCGCGCAAACTCGGCCTGCCCGCGGAACGGCTCACGACCAACTACCGGGATTTCCTCCATCAGGTGGATGGCGTAGTGGTGGTCACCCCCGCCCAGTCGCATTTTCCGCTCTGTCGCGACTTCATCCTGGCGGGCAAGGATGTGTTCGTGGAAAAGCCACTGACGTTGGGCAACGACGAGGCGGCGGAGCTCAACGCCCTGGCAGAGCAGCATCAGCGCATCCTTCAGGTTGGCCATATCCTGCGGTTTGATCCGGCCACGCAATGGCTGCGCGAGGCCGTCCAGCGTGGCGATTTCGGGCGGTTGAACATGATCCGTGGCCGGTTTGGCGGTTTCAAGCGTCCCCGCAATGATAGTGGCGTTATGTTTGCCGATGGCATCCACTTTGCCGACCTGTTTAACTACCTGCTCGACGCGCTGCCAAAATCCGTTCTGGCCATTCATCACGATTTCATGAACCGCGGCCTGGACGATGTTTCCTTCGTTTCGTTGGAATACTCGACCCCGCACGGCCAGACCTGGGCCACGGTGGAAAACGATTATTTTACCCCCGGAAAATTCCGCGAAGTTGTCCTCTGCGGCGACAAGTTGAGCGCGGTTTGCGATTACAACGTGGCCCAGTACAAGATCAAGACCTACGCCAACACGCACGTTACCGAGGGCAAGGAAGTGAAAGCTGTGGAAGGTGTGGTGACTCAGATTGAAACGCCGCCCGAGGAGCCCCTGCTCGCGGAGTTGCGCGCCTTTGTGGATTCCATCAAAACCCGCGCCCGGCCGCTCGCCGACAGTCGTTCCGGCTGCGACTCCGTGCGAGTGATGAACGCCGCGCTGGAATCCGCGCGGACCGGCCGGCCGGTGGAATTGAAATAAATCCGGTCGGCACCAAGCCTGGATGCGCAAGGAAATGCCTTGTCTTGACCGCCGGGTCGATTCAAAATGGAATAATTACCGATGGGACTTTGTAAAGCGTTCTCCATCAATTGATTGACGGATGAATGGGCTTAAGAACCTCTTGATTAAAATCAGGAACCGGTAATCAGAAAAATCAGAAATTTTCCGCCGGTGATGGCGGGTTGCGGACAGAAAGAATAATCATGAACAAAATC
>Ga0302319_10025685_pt1 | contig 10415 bp, 7 predicted proteins | sample Bog_T0_2_FD_203319 | JGI IMG/M metagenome (GOLD analysis project Ga0302319, IMG submission 203319) | Peat permafrost microbial communities from Stordalen Mire near Abisko, Sweden - Bog_T0_2 | ecosystem: Environmental > Terrestrial > Soil > Wetlands > Peat | place: Sweden: Abisko, Stordalen Mire...
ACATGACCGGTCTGGGCCTGGGCCTCGTCGAGTATGCCCAAAAGGAACCCTGGGGCCGCACCCGCATCGTCGGCATCAATTTCGCCAGCACCGAACCCGTCAACGACTTCATTCGCGCCGAGGGCCGCCCCGCCGAAACCGCCCGGGTCACCGAAAACATGGCCACGGCGTTACTAAAGGTGTTCGAGGACAAAACCATTACCTTTGCGGTCGCCCTCGACCGCGAAGCCATGGAAGACCTGCGCAAACCCGAGCGCATCACCAGCCCTGGCGGTCGCACCAGCATCGCCGCCGTCCGCGATGAAGCTGGCCACGCCGACCTCTTCTGGGCCCTCGCCCTCGCCGTCCGCGCCGCCGAATCCAAGCGCGTCCCCGTCGCCTACTCCGCCGTCCCCGGCTTCGCCGAGGCCGTGCGCGCCCGCCACCTCGGACTCGGCCCCCTCACCGGAAGATTCATCCTATGACCAACCCGCCCCCGCTACAACCGGGTAGCACAGGCGACCCGCCTGTCCCGGTGGGCGACCCGCCGACCGGAACGGAACGAGACACCCTGTTGCCTTCTTCAGATTGCTGCCTTTATTGCGCATCGTCCCTCAATGCAGCCTCGGCAGCCTCGGCCTCGGCCCCACGACCAAAAAATTCATCCTATGACCAACCTGCCGCGCCCTGTAGGCCGGGTGTCCCCACCCGGCGCGCCCCCCCTCGAGCTTTTCTCTTTTGCCCGGACGCGCCAAACCTTTCTCCCCCACCTCGCCAAAACGAGGAGGGGGCGGGGGGGCGGAGAGCGAAGCCGCAAATTGAACACCACCTCACATCCAGATGGACCGCCTGCTGCCTTCGACAATTCGCCAAACAATCTGCGGCTCAACGCTAATAACCCCTGCGGTTGGAGCCTGTCATAAAATTGCGAGGGGTGCGGCGGCGAGGGATTTTGGCGCTGGGCAAGGCGGCGAGGACGGAGCATCCCCGCAGCGGGCTGTGATGACCGAGCCAACGCAGCCCACCGTCAAAAGAACCGCCGACCGGAGGGTTTGTGCGCAATCAGCATCCCTCGGAATTTTCAGACAGACTCTTAGGGTTTCACCCCATGGTGAAGAGCCAACCCAAGTCATAGGCTGCTACCGGTTAATAGCAAAGAAACAAATATTTTATATGCTGTACACGATTGTGGTAATTCTCTTCGCCCTTTGGCTGGTGGGGGTGGTGGCGGGCATGACGATACATGGCCTCATTCATCTCTTGCTCGTTCTGGCCGTTATCATCCTGCTTTTCAATCTCTTCGCCGGACGCAAGCGCGTCTCGTGATGGGCCGGAATCTGGATCTGCCAGACCATTAACCTGTTCTTTTAGCCGTATCCATGCAGTTGAGAGCGATGCGACTGCGCCGCAGATTTTTGCGCAAGGCAAGAAGTGAGGCGCGAGCATATCCGCCAGTGGTCTGTAAGTGCCTAACGACGAAGTCCTTGCGCAAAAAGATCAAGCCGACGCTCGCGATTCAATTGCATGGTTACGGTTTAGAGCCGGTCTACAAATTGCGAGGGGTGCTGCGGCGAGGGATTTTGGCTGTGGGCAAGGCGGCGAGGGCGGAGCATCCCCATGTGTCATCTTTCGGGCTGTGACGACCGAGCCAACGCCGCCGACAGCCAAAAGACCCGCCGCCCGGAGGGTTTTCAATCAAACCGCCGTCTGGCTTCGTTGCTCCTTGGGCGAAGCCCCGGAAAAGGGATTCTCCCGCGTCGCGCCTCGCCATCCATTTCTGTGCTCGAAAACAGCATCCTTCGGAATTTTAAGACAGGCTCTCACCAAAAAAGATTGACAAAGTGAATCTAGTTGTGTATCTTGTTCTCAAAAATGAACCCATTACGTCGTGCTCCCCGCGTTGTAGGCCGGTTCCCCCCGGCCCGCCCTCCTTATTGCCAAGTCGAGGTTCGACAGCCAGGTCGAGGTTCGGCTAAAACCAAAACATGAAGGCGCTGATCAAACCCCTCATTGTAGGCCGGGTCTCCCGACCCGGCGTCTTGGCTGAATCCGGCGTTGGGTCAAACCGGGTCAAACCGTCCCCCCAGAATTCCACTCTTGGTAAAACTGGGTAAAAGCAGGTAAAACCAAAAGTCTCTGGCAACACTATCCTTGCCGAAAAAACTTGCCACCTACCTTGGCAAGCGCAGAATAAATGCCGGGAGTTTTCTTTGGGCCCGTAGCTCAGCGGTTAGAGCAGGCGACTCATAATCGCTTGGTCCCCGGTTCAAATCCGGGCGGGCCCACCAAATAAGTGCGTTGATGGCAAAGCTTTAAGCTAATTGTTGAAAGATAAAAATTTAGGCGACTACTTGGACTGATCCGTGATAGTCCAGTTTCTAGTCAATCTTTGCTTCCAGAGGGAAAAAGTTGCGGAAGCATTTACCGAGCCAGATTAAATAAACCGCAAAAGTGTCCAATAGAAATACAAACATGTCTCCTCTAATGGCATTTTGCGAGCTGTGTGATGCTGTTTATGAGGTGTATGATTGTGGTATGCAAATTGCTCATTTTTGAGGCGGTTGGATGTTTAGACTATGTTTTTGAATTATAAACCACGAAGCATTTCCGAAGGTGGCTTCACCTTCGGTGAGGTCCTGGTGGCTTTTGGTGTCTTCACCTTGGGAATTGGCGGATTGATGTACGGCTATGTCCAGGTCAATCGCATTGCCGAAATGAGTGCCATGTCCCTGGCCGCCCAGTCATTTGCCTCGCAAGGCTTGGAGGAGGCCAAATCGGTGCAATGGGATTATGTGCGTTGGCCAAGCACGAATGCGGATTCCGCGGATCCTTTTTGGACTGATCCCACTACCCTCGGCTATACGAATCTTCCGCCCCAGGTGGATACCTTGGATATACCGACCAGTGGAACCCCAATCTACGTGACGAATTTTGTAACGGTTTCCAACGTTTGCACCTATCTGAATCCCGGCAATCCGCCCTTGCGGCAAATAACCTGTCAGTGTGTCTGGACTTTTCCGCTGGACGGAACGTTGTGTACGAATACGGCTATCTCCCTGCGCGCTCCTGATCAATGAAATATTTTTCCAACCAGCCCGGTCGCCGACCCCGCAACTCAGCCGGTTATACCCTGGTCGAGATGCTGATGGCCGTGGGCATTTACATGACGATTCTCGTCGGCGTGGTGGTGGCCATCCAGATTTTTGCCTTGCGCATCTATACCCTGGCCGCGACCAAGATAACGGCCACCCAGGGCGCTCGGAAAGCGTTGAACCAGATTCGCAATGATATTCGTCAGGCCAAAATGCTTCAGGTCGGCACCACCGACAATTCGGGCAATTTCACCGCCATTAACCCGACAAACGCGGCCGTGGGCAACGCCTTGCGGATTTACCTGACGACCAATATGGCCGCGCCTTACTCTCTTTATTACCTGCAAACGAACGCCATTAATGGGTTGTCGTCAAACAATCTGTTTTGGGTTGCGGTGACTTCGGCTTCCTCCAACACCATCAATCTGTCCGGTTATATCACCAATATGGACATCTTTGCCGCGGAGGATTGGGATAATTGGCCGGCGACCGGCACCTCGATGACCCCCACCACCAACAATGTCAGCAACAACCAGGTCTTTTCCGTGAAGCTCCAGTTTTACCAGTGGGAGTACCCCATCGCCGTGGTCGGCGGCGCGGGCCTCAACGCCTACGATTACTTTCAATTGCGCACCCGGGTCTGCCGGCGCGCGATTGATTAACCAGAACCATCATGAAAACCCACCTTCCGCCGGCTCAGCCACGCCTCCAGGGCTTCGCGTTGATGACTACCCTTTGTCTGCTGGGCATTTGTTTGCTCGCCTTCGCCAGTATCCTCGCTTGGAGCTATAGCAATTCCCAGCTCACCCAGCAGAACAACCAGTATAACATGAGCCAGAATGCCGCCGAGGCCGCCACGGAAATGGTCCTTGGCCACATGGACCGCGACTTCATCGAGCAGTCTATTTCCAATACCGCCGGCGCTTATACCACCCTGCCCATCGGCATCGATCAGTCCTCCTGGCCGGTCCAATACACGTTCAGCGATACCAACGGCAATGCCGGCCAGGTCAGTGTGAACATCGGCGCGGTGAGCACGACCGTCGTGCCGGCCAATTCCCAATACAGCAACTTGCTCGCCCAGTCCCAGCAGGTGGATGTTTATGTCACCGCCACGCCCTCCGGGCGAAGCTACAATGTTCCGGCCACGGTTCACGAATCGGTGCAATTCGCCGGCATCCCGCTGTTTCAGTACGCGGTCTTTTATAACGTGAATTTGGAAGTCATGAGCGGCCAGAGCTTGGACATTTGGGGGCCGGTGTTCTGCAATCAAAACATCTGGGAAGGCTCCTCCATCACCACCTTTCATTCCACCGTCAACGCCGTCGGCACCAACTCCACCGGCACGGCTGACCCTTTCTCCGCCGATTATTCGGGCACCGGCGCCTCGACTTTCTCGCTTGCCGGCCAGCCGGTCAGTCACACCAGCCCCGTTGTCATGCCCATTGGCACCAACAACCAGCCGCAAACCGTGTTGGCCATGCTGCAATTGCCGCCCGCCACCTATGCCATGGGCACCGCGAACGCCTATTCTTCCAACGGCCTGGCCTATCCCGCCAATGAGGCGGATTTGGTCGTCACCAATTTTTACAATGGCACCAATTCGGGAAGCGGCCTGGCCCATGGCACCAACTTTCTGGTTTATTTTCAAGATTCCGGCCTGACCCAGTTGCCGTATGATTACTACATCATCACCAATAATACTACGCACGCCGTTTTCTCAACAAATTATGTGAGCGCAACCCTGCTCGGTCTCAATACTAACATCTATTACGCCGGTTACACCTGGCTGACCAATGTCATTTTCTATGACTGGCGCGAGGCCCAGGGCTGGCCCGGGAATAGCCTCACCCCCTCGGGTCCGCCCAAACTCGTGCAGGCGGTACAACTGGACGTTTCCCTGCTCAATGTGTGGATAACCAATACTGCCGCAAATGGCGGTTCGGATTCCACCGCAACCTGGCCGCCGCAGCCCACGAAAGTCCTGCACTCCGGCCACAGTTTGAATTCCATCTATTTCATCACCAGCGTGCCTTTCGTCACGGGACAATTGCCGGCTGTGCGGGTGACCAATGGCAAGCAGCTCCCCTCAGCGGGCTTGGGCCTGGCCACGTCGTTCCCGCTCTATATCTGGAAGGATTACAATGTCCAGACGGACAGCTCCCATAGCGTTCTGGGTCAGATCGGCACGACCAATGCGCTCCCCTATACCTACCCCGCTTGCTGCATGGCCGATTCCATAAGCATTCTGTCGGATAGTTGGACGGATACCGGCAAAACCTGGGTTTCCGGCGGACCGTCGGCCGGATCCACCACGATCAACGCCGGCATGCTCGAAGGCATCGTCCAAACCAATCCTAACAATACCAGCAATCCGATAGGCTTGAACGGAGATTATAGCGGCGGGGTGGAAAACTTCATGCGCCTGCTGGAAGACTGGACTGGCCAGACGCTGACCTACAACGGTTCCATCGTCGTGCTGTTTTACAGCGAGTATGCCACCAACTCATGGCGTCAAACCGGAGGCTATTATTCGGCGCCGACCCGCCACTGGGCCTTTGATTTGAATTTCGAAAATTCCGCCAAGATTCCGCCCTTGACCCCAAAGACGCGGGCCATGATCCGCGGCAATTGGTACGCCCATCAATAGCCGTGGTTGGCAACTCTGCCGCCCTCTGATTCCCACCGCCGCATTTGACGCCAGCGGTGCCGGTGCCTGCGCCCTGCCGATCAATCCAGTCATTCCCCAGGCTTGCTTTTTGATCAAACCGTAGTGGCTTCAGCCCTCCGAAGCAGCGTAAGAAACGCTCAACCTGTCCGGCAACCACCGGGTTCAACCACCACGGTTGATTCCACTCGCTGGTGGATTTGTGAACAAATCTCATTTGACATCGAGACGCGCTGTTATAGTGTATAAAGAGACACTATGCAAGCGGTGACCCGGCGACAGCAACAGATTCTGGACTTTATCCAGCAATGGCGGCAGCGGCACGATTCCATGCCGACCCGGCAGGAAATCACCGCGCATTTCCGTTTCCGCAGCCCCAACGCCGTCACCGGGCATTTGCGCCTCCTGCGGAAAAAGGGCGTCATCACCAGCGAGCCGGGCAAGGCCCGCTCCCTGCGCATTACTTCCCCGCTGGCGAAACTCCGCAACCGCATCGTGGATATTCCCTTGTATGGCTCAATCCCCGCCGGCATACCCCAGGCCCGCGAACAGGATGCGGAAGGCTGCGTTTCCGTGGACGTGGACAGCATCGGCTGCAAGCCCACGCGCAACGCCTTCGCCCTGCGCGTAACCGGCGATTCCATGATTGGCCGGCACATTCTTGACGGCGATTTTGTGATTCTGGAACATGGGCTCGAGCCGCGCAACGGCCAGGTTGTCGCCGCGCTCATTGATGGGGCCAGCACGCTCAAGACGTTCGTGGTCAAGGCCGGCAAGCCCTATCTCAAAGCCGAGAATCCGAAATACCCCGACTTGCTGCCCGCCGAGGAATTGATGATTCAAGGGGTGCTCAAAGCCCTAATCCGCAAGGTAAAAGAGTAAGCCATGTCCGTAAATCCAGATGACATCCTCACTGAACTGCGCCGCCTGGCCAATCCCCGAAATGTCGCAGGGATGGCCCGGTTCGGCATCGTGGGCAAGCATCTGCTGGGCATTTCCATGGCCCGGCTCCGGTCCATTGCCAGACAATCGGGCCGTGATCCGGCGCTGGCCGGCGCGTTGTGGTCCTCCGGAATCTTTGAAGCACGGATTTTGGCAGCCTTGGTCGCGGAACCGGCGAAAGTAACCCGTCGTCAGGCGAATGCCTGGGCGAAAGATTTTGAGTGCTGGGCGGACTGTGATGGCGTGTGCATTCATCTCTTCCGCAAAACGCCGTTTGCCCATGAACTGGCAGCTGCCTGGAGCCGCCGTCGCGAGGAATTGGTCAAACGCGCCGGGTTCACCATGATGGCCACGCTGGCTGTGCATGACAAAGCCGCCGACAATGAAGCTTTTCGGGAATATCTGGCCCGGGTCCAGTCGGAATCAACCGACGAGCGGCACAACGTCAAGAAAGGGGTCAACTGGGCATTGCGCCAGATCGGCAAACGAAACCCGGTATTGAACCGGGAAGCCATCCGCGTGGCCAGGCGCATTCGCAGTCAGGACTCCCGCGCCGCCCGCTGGATCGCCAGCGATGCCCTGCGGGAATTGGAACGATGGCAGCCCAAATGACACCGCATGCTCCGTTCCATCGTTCATCTCGACGCGGATGCGTTCTTCGCGTCCGTTGAGCAAGCCGCGGATACGCGGCTGCGGGGCAAGCCCATCGCCGTCGGCGGCGAAAGCCGCGGCATCATCGCCTCGGCGTCCTACGAAGCCCGGAAGTTTGGCATCTACACGCCCATGCCCACGGCGCGAGCCCGGAAACTTTGCCCCAAGCTCATCGTGTTGCCGGGCGATTACGAGCGTTACGAGCAGTTTTCGAACTGGATGTTCGGCTACGCCTACGACTTCACCCCGGATGTGGAGCAGACTTCGATTGACGAAGGCTATTTCGACCTGACCGCCAACCACAACCAGCCCGCCAGCGAAATCGCGCTGACGATCCGCAAGGCCATCGGCCAGTCGCTCAAAATCACCGTCAGCGAGGGCATTGGCTCAAACAAGCTCATCAGCCAGATCGCCTCAAAGTTGAACAAACCTGCCGCGTTCCAAACCGTGCCGGGCGGACAGGAAAAGCAATTCCTGCATCCGTTGCCGAATAAATGGCTGCCGGGTATCGGCCCGAAAACCGCCGTGCGCCTGAATGCGGCGGGACTGGCCCACATCGGGCAAATCGCCGCCACCCCGGTTGACCTGTTGGCGCTGCTCCTGGGCAGGCAGGCGCCAATCACGCGGCGGTTCGCCAACGGCATTGACGACCGCCTCCTGGTTCCCGCCAGCCAGCCGCAGAAATCCTACAGCCAGCAGGAGACGTTCAACGCCGACGTGACCGACGAGGAATACGTCGAGGCCATGCTGCGACGCATGGCGGACCGCCTCTTTGCCGCCGTGCGCGAGGAAGGCCGCAGCGTGCGGACGCTGACCGTGAAAGTCCGTTACAACGACCGGGACGAAAACCAGCGGGCCGAAAGCCTGCGGGAACCGACGGATTTGGAGACGGATGTTTACGGGCGCTTGCGCGGCCTGTTGCGCGAGGCCTGGCAGCGGCGCGTCAGCCTGCGGATGGTGTCCCTGAAATTATCGGGCGTTTATGACGCGGTGTTCCGCTGCGAACTGGCGCTGGAAACCAACGCCCGGAACCATGCCGCCCGCGAACGACTCGCCGTGGTAATGGACGAACTGCGGCGCAACCAAGGCTGGTCGGTGGTCATGCGCGGGCACGACTTGCGGCTGCGGGATGCGCCGGTGGACATCGTAAACGAGCCCCCGAAACCGCCACTCAAAATTCAGCTCCGGCTCCGGAGTGTGCCAGCGGAGCCCGCGACTTACGTTCCACTGCGGGTCCGCAGCTATTACACGTTTCTCGATTCGACCCTTTCGCCCGGCGCCGTCATAAACCTCGCCCGGCAACATGGCCTTTCGGCCATTGCCTTGACCGACGTCGGTAATTTGCACGGCGCGGTGGAGTTTGCCCAGGCGGCGCAGCGGACGGGCATCAAGCCGATCTTCGGAACGGAATTGCTGGTTGGATCCCATCCGCTCTTGCTCTACGTGGAATCTGCCCCCGGCTATCACCATCTTAACCGGCTGTTGTCCAAGCAGGCCGAAGGCGGAATGCAGCATGATGAAACCGCCGTCGCTGCGCGCCAACGCGCTCCGGTCACGTTTGAATTTCTGACGCACCACTCCGCCTGGCTGGAAGGGTTGATTGCCGTGAGCACCGACCTGCGGTTGGCCCCGCTGTTTCCCGGTCGATTCTACCAGCTGGCCACCAAACAACCGGCCGCCAGCCGCCTTCCCGTTGTCGCCAGTCCCGCGATACACTACGCCCTGCCGGAGGACCGGGTAAAATACGACATCTTGCAATCCATTCGCACGCTCACGCTGCTCCGGCAGGAACATCCGTCCAAACGCTCCGACGGGCGGTTTCACTTCCGTACCCCGGCGGCAATGGCGGTCGCCTGCAAAGCCCATCCTGAATGGCTGGCGCACTCGCGGGAAATTGCCGGCCGCTGCCATTTTGAGATGCCGTTCGGCAAGCCGCAGTTCCCCGCGTTCGTGCCGCCCGACGGCGCCACTGCCCGCGAGTTTCTTCACCGCCTGGTGCTGGACGGATTACAGCGACGCTATGGCGCACGCGCCGGGACCATGCGGCCGCAAATTGAACAGGAATTGAGCATCATCAGCGCCGTCGGCTATGAAGAATACTTCCTCGTCGTATGGCACATCCTGCAAGACTGCCGGACGCACGGTATCGAATGGATCACCCGCGGCAGCGCGGCGGATTCGCTCGTTTGTTACTGCCTCGGCATCTCCGACGTCTGCCCCGTCCGCTTCGGCCTGTACTTCCGGCGCTTCCTGAACCAGGAGCGCATGGTGCTGAACAAGCTGCCGGACATTGACATCGATTTCCCGCATGACCGCAAAGACGACGTCGTGGACATCATCTTTGCCAAATACGGACGGGAACATTGCGCCGTGGTCGGCGGCTTCTCCACGTTCCAGGCCCGGAGCGCCTTCGCGGACGTGGCCAAGGTCCTGGGCGTGGCTGAACGCGAGGTGCGCCGGTTCACCGACCATTTTCCATGGAGCTTTGGCGGCGGCTGGGTCCCGGACGAACCTACCCCGAGCGGCGGGGTCAGGCTGCGCGAACTGCTCGCCGCCAGCCCCGAAAACCGCGACCTGCCATTGCACGAGGAACCGTTCCAGACCGCGCTGGACATGGCGGAGTTCCTGGACGGCTTCCCGCGGAATCCAAAGATGCACCCGTGCGGCGTGGTGCTTTCCCACCAGCCGATGCACGAGCTGACGCCGACGTTCATTGCCAACAAGGGCTATGCCACAACGCATTTCGATATGGACGCGGTGGAGGTCATCGGCCTGGTGAAGATTGACGTGCTGGCGCAGGGCGGCTTGGCCGCCATGCGCGACGTCAAGACCGCGCTGATCCAGCGCGGCGTCACCGTGGACTTGAATGCCCTGGAGCCGTGGCAGGATCCGCAGGTTTGGGAACTGATCTCCGGCGGCGCGCGGGCGGTCCATCACATCGAAAGCCCGGCCATGACCAGCCTCTGCCGCCAGTGCAATGTGCGGGATATTGACACGCTCATCGCCATCGTGAGCGTCATCCGTCCGGGCGCGGCCAACGAAGGCAAGAAACTCGCGTTCACGCGCCGCTATCAGGGGCTTGA
>Ga0302319_10025686_pt1 | contig 10415 bp, 10 predicted proteins | sample Bog_T0_2_FD_203319 | JGI IMG/M metagenome (GOLD analysis project Ga0302319, IMG submission 203319) | Peat permafrost microbial communities from Stordalen Mire near Abisko, Sweden - Bog_T0_2 | ecosystem: Environmental > Terrestrial > Soil > Wetlands > Peat | place: Sweden: Abisko, Stordalen Mire...
CGTCCAGTCTGTCCTTGTACAGACCGATGCGCGTCAGATGACGCTGCATGGTCTCGACATCGGCGGTGCGAAGCTGGGTCGAGGCCGACCACGGTGTCGCAAACGGTTGCGGGCTCAACATGCGGTCGCTGAGATGGCCGACGTACAGCACGTAGAGATCCGAAAAATTATACTCCTTGATCACGAAATAATTCTTGGTGGTCAGAAATGCCGGGCCGTAGATGCCCTCGGGCTGCAGCAGCGAGGCCGGCTCGGCCAGCTCGGCGGCGCCGAGTTGTTGGCCGCGCACCGGCACGAAGCCCGCACGCAGCCATTCGCTGATCGGCTTTGTCACCTCGGGCACGCCTTGGGTACAGTCGACGCTGGCGGGTGCGCGCACCTCATAGGCCCAGCGCACGCCGGACTGCCAGCCCTTGTTGACGAGTTGCTGCGCAGCCGACGCCAGCGCATCCGGCACCGAATGCCAGATGTCGCGGCGTCCGTCGCCATCGAAATCGACACCGTGCTTGTAAAATTCCGACGGCAGGAATTGCGTCAGCCCGGTGGCGCCGGCCCAGGACGAGCGCATGTCCTTGCGCGTCACCTCGCCGTCCCCGATCATCTTCAACGCCAGGATGAATTCGTTGCGGTACTGATCCTTGCGACGGCCGACATAGGCCTGCGTCGCCAGCACCCGCAGCCCATCGTAGGGCAGCGTGTAACGGCCGAAATCGGTTTCACGGCCCCAGATGGCGAGCACGATGGTCGCGGGCACGCCGAAGCGCGCTTCTATTCCGCTCAGCGCGACGCGGTATTTCGCCATCAGGCGCTGACCTTCGGTGGCCAGCTTCGCGATGCTGGCTTCCTTGATATAGTCGGCCGGCACCTGCACGAATTCGGCCTGCGACGGCGCGCCGGTTGCGGGCCGTCCCGGCAATATCAGGTCGGGCAATTTGTAATCCGGCTCGAGGCCGCCGGTCTCGGTGTCGAACGTCGCGCGCGAGACACCGGCCGCCTGTGCGTCCGGCCACAGCGCGGCGATGAACTGGGTGAAGCCTGTGTCGGCAGCGCGGGCGGGAGCGTTGAACGCCAACGCAGAAAGAAGAAGGCCTAAGACAAGAATGCGGCGCATATGCAACGGGAAAAAACGGTTCACGCGTCGGTCAGATCGAAACGCCGCTCGATCCGCTCGATGCGGACATCCATCCGATCAAGCCTATTCGACATGTTAGCGTGTTGGTTATCAAGACTGCCGACGCGCTGCTTTATCTCGCGGATATCGTCGCGCACGGTATCGATCGCACCCCGGATGTGGCGCAAATGCTCGAGGACGATGTTGTATGGCTCGGCCATGACGCGAGCATATCATATGACCCAACAATTGTGAACCATGCGAAGCGGTTCCGGGAATCCAAAGGTTACCTTACCGCCACGATGAAAATCCGCGGAAACCGCAACAGCACCTTGCCGTCCGCCTGCGGCGGATAACTGGCCGCGATGCGCGCGGCGTATTCGGCGAGATACTTCTTGCGTTCGGGCGGCTCCAGCGGATCGAGGAACGGCCGCAGGCCGGTCCCCTTGACCCATTCCACCACGGCGGCGGCATCCTCGAGCACGTGATTATAGATCGTGTGCCAGATTTCCAGCCGGCTGCAGAGCGGACCCAGCGCATCGTAATAGCCGCCAGGCGTCGGAAGGGCGTCGCGCACCCGCGCTTTCTCGGCCAGCATTTTGCGCCAGGGCTCCAGCAGCGCGACCTCGCGCATCAGGACATGGGCGGGCTCATCGAGGTTGTCGGGCATCTGCACCGCAAGTACGCCGCCTTTGGGCAGGGCGCCGAGCAGCCGCTGCAGCTGTTTGAGATGGCCGGGAACCCATTGAAAAATCGCGTTGGCGAACAACACATCGGTATTTTCCGGCGGCGCCCAGTGCGCGATATTGGCTTCGATAAAATTGTGTCCCGGCAGCCGTTCGCGCGCCTGCCGCAGCATGTCGGCCGATGTATCGATGCCGATCAGCGCCGCCTGCGGCCAGCGCTTGACCAGCAGCTCAGTCGAATTTCCCGGCCCGCAGCCGATATCGACTACCCGGCGCGCATCGGCAATTGGAATCTGCGCCAGCAAATCGCGCGACGGACGCGTCCGTTCATCCTCGAATTTGAGATATTGCTCTGCGCTCCAGTCGGCCATTCCGAACGCTCTCCACAACGCCCGTTCCACGGGATCAGGGAATTATGCTAGCATAGTACGGATCGCAAGGACCGGGACAAGATGAGCAAACTTAAATCAATCCCTGCCTTCAAGACCGAAGCCGAGGAAAGGAAATTCTGGGAAACCCACGACTCCACCGATTACATCGACTGGAGCAAGGCCGAGCGCGTACGCTTTGCGAACCTGAAGCCCTCGACGACTGCGATCTCAATTCGGCTGCCGCTGGGCTTGCAGGAGCCGATCAAGATCGCCGCGAACAAACGCGATGTGCCGTATCAGTCGCTGATCAAGATGTGGTTGGCGGAGAAGGTCGGCTAAGAACTGCCTTCACCGCGTCAGCTTCTTGTATTTCAGCCGATGCGGGACGATCGAGTCCTGCCCCAGCCGGCGCATCTTGTCCTTCTCGTAATCCTGGAAATTGCCCTCGAACCACTCGACATGGCTGTCGCCCTCGAAGGCGAGCATATGGGTGGCGATGCGGTCGAGAAACCAGCGGTCATGGCTGATGATCACGGCGCAGCCGGCGAAGTCCTCCAGTGCCTCTTCCAGCGCGCGCAGCGTGTCGACATCGAGGTCGTTGGTGGGCTCGTCGAGCAGCAGCACGTTGGCGCCCGATTTCAGCATCTTCGCCAAATGGACGCGGTTGCGTTCGCCGCCTGACAGCGCGCCGACCTTCTTCTGCTGGTCGGCGCCCTTGAAGTTGAACGACGAACAATAGCCGCGAGAATTGACCTCGCGCTTGCCCAGAAGAATGAGTTCATTGCCGCCGGAAATTTCCTCCCACACGCTCTTCTTGCCGTCGAGACTGTCGCGCGACTGGTCGACATAGCCGAGATGCACGCTTTCGCCGACCGTGATGGTGCCCTTGTCGGGCTTGTCCTGTCCGGTGATCATCCGGAACAGCGTGGTCTTGCCGGCGCCGTTGGGGCCGATCACGCCGACGATGCCGCCGGGGGGCAGCTTTAAAGTGATATTGTCGATCAGCAGCCGGTCGCCAAACCCCTTGGTCAGGCCCTCGAAGTCGATCACGTTCTGACCCAGCCGCTCCGCCACGGGGATCGTGATCTGCGCGGTCTGGGTCTGCTTCTCGCCGGCCTGCTTCAAAAGATCCTCATAGCGCTGGTAACGCGCCTTGGACTTGGCCTGGCGCGCTTTCGGCGAGGCCGCGATCCACTCCTTTTCGCGCTCCAGCGTGCGCTGGTGTGCAGCGTCCTCGCGGCCTTCCTGGGCGAGACGTTTTTGTTTTTGCGACAGCCAGGCGGTGTAGTTGCCCTCGTAGGGAATGCCCTTGCCGCGGTCGAGTTCGAGGATCCATGACGTGACGTTGTCGAGAAAGTAGCGGTCATGGGTGACGATCAGGATGGCGCCGGGATAGTTGCGCAGATGGCCTTCCAGCCAAGACACCGACTCGGCATCGAGATGGTTGGTCGGCTCGTCCAGCAGCAGCAAGTCCGGCTGATCGAGCAGGAGCTTGCACAGCGCGACGCGACGGCGCTCGCCGCCCGAAAGTTTTGTCACATCCGATTCGTCCGGCGGGCAGCGCAGGGCGTCCATCGCCTGATCGACCTTGCTGTCGAGATCCCAGAGACCGGCGGCCTCGATCTCGTCCTGCAGTTTGGTCATCTCGTCGGCGGTCTCGTCGGAATAGTTCATCGCCAGTTCGTTGTAGCGGTCGAGGATCGCCTTCTGCTTGGCAACGCCAAGCATGACGTTTTCGCGCACGGTTTTTGTGGCGTCGAGTTGCGGCTCCTGCTCGAGATAGCCGACCCGCGCGCCCTCGGCGACCCAGGCCTCACCGTTATACTCCTTGTCGAGACCGGCCATGATCCGCAGCAGCGTCGACTTGCCCGAGCCATTGACGCCGAGCACGCCGATTTTGGCGTCGGGATAGAACTGCAAATAGACGTTATCGAGCACCTTGCGGGTCGGGTAGGTCTTGGACAGACCCTTCATGAAATAGATAAATTGGCGCGCCATCGCGATCCCTTGAAACCAGAGGATTTATCGGAAATTTGCTGCCGCTGATGTAGCGGCGCGGCCCCCAAAGGGCAACCGGGGCCGGATGTTTTCTATCCGTTCACCACGGATCATTACGGGGTTCACACCATGTGGGAGCCAGATCATGACAATTGAAACCTTCTTTTAATAAATCGGGCCAAAACTCGCTTTCAGCGCCGAAAGGCGCCTCCAAAGCGGCACAAGCCGCACGGGAAACAGCAGGACCCGCGTCATGGCGACCATCACCTCAGCCTCTCTCGCCTCTTCGGCAGGCAGCCGCGACGGACAATCCGGCTCGTTCACTGAAATTCGCGCCTTCTGGCGCCAGTTCTTTGCCCGGGCATTCAATCCCTATCGCCCGGAATTGCATTATATGCGCGGCCCCGGCCCGGCCTGGCACGCCAAGCACATGGCTTCGTCACAGCTGCATTCGACCTGATATCCGCTGCCTCTCGGGCGTCGGCGCTTTTGTTGCCGCAGACGCTTGCGCGATCGCCGATTGCGCGCGACCATGGCGTCTCCCGGACGGCATTTTCGAAGGCCGTCGCGATCGCCATGAACGGACCTTTCCATGACGCGGCTGCGCTGTGCAATTCTCGATGACTACACCAATCTGGCCTTGAAGGTCGCGGACTGGTCCAAGATCGGCGACCGCGTCGACATCACTGATTTCCACGAGCCGTTCGCCAGCGCCGAGGCCGCAGCCAGCGCGCTGAAGGATTTCGAGATCATCTGCGCGATGCGCGAGCGCACGCCGTTCCCGCGGGCCCTGTTTGCGGCCCTTCCCAAGTTGAAGCTGCTGATCACCTCCGGCATGCGCAACGCCGCGATCGATATGGAAGCCGCCAAGGATCACGGGGTGACGTTGTGCGGAACGCAATTCGGCCGCGATCCGACCGCGCCGCTGGCGATGGGCTTGATGCTGGAACTGACCCGCAATATCGGCCGAGAGAGCGCGCGCATGCACGCCGGCGAGCCATGGCAGAAATTCGTCGGCATCGAGATCGAGGGCAGGACGCTGGGGGTGGTCGGCCTCGGCAAGTTAGGCGCCAAGGTTTCCGGCTTAGCCAAAGCATTCGGCATGAACGTCATCGCCTGGAGCCCAAACCTGACGCCGGAACGCTGCAAGGAAGTCGGCGTCGGTTACGCCAGCAAGGAGGAGTTGTTCGCAACCGCCGACATCGTCACCATTCATGTGGTGCTGAGCCAGCGCTCCCGCGGGCTGGTGGGACGTGAAGACCTGGCCCGCATGAAGCCGACCAGCTACCTCGTCAACACCGCGCGCGGGCCGATCGTCGACGAAGCCGCGCTGCTGGAAACGCTGCAGCAGCGCAAAATCGCCGGCGCAGGGATCGACGTGTTTTCGGTCGAGCCGCTGCCGCTCGATCACCCCTTCCGCAAGCTCGACAACCTCGTGCTGACGCCGCATCTCGGCTACGCCACCGAGGAGGGCTTTCGCGCGCATTACGGCCAGATGGTCGAGAGCATCGATGCCTGGTTCAGGGGCGAGACACCACGGCGGCTGGCCTGAGACGGTCGATCACGCAAATAGCCAATGAAAAAGGCGCGCCACGGCGCGCCCTTTCACAACGATATTTGCGTATTCGTGAAGCCTACCGCACCGTCACCGGCGCGGGCAGCGGCGGCACCACGGTCGGCTGGGTGCCGGGAACGCCCGACGGAGGCGGTCCGCCATTCGGGCCGGGAATCGGCGCGGCCGAGGCGGTGGTGGTTCCCGGCGGCGGACCGCCCGGCAGCACGACCACGCGGGTGCCGACCTTGACGCGATCGAACAGGTCCGAGACATCGTCGTTCAACATGCCAATGCAGCCCGACGAGACGAACTTGCCGATCGTCGAAGGCTGGTTGGTGCCGTGGATACGATAGACGGTGTTGCCGAGATACATCGCCCGCGCGCCCAGCGGATTGCCGGGCCCGCCGGCCATGAAGCGCGGCAGATAGGGTTGGCGGTCGATCATTTCCGGCGGCGGATGCCAATCCGGCCACTCGGCCTTGCGCGAGATCTTTTGCACGCCGGTCCAGGTAAAGCCGTCACGGCCGACCCGGACGCCATAGCGGATCGCGCGCCCGCCACCCAGCACGTAATAGAGATAGGTATTGGGGGTATCGACGATCAGCGTTCCCGCCGGCTCCTTGGTGGGGAAAGTGACTTCCTGCCGGCGCAGGTTCGGGGCGAGTTGCGCAGGAGCGACCTCCGGCTGTTCATCCGGGGGCAGCGCGGACAGCACCATCGGCCTGCCGTCGGCGCCCACGGGCGGCTGCACCGATCCGGTCACGCCGGTAGCGGGCCCGACAGCCACGGGCGGACGCAGGGCGCGGTTGTCATCATTGGGATCAACGTAGCCCGGCGGAACGCGATTGTCGCCATAGCCACGATCGGAATAGGTCGGCGGCGGACCGGGCGGGCGGTCCGAATAAATCACCGGCGGCGGCCCGGCGGGACGGCCGTAACGCGGATCATCGGGCGAAAGGACGGGTCCGGTGGGTATATTGCGGTCGGCATAGTAGCCCGGCGGAGGACCGCGGTCGGAATAGACCGGCGGCGCACCCATCGGCCGGCCGTAGCGCGGATCGTCCGGGGAAAGCACCGGCCCGGGCGGCGGCAACGCCGCCGAATTCCGCGAATTCGGCGCTTCGTCATCCTCCAGCATGTCGAAATCCGGGACACCCGGGCCACGCCGATAGTCGGGCGGATAGCCGCCCGTCGGATAGGGTGGCGGGGCCGCCGAATAAACCGCACCGGGAGGGACAGGCGGATAGCCCTGCGCCAGCGCGAGCGAAGTTCCCGCCACGCCAGCCGCCAAAGCAGCCGTCGAGACAGTGCAAATCGTCAGAATGCGTTTGATCATCATCGCTTTTGTATAGTCCCCAAGCCGAAACCGGACCGTTAACGCAGATGGCCGAAGATAGCGGCGCATTCAAGACAAATCAGGCCAATTCGCGCCAGATTCCAGCATTTTATCATGCCCCGGGAGCGGCGTTGCCGCGATGCCGCACCATCCGGACAAATGCGATTAAGGTTCCGGCGGGCTGTCACGCCGCCGATATTTAACAAACGCCGCGAGAAACGTTGCGGTATTCTTAAACCAGCCTGATTCGCAGGCGCGCGGCGGTGCCCGACGCGTCGCGAGAGCGGCCACGTCAGTGTTCACCGCGTTCCCGATGGCTCAAGGCCTTCGCAGATACCCGCAAGCGAAGGCGGAACTTTGTTTCTCCATGCTTCCCGGCTTCCGTTTTCTGTTCGCGGCGATTGTATTCTCGATGTCGTTACTGGTCTTCGGGCTAGGTGCGGCGGCATTGCTGCGGGCGGCCCATGAGGAGTTTGCCAGCATCCCATCCTGGCACGCCGCCCCCGAATCCGTGTTCGCTCGGGAAAATGAATCCACCAGGCCGATGCTCGCCCTGCTGAACGTCGAACCGCTGTCCAGCCTGCCGAAGGTATCCGAAACCATTCCCGCAGCGGTGGCGCCCGTGGAAACTCCGGCCGTGGCGCCAGCCGAGACACCCGGGCCGGGGGAGACAGCGACGATTGTTTCCGTACCGGCACCGCCGGCGACCGAGAAAACTGCCGCCTTGAAGCCGGAGGATTCACCGCCGCCGGAACCCGCCAAACCCGAAATTCCGGTCGCGGAAAGTCCGGCCCCGGTCGAAGCGGCGCCGGCACAGGCCGAGGCGCCGGCCGCCGCCGAACAGACCAGGACCGCGGCGGCGGAGCAGGCCTTGCCGCCGGCGCAGATACTGCCGCCGGCAAATCCGGCCGCCCCGGCTGAACCTGAACCGTCCGCTCCCGAACAGGCGAGCGCGGCGGCTTTGCCGGAGACCGACATTGCCTCGACCAAAATCGCAACCCTCGGCGGCCCGGCGGTCAGCATCGAACCGCAACCGCCGCAGCGCGCCGATGCGGCAAAGCCCGACAGCGGCGCCAGCAAAAAACGTCAGCGGGCGCGGCGGGCGGCCCACCGCCGCGCTGCACGCGCGCGGCTGACCCAGCAGTCGATACCGCAACAGCCGGGCACCCCGTTCAACCCGCCGGTCGTCACTGCGCGAAGCCGTTGAGCGCCGCGGAGCTCAGGCCGGACCGGTTGCGACCGGCGTCCCCTCGGGCAGCCCCCATTCCGACCACGAACCGTCATAGAGCGCGGTGTCGCGAACCCCGAGCCGATACAGCGCCAGCGTCAGCACCAGCGCAGAGACGCCGGAGCCGCAGCTGGTCACGATCGGTTTTGCCATGTCGACGCCGGCGTCGATGAAAACCCGCCGCAGCTCCTGGAGCGGTTTCATCGCGCCGGTGGTGGCGTCGAACAGCTGCGCGTAGGGCACGCTGCGGCTGCCCGGAATGTGACCGGAGCGGAGCCCCGGCCGCGGTTCGGCCACGGTGCCCTCGAAGCGCGGACGCGGACGCGCATCGACCACCTGCTCGGCATGGCTTTGCAGATTGCCGAGCAATTGCTGCTTGCTCCGGACATAGCTGGGATCGAATTTGGCGTGAAATTTTGCCGGCTTCGGCACCACCTTGCCGGAATGGGTCGGCCGTCCCTCGCGCAGCCATTTCTGCAGGCCGCCATCCAGCACCCTGACGTTGGGATGGCCGAACGACAGGAACATCCACCACGCCCGCGGCGCCGCGACCCAGCTGCCGGAATCGTAGGCAACCACGATATCAGCAGAGGAAATCCCAAGCGCGCCGACGTCACGGGCGAACCGCTCGGCGTCGGGAAACATGTGTGGCAGCGAATTGTCGGGATCGGCGATGTGGTCGACATCGAAGTACACCGCGCCCGGAATGTGCGCGGCCAGATAATCGTCCGCCGGCAGCGGCAGCACGCCGGGCAGTTTGAAGGTCGCATCGATGACCTTGACCTTGGGATTGTCGAGGCGGGCGGCGAGCCAGTCGGTGGAAACCAGCGGATCGTCGGTGGGTGATGTCATATCATTCATCCTCCTTGTCATTCCGGGGCGCGCCGAAGGCGCGAACCTGAGATGTGCAATTGCACATCGGGGAATCCAGATGCTTTTATCTCGAGATTCCGGGTTCGCGCTCGCGCGCGCCCCGGAATGACGAGGGAAACCCTCAACTCTTGGCCGGCTTCGGCTCGACCTTCTCGACCGGACCGCCGGCGTCGCGCCAGGCAGCAAAGCCGCCGCCGATATGGGCGACCGGCTTCAGCCCCATGTCCTGCGCGGTTTTCGCCGCTAAGGCCGAACGCATGCCGCCGGCGCAGTGAAAGATGAATTTCTTGTCGCTCTGGAAAATCGGCTTCGCGTAGGGGCTCGCCGGGTCGATCCAGAATTCCAGCATGCCGCGGGTGCAGGAGAACGCGCCGGGGATCCATCCCTCGCGCTCGATCTCGCGGGGATCCCGGATATCGACGATCACGACGTCATCGCCTTGCGCGGCCTTGATGGCGTCGGCCGCGCTCAGCGTCTCGATCTCGGCATTGGCCTCGTCGATCAGCGATTTGATGCCGCGGTGGATGGTTTGGGGCATTGATGGTCCCTCCCGTCATTCCGGGGCAATGCGGAGCATTGAACCCGGAATCTCGATCGAATTTCATGACATCGAGATTCCGGGTTCGCGGCTCACGCGCGCCCCGGAATGACGATTACCGCACCAGCTCCTTCATGGCGCCTTCCAGACCTTCAATGGTGATTGGAAACATGCGCTGCGAAAACAGCCGGCGAATGAGGGTGGTCGATTCCGAATAATCCCAGTGCTTCTTTGCCACCGGATTGAGCCAGACCGCGTGCGGATAGGTGCGCGTGATGCGCTCGAGCCAGACCGATCCGGCCTCCTCGTTGACATGTTCGACCGAGCCCCCGGGCACCATGATCTCGTAAGGCGACATCGAGGCGTCGCCGACGAACACCACCTTGTAGTCGTGCGGATATTTATGCAGCACGTCCCAGGTCGGCGTGCGGTCGGTAAAGCGGCGGCGGTTCTGCTTCCAGACGCCCTCATAGAGGCAGTTGTGGAAGTAGAAATATTCCATGTGCTTGAATTCGGTCTTTGCCGCCGAGAACAATTCCTCGACCTGTTCGATGTGCGAATCCATCGAGCCGCCGATATCGAAGAACACCAGCACCTTGACCGCATTGCGCCGCTCGGGGCGCATATGCACGTCGAGATAGCCGTGGTTGGCGGTTTCCTTGATCGTGGTGTCGAGATCGAGTTCATCGGGCGCGCCGGTGCGGGCGAATTTGCGCAGG
>Ga0302319_10025689_pt1 | contig 10414 bp, 9 predicted proteins | sample Bog_T0_2_FD_203319 | JGI IMG/M metagenome (GOLD analysis project Ga0302319, IMG submission 203319) | Peat permafrost microbial communities from Stordalen Mire near Abisko, Sweden - Bog_T0_2 | ecosystem: Environmental > Terrestrial > Soil > Wetlands > Peat | place: Sweden: Abisko, Stordalen Mire...
TTGCAGAAGCCCGCGACATCGCGAAGGCGCGAGGGCTCCTGCGTGGGTGAGTATCGGCTCACGAAAGATGCCGATGCCGACCTGCTGAAGATGTTCATATACGGATTTGAGGTGTTCGGTATGTCGCAGGCGGAGGAATATCGGGACGGCATGATTCGGTGCTTTGAGATACTGGCCGAAAATCCCCGCCTCGGTCGCAGGGCCGACGCATTTTCACCCGGCTCCCGCCGGCATGAGCATGCACGGCACGTTATTTTCTACGACGAACAACTCGATGGCGTGCTGATAACTGGGATCATCCATGAGCGAAGTATTCGCGGATTGCGGGACGCCTGATGGCGATTATCGCGTCCAATCCGCCAGGCGCGACGCCCGACGAAGGCAGCAATATACCGGGAAAACGCCTCCTCGACGCAGCGTTGCGTGACAGGCCGGCCGAAAATCCGACTGAAACAGCTTATTGCGTGGCGTTCGAGGGCGCGAGGTAGTCTGCCTTTGAGATTTTGGCAAAGGATATAAATCAGTACCGTGACATTGATCCGCATACCGCAAAACACGAAGCGACGCTCACGGTGGACCAAGTGCTCGCCGTTTTCGACGAGCGGAGTACTTTGGATTGGCCTCAAGAAGCTTCTTTATGAAATGTGGGGCGGCTGTCTCAGGATAACGAGTGGATTGGTTTGCGAAGTCAGCAAGCGTATTTGCTAACTTGAGAAATTTATCTGCCATGGTTCTAATGTTGTTTCTATCATATGCGTACTGGCTTTTGCTCATGGCCCAGCGGTCGCCTTCGTCTGAAGACGGGAACGGGTTAGTTCTTCCTGACATATACCTAGGAGCCAGCAACAGATAGCCGGTATCTAAATCAACCGGAGAACCTTTCTGTACATATGTGCATATTCTGGTAACCTTTCCATGAGCGATATCATTTCTTCTTCGGGCGCCGAACTGAACGCTTTTAAGCAATTCTGTAAACGTGTTATCGACCTGAGCAATGTGCCACCAAGGATCGAAATATATTGTTCCTGCCTGCCTAACGGCAGCAACTCGTCCAAGTGTATTCTCGATAGCGCCGAATCCCCTCATGACGTTATCGAAGCCGTCACTTGATTGAGGCACTCCGCACACGATTGAATAGAGGTAATGCAATGATTCCTCGGCTCGCTCCCATTCAGTCAGTGCCCGACCCACCGCCTCAAAAATGCGCCGATCCGTGCACTCCCCAATCCTACTCCCGTCATAATCAGGACGCGCCCAAAAATGTTTCTCAAAACTGAACTCCGCTATAACTTTCAATGACTGCTTTTTTGCCATCTGCGGGGCCTCAATGCGTGAACCTGAAGTGCTCTCCGAAACCGACATTACCCAGCGGCGGGACGCTGCGCTGCTGCCGCTGAACACACCGCGGCAGCCTCACGGTCGGCTTCAAACAGGGCATGGCAGCCTCCATCGCAAATACATTGGTACAACGTAACGCCCATGTCATTATCAACCTGGTGATCCCGCCCCCGCCGCCCCCCTCAGACCGCGGCCACCAACTCGGCGCCCACCGCCCCCAGCACCACCACGATCCACGGTGCCACCCCCCAGACCACCAGCAGCAGGAACGCCGCCAGCGCCAGCGCGAAATCCGCCGGCGCGTGCACCGCGCTCGTCCACACCGGCGAATACAGCGCCGCCAGCAGGACACCGACCACCGCGGCGTTCACCCCGCGCAGCGCCGCCTGCACGGCCGCGCGATGCCGCAGCGTGTCCCAGAACGGCAGCAGCCCGGCGACCAGCAGAAACGACGGCAGATAGATCGCCGCCACCGCGATCAGCCCACCTAGCCAGCCGTTCGGCGACGGCCGCATCGCCGCTCCCAGATAGGCGGCGAAGCTGAACAGCGGCCCCGGCACCGCCTGCGCCGCGCCGTAGCCGGCCAGGAACGCATCGTTGCTCACCCAGCCGGGGGGGACCACGGCGGCCTGCAACAGCGGCAACACCACGTGCCCGCCGCCGAACACCAGCGCGCCGGCGTGGTAGAACGCCGCGACCAGCTTCACCGCCTGCCCGCCGCCCGCCGCCGCGACCGGCAACAGCGCCAGCAGCGCAAAAAACATCGCCAGCAGCACCATCGCGAGCCCCCGCGGCACCCGAACGCCCAGCGGCGTCCGCTCGCCGTCCGCCACGTCAGCCCGCGGCAACACAACCATCCCGACCACCCCGCCTAACGCAATGGCGGCCACCTGGCCCAGCGACGATGGCACCATCAGCGCGACGATCGCCGCCGCCACCGCCAGCGTGGAGCGCTCTCGGTCGGGGGCCAGGGTGCGCGCCATGCCCCACACCGCCTGTGCCACCACCGCGACCGCCACCAGCTTGAGCCCGCGCAGCCATGGCGCCTGGCCCACATCGCCCAGCGCCGCGACGCCATAGGCGAACAGCACCATCGCCACCGCGGACGGCGCCGTGAACCCAACCCAGGCCGCGAACATCCCCAGCGGCCCCGCCCGCACCAGCCCCACCGCCATGCCAAGCTGAGACGACGCCGGCCCAGGCATGAACTGGCACAGCGCCAGCAGGTCGGCGAACGCGGGCTCGTCCAGCCAGCGCCGGCGAGTCACGAATTCGGTGCGGAAATAGCCGATATGCGCCACCGGCCCGCCGAACGACGTGAGGCCCAGGCGCAGAAACGCGAGCAGGACCTCGACCGCGGAGCCTTGGCGCATGGCGGCATCGTATCGGCGCGGCTTCCGGCGGCGCAAGGAAGGCGCCATGGTCCGCCGCATGGTCAGCACGCTCACCGTGACGGAGGACGAGGCCGATATCCGCCTCGACCGCTGGTTCCGCCGCCACTTCCCCGGGGTGACCCAGGGCGCGATCCAGAAACTGTGCCGCACCGGCCAGGTGCGGGTGGACGGCCACCGCGCCGACGCGGCCACGCGGCTGGCCGCCGGCCAGTCGGTGCGAGTCCCGCCGCTGCCCGCCGCGCCGCCGCCCAAGCCGGCACCACCGCCGGTCGATGACGCCAGCCGGGTCGAACTCGAAGGGCTGGTCCTGTACCGGGACGACCACCTGATCGTGCTCAACAAGCCGTATGGCCTGGCGGTGCAGGGCGGGCCGGGGATCATCCGGCACCTCGATGGCATGCTGGACGCACTGCGTTTCGGCGCGACCGACCGGCCGCGCCTCGTGCACCGGCTGGATCGCGACACCACCGGCGCGCTGGTGGTGGCGCGCACGCCGGGGATCGCGGCCAAGCTCGCCGCCGCCTTCCGCAGCCGCGACGTGGAGAAGACCTACTGGGCGGTGGTCGCCGGCCGTCCAGTCCCGGTGGAAGGCCGCATCGACCTGCCGCTGAAGCGCATCGGGGGCGCCCGCGGCGAGCGCACCGCGCCGGCCGATCGCGACGACAAGACCGCCGCGCGCGCCATCACCGACTACCGCACACTGGACCACGCCGCGCGCAAGCTGGCGTGGCTGGAGCTGCAGCCGCGCACCGGGCGCACCCACCAGCTTCGTGTGCATTGCGTGGCGATCGGCGCGCCGATCCTGGGCGACGTGAAATACCACGAGCCCGACCATAACAACGCGTTCAGCGCCCTGGTCGAGGGCTTGCCGCGCGAGCTTCACCTGCATTCCCGGGCGCTTGCCTTCCCGCATCCCGCCGGGGGAAGCTTGGTGGTGGAGGCTGACCTGCCGCCCCACATGATCCGCACATTCAACACGCTCGGGTTCGAGGCGCCGCCGACGCGCCCGCCGGAGCGCCGCTCCCGACCAGCGACCTGACGGAGACCCACGCAGCATGGCAACACGAAGCGGCATCGGACGCGCGGTCAACATCACGCTGATCGTGGTCGTAGCGCTGGTCGTTCTGGGGGCCGGCGCGTTCGGTGTGGCCGCGTTCAGCTTCGACCCGGACCAGTTGAAGCCGCGCATCGAGGCGGCGGTGAAGCAGGCGACCGGCCGGGATCTCACGATCAACGGGGATATCGGCCTGGCGTGGTCGCTGTGGCCGACGGTCGAGCTGCGGGACGTGGCGCTTGCCAACCCGCCGGGCTTCTCGCGGCCGGAGATGGTGACGCTGGAGCGGCTGAAGCTGCGCTTGGCGCTGTGGCCGCTGCTACGGCGCGAGATCGAAATCGAACGACTGGAGCTGGTGCATCCGGATGTCCGCCTGGAGACAGATGCGCAAGGCCGCGCGAATTGGGTGTTCACGCCGGAACAACGCGCCGCGGAGCCCGTTTCCGCGCAGGCGGCGGGTACGGCTCAGCCTGCGGCCCCGGCCGCGACGCAGCAGCGTGCCGCCACGGCGGAGCATCCGGCCGAGCTGAGCGCGCCGATGCGTATTTCCGTCAGGGAGCTGATGCTGACGGACGGCACGGTCTCGTACCGCGACGGGCGCACCGGGCGTGACACGGTGCTGGCCGTGCAGCGCTTCACGGCGCGCGATGACTCGACGGACGCGCCGGTGCAGATCGACGGCGCGGTGAGCGCCAACGGCACCCCGTTTATGCTGAAGGGGGAGCTCGGATCGCTCGCCCGGTTGCAGGATATGGTGGCGACCGCCCCCTGGCCGGTGAAGCTGACCCTGGCCTCGACCGGGGCGTTCACCGGCGCAAGGGTCGCGGTGGATGGGTCGGTGGCTCAGCCGCTGAAGGGCAAGGGCTACGACCTGGCCGTGGACGGAGCGGTTTCCGACTTCATCACGCTGGACAGCGTCTTTCCCAAGGCCAACCTGCCGCCGCTGCACGACGTGACGCTAAGCGGGCGAATCGTCGACAGCGGCGATCCGGTGCCGGCGATCACCGGGCTGACGCTGCATGCCGGCGCCGGCGACCTTGGCGCGTTCGTGGCCGGGTTGAAGCTGGCGGCGTTCGACGCGACGGCACCGGCGCTGGATCAGCCCATGCACGCGAAGGCGCAGGGAAGCCTGGACGACGCGCCGGTGGCGCTGAGCGCGACGCTCGGCGGCCTCGGCGCGCTGCTGCCGGGCGCCAAGCCGGCCGGCCCCTTTCCCGTCGATGTGACAGCCGAGGCGGCGGGGGGCACCTTGGCCGCCAGCGGTACGGTTGCCGATCCGGTGCGTCTGGCCGGCGTGGATGTCGCGCTGAAGGCGCAGGTGCCGGATCTGGCCGGCTGGTCGCCGTTTGCACGCATCGCGTTGCCGGCGCTGCGGCAGGCGGTGTTCCAGGGAAGGTTGACCGAGGCTGATGGCGGCTTCGCCAGGGGCGCCACGCTGAAGGGGTTCAAACTGGCGTCGGCCCAGGTTGATGTCGCGGGCGACGCAGCGCTTGCGCTCGGCAAGCCGCCGATGCTGCGCGCGACGCTGACCTCCGACCGGCTGGACGCCGATGCGCTGCTCGCCGCGTTCGGCACGCGGACGACTCCAACGGGCTCGGCTCAGGCCGGAGGGACGGCGGCTCCGCCCGGCAGCCCATCCGCCGGATTGGCCGCTGGCCTACCCGCTACGCCGGTCGCGGGCGCGACCGTTGCGCCTCCTGGCGCACCGTCTGGCCCATCGCTTCCTCCGTCACCTGTCGTGGGCGCGTCCCCCGCGTCGCCTCCCGGCTCCCCTGCCGGGGCGTTGGTTTCGCCTGCCCCGCTGCAAATCACCGGGCCGCCCCCGCAAGCCGCGCCTCCGGCTTCCAGGCCGACGCGGACCGGCCCCCTGGTTTCCGATCAGCCGATTCCGTTTCCGCTGCTGCTGCTCGCCAATGCCGACGTCACGCTGTCGGTTGCCGATCTGAAGTCGGGCGGCGCCGACTATCGTGGCGTCACCGGCCATCTGGTGCTGCAGGATGGCAAGCTGCGGATGGACCCGTTCGGCGCCGACCTGCCGGCCGGGCACCTGACCGCCACGCTCAACGTCGACGCTGCGCCGAAAGCCCCGCCGGTGGCTGTGACGCTGCACGCGCCGGGACTGGCGGTCGCTTCAGTGCTCGCGGCGCTGGACTTGCCGCGTTATGCGACCGGGACGCTGGAGGCCTATGCGGACCTGCACGGTGCGGGCGATTCGACGCAGGCGCTTGTGGCGGGGCTGGATGGCTGGCTCGGCTTGGCGATGGCAGGCGGCGAGATCGACAACCAGGCGCTGAGTGCGACGCTGGAGCCGGTGCTGCGGAAGGCGAACCTGCCCGATGTGCTGAACCGTGGCGGCACCAGCGAGATCCGGTGCATAGCGCTGCGGATGGATGCGCGGCATGGCATCGGCGACATTCGTACCCTGCTGCTCAGCACCTCGCTGCTGACGCTGGACGGCTCCGGCAGCGTGAACCTGGGCGACGAGACGCTCGGGCTGCGCTTGCGGCCGCAGGGGCGCGTCGGCGGCACCGGGTTCGTGGTGCCGTTGCGGGTTGTCGGCCCGATCCGCGCGCCCTCCGTCGCCGTGGACCCGAACAGCGTTGCGCAGGCGAATGTGGGGACCATCATCGGCGCGGTGTTGAGCAAGAACCCGCAGCTTGGCGATCTGGCACGGTTGCTGCCCGGGGGCGTACCGGGCGGGATTCCCGGCGCGGCGATGCCGCAGACGGGCGCGCCAGGCGGCGGAGCGGTGCAAGCCTGTCCGGGCGCCCTGGCGGTGGCTCGGGGCGTCACGCCACCACCCGAGCCGGCGGCCGCGCCCGGCCCTGCCCCTGGCCCCGCTGGCGGGCCGACCCAAGCCGCCCCCCCGCCGGCGCAGAAGCCGAAGCCGCCCAACCCCGCGCAGCTCTTGCGCCAGTTCTTCCACTGATGCCGACGGACGCACCGTGAAACGATTTTGGGACACCGCGGCCGTCGCCCGCATGGACGGCGGCTATGCCATCCTGCTGGACGGCAAGCCGATGCGCCTGCCGGCCGGGCCGGAACTCCGGGTTCACGCTGAGCCGCTCGCGCGGGCGATCGCCGCCGAGTGGCAGGCGGCAGGGGGACAGAAGGGCGGCGAAATGAGCTTCGCCGACGCCCCCCTGACCAGACTCGCCGGCACGCTGCAACAGCGCATTGCGCCCGACCCGGCGCCTGTCATCGCGGCGCTCGCCCGCTACGCGGAGAACGACATGCTGTGCTACCGGGCGGAGCGGCCGGAGAGCCTGGTGCACCGTCAGGCGCGCGCCTGGCAGCCGTGGCTGGACTGGGCGGCGCTGACCTACGACGCGCCGCTGAAGGTCACCACCAGCATTTCGCATGTGCGCCAGGACCCGGTCGCCGTGGCGGCGTTGCGCCGTGCGGTGGGGCGGTTGGACGTGGCTGCCCTTGCCGCGCTGGGGATTGCCGTCCCGGCGCTGGGCAGCCTGGTGCTGGGGCTGGCGCTGGCCGAGGGCAAGCTGGATGCCGGCGAGGCTTACCGGCTCGGCGCCCTGGAGGAACTGTACGAAGTGGACCAGTGGGGCGAGGACCCGGAAGCGGCCGCCCGCCGGAAGGGCATCGCCGATGATATCGCGCTGGCCGAGCGATTCATCGCGTTGACCCGGACGCCGCTCAACCAAACGTAAAGTGATGGGTTCCAAGGGGTTTCCCCTTGGCGGGGCTTGGGGCGGAGCCCCAACCTTACTGCCATGAAACGCCTTATCATCTCGGGCCGCGTGCAAGGCGTGGGCTACCGCATCTGGATGCAGCGCAAAGCCGAGGCGCTCGGGGTCTCGGGCTGGGTGCGCAACCGCCCCGACGGCGCGGTGGAAGCGCTGCTGGCGGGCGAGACCGCGGCGGTGGAGGAACTGGCGCGACTATGCCGCCGCGGCCCCCGATTCGCGGAAGTGGTCCGCATCGAGGAAGAGCTGGCTGACCCGCCGGAGGAACCAGGGTTCCGGGTGTTTTAAGCCGCGGCGCCGGGACCGTCGGTTCGTTTCTCTGTCGACACGGGCGGAAGCTGGGGGCCGACGGGCACGATGCCGTAGGGGTTGAGCGCCTTGATTGAATAGTATCCGCGCTTGATGTGGTCGATGTTGACCGTCCCGCTGACGCCCGGGACGACCAGGATGCGTGCAAGGTAGCCGCTAAGCACAGTGTAATCCTTGATCTGGCGACGGTTGCATTTGAACAGGCTATAATACGCGACATCGAACCGGATCAGCGTGACGAACAGGCGCACGTCTGCCTCGGTCAGCCGCTCGCCGAACAGATAAGGACCTTGTTCGCCGAGAAGCGCCTCCAGTTCGTCGAGCGTGTCGAACACGTCGGCAAACGCTTCTTCATACGCCTCTTGCGTCGTGGCAAAACCAGCCCGGTAGACACCGTTGTTGAGGCGCGGGTAGATCAGGGCGTTCATCGCGTCGATCGCCGCGCGCAGATCGTCGGGGTAGAGGTCGAACGCAGGATCGGCCAACGCGCCGAATCCGGAATTGAACATCCGCACAATGTCGGCGGACTCGTTGTTGACGATGGTCTTGCGTTGTCTGTCCCAGAGCACGGGCACGGTGGCGCGGCCGGTGTAGCCGGGGTCGGCGCGCGTATAGATCTCGTGCAGGTAGGTCGCGCCATTCAACGCGTCCCGATCGGAGCCCGGATAGTCGCCAAACCGCCACCCCTGGTCGGACAGCGCCGGCTCAACCACCGAGACCGACACAATTGCTTCAAGGCGCTTGAGCTTGCGCACAACCAGCGTGCGCGAGGCCCAGGGGCAGATCAGCGCGACGTAGAGATGGTATCGACCCGCCTCGGCTTTGAAACCGGCCGCACCCGTCGGACCCGCTTCTCCCGCGGGGGTTATCCAGTTGCGAAAGGCGGCGATCTGGCGAACAAAGCCGCCCTGGGCGTCGCTCGCCTGCACCGGATGCCAGTCCGCCGTCCATTTGCCGTCCACCAGCACAGCGAACTCCCTGTCACCAAGACCTGCCTGCCCGGTTCCGACCGGACAGCGTATCTGGCACCGCTCAGCCGGGCGCGGCAAAGCCTCCGGCAAAGGCGAATTCCGCCACCAGGTTGCGCCCGCTAGGAAACTCCCGCTTTTGCAACGCTTCGGGCGGGCTGGACCGCTCGCCGGGCCGACCGATCGCGATGGCCAGCTCGACGCGATGACCGTCCGGCACGTTCAGTTCGATCGCGGCGCGTTCCAGGTCGAAGCCCAACATGCCGTGCGCCCGCCAGCCAGCGCGCGTGGCCTGCAACGCCAGGTTTGCCCAGGCGGCCCCGGCATCCAGCGAATGGCTGCGCAGCGTGACCGGCTGGTCCGCGCCAGGCGGCAGAAAAACCGGGTCGGAGACCAGTACGATCAGCGCCGCCGACCGGCCGGCCCAGGCTTGGTTCAGGGGCGCCAACAGCCCGAGAAACGTCTCCCAATGGGCATCGGCGCGGCGCGCGTACAGGAAGCGCCAGGGCTGCGAATTGTAGGCGGAGGGCGCCCAGCGCGCGGCCTCGAACAGCGCCAGCAGCACGGCCTCCGGGATGGTTTCATCGGTAAAGGCGCGCGGGGACCAGCGGTCGAGGAACAACGGATCGATCGGGTAGTCGGCACGGCGCGGGTTTTCTGCCAGGCGAAAATCCACGGCGGTCATGGTGAAGCTCCGAAACCGGAAGGGCGAAGGAGGCCCTGAGGCCAGCCGCACGAACGTGCGGAGCCGCTGCGAAAGGAGGTCCCGGCCGGACCGCGGGCGCGGTCCGGTCGATGCAGCGTCAGGCCTGGCGCACGAACGCACCGCTCAGGATCAGATCGACCTCGTCACCGATCAGCGGGACGTAGGTGGTGACGCCGAAATCGCTCCGCTTGATCTTGCCGGTCGCCTGAAAGCCAACCGTGTAGGACTTGTCCAGCGGGTTGGTGCCGGCGCCGTTGAAATGCGCGACGAGGGTGACCGGCTTGGTCACGCCATGTAGCGTCAGGTCGCCTTCGACGCGGGCGTCCGACGGCCCGGTGCGCACCACCTTGGTCGCATGGAAGGTGATGGTCGGATACTTGGCGGCGTCGAACCACTGCGCGCTTCTCAGCTCCTCGTTCAGCTTGTCGCTGGTGGTGGAGATGGTCGCGGTGGGCACGGTCACATCCAGCTTGCTGGCGGCCAGCTTGGCGGGCTCCAGGTCCAGCGTGCCGGAGGCGTCGGTGAAACGACCGAAATAGGTGGTGAAGCCCATGTGGGAGATGCCGAACGCCACCTGCGTGTGGTTTGGCTCGACGGCGAAATGGCCGCCCTGAACCTGGGCGGCGTTGTGGGTCAGGTCGCTGGCGGCATGCGCGGCCGTGACGAGCGTTGTTGCCAGAATGGTGATGGCAAGAATGCGATTCATGCGACGGGCTTCCTTGGTTTGCGGGCGATTGCGCGCTTTGGGGGAGTTAACACGATGAAAGAGAGTAGGGTGCCGTCGCCCACAAAAAAACGGTAAAGTTTGGCGAGTCTCTATCTACAAGGTAGATGGTTCCGATGGACGCGATCACGCTCGATCAGATCACGGTCCTGCTCGCGGTGGAGGAGCAGGGGAGTTTCTCGGGGGCGGCGCGGAGGCTCGGCCGGGCACAATCCGC
>Ga0302319_10025690_pt1 | contig 10414 bp, 10 predicted proteins | sample Bog_T0_2_FD_203319 | JGI IMG/M metagenome (GOLD analysis project Ga0302319, IMG submission 203319) | Peat permafrost microbial communities from Stordalen Mire near Abisko, Sweden - Bog_T0_2 | ecosystem: Environmental > Terrestrial > Soil > Wetlands > Peat | place: Sweden: Abisko, Stordalen Mire...
ATATGCGGTCACGGCTTGGTTCAGGATAGTTCATTCGCCACGCGGGACACCTCGAGACCAGCGATACTTCCAGTGCAATTGCATGAATCCGTTTTGGCTGCCATTTGCCCTTTCGCGCCGTCCCTGCGGGACTGAGGGACGATTCCGGACAGCTTTCCCAGCGATGAATCGCTGGGCTAACAAACATTGCGCCTACGGCGCGTCAAGGCCCGAGTCTACAGGATCGGCAAAATTGCGCTCTGTCATTGCCCTCGGGAAACTTCCGCCAATAGGCCGTTTGCACCCAAGTGACCTACAATCGAATCGAAACTATGATGACTAGTCCTGAGCGAAATATTCGCCGAACCGTATTGCCGAGCGGCCTGATTGTGTTGACTGAGCGGATGGAATACCTGCGTTCGGTGGCAATGGGTGTTTGGATCAAGTCGGGGTCGCGCTGCGAGCCGGCGGAGACCAACGGCATAAGCCATTTTGTGGAACATATGCTTTTTAAAGGGACGCGGTCGCGGTCGGCGCAGCACATTGCGCGGGAGATGGACTCGATTGGCGGGAATCTGGATGCATTTACCGGCAAGGAGACGATCTGCTTCAACGTGAAGTCGCTGTCGGACCATGTGCCGATAGCGCTGGACGTGCTGAGCGACCTGGTGCTGCACCCGGTGTTTGCCGATGGCGACATCGAGCGTGAGCGCGGGGTGATTCTTGAAGAGATCAAGATCGACGAGGACAATCCGGACGTGCTGGTGCACGAGCTGTTTACGCAGAGTTTCTGGAAGAACCATCCTCTGGGATGGCCGATTCTGGGAACGACGGAGACAGTGACCCGGCTGGACCAGAAGAGCCTGTTTGACTATCACAATGATCGCTTTCACGGCGGGAACATGGTGTTTTCGGCGGCGGGAAACCTGGATCACGACGAGTTTGTAGATGCTGTTGCGGGCAAGTTTTCCGGGCTGGCGAGTGGTGCGACGCTGCATGAACTGGGCGCGCCAGACGCGAGCGCGAAGATTGTCAGGCGGAACAAGCGGTCGCTGGAGCAGGTGCAGATCTGCATGGGGGTGCCGGCGCCGCCGATTACGGACGAAAACCGCTATGCGACGTTGATTTTGAATACCGTGCTGGGCGGGGGGATGAGCTCGCGGCTGTTCCAGACGATTCGCGAGGAGCGGGGGATGGTGTACTCGATCTACTCCGACCTGAGCCCTTATCGCGACACGGGGACGCTGCTGGTGTATGCGGGAACTTCGGCGGCCAAGTCGCTGGAGGTGGTGGATTTGATTCTGGGCGAGTTTGCCAAGCTGAAGCGGGAGCCGCTGAGCGCGGAAGAGTTGAGGCGGGCCAAGGACCAGGTGAAGGGCAACATCTTGATGGGCCTGGAGAGTTCGAACTCGCGGATGGCGAATTTGGCAAGGCAGGAAATGTACTTCCGGCAGTTTGTGACGGTGGATGAGATTATTGCACGGATCGACGAGGTAACGGCGGAGCAGGTGCAGACGATGGCGCAGCGGCTGTTTGAGCCGGCGCGGATTGCGGTGACGCTGCTGGGTCGGCTGGATGGGGTGAAGCTGGGGCGGGAGCGGCTGGTATGTTGAAGGGCAGCTTTTGGCTATTAGCTTTTAGCTCTTGTCTGTGAGCCGCTGATGCGAGCAGTTGCTGGCTAATATTAGGCGAGGCGAGCTGAAAGCCAATGGCTAAAAGCTGAAAGCTGCTTTTCCGAGCGTCTGATTTCCCTTCTGCGTCTGCACGTTGTAGGATTTTCTCGAAGGGCCGGAGGGACCGGCATCTTCCACGAGGCCAGGTAACATCATGAATCGCAAGCTTGTTTTCTGTTCCGGTCGTTGCGCTGAGTTGCCCAACTGCTCTGAAGAGCCATGCAAATGCCGGAAGGCAAATGGATTTACGCTGATGGAATTGCTGATCGTGATGGCGATTATCGCGATTCTGATGCTGATAGCCATACCGACGGTGGGGAGTCTGAAGAAGAAGGCCAACGACATGTCGGCGGTCAAGTCACTTCAGACAATCCAGCAGGCTGAAGAGACGTACGATTCGACTTATGGGGCCAACGGCTTTTCCTGTTCCCTTTCGGCCCTGGGAGGCGATCCAAGCGCAGGCGCACCTTCGCCGCAGGCAGCGCAGCTGATCCAGCCGGACCTGGCATCCGGGTACAAGTCGGGCTATGTGTTCACGATCAGCAATTGCGTCAAGGTGACTAACGGCGGGACGGATCACGTGAACGGGTTTACGCTGACGGCGGTTCCGCAATCGGTGGGCAAGAGCGGTGATCGCGCTTTCTGCACCGACCAGTTTGGGACCATCAAGGTTGACCCGGCGGGCGGCACCAACTGCACACAGCCGCTGCAATGAGTATGAAAATTCCAATGAATGGCGGCGGCCTGGCGGTTGCCGCCATTTTGCTGTCCGCGGGGATTTGGGCGCAGCAGGCGACTCCTTCCGCGCATGAGCCCTCTGCGCACGAACTTGCCCAGCGGGTGGATCGTCACTACAACCAATTGCATTCGCTACGGGCCGGGTTTACGGAGAGCTATGAGGGCCTGGGGATGCAGCGGACGGAGAGCGGAACGCTGCTGCTGCTGAAGCCGGGGCGGATGCGGTGGGACTACAGCAATCCGGCGGGGAAGCTGTTTCTGCTGGACGGGAAGTACGCGTGGTTCTACTCCACGGGCGACCCGCAGGTTCAGCGGATTCAGGCGAAGCAGCTGGATGATCTGCGCTCGCCGCTGCGGTTCTTGCTGGGGCATACGGAACTGGAAAAAGAGATGGATACGCTGACGCTGGCACCGGCGAAATCTGGAGGCTTTGTGCTTTCCGGACAGCCGAAGGGGCAGGAACAGCGGGTGAGCCGGTTGTCGCTGACGGTGACGGCGGAGGGGACGATTACCGGGATCGAGATTGAAGAGGCGGACGGGGCGATTACGCGGTTTGCGTTCACGGGCGAGGTGGCGAATGCGCCGGTGGGGGCGGATACTTTCCGGTTTAGTGCGCCGGCGGGGGTGCCGGTGGTGGATGCGGCGCCGCCGGTGTAAATATCAAGAAAACCTTAAAGCAAAACCATCCCAGCAGATTTGGCCGCGCCAACATCGAAGGTCATTGTCCGCGAGCATCCGGCCGAAGCGCAGAGCCGTTCAATAAGGCAGTCGGAGAGGTCTGCGTTGGATGAGTCAAACCTGCGAAGGGCTTGTGCGACGGCGTCGTGTTTCTCAAGGACCAAGTCGTTCGATTCAAGTAGACCACGGAGAAGCACAGCGATTTCATTCCTCGGTTTGCGATAGGTCCGATCGAAAACCCAAGCGAGTTCCACCAACGTAACAAGGGAGATGTATCCGGGGCTCTGCGGGGATAGAGACTTCAACAGCGCCGTGGCCCTGGGGCTTTGGCCTATATCGTCTTGCAGTACGAACCTGAGCAGGACGTTCGTGTCGAGTCCGATCATTTATCGCCGCGCTCGGCAAGGTAGGCGTTGTATTCCCTTTTGATCCGAGCATCATCCTCGCCCAAGTGAGCAGCGATGCCGTCGTGCATTTCCTCGATTGTAATAGGGGGGCCGTTCCACTTGAACATACCCCTCAGATTCATGATGGATCCCTTTTTGGGTTCGAGGTAGAACCTTCCGGTTCCGTCGTTGACGAACTCGACCCGATCACCGGATTTCAAACCGAGTTGATCGCGGACCTGGATAGGAACGGTCAACTGACCCTTCGAAGTAATTAAGGCGGAGGCCATGGGGATTCCCTCAATCCAAGCATAACCTAAATTCCTTACCTCCGGTAAGGAATCTCCGCCATCACTTCTCGTAGGTAAAGAAGCCGCGGCCGGATTTGCGGCCTAGCCAGCCGGCGTCGACCATTCGGACCAGCAATGGGCAGGGGCGGTATTTGGGGTCGCCGAAGCCTTCCTGGAGGACTCTCAGGATGTCTACGCAGACGTCGAGGCCGATGAAGTCGGCGAGGGTGAGCGGGCCCATGGGGTGGGCCATGCCGAGCTTGAACACCTGATCGACGGCTTCGGGGGTGGCGACGCCTTCCATTACGGCGAAGGCGGCTTCGTTGATTAGCGGCATCAGGACCCGGTTGGAGACGAAACCGGGAGCGTCGTTGACTTCGACGGGAGTCTTTCCGAGCTGAATGGCGAGGGCTTGGACGGCGGTGAAGGCGGAGTCGCTGGTGGCGAGGCCGCGGACGACTTCAACCAGGGACATGACTGGAACCGGGTTGAAGAAGTGCATGCCGATGACGTGCTGCGGGCGGTGAGTCTGGGCGGCGAGCTTGGTGATGGAGATGGAGGACGTGTTGGTGGCGAGGATAGCTGTCTCGGGGAGAATGCGGTCGAGGGCGCGGAAGATTTCGGACTTGATCTCGAAGCGCTCGGAGGCGGCTTCTACCGCGAAGTCTGCGGCGCTGAGGGCTTCGCGGGCTGTGCTCAAGGATTCGCGGGCGAGGGTGAGGGTGATGCGGGAGAGGGTTGGCTCGATGTCGGATTCAGGAAGCTTGCCTTTGGCGGCTTCGCGGCCGAGGTTGGTGCGGATCTGTGCGAGGGCGCGGTCAAGGAAACGCTGTTCTACGTCGCAGAGCAGGACTTTGAAGCCGGAGCGGGCGAAGACGTGGGCGATTCCGGAGCCCATTGTGCCTGCGCCGATTACAGCTACGGTTTGGATGTCGGACATTGGAGTAGTCCCCACGCTACAACAGAGAGTTTAGCTGGCGCGGGCCAAAGAAGCGAAAGGTCCGGGCCTGAAGGCCGTTTCAATTTGACGGCTTTTCAGGGGGTTAAAACCCCCTGCTCCCTCCGAATATTCGACTAATTGCCGGAGGCGATGGTGGGGCTGAGGAAGAGCGGGTCGGTTAGCTCGAAGATCAGGGTGGTGCCGGTTTCGAGGGTGGCCTGGGGGTGATTGACGAGGAGGTGAACGGTGACTGCGCCTGCGCCGATGAGGCCTCCGGTAAGCGCGCCAACCGGGCCGCCGAGGACTGCGCCGGTTACGACTCCGACGGTGACGCCGCCGCCGTATTCGATGCTGTCGCGCTTGATGCGGGAGTCGGGTTGAATGGTTCCTTCGCCGACTACGCGGGTTTTGGAGCCGATGGTGCCGCTAACGTCGGCATGGAGCCGGTAGTGGGTGCCGTCAGGCAGAATGACAACTTCAGGCTGGAGACGCATTGTGCCTCGACCGCCGACGCGGCCGCTGGACACCTGTACGACGCGACCGTCAATCTCAGAGCCGGTGGGGATGAGGACCTGTCCGCCCTCGAAGACGTCCATTGTGACGGTGCTGCGGAAGCCGTCGCCCTTTTCGGAATCGGCTGTGGAAAGGCGGTTGAGCAGGTGGACCCAGATCTTGCTTCCGGCCTGCAGTTCGCCGGGTTGGAGAGGACGGGCATGGACAATGTCGCCGTCGGGGTCGGCCGCATAGCCGGGTTGATTGTAGGAGCGCTGATTCAGGACCGGCGGCGGCGCAGATTGAGTTGGCACGACCCGCACGATACCGTCGTCGGTGCCGTCGCCATTCTGCGGGGCGGGGAAATTGGCGGATGGATCGACCGAGGTGGGCTGTGGTTGGTCTTGGGGAGGAGCGGGCGCGGCTGCGGGCTGCGCGTTCTCTTGAACGGAGGCTGGCGACGGTGGCGGCGCGACGGGCTGGCCGGCTCTTGGCTTGGGGGCGGGGATGGTGGTGGTGACGATGACGTCATCGGAAGGCGGGTGCGACTGGCCGGCATAGGGGTCGTTTTGATTTCCGGACTGGCCTGCGTCCTGCGCATGGAGAGCGGGAGCGGCAATGGCCAGCAAGCCAGACAGCAGACTCACGACGACAAGTGATTGTTTCATTCCACACTCCAATGCGTGTGCCCTTGGTTTGAGGGCAGAAATGACCTTACCTAAACAAACCCGGAAAGCGCGGAAGAGTTTCGGGCAAAGCTTGAAAATACTGGGTGAGCACTCTTCCAAGTTAAGGGTAGCTCTGGATTGGAGGGGTTGGCGCAGTGCGAACAGGCTGGTGTGCCTTGGACAGCACGAATCAGAAGAGGCAACTGCCGGGTCGACAGCGAATGGTTGGAACGACTTGGGCCGGTGTGACCGCTGCCACACGGGGAACGAACCCCCGGTTTGCTAGAATCCATACGGTAGAACCACAGTCTTTTTAGCTGGACGGAGAGGAAATTTCCCACGTGCATGAGCTTCTGAACACGATTCAAAGCGCATCCGGTCGAGCTCTTCCCGTGGATCGCCGTCCCAAATTGAATGACCGGCTGCAGCACCGCATCCTGAGGAGCGATATGACTGAGATTGTTGCGATTCGTGCCCGCGAAGTGCTTGACTCGCGTGGCAACCCGACCGTAGAAGCAGACGTGATTCTGGAAAGCGGCGCGCTTGGCCGCGCCATTGTGCCCTCCGGCGCATCGACCGGCGAACATGAGGCCGTGGAGCTTCGCGATGGCGACAAGACGCACTACATGGGCAAGGGCGTGTTGCAGGCGGTGGAGAATGTTGAGACCGTGATTGCGCCGGAGCTGGAAGGCATGGACGCTTCCAATCAGCGGCTGATCGATCAGACGATGATTGCGCTGGACGGGACGCCGAACAAGTCGAAGCTGGGCGCGAATGCGATTCTTGCGGTTTCGCTAGCCGCGGCGCGCGCGACTGCGCAGACGCTGGAGATTCCGCTGTATCGCTACCTGGGCGGCGTCAATGCGTGCGTATTGCCGACGCCGATGCTGAATGTGCTGAACGGCGGAGCCCATGCGGATTCGAACGTGGACTTTCAGGAATTCATGATTATGCCGGTGGGCGCGGAGCGATTCAGCGATGCGCTGCGCTGGGCCGCTGAGACATTCCACACGCTGAAGGGCGTGTTGAAGAAGAAGGGCTATAACACCGCGGTGGGCGATGAGGGCGGCTTTGCTCCTTCGCTCAAGTCCAACGATGAAGCCATTGAGCTGATTCTCGAAGCGATCACAATGGCAGGCTACAAGCCGGGCGAGCAGATCGCGATTGCGCTGGATCCCGCATCGAGCGAGTTCTACGACAAGGAAAAGGGAAAGTACATCTTCAAGAAGAGCGACAAGCGCGAACTCTCCAGTGAAGAGATGGTTCATTTCTACGATAACTGGATTCGCCAGTATCCGATTGTCTCTCTGGAGGACGGGTTGGCCGAAGATGACTGGGCAGGTTGGAAGATCCTGACCGACAAGCTTGGCGGCCGCATTCAGCTTGTGGGCGACGATATTTTTGTGACGAACGTGAAACGCCTGCAGCGCGGCATCGAAGAGGGTGTGGGCAATTCGATTCTGATCAAGGTGAACCAGATCGGCACGCTGACGGAGACGCTGGAGGCAATTGAGCTTGGGCGGCGTTACGGGTACACATCGGTGATGAGCCATCGGTCGGGCGAGAGCGAAGATACGTTCATCGCGGATCTGGCGGTGTCGACTGGCGTGGGGCAGATCAAGACTGGATCTGTGAGCCGAACGGACCGCATTGCCAAGTACAACCAGTTGCTGCGCATTGAAGAAGAGTTGGGCTCGGGCGCGGTTTATCTCGGGCTTGAAAGCTTGAACTACAACGACTAGGCACCTGCGGTGCGGCAGACGGCTGCGCCGCCAATCTGATGGTCAAGGTCTCTTCCGCGGCCAGGGAGAGGCCTAGCCATCTCTCTCTTGATTGAGAACTCTGCCGCACAACACTCCAAAGGAAATCGACTGTGTCCAAGCGTCCTCTTGTACTTACCATCCTTGATGGATGGGGCTACCGCGCTGAAACTGCCGACAATGCCATTGCGCTGGCGAAGAAACCGACTTACGACAAGCTGCTGCGCGAGTATCCGAATACGCTGATCCAGGCCAGCGATCATTTTGTGGGCTTGCCGGATGGGCAGATGGGTAACAGCGAAGTGGGCCACCTGAACATTGGCGCGGGGCGCATTGTGCAGATGGACATTACGCGCATTGACGCGCTGATTGCGGCCAACGAGTTCCACAAGGTTCCGACGATTGTACAGGCGATGAAGCGCGCGCAGGAGGGCGGACGACAGCTGCATTTGTTTGGGCTAGTGTCGGACGGTGGCGTGCACTCGCACCAGAATCATCTGTATGCGCTTCTACGCACGGCGAGGGAGTATGGGCTGACTCGGGTGTTCGTTCATGCTTTCATGGACGGGCGTGATACGGGGCCTAACTCGGGAGCGGGCTTTATTGCCGCGCTGGAAAAGAAGATGCGCGAGTACGGCGTGGGGCGGATTGCGAGCGTGAACGGGCGCTATTACGCGATGGATCGCGACAAGCGGTGGGAACGCGAACGCAAGGCTTACGACGCGATGGTTACGGGCAAGACCGAGGGCGGGGCGTATCCGGACGCGGTGGCGCGCATCAAGGAGAGCTACAACAACGGCGTGACCGATGAGTTCATTATCCCGTTTGTGGTGGTGGATGGAGCGGGCAAGCCGGTTGCACAGATTCGCGACGAGGATGTCTGCATCAACTTCAACTATCGCGCCGATCGCGCACGGCAGATTACACGCGTGCTGGCGCGCGAGAGCGGATTGAACTCGAAGGGCGGACAGAACCTTGACGGGTGGGAGTCGCTGGACGAGACGATTCCACGCAGCGAGATTCCGAAGAACCTGCACTATCTATGCATGACGCAGTACGACAAGCTTTATGAGTTACCTGTAGTTATTCCGCCGGAGTCGATGGATAACATTCTGGCGAATGTGCTGGGGCAGCACCAGTTGCGCAATCTGCGGGTGGCGGAGACGGAAAAGTTTGCGCACGTGACTTACTTCTTCAACGGCGGAATCGAAGTTCCCTTCCCCGGCGAGGAGCGGATTCTTTGCCCGTCGCTGAAGGTGGCCACCTATGATCTGGCACCGGAGATGAAGGCCGAGTGCATTGGCGACACGATTGTGAAAGCCATCAACGACACGGCATTCGATTTGATCGTGGCCAATTTTGCGAACGCGGACATGGTGGGGCATTCGGGGCAACTGGGGCCGACGATTCATGCATGCGAGTTTGTGGATGCGCAGCTGGAGCGGATTTATAAGGCCATCCGGGAGCGCAATGGGGCGTGGCTGATCACGGCCGATCACGGCAATGCGGAACTGATGAAGGATCCGAAGACGGGCGGTCCGCATACGGCGCATACCACCAACCCGGTGCCGATGATTTATGTGGCGGAAGACGCGCCGCACTATCGGCTGCGCGCGGATGGATCGCTCAGGGATATTTCGCCGACGCTGCTGAATATTCTTGATCTTGGTTTGCCCACGGAGATGACGGGCGGGGATATGCGGGTGCCGGTGGCGAAGTAGAACTATCGACATATCAAGTAAAAAAGGCTCCCGGATCCGGAAGCCTTTTTACTTGCAATTGGGAAAGAGAGCTTACCGGGGGCGGAGGCTCTTGATTCGTGCGGGGAGGCGCTCTTCGAGGAGACGGGCGCGTTCGGCGGCTATGCCTCCTAGATAATTTGGCACTGGGGTGGCTGTCAACACCAGGACGAAGGCAATGGCGGAGAAACAGACGCCGGCGGTGGCCGCTGACATGAGCATGTGGTACATGTCGAAGATGTCGAGGCCGAGGACCTTGAAGGCGACATTCTCAAGGGGCTTGATGTGGTGGAGAACGGCGAGCGCGAAGAGGAAGAAGAGGACCGCAAGAGAGGTGAGGACCGCGAGGGTTACATCGAGGCTGCGGTGGAACTTCTGCCGCGCGCTGCAACGGGGACATTCGGCAAAGTGCTGCTCATAGTCCTTGCGCATCTCGGGAGAGATTCCTGAGATGTCATACCGCCAGCTCGCCAGAATGGCGCCCACGACCCTGTCTGTGCATCCAGTTCTTGCCATAGATTCTTAGACTCACTTTGCAAAGGATGTGCTCAACCGCTCACTGCATGCGCGGTTCACGAAGCAAGGTTTATCGCACTGAGCGTAGGATGCTGAAACCGGAAAGTGGTTTCAGATTTCCTGCCTCTTTTGCCATGCCAGATGGGCCAAAGTGTCTCGCCGCCCGGCATTCTTTCCCTTGCCAATCTACCTGGTACAGAGTGATGCCCGTGTACCACTATTGTAACCGAAGTTACTTAAAAGTATATAGGCGCGAGGGGTTCATTCTGGTCCGCGAGCAGCAGTTTGTTGGCGAGAAGGCTGGCGTGGCCATTGAGGGCGCGCTCGGCGGTGACCCGGGCCAGTTCGGGAAGATTATTGCTTTCAGAGAGATGGGCGAGGATGACGTAGGCGGCCTGGCCGTCGTAGGTGTTTTCGAGGAAATCTGCCGCGGCCTCGTTGGAGAGGTGACCAACGCGCGAAAGTACCCTTTGTTTCACGGACCAGGGGTAGGGTCCATCGCGGAGCATCTCCAGATCGTGGTTGGACTCGAGGAGGAGGAGGTCGAGGGCTTTC
>Ga0302319_10025693_pt1 | contig 10413 bp, 8 predicted proteins | sample Bog_T0_2_FD_203319 | JGI IMG/M metagenome (GOLD analysis project Ga0302319, IMG submission 203319) | Peat permafrost microbial communities from Stordalen Mire near Abisko, Sweden - Bog_T0_2 | ecosystem: Environmental > Terrestrial > Soil > Wetlands > Peat | place: Sweden: Abisko, Stordalen Mire...
TACTCGGTGGATCGCTTCTGGCACGTGCCGCATTTCGAGAAAATGCTCTATGATCAGGCGCAGCTCGCGTGCTCCTATCTGGATGCGTTTCAGGTGACGCACGATCCGCAACACGAGAAAGTCGCGCGGGATATTCTCGACTACGTGCGCCGGGATATGACCGATGCGGGCGGCGGCTTTTACTCCGCGGAGGACGCGGACTCCCTCTTCGAGAAGGGAAAGCCGGAGCACGGCGAGGGCGCCTTCTATGTCTGGAGCAAGGATGAAATCGTCCAGGCGCTGGGCGAAGAGCCCGCCGCGATCTTCAACCGCTACTATGGTGTGGAGGCGGACGGCAATGCGCCCGAGGGCAGCGATCCGCAAGGCGAATTCAAGGGGAAGAATGTGCTCATCCAACGCCTTGTGACCGCCAATGCTGCGAAATATTTCAGAAAGCCCGAGGAGGAAATCGCCGCGTCCCTGGCCGATAGCCGCGCGAAACTTCTCGCCCTGCGCGCCGGGCGTCCGCGCCCGCATCTCGACGACAAGATCATCACTGCCTGGAATGGCCTGATGATCTCGGCCTTTGCCCGCGCCGCGCAAGTGCTGGACGATCCCGGCTATCTCGCCGCCGCCCAGGGGTCCGCGCATTTCATCCGGGAACAGCTTTGGAAAAATGGCGCCCTCCTGCGCAGCTACCGGCAGGGACCGGGAAAGGTCGCCGGGTTCTGCGACGATTACGCCGCGCTCATCGGCGGTCTGCTGGATCTTTACGAAGCGGACTTCGATACCGCGTGGCTCCAATGGGCGCTGGAACTTCAGGCCAAACAGGATGCGCTGTTTGGCGATCCGGCGCACGGCGGCTACTTCAGCGTCACCGAGGGAGAACCGGACATCCTCCTGCGGATGAAAGAGGATTACGACGGCGCCGAGCCTTCGCCAAATTCGGTGTCCGCGCTGAATCTGCTCCGTCTGGCGCAGATCACGGACAAACCGGAGTTTCGCGAGCGCGCCCTGAAGACGATGGCTGCCTTTGCGGATCAATTGACGCGAACCCCGACCGGACTCCCGCAAATGCTGGCGGCTCTCGACGCCTCGCTGGCCAAGCCGCGCCAGATCGTGATCGCCGGCCCGCGCGATGCCGCTGAAACCCGCGCGCTTTTGCGCGAAGTGCATGCCCGCTATATTCCCGGCAAAACGCTCTTTCTCGCCGACGGCGCCGAGGGCCAGCGATGGCTTGCCGAGCGTCTCGAATTCCTGAAAACGGTGGGACCCATCGGCGGAAAACCGGCCGCCTACGTTTGCGAGAACTTCGTCTGCCAGCTTCCAGTCACCGACCCCGGGAAACTGAAGGCGCTGCTCGAAGCTCCTCACTGAGCCGATCTGAAATGATCGCCGAAGCGCTTTCACCAGCGGCGTCGCGAGCAGACGGGGATCTGTATCCCATCGTCGGCGGGCGGATCTGCACGCGATCGCTCGAAGTCCATATTGTCGATCACTGCAATCTCCGCTGCGCGGATTGTTGTTCGCTTTCCCCGATCCTGCCGAAATGGCTCATCGATCCCGCGGACCTGGCTCGCGATCTCGCCTTCGCGGAGAAAGCGCTCGCGCCCAAATGGTTTAAGCTTGTGGGCGGGGAGCCCCTTCTTCATCCGGCGATCGATGAATGCCTGGCCGTCGCGCGAGGGGCGGGAATCGCCGGCCGTGTCTCCGTGACGACCAACGGTTTCTTCCTGCCGCGGATGTCCGCGAGATTTTGGGAACTGGCCCAGGCCCTGACCATCTCGTTGTATCCGCAGCCGGCGCTTCCTTCCGAAACCATCGAGGAAATCAGCCGCCGGGCCGAAGCGCACGGCATCCCGATTAATTGGAAAAAACAGGATCGTTTCGTGCAAATGGACCGCCATCGGCCGCGGGAAGACGAGGATGCGACGCGGGCAATTTACCTGGGATGCTGGTTGCGCCGGCGTTGCCATATCCTCAGCCGCGGGCGTTTCTATACCTGCACGCGGCCGGCGCATCTGCAAACGCTTCTGGGCGATCAGTATCTCGAAGATGGCATCCTGCTCCATGATCGAGCGGAGTTGATGCCTGAGATTCATTCCTATCTGCACCGGGAGGACGCGATCCGGGCCTGCGCTGTTTGCGAGGGCGGACACGCGCCGGACGCGCCGCATCGCCAGATGACCCCGGGACAGGTTCAAGCCAGCCGCGCCGCATGGACCGGGTAGTCCTTGCTCGCAACACCGCATTGGGGCTGCGGCCGCACTACTTTCACGAGGCTGGCGCGGCGCACGCATTTAGCATCCGCCGGCTCTTTTCGGAACACCCGGAACTGCCGCGGGTAATCGATTCCGCCGGGCTGCGGCAATATTTCGAGCGCCAGCCGGACGGCTTGCGCTCGTGCTTCAAAGGCATTCTGCCCGTGCCTTCGGGAATGGAACTTCGGCTGCGGAACGGGTCGATGATCCTGTCGGAGGCGGAATTACCCGAGCCTTGCGGGCGTTCGCTGATCGAGCTGCTCGAATTGGTCCTCGAAGAGTTGCTTGCTCGCTCCCATCGACCGGCTTTCGCGCTCAGCGGCGGACTGGATTCCGCGCTGCTGCTCGCGCTGCTCCGCCGGCGCGGCCGAGCCATGCCGGTTTTCACGCTGATCACGTCCATCCCCGGATACTGTGAGCGGGAGATGACGCTCGGCAGCGCCAGGGCGATCGGAGAGCATGCCGTCACGGAGATCACGGCCAGCGCGGAGGATTTCATCACGGCTCTGCCCGAAGCCATCGCTGCCTGTGAGACGCCGCTTTACAATTTGCATCCGGTATCGAAATGGCTGCTCGCCCGGGAACTCCGCGAACGCGGTTTCGACCTGGTCATCACCGGCGACGGCGCGGACCAGGTTTTTGCCGGCGCGGATGGAAGGAACTATCTGCCCATTATCGGGGCGATGGCGCGAGCGGCGGGAATGACGTTGGGTTGCCCGTTTCTCGATGAGCGCCTCATTGCGCTGGCGCGCGCCATTGGGGTGGACGCAAATAAATCCGGATTGCGCGCCGCCGCCGCCGAGCTTCTCCCGCGGGAAATATTCGAGCGCCGAAAGGCGCCCTGCTTTATGCCGGACCTGAATCTTTCGCTTTTCCGCAACGCCGCCGCGGATGCGATGCTGGCTGGGTCGCTGCAAATGGCGCCGCCGAAAGACACTCCGAGTCCCGAGCATACCCTCTGGATCACGGCGACCCTGCTTTCTCAAAAACTCGGAGTAGTCGGCTGATGTGCGGGATCGCGGGCATCGTTCGTTACGATCAACCCGGCGCGGAGAGCGAGAATCAGCTCCGAGCCATGCTGCGCGCGCTGCGCCACCGCGGCCCCGACGATCAAGGCGTCGCGGCCCTGGCCTGCGCGGCCCTCGGCAACGCGCGCTTGTCTTTCCTGGACCGGGCTGGCGGGAAGCAGCCCATGAGCGACGCGGAGGGCCGCTGGACGATCACTTATAATGGCGAGATCTATAACTATGCGGCGTTGCGCGCGGAGCTCGATGGCCGATGGCGGTTTCGCGCCGATTGCGACACGGAGATCGTGCTGGCGGCCTACGCGATTTGGGGGGAATCCGCCCTCGTGCGCCTGAACGGAATGTTCGCCTTTTTTATTTGGGATAACGTGGAGGCGTGCGGTTTCGCGGCGCGTGACAGGCTCGGCGTCAAGCCGCTGGCCTATCGGCATCACGCCGGCTTGTTCGCCTTTGCTTCGGAAGCGAAGGCTCTGCTCCCATGCCTGCCCAGCCGGCCCAAAGCGAATCTCGATGGCGTGTTGGAATACCTCGTCGCGCCATATTTCAGCGGGGTGGAAACCAGTATGTTCGAAGGCATCGAATACCTCGCTCCGGGGCATTGTCTCCGAATCGATCGGGAAGGCCTCACCGTGCGGTCTTGGTGGGAGTGGGAGCCGCCCGATCATTTCGATGCCGACTCCGGCGCCCTCGCGGAAGACCTTGCCGCCCGGGTCTCCTCTGCTGTCCGGGACTCGCTGCACGGCGAGCATCCGTGCGCGACGTTCCTGAGCGGCGGGCTGGACTCGACGCTCATCGCGGCCCTGGCCGCGCGGCAGCTTGAAACGCCTCCGACGGCGTACACCATCCAGTTTGCCGGCCAGGATGGATTCGATTATCGCCGATCGCGCATCGTGCGATCCGATGACACGCCCCACGCTCGCGCGGCCGCTCGGGAGCTTGGACTCTCCCACCATGTGATCACCGCGGCGCGGGAACGGCTCCCGTTCGACCTCTCGGAAGTGGCCGCGATCAATGACGCGCTGCCTGCCTGGGAGCAGGAGATCGCGCAGCATCATCTCGCTCGCGCCGCCAGCGCAACCCATCGCGCGGTCCTCGTCGGCGATGGCGCGGACGAGACGCACTACGGTTACCCGTTTCTGCTCGACCACGAGGCCAGCTCCACCCCGCGGCGGATTATGGAACGCTTCGGGCGCGCGCCCATCTCCCGGGCCTTGATCGCGGATTCCACAGCGTTGTTTGATGAAAAGTATCGCGCGCTCGCCGAGTCCGCGGGCTACCGGTGGGACACGGCTGACGAACGGCTGCACGCCACCACTTATCTCATCGTCACACGATGGCTCCCGCGGCTCCTCCACAATGGGGATATCCACACCATGGCATTTTCGCTCGAGGCCCGGGTGCCGTTTGCCGATTGCCGTCTTCTCGCGCTCGCGCGCCGGGTGGATCCGTTGCTCGCGCTCTCCGATGGTGAGGAGAAAGGCATGCTCCGCAAAGCCGCGCGCGGATTGATGCCGGAGGCGAATCGAATACGCAGGAAGTCCGCCCTTCCGAAAGATCAGCGCACCGCGGAGATCTACCAGCGCGAAGCGGGCGCCGCGCTGGCCGAGTCCGGCGATTTCCTCAATGTCTGGCTGGAACTGGAACCGCTGCGCGCGCTTGTTACGGTTCCTCGCGCGTTAAGCGAAAACGAACGCAGCCTTCTTTTCCGGATCATCGCCCTTCATCATTGGCGCAGAGCCTACGACGTTCAGACCCCGTGACCAAGCGCATCCTCTTCACTGCGATTCCCGAGAAAGGACACCTCAATCCGATGATCGGGCCGGCCAGGCATTTGCAGATGCGCGGTCATACGGTGGCCTTTCACGCCGGCGGCGACATCTCCTCGCAACTCTCTCGCGTCGGAATCTCCAATCTGGCGCCGGCCTCGGAATCGGATGTGGATTCCAGTTCACACGACCGCAATCGTGGCGCTTGTTTTGCCCGACAAGTGCGAGATCCGCAGTGGCTGCGAGGTTGGATCAGGGCATTGCTGGTCGATGCCGCTCCGGCGCAAATCGGGCCGATCAGAGAGGCCATCCAGCGGTTTCGACCGGATGCGGTCGTCACCGATCCCATGATTTACGCGGCGGCCATCGCCGCTCATCTGGAAGGTGTTCCGTGGTCCGCGTTGTCGAACTCTCTGAACCCGGTGCTCGATGATTCGATGGAGAGCGATCTTCTCGAAACCGTCCGCTGGCTGAGCCCGGCCCGGGACGCATTGTTTCAGCGCCACGGGATGAAACTGCGCTTCAGTGGCTGCGATATGATCTCGCCGCAACTGACGATCGCCTTTACCACCAGGGAGTTTGTCGGGCGGGAGGCGCCGGGGGTGCATCTCGTCGGACCTTCGATTCCGCCGGGCGCGCGCGGCGACGAAGAGGAGTTTCCCTGGGAGCTTCTGAATCCGGACCTGCCGCTCGTGTATCTGTCCTTTGGCAGCCAGATTTATCATCAACCGGAAATCTTTCGATTGGTCATCGAGGCGACCGCGGGCATGGGTGTGCAATTGCTGATCGTGGCGGATGCGCTGAATGGCTCGCCATTGCTGGGTGACTTGCCCGGCCACGTTTTGACGTGCCATTACGCGCCGCAACTGGCCGTGCTGGCGAAGGCCCGCGCCTTCATCACGCATGGCGGCGCCAATTCCGTCATGGAGGCGATGCATTTCGGCGCGCCCGTGCTCATCTCTCCGGTCTGCAACGACCAGTTTCATCAGGCGCATTTCATCCGGCGCAATGGGGCGGGAAGGGTGCTCGATCTGGGATCCGCGACGGCGGGGGAGTGTCGCGCGGCTCTCATCGACCTCCTGAACAACGAAGAGATTCGCCGCGCCGCGGCGCCCATTTACCAGTCGTACCAACGCGACGGGGCGGCAGCGGCGGCCGATTTGATCGAGAGGCATGCCTGATTCGCCGACCAGAATCATCGTCGCCGTTACGGCGAAGAACGAAGCGGCAGCCATCGGCAGTTGCCTGCGCTCGCTGCTTGCGTCCGTGCGTGAGGCGGAAGTTCGATTGCCTTTGGCTTTTCGAGTGGTCGTGATTCTTGACGATTGCACCGATGCCACGGGAGAGATCGCGAGGTCATTCGGCGTGGAAACGAAGGTGTCGACCGGGGGGCTTGTCGAGGCGCAGCGTTTGGTCGCGCGGGAGCGGCCGTTTGTCGTGTTCTCCGATGCGGACATTCTCATTGGGAAGACGGCTCTCACAGCCATCTGCCGGGCGATGCTGGAAAATGAAGCGCTTCAAGTGGCTTACCCGCGAAAGACGCCCCTCTGCCCGTCGAGGCGATCTCTCCTCGCCGAGGCTTTATACTGTTTTAATCGGGTGAACGGATTTCAAGATGCGCGGCGCTACTTCAACGGGAAACTCTTTGCCATCCGAGACTGGCAAATGCCGACGCTGGCCGAACTTCAACCGCGGCTGGCCCGGCTTTCGCCGGATGGCTTCTATGACTTCCATGCGGGCATGCGCATCGACGATATCTACCTGTCGCGAGACATTCTCCTCCGCCATGGACGGGAAGCGGTCCATGAGGCGACTGATGGCGAGATCTTCTTCCGGCCGCCGGAAACATTTGCCGGGATGTATCACACCTACCGCCGCATGCGGCTCGAGATCGAGCGGCTCAACATCCTGTTTCCTGAGAGCGTGCCGGCGCATCAGGCTCGCCGATTCCAACGGGACGCCGAGCGCCGGGCGCCGTTGCGGGATCGGTTGCTCTGGCGCTGGTTTCGCGTGTGGCTGGGCGTTTGCATTGTGCGCTATTACCTCGAAAAGGTCTATTATCGCCGCCTGGCGGCGCAGCCATGCCCGGCGTGGCCGGCGATTCACGAAACGAAAGGAGCCCTTTGCCCCGATATCGCCCCGCCGGAGTAGTTCCCCTGGAGCTTTGGGATCTATGGGTTGGTGATCGCATCCTCTGGGCGGTCATGCCGGATGCGGATTTTCCCGAGCTCCTGCTGGAGGCCTTGCGCACGCTGCACGCCGGCGGCGCCGCCACGCGATCCGATGGTCCGGCGCCGGCCGAGGTTCGCGGGTTTGAAGCGCTCTTCATAGGCGGCGGCGGAGCGGAATCCGCGGCCTTGCGGGATGCGGTGCTGAAGGCGCCCTGGCCGGTGGTCTTTTCTGAAGAATGTCGCTTCGTCGGGGAAAAGGGAGGCTTCCATTTGCTCGCCATGCATGACCGGCCCGGCTTGGTCGTGGACCTCGGGCAGACGCAGTTGAAAGTGGCGGCGCCCGGCCGGAGGTGGACCTTTCAGCGGGACTTCACCCGGCTTCCCATGCGTGAGGACAGGGCTTCGGAAAGCGTATCGGAACAACGTATGGAACTCCGGCGCTTTATCGGGGAGAGTTTGCGGGAGTGCGCCGCCGGAACGTCCGTCGGCGGATTGGTCATTGCCTTGCCCTCGCGCCTGGACGACGGGGGCGTTCCGGAGGGAAGCTCTTACGTGGGCATGGCCGGTGACGCGGCTCTGGTCGAGGATGCGCTCGAAATAGCCGGCCTGCAACACGCCACGACCTGGCTTCTCAACGACGCCGAACTTGCCTCGCTCAGCGCCCGGCTGCATCCCGGCGTCGATCCCCGAAAACGCACCCTGGTCCTCACGCTGGGTTTCGGCCTTGGCGCCGCCCTGCTCCTGCCATGCGGCCCGTAGTCATTTTCCTTTCACCGCACCTCGACGACGCCGTCTTCTCGTGCCCCGCGCGCATTCTCGCGGAAGTCCGCGGCGGCGCCGAGGTCGTCATTGCCACCGTATTTAGCCATTGCGGCTCGCACCGCGCCGCGCGTTCGGAGTATCGCCGGCGTCGAAGAGAGGATCAGGCGGCAGCCCGCGCTCTCGGCGCCAAACCGCGCTGGCTCGGGATGGCCGATGCGCCCTTCCGCCACCCGTTTTACAATTCGTTCCGGAACATCATTTTTGGCGCGGCTCAGGGCGAAGAACTTCGCCTCGCCAGCTTGGACCGCATGCTCTTCGTTTTGGTCACGAGCCTTCAGCCAGTTCGGCTCTACATTCCGCTCGGGGTGGGCGGCCATATCGACCATCGGCTGACTTTTGTCGCGGCAAACGGGCTTCCCGCCACGATCCCAAAGATCTTCTATGAAGAACGCCCCTACGCCCTGGTGGGCCACGCCGTGCCCTGGCGGCTTTCAGGGCTCGGAATCAAGCTCCCCGGCGAGCCGTTCACCCCTGCGGAATATTGGCGTCATGTCCTCCGGGCGCGGTACGTTCGCTCCCATCTTCCATCGGGTTCCGAGCGCCGGCTCTGCCGGCAAGCGCTCGACTCGTTTCCGGCATCCCCGGTTTTTCAATCAGCCAACCCGGAACTGCACTCACCCGCTAAAGAGGACATCCCACGAATCGCGGAGGCGGTCTTCGCATATACATCGCAGACGCCTGGTTTTCTCGGCGCGCCCACGGAATATCGGCGCGCCTCGCGCCTGTATGCGCGCCGCCTCGGTTCGCCCGCCAGCTATGCAGAGCGGTTCTGGCGGCTTGCCCCAGCCGATTGAATGAATGGATCCGGTGAGCATGGAGGATGATCCGAGTCCGGGAAGCGCGTGCCGTAGATTCACGAGGGCTTCGTTTCATGACGGGCGCGAAGCAGGGGCATTGGCCTCGGGCCTGTCAATCTACCGCGTCCCGGCTACTCTACTGTGTGAAGATACCCATGAATGTCATCGACCGAGCCACCATCCTTAAGTTCCATCGAGATCGAATGGAAGCGCATGGCCGCGGCACAGCCGAAGCGCTCGGTTGGAAAACGGCGTCGAGTCAGAGCATTCGCTTTGGAGTTCTCTCTGAAATAGCCGACCTGAACGAGGTTCCAAAGCCCGGCTTCGAGAATTCCGGCGGAAAACTCCAGCCCCGTCCAAGAAATGAGCTTTTCCCTGCCATGACTTACCCGCCGATCATCACTGTGGGGGCGCCAACCATGATGGCCCCCCCATGCGCGGTCGTGTCGCCCATCCGCGCGGCCGGCACTCCGCCGATCATCACCGTTGCCGAACCCTTCAAAATGGAATCCGCAGGTCCCACGCATACCGCCAGGTCCCCGACGCGCGCCGCCGGCAAACCCACGATCAAAACGGTGGGGAATCCCGGTCCCGAAATCGGTCCGCCTACGTGTGGGACCGGCGGGACCCCGGGTGTGAGCATCGGGCACTGGTGAAAGTCGGTGAGGCGGGCGGCGAGAGGCATGGCTTCCTATTCGCGCAGGCTAGGGGATCGGGGCATCGTCTTACAAGGTAATCATCCCTCATTCGGCGCAGAGACGCGCGGTTCATACGGCATTCAAAATTTGGCGGCTTGCTGCACCGGCGTCGCATTTATTTCGTAAGGCGCTTAAAACAAGCCACTTGGTGCATCAGGCGGAGGCGAGCCCACAACGTCATCCCTCCTTTTGGCGCACTAAGATTGCGTCGTGCGCGGGGTTTATTAAATCTCAACGCCTTTCCCTAAATGAACAAACCATTCGGCTTTGCCGCCATCATCCTCGGGCTCGTCGCATCCGCGCGCGCCGAACTCAAGCTCCCTGCCATCATCGGCGACCACATGGTGCTCCAGCAAAAGCAGAGCGATCCGATCTGGGGCTGGGACACGCCGGGGACGAAGGTCACCGTGACCTTCGGCGGGCAGACGAAATCAGGCGAGGCGGGCGCGGATGGCAAATGGACGGTCAAGCTGGACCCGATGCCGGTGAACGCGCAGCCGCAAACTTTGACCATCGAGGGCACGAGCAGGAAGGATATCCAGGACGTGCTGATCGGCGAGGTGTGGATGTGCTCGGGTCAATCGAATATGGGTTTCACGCTGAGGGACGACTTCAATGGCGACATCGAAGCCGCAGCCTCGAAATTGCCCAATCTGCGCCTGATCAAAGTGCCGCAAGTGGGCACGCAGGAATTACAGAATGATTTCCATGGAGAGTGGAAAGCCTCCGACGCCGGGAGTTCGAGCGGCTTTTCGGCGGTCGGCTTTATGTTTGGGCGCTACCTTTACAACATTCTCGGGATTCCGGTGGGATTGATCGACAATTCCTGGGGCGGCTCGGCGGCCGAGGCGTGGATTCGACGCGACACCATTGAGAAGGACCAGCGCTTTTCTC
>Ga0302319_10025694_pt1 | contig 10413 bp, 3 predicted proteins | sample Bog_T0_2_FD_203319 | JGI IMG/M metagenome (GOLD analysis project Ga0302319, IMG submission 203319) | Peat permafrost microbial communities from Stordalen Mire near Abisko, Sweden - Bog_T0_2 | ecosystem: Environmental > Terrestrial > Soil > Wetlands > Peat | place: Sweden: Abisko, Stordalen Mire...
GTATGTTTTTAGCTCGTTTGTGTTTAAGCACTTCCTCTTTCAAGATTGGAGCATGGGAGAAATGGTTATCCACTTTGAGCGTCACGCCGATAAATGGCTCAGGGTTACTCGAGGGCGGATTGTCGAAGGCTGCTTCTGCCGCACTTTCTTGGAGTTCCCCTACCTCGCTTGTCACGGTTGCCAACCCATATACACCGGCATCACTTCCAGACTGCCAGAGGACTACGCGATCACCATGATGAATATCTTTCCGATGTTGATTTACTTGCCAAGTGCCAAGCACACTAGCCTTGAGCGCACCAACAAGGTTGTACTTCGACGGGTTTGCCTGAAACAGCCAATACTGTTCCTTCTTTGTGACAGTATCGGCTTGGTATGCTTGAAGCGAGAGTTCCGGCCACGACGTAGTTGGGAATTTATCTTTTACCTGTCGCAAAAAGTTCAGGTAGGAAGGCCAGTCCGAAATATCTGGCTCTATGCCATTTTGCTTTAGGAATGCCAGGTTGCGACTATCCACAGCCAAGTAACTATCAGGACGCATCCAAAACATGCCCATGGTAAGCTTTGCCAAGCCAACTTGTCTAATGGCCAGCGCTCGGGTGAACAATTCTCTCGGCACGGCCTCAGGTGGTTGCTGAACAATAGCCTTTGAAAAATCCCAAAGTGTATCGATGGCATCAGGTTCACGCCCCCACTCATGAGAAAAGAATCTGAGCTTTCTTGCGGTAATTACGGGGAGGCCATTAAAATCACCGGGCACAGAAGATACAAGGTTAAGATTGTCTTTAATAATTGTTAACAACTTGACCCGAAAACTGTCCCGGATATTGCTATTAAAGAATGCAAAGAATGTGAACGGATCAATGACTAGAAGCGGCGATTTTTTTTCCTTTTCCCGCTCATCTTCTAGCTTGCTCACAGGCACCCCCTGATCATTTGCAGTGCGAAGGATTGCAAGCAGTTGGCCTTGGCGTGAACGCCAATCCACGAGTGTACTGGCCAGTTCCGAGTAAATTGGCTTCCAAGTAAACGTATTCATAATCTGTGACGAGGTTATCTTATCAAGAATCCACCAATGCCAAACCCAGTTTGCTTGTCAACCTGTAACGCGCCAAAGCGCCAGAAATCACGTAAAACAGGAGCGTGAGGATGTTTATATTTTCTATGTTCGGGATCGGAACTAAAAACGCTGAACAGCGCCGCTATTCTTGCAGCCACACCTTTGTGCCAGTTATCCTCGGCTCCGTGGTGCATCACTTGGAATACACCCACATGCTCGATTCGAGGATTCAGGAAATAATTTATAAATGAATTTAGCCGATTTGCTGTGTCAAGATACGCGTCGCCGGTGTAAAGGATGCTGCACCGGTCTATATCCACACTTTGGGGCAAATCGTGCCAAAGCCTGGCCCGGATGACCGACCGGTTATACTTTTGTGGCAGATAGTGACGAAGTCGAACCCGTTTCCAACTGGGATAAATAGGGCCGGAATAGAGAGAAAGCGCAATAACGTTGCGTTCGTAAGAGTCATCGCCAAATTCCTTATCGTAGACATCTTTTAGAAGGTTCAATAAAACCTGGTGACTTTTGTTAGAATCAGGCGCAAGTAAATGGGATTTGGCAGCTGCGACGGCAGTCGCAAATGTCTGGCTGATTTCCTCGGCCGGGTCCTCGTTATAAGGAACAAATTCCCACAGATTAGGCAATTGCAGTTTGGAACTGCGGCGCAGGTATTCCACGCTTGTTTTTTTGGTGGTGGCTGACTGGCCGGCAACCGCATCCCCTGCCGATTCATTCAAATCTTCCCCGCGTTCAATTTCAAACTTTAAAGTAGGAAAATTACCATCATCGGGAATATCGGGGTTGCCTTCCGGCATTGTTGGCCCGTCACCATTGCCGGAACGGACAATTAGAATCCGGTCAATGCCTGGCCCTTCTTGACGGGTTAAGTAGTCGGTGGGATTTAAATAAAACTCCATCAGGTTGCTGTTTGGGGGGACACCATGTTCAAAAGCATAGATTAGCCGTTGCTTCAAATCAGTATACGGCAGCAACAGCGTACAGATTCTGAATTTCCTGATGAGGTTAGCCACCCCGCTAATATGGTCGCCATCAAAATGGGAAAGCGTCAGGAGGTCTATCTGTTTTCTAATCCCAAGGTGGCGTTCATACTGGCCAATGGCAGCTGTTAGGAGCTGCTGTTTTGAACTCGTCCCGCAATCGAAAACCCAAGTAAATCTCAGAGTTTGGTCATCAGCTCGATGGATGCAGCCCCATGCAAACAGTCCCTGGCCAACTGGTTCAAACCGATAATAAAAATTGTAGTCCATTCACTTCTCCTTGGCTCCCAACAGCTTGATAGCGACGCGAGGGACATTGCGTTTACTGTCGCCATCTTGTGCTTTCCACTGCAATACGCGCATTAGAATTTCACGCTCACCCAATAACTGCTTAAAATCTGACCGCATAGTTTTCTTTAGCGTCATCTCTAACTCATTCACGGCAAATATGGCATCTTCAATCTCTAAACGGTAGCGCTCCACTGTTTCTGAATGACTTAATGGGTTTAACACCCAACTTAACGTGTGTTCCAGCCTGTCTGCAAGTGCCGGTGGAACAACCGGGATTAATACCGGGCGAGTGTTTCGGTCGCGGAGCGTGCCCGAACCGTCAATGAACACAGCCTTTGCAGGTTGGAACTCGATCCTATGGTTGGTGAGCGCGCTAAACAAGTCGCGCAATGTGAGTGCGTGGGGATCGGAGCTAAACGGAACTAGCACTTTCAATTCCTCACAAGCCCATTTCAAGACAAGCTCAAATTGAGTGCGAACATGGACGGCAGCGGCTTTGACTTCACCGTGCGAAAGGAAATCTAGCGCACGGTCGAGGTGTTTGCGGTCAGTCACAACGAGTGGCCGTTCGTAGTCGCCTACGCGAATTGCAAAAAGTTCAAGATGCTTCCAGGGTGCTGAGCGCATCGTCTGCTTAGCGACTTCGTACCAAGCCCGCTCGTGGGTGATAAGAATCACTTGCCAGTCGCTAAAGAATTGTTCGAGCATTTGCAGGAGTGGGCGGCGGTGCGCCATATCCAGGCTTATAAGCACGTCATCAAGAACTAGCAAACGCGGAAAATTTAGTAATTCAGCATGCCGGACTGGTGTCTGACGTAAGAGAGCGGCGAAAAAGATGGAAAGCGCATAAGCTGTTAAACGTGATTCGTTGAGAAATTCTGTTGGAGAGTCTATCAACTTTTCACGAAACCAGATTTGGAGCGCAAGCCGTGGCTGGCTAAATCGCCACCGGACTTTTCTTTCGTATTTTGCCTCCCCCTCCATTCGTAATTCAAGTCGCGTCCACGGCACAAAACGAGCGAGCAGTTCATTGGCAGTCGTCTGAAGCTCAGGAAGGAACGCCATCAAACTTTTTGTAAAGTCGGTGCAATGTTGTTGAACTAGGGCAACGTCACGTTTGCCTTGGTTGCTCCCGTGCGTTGGATGATTTGCAACCATTTTTTTAATCTCCGCCCACTCGTCGCCGAATGTAATGTTGCGTGCCGGCATTTCTATGCCAGCCAGCAACATTTCGATTGCCAATGGGAACAAGTCAAAGCCGATTTGAAATATGCCATGGGTAACGCCTTCGGCAGCCTCGATTACTCTTTGTAAATCGCGATAATTGAATACGCCACGAGTGCGCGCCATATTCCGGAAAAAAATGTGATTCCGATCACGACCAGCAGCCAATGTCCATGCTAGTGGTGGAGGATTTGGAGTTTCCTGTGTTGCCCCGTCCAGTTGATCAAAATGTAAAGTGACATTTCCGTCTGGAAGCGGCGGAGCATGGAACCGATGCTGCGAATTGGCAAATTTCGGCGCACCAGCGTCGGGACGTATATCGAGCAATTGCGCCACAGCTTTGGCGAGAGAAGATTTTCCACTCCCATTTTCGCCGAACAAAAGAACATTGGATCCGCGTCCGCCAGCATCAGCAAAGTTGAACACATCCGTGGCCGGCCCTGGAAAAGCCCTGTAATTCGCCAATTCTATGCGTGTGATGCTCATTCCTTACCTTCGATTATCCGAACCAGCTCCAATGAACCGAGTGAGAATAGACTGGCGCGAAGTGGATGCTTAAGGTCATAGAACTGCTCAAAACGCTCGCGAATCTTGGACAGGCGTTCCGATTTTTCATCCCACTCGGATAACGGCGGCAGAACGTGCTTTGCAGTCAACTCGAAGAAACGCAGGCCGGCGGTGGCAAGTTCAGCGGGAAAATAAAGCTCGTAAACCAGTGCGTTCACCCATTGCTCAAAATAGGCTGCGATGAGCGGGTCGCGTGGATAATCACGCGTGCTTTCAGCTACAGTCGGCTGCGCGTGCAACCACGACAGCCATTGAACGAGTCGTACAACTGCGTCGTGGGCGAACCGCTCCTTTTGATCGAGCCGATTCAGGACTCGAATCGGTAGTTCGCCAAAGTATTGCTTTGTGCAAGTTATCCACCCTCCGCGAAATGAGTTACTGGTGCGAAGAAGTACCCAAAATAGAATTGGTGAGTTCAGCAAGCCGAGGACGTAGTCAGCGCTTACTGGTGAAGAGTCATGCAGAATGATGGTGAACCCACCACTTGCCATCGGACAGAGCTTCCCATGCAGTGAACTTGGCACTGCGGCGAACGAGCCCTTCTCAGCCAACAGCGGCACTGCGATCTGAGCATTGTCGTGGAGGTCCAAGTTGCGTGGTGCAGTGAATCCATACCAGCACCGAGCCCCTTTGCGTTTAAGCAACTCTGGCTTTTTAGACTTGAGGTAGCGATAACCCTTCGGAAAATCTTTCTCTAATTCCTGCTCTGGCATGAGCTCAAGTCCGTTCTGTGTCTTACGGTATGGAAATATTACTTTCCACTTGGGATTCGGGATGAAACTGAATTTCGAAAAGTCAGTGGCAAAAACTGGAATCCGGAGAAGTTCCGGTTCAACAATCCCGCTATCACTATCGAGTACAAAAACCTCGTCGTCTCCTGTGCTGCTTCCACGGCTCATCTCAGCCGGCAAATCGAGGAGACGAACACCAATGCTCTTCAATTTAATCAAAAGTGGTCCTCCCACCTCACCCGCGAAATTCCATTCAGATGAAGTTAGAGAGCTTGCTGGTATGATTTCTTCTTGAGAAGTTTGGTCTTGCAGCCATAGCGGCAAGTTATCCACCCGGACAAACCTGCAATTCTCTACACCCACCTTGGCCAGAAAGAGGAGGCATACATAGTTGGTCGCACCGGGAAAAATCTGCTGCGTTCCAAAATGAACGATGTGCCGAAGGTGTCTATTGCGCGACAATAAGCCGCGTAACGGCTCGCCATATTGATTATTGAAAAACTTGTGCGGTTGGATGAACGCCAGTTGGCCATGCTGGTGCAAGAGTTCCAACCCACGCTCCACGAAGCAGACGTAGAGGTCGTAATTGCCTTTGCCCGCCGACAGGTAGCGCTGTTTGTAGTATGCTGCCAGCCTAGGGTCACTTTTAGTCAAGGTCTGTATGCGGATGTAGGGCGGATTCCCAATGGCCAAATCAAAGCCATTGCGGGTGGTGGCCGTCTTATCCGGCTTGTTAGCGGGCAGCAAGGAATCGCCACGAGGCGTTTCATCCCGATGAAATACTTCCGCGAAATCCAACTGCCAGACGAAGGTCGGTTTGTCGGGATCGTCAAATTGGGCGCGGATGCGCTCCAGCGCTTCTTCTTGAGGCTGCGCCTTCATCTTCCGCGCTGCCCGGACTTGCGCGGTGGTCAAGCCGAGTTGCTTTAAGCCATTATCTAGTTCGGCCACGCGGTCGGCCTCGCGTTCGTCCAGTACCAAACCAAGGCCGGCAGCGTCCGTGCGTGCGCGAGCAAGTTCGATTTTCGCCAATTCGGTGATGTTCTCGTAGATGTCGAGGCGGAGTTTGCGTTTGGCGGCGGCAGTGCGAGCGTTGAAAAATGCGCGCTTTGCGGTGCTGAGTTTCGACAGTGCGAAGGCTGCGCCGCTTTCGCTGGAAAGCTGTTTTAACTCGACCGGCTCGCCGTGGATGTAATCCACGAGGGAGTTGGCGCGGCGGATTTTAAAATCCAAGTTGGGAAGCGGCTCGATCTCCTTGAGCGCCTTGCGGAAGGACGTGGCCTCGCAGATGTCCGGGTCGGCGCTCAATTCATAATCCACCATGAGGCTCAACCAGAGACGAAGTTTGCAGATGTCTACGGCCTGCGGCTGAATGTCCACGCCGTAGATGACGCGCTCAATGATGCGCTTCTTGGTGGCGTAGAGCCACGAGCGATCGCCCAAGACGGGGTCTTTGCCGGCGGCGCGAGTGGCACACAGCCGGGCGAGATTGACTAACTCATGCAGCAGGCCCATCGGGAACGCGCCCGACCCGACCGCCGGATCGCAGGCACGCAGTTCAAACAACCGGTCCAGCAAGATGGCGGCTTCTTCGGGCGTGAGAATTTCCTTCAGCGCGTCGCTGGTTTCCTTGTCAATGCCTTCGGTGGCGTCCAGCGCCAAGAGTTTGCGCACGCCCGCCGGGGTGTTTTTTTTATCGGCAAACGGTGGCTGGCTTTCCAGCCATGCCGCCAAGCTGTCGCGGCAAAGGTAGTGAACGATGGGCCGCCGAGTGTAGTGGCTGCCGGTGTCGTGCCGCTTGGACTTGCCCGCCGTCTCGCTGTCCTCGCTGGTGAGGATAAGTTCCTCGAAAATCTGGCCCAGCATTTCCGGATCAATGGCGACCTCGTAATTGGTCGGCGAATCTTCTTGGATGGTGAAGTTGTAGCGCTCCAGCAGGTCATCGAACACGGAATGGAAAACGTCATTGCTGATTTGAAGCTCGTGATGGCGGCGAGCCACTTCATCGTGATGCTCGTCGCCGTATTCGTCGGCGAACAGACCGCCGTTAAGAAACGGCAGGTCGTGGCCGGGGATGTCCGCCTGCGTTCCCTCGGTGCTCAACTTGGTGAACAGCGGGCGCAGAAATGACTCCATGAACGTGGTCTTGCTCGCCGCGTCACCGACGAAACGGCCGAAATTGCGGAACAAATAATCGCGCTGGCGATTCAACCAGCCCTTGCGCTGGACGAAGTACAGGAAGACCAAGCGATTCAACAGCGTTTGCGCTTCTTCCTTGGCAACTTTCTCCGGCCACTTGTTGCGCTTCTGAATTTCCGACTTCACGCACTCGAATGCGACGGAGAAATCGGAGAAAAATTCGCGGTTCAGTTTTTCGACCGAGAACGCCTCGATAACATCATTCATCGTGGCGCCCAAGCCTTTTTCCGAAAGTTGTAGGAAGCGTTCAGCCGCTGTGCGGCATGATTCATATGGGCCGAGAACGTAGGTGTAGCGGCGAGGTGCGGTTTCGCGGCGGACCAGATTGCCGTCATCGTCGAACTCGGCCATGCGGGCTGCGAACGTGAATCGGAAGTCGTTTTGTGGCGACAGGAACACGGCGAGAACACCGTGATACTCCGCCTGGTCAATGAAACGCGCGACGAGGTTGCGCAAGCCGACGCGATTGCGCAGCAGGTCAATGCGGTCGCCGACCCGGACCTGCAACACGGCAAGCTGCTTGCGGTCACCCAATCGCACGCGAGCGAGTTGCTCGGCCTGCGGCGCGTCCGGCGTGGATGCCGGCACGGCCTGCGGATTGGCAAAAACATCCATGCCGGGAAGAATGGCACGCAAGACTTCCAACCACCGCTGCGGGTCGTAGGTCTGCCGGAGAACGGATTGGATTTGGTCGCGCGTCATGGCTGGTCAAAGGATTCCGACAAAATTATGTCCGGCGTGGTGTCGAGCGGGCGCGCGGCGGCGGAGACCGGCGTCGCGTTGTCCTGCTGGAGCGGATAGGTGCGGAGAATCTGGATAAGTTTATCCGCCAGCGCGGCCGGAGCCATCTTGACCGTCTTGGTGGAACGCTGGAGCTGGTTGATCTGGCGCTGCAAATTCTGAAAACGGGCGCGACGGATGGCGAGTTTGGCCGCCTGGATCAGCGCCCGCTCATCCTCGTTCACGAACGGCAGGCTGGAAAAACCGTCGAGATACCGCAGTGCGCGCTGTTCGTTAGGGCCTTGGTTGGCGTCCACCGTCTCGGCCTGCAATGCCTCGGCGACCACCGATGCCTTGAACTTGGTCAGCGCCGAATTGATTTGGTCGTGGTGCGCGGCATGAAGCGGGATGGCTTTTTCCTTGGGGTCGGGCGCGCGAAACTCATCGGCGGCTTCAAGCAGGCTGATTTCGTCCAACGTGCCGTCCGGCTTGGCGCGGTAAAAGGCATCACGCCGCTGGCTGCGAATGAAGGCGACGGTGCTACCAGTGCGTTCTTTATCCGCCCGGCCCACACGGGCGCGTAGCGGCAAGCCTTTGATACGGCGAAATTCTTCAGGATTCTGTTGGCGGAATTGACGTAATTCCATGAGCAGCGCCAGCCGCTGGTCACGTTCCTCTTCTTCTGGCGAACGCTCGAACAGGCCAAAATTGTCCACTTCCTCCGTTTCCGAGTAAATTTGGCTGTCCTCACCCAGCGCGGTATGGAATGCCTGCAACTTCATGATGGCCTTCTTTTTCAGCTCAATGTCGTCGTCCACCTTGGCTGTGGGGTAAAAATTGTAGATATATATATTAGGCGCAACTGAACCGATGCGGTTCACACGACCGACCCGCTGCATCAGCCGGGTGGAATTCCAAGGCGTATCGTAGTTCACGATGACGTTGGCCCGGTGCAAGTTCACGCCTTCGGCAAGGACTTCCGTGGAGATCAGGATGTCGTAGTCATTGGCCTGTTCTTTAAAATTGGCGTCGAAGTTCGCCCGCACCAGCGGCATCCGCTCGGCACGGTTTTCCGAACTCACGGTGAGAACGCGCTTGTAGCCTGCCTGGGTGAGCTTGCCCAACAGATAACCGGTCGTTTCCTTGGACTCCGAAAAAACCACCAACTTGTGCTGGCGATTTATCTTCGGGTCAAACAACCCGTCATTCAAGTGCAGCAGGAACTCGGCAAGTTTGGGATCTTCCTCCACCCGCTTCCATTCGGCGTAAAGTTCGTCGAGCCGCTGCCAGTCGGATTCCAGCCCATCGGTGAAACCCGCCTCGAAATCCGACGGCGAACAAATCTCAATCGTCGGGTCGGTTGGCTGGCGCTCGGCAATCTTGGCGATGAGTTCTTCCTCGCGACCCTCCATCATGAACTCTGTGACATTGAGATTCGGCGCGATGTAAATCGTGCCGCGCGCGAACATATCGCGCATAACGCCGGTGGCATCCCGGAAACGGCGGAGCGATTCCTTGAACGCATAAAAGCTGCTGTCGAGTCGTTTCACGAGCATCGTGCGCATGATGACGGCAAGCTGCATGGAGATACGATCCGCGTTCTGGTATTTGCGCTTTTTCTCCGGCTTCAAAAAGCCGATGGCGCGATAGCGATTGTAGGTCAGCCCGTTGCCATCCATCCGTGACAATAGCAGCATGGTGCGGTCGTAAAGGTCTTCGAGTGCGGGCGACAGCGGGTAGAGAATTTTGCGCGGCGGCACGATTTGCGGGAAAATGACGCCCTGGGTTTCGAGGTCCAACTTGTAATCGTCGTGTTCCTTCAGGTCGTTGCGAGTGCGCCGCACGGTGACTTCGGAAATAATCTTGGTGCGGATGAGTTCGTAAATGCCCTTAACCTTTTGTCGCGCCACTTCGGGATCGGTTTCGCGATGTGCTTCCTGATACGCTTTCTGACAGCGGGCGAAGAAATGCTGCAAGTTGGCGATGCTCAACGTTGAGTCCTTCAAATCCTGAAACAACGAAATCAGATTGCGGATGTCGTCGGGCCGGTTATTGAGCGGCGTGGCGCTCACAAGGATCACGCGTTTGGACGCCCGCGAGCCATCCGGCAAGAAATGCTGCGTGGGTGATTTGCAGATGCGCTGCAATTCATCGAATGCTTCGGCGGTGTCGTTGCGGAACTTGTGCGCTTCATCAACGATGATGAGGTCATATTTTTCCGGGCGTTTGACCTTGTGCAAGCTGCCGTTGGTGATGATGTCGCAGTTGTCGAGGCGGAATTGTTCCTTCGCTGTTTCACGCCAGCTATCTTCGACTGCGGGCGGCACGACAATGAGAGTGTGGGAGCGGTGTTCGGGAAAGCCGTTGTAAAAAAAGAATTTCTTAGCGATGAGCGTGGCGATCATCGTTTTGCCCAAGCCGACGACATCAGCGAGAAAAAAACCACCGTGCTTTTCGAGCAACCGGAAGCCGCTGGTCACCGCATCCACCTGGTAGCTGAGGCGCTTGTAGCCCTCTGGCATGTCGGTGATGGCGTTTGGGTCGTATTCGATGCTCTGCCCGAAATATTCGAGCAGGAGCTTGTAATAAAGTTCGTGCGGCGTGACCGACGCCGCCAAAT
>Ga0302319_10025695_pt1 | contig 10412 bp, 14 predicted proteins | sample Bog_T0_2_FD_203319 | JGI IMG/M metagenome (GOLD analysis project Ga0302319, IMG submission 203319) | Peat permafrost microbial communities from Stordalen Mire near Abisko, Sweden - Bog_T0_2 | ecosystem: Environmental > Terrestrial > Soil > Wetlands > Peat | place: Sweden: Abisko, Stordalen Mire...
TGGACGAGAAGACCGGCGGCCTGCGCTCCACGCGCGAATTCGGCACCGCCTATGCACTGGTGGGTGCGGTCTTTTTCGATCTGGCGCTGGCGCGCAAGATCGATACCGATACCGACAACATCCACATCATAGACACCGCGCCCACCGGCAACGGCACGCTCGATATGGTGCTGGCCGAGATGGCCAAGAAGCCGCAACTGACCACCGTGCGCGCCTGGATCGAAGAGATTTTCCAACGGCGCGACGATCTGGAGGGCCACGCGCTCGGCTCGCTCATCCAGCAGAGCGTCTTGCGCCACGAAAAATCCAAGCGGCTGTGGATCATCGACGTGGAGCGCTTCCCCATGGTGAACAACCGCCCGCAGCAGCACGTCAAGCTGCGGTTGGCGGAGGCGATTCTCACCGACGCCATCCCCGATACGCGCGACATTATGCTGGTGAGCATCGCCGAACCGTGCGGGCTGCTGGGTTACGTACTCAGCGACACCCAACTGGCGAGCCGCCGCGAGCGCATTCAGATGCTGTGTACGCTGGAAACCATCAGCCGCAAAGTAACCGCGGCCATCGCCGGCCTGGATACCTCGCTGCACCAGGGCATCCCGCGGATGATGTAGGAATCTCACGGTCACAGTACTGGTATTACTGTGTTACAAATTGTGGGGCGGACCCCCTGGTCCGCGGCCGACCCCCCGGTCGGCCAGCTGACGATTGCAGCAGCCTGATTCTTCAAGAGAAGAGCGGGTCCGGGGGGACCCGCGGTCAAGCCTGCCACAATTTGTAACACAGTAATACTAGCTTTTAGGTGGCACTTCCACGGTCAACTGCTTTTGCGCTTTGCGGCCTTTCTTGCCGCCCACGGTCAGGGTGTAGGTGGTAGTGTTTTTCGGCGTCACCACGAACTGGCCGAAAGGCGCGGAATCCTCCAGGGTGGTAAAGACCGGCGGATCGATGCTTACGGAGTGCCCGTTCTCGAAGCGAAAGGCGATGGTGAAGTAGTGCTGGCCCAGTTCATAGCTGTGATTCACCACCTGGAACGCGGTGACCTTGGGAATATTTCCGGGGTCTGGTTTAACGGCCAGGGTGAAAGCCGCGGTGACGGTTTTCCCATCGTTGCCTTCGGCGGTTAAGGTGTAGTGCGTGTCATGCTCCGGCTGGACCGTCACGCAGTTGGCCAGCGCCGGGCGTATGCCTTCCACCGGCGGCTCGATGCGCACCGCTTTCGCGTTCAAGACGCCGTAGCAGATTACCGTGCTCTGGTCTTCCAGAATGGCGCCATCGCGCGCGTAGAATTGCAGGATCTTGACGGCTGTTCCCCCGTAAGTGTCGTTGAACTTCGATTCTGCCGCGCCCGGCTCGGTTTGGTGGTTGTCGGTCCAGCGACGCCCGGCGCCGTGGCGGGCCAGGTAGACGTAGCCCAGATAGGCTAGCGCCAGGACGGTGGCTACCCGCAAGGGGATATCCGCACTCTTCAACAGCTTCCACATGGTTCCGCTGCCCCCTATGGGGCAGGATAGCACCGCCGCGCTAACCAAGGTCATCTTGTCCGCTTGCCGGCGCCGATGCTAGCTTACTTACAACGTTCCTTTCTACTATTAGGACTGGGCTCGCCCATGGATCGGCGGGCCCTTTCCAAATCCCGGCTTTACACGGCTTGCTGTTTTCTCTTACTCTCGAAAGGTGTCGTCTACCGCCATTTCCCTCCGTGCCCGCTTTCGCAGCCAGCGCATCTCGCGTTTTACCGAGTCTGTAATCCGTGAAATGACGCGCCTGGCCATGAACAAGGGCGCCATCAACCTGGCCCAGGGTTTCCCCGATTTCCCGGCTCCGGCCGCCCTCAAACAGGCCGCCGCGGAGGCCGTTGCGGCCGATATCAACCAATACGCCATCACCTGGGGCGCCAAACCCCTGCGCGATGCCATCGCCGCCAAGTACCGGCGGACCTATGGCATGGAGCTCGATCCCGAGCGCGAGATCACCGTCTGCTGCGGCGCCACCGAGGGCATGGTGGCTTCGCTGTTGGGAGTGCTCGATCCCGGCGACGAAGTGGTGTTGTTCGAACCGTTTTACGAGAATTACGGCCCCGATACGCAGCTCTGCGGCGCCGAGCCGCGCTACGTCAAATTGCACGCCCCCGACTGGCACTTCGACCCCGAGGAATTGCGCCGCGCCTTCACCCCACGAACCAAGGCCATCGTGCTCAACACGCCTAACAATCCTACCGGCAAGGTCTTTACCCGTGCCGAGTTGGAACAAATTGCCGCGCTTTGCCAGGAATTTGATTCGCTGGCCATCAGCGATGAGATTTACGAGCACATTCTCTACGATGGCGCGGTGCATATCCCCATCGCTTCCCTGCCCGGCATGCGCGAGCGGGCCATCCTGGTGAACAGCATGAGCAAGACTTATTCTGTAACCGGCTGGCGCGTGGGTTGGGTGGTGGCGCCTCCCGACCTGACCGACTCCATCCGCAAGGTGCATGACTTCCTAACCGTGGGGGCGGCGGCGCCCTTGCAAGCCGCCGGCGTACTGGCGCTGGGGCTCGGCGACGACTACTATCGGGACTTGGCCGCGGCTTACGCCCAGCGCCGCGATCATCTGATAAGCAGTTTGGAATCAGCCGGATTCCGCTGTTTCCGGCCCGCCGGCGCCTATTACGTGATGACCGATGTCTCAGATTTCGGATTTTCCAGCGACGTGGCCTTCGTACGACACCTGATCGACCACATCGGCGTAGCTACGGTTCCGGGTTCGAGTTTTTACGCACCCTCGGGGGGCGGTAGCCAACAGGTACGCTTTTGTTTTTGCAAGAAATATGAGACTCTGGAGTCAGCCCGGCACCAATTAGCAAATCTTAATGCCCGTTAGCGACATTTGTCGGGCCGGGAAGAGACTTATGCTTCCAGAGTTCTTGTTGCAGGAGACGACGGTCCGCGAAGCCGGACAGTCTCCCGATTCCGATCTTGGCGAACCACAGAGTGGAACGTTGATTCTCACTCTGGGCATTACGCGCATCATTGAACAGGAAAGCATCGACATCTCCATTTGGGGGTCGGCGGACGGAACCGATTGGGGGGCCAAGCCGCTGGTGGCGTTTCCGCAAAAGTTCTATTGCGGAACCTATCAGCTCCTGCTCGACCTGGCGGAACGGCCGGTGAAATATTTGCGCGCCAAGTGGCAGGTAAACCGTTGGGGGAAGGGCGATCCCAAGCCGTTGTTTACCCTCTACCTGTTTGCGCAGGCCATGGAGCGGGAGCTGGCGCTTCGCGCTTAAGCAGACCTACCCGCGCCTCTGGTATCTTAAGGGACACGGATCGGGTTTCGGAATGATCACTCGCCAGGAAGCTCTCGACTTATTTGCGTCTGACGACCTCATCGGCATCGGCATGGAGGCGGACCGCGTCCGCCGCCGCTGGCACCCCGAAAACGTCGTCTCCTATATCATCGACCGCAATATCAACTACACCAATTTCTGTACCGAGTACTGCAGCTTCTGCGCCTTCTACCGGCCCATGGGTCACGCCGAGGGCTACATCCTGCCCAAGGAAGTAATCTACGAAAAGATCCAGGAGACCCTCGACCTGGGCGGCACCGGCGTGCTGATGCAGGGCGGGCTGCACCCCGATCTCAAGATCGAGTGGTACGAGGACCTGTTTCGCAGCATCAAACAGCGATACCCCATTCACCTGCATTGCCTCTCCGCGCCGGAAGTCACCAACATCGCCGACGTGAGCGGCCTCGACTTGCGCGAAACCATCAAGCGCCTGATGGACTCGGGGCTCGATTCCATCCCCGGCGGCGGCGCCGAGGTTCTGGACGACGCCGTGCGTCACCGCATCAGCCGCCTGAAATGCACCACGCAGGATTGGGTGGACGTGCACCGCACCGCGCACCAGCTCGGCATGCGCACAACCGCGACCATGATGTTCGGCTGCGGCGAGACCATCGAGCAGCGCATGAACCACCTGGAGCTGGTCCGCAACCTGCAAGAAGAAACCGGCGGATTCACGGCCTTCATCCCGTGGACTTTTCAGCGCGAGAACACCTCGCTGGGTCACTTCGTGAAGGAAGAAGCCACCGCCGTGGAATACCTGCAGACGCTGGCTATCTCGCGCATTTACCTGGACAATTTCGAGAATGTGCAATCGTCCTGGGTAACGCAGGGACTGAAGACCTGCCAGTTGGGTCTGCGCTTCGGCGGCAACGACGTAGGCAGCATCATGATTGAAGAGAACGTGGTTTCCGCCGCCGGCGCGCATCACCGCGCCAGCGAAGAGGAGCTGCGCCGCATCATCCGCGACGCCGGCTTCGTGCCCAAGCAGCGGGACACGCTGTATCGCACCTATTTTCTGAATTAGCGTCTTGCCGGCATCGGAGCCCTCCGAACCGTGACTGAAATCCCCCCGCAAATCCCAGGGCCAGTGGGTTAATCGCGCCGCGCATCCAGATCCATACTGCACAGGCCACAAGGCGTGTATAATGCCAGAACAGCGGAGCGTGAAATATGGGAATCTACAGTGACGAGTGCGCCAAGCAAAAAACCGCAATTGACAAGGCGTATGCCGGGTGCATGGAGCGCAAGGCCATCCAGGCACGCATCACACCGGCGTGGAACAAATGTCTGACTTTCCAACATGCGGGCCAAACCAACACGCCGGCCGGGGTAGCTGCCTCCAAAGCCTTCATGGAGCTAATGGACGCCGATTGGCACGCAGCTATCAGAAACAACGCCCTTTTGCACGATATGGAGGTGGCCGCCCAGCGAATCAAAGCGTATGTGGACGTAAAGGCAACCTTTAAGGGCCTCAAGGCCAGCAACCCAGCCGCGTACAAGACGCGGAAACAAAAATTGATCGCGCTAATCGACCAAATGGTCAAATAAAGACATTGCAAGGAAGGAGAAATCCGATGGCGGAGCTAACTCTCGAAAAGGCGCTTGCCGATCCAGAAAAAACTACGGCCGAAATCAAGAAAAGGGTGGCCGAAAACGACGCTATGGCCGCGAGGCATCAGAAGAGGCTTGCCGAGCTGAAGGCGATCGCTTCCGAACCGGTGGATTGAAGGCCGCGGCATCCGCGCGGCCCGCGCCAGTTTCAGCGAACGGGCCCGCCGGCGCGTGGCCCGAGCTTGTGGCGCGTTGGTTCACGGACGCTTTCCGCGCCGGTAGCGGAAATGGCCAAATGAAACGGATGGCCCACCCGATCCCGAGATAATTCTGGCATTCGTACTACCGTTGCTCGCCGGCACGCGCTTCGGCTTCCGCCAGCCACCCGCGTCGCAGCCGTTCCCGCGGAACGTTCGAGAGATAGGGTTTGAGATCCAGAATCGGGGTACCGTCGAGCATATCGATACCACGGACGGCGAGGACCGATCCTGCCCGGCTCATCAACTGGACCACCGTTAACCCGATCGGATTCGGACGTCGCGGGGAGCGGGTCGCGAACACGCCGTGCGGCCGATCGTCGCTCGGCGGCGTGACCACCAGGTTGCATCCTTCGGAACGATCGAATGCCCAGATGACGTACAGGTGAGAAAACCCTTCGATATCCAAGAGGCCAGCCTCAAATTCCGGTTGAATCTCAAGAGTACCTTCCGCCTCATGTTTCGCGCCTAACCCCTTGGGAATCTCCCCAGCATTCCTGTAGGCGCTTCTTACGTAGCCGATGGGCTGCATCGATAGCATAGTAGATTCACCTCCAGCTCAGCGGCGCCCACATCGAGTCTCTGAGCGCTCGACCTTACCGCTTGGGCGCACCGCCGCGAGCCGCCGGCGGTGGCAGCGTGCCGCCTTCCGCGAGGACCTTCATATTCTGGAGCAACTGTGTGAACCGCGCTGTTCTCTGCGCCTTGTCCCTTTCGCGGGCCGCGTCGTCCGCCAGCATCGAATTGTCGAAAAACAACGTGTAGATGAGTTTCGACGTCGTAGCCGTAAGCGGCCGCGCCTCCAGCGTGCCGTGATACAAGTTGTAGGGCCGCCCGTCCCTCACCGGCTGAGTGTAGGTGTAAGAAAGTTCGGTCTTTCCCACCAGCACCTCGTTCCCGACGGACCTTACGGCGCCGATTTCGCCGTCTTTGCCCGCTTTAAGTTCGCACGCGACTTGCATCCATTCACCAATATCGCAGTACTTGCCGACGCGCTTCCACACCTCGGCCGCGGAGCGGCTGACGGTGACTTCCATAAGAATGGAAACGTAGGTCGGATTTGTGACCGCACTGCTGGATGGGCTGGCGGCCTGAGCAGGCACTGGCGGCGCCTGTGCGCTCGCGGCATGCGCTAGACAGAGGACCGGGAACGCCAAACGAGCGCCGATGTTTCCGAAACGATTCCGCATGGAGGACAGCTTAGCACTGCTGAAGTCGTCGGGTGCGTCCAGCGGCGGAGCCAAAACAGGAAACCGAGCCGGGGAGTTATGATGCATTCACGGCGGATTTGCTGGAGGGAAGGTATCGGCGCTATTTCCGTGACCGTGAGATTCGGTGCTGTCGGAACTCCGCTTGCCGACGCGCGCGGCTTGGAACAGAGCCACGACCGTGAGGGAGTGGAGTTCCATGAAAAGAACTGAAGTGGAGCGACGGTGAGAACGGAATTGCTGCGATTCAATGGCGCTATCGAGCGGGATCCCGCCATCGACGCGTGGATGAAAGAGCAGGCGGGTGAATTGGGAGCCATCGCGCATCAATGGTTTGCAGTGATGCGAAAGTGCGGGGACGAAGTGCGGGAGCTCTTGCATGACGGCTGTCCGGTTGCATGCTTGGGAGATGCGCCCTTCGGCTACGTGAATGTCTTCACCGCGCACGTAAACGTAGGGTTCTTTCACGGCGCCGCGCTGCCGGATCCGGCCCGCTTGTTGCTAGGCGCCGGCAAGTTCATGCGCCATGTGAAGCTGAAACCGGGGGCTACCACAAACGCTGCCGCGCTATGCAGGCTCATCGATACGGCGTACTCGGATATAAAGGCGCGCGTCGACCGCGCAGAATAGCTCGCCCGACGCCGGCGGGAAACGGAAGTGATCGGCCGCGCCTTCACAGAAAGATTAAGCCTCTGCGCACTCCGATGGTCACGGCTTCGGTACGGCTCGCGGCGTGCAACTTGCCCAGGATCGACGCTACGTGGAATTTCACCGTATGGTCCGATATGCCCAGCTTCCAGGCAATCGTCTTGTTGGCCGCGCCTTCCGCCATCATGCGCAGAACCTCCAGTTCGCGGGCGGTGAGGGTGTGGGTTTCGGTGGAGACGGTGGCCGATGCCGTGGCGGCCAGCAGGGTTTCCAGTTCGCGCGGGTCGATGACGGCCTGACCGCTGGCAGCGGCTTCCACCGCTGCCAGGATCTCCGCCGCCGAGGCGTCGCGCGAGAGCAACGCGCGCACGCCCAGGCGGAATGCCTCCTGCGTCCAGGCGGGTTGCGGTTCATTGGTAAGCAACACGATCGCCGGACTGCGCCCATCGCCGGGCGGAGAGAATTCCTCCCAGGGAAGGGCGGCGAGCACCACATCCGCGCGCAGGGCCTCCACGCCGCTGAGGTCCGGATAGGCCCCCGCCAGGTCAATGCCGGGATGGGAGGCAACCAGCGCCTCCAGGCCGGCGCGCACGACCGCGGATTCGGCCGCGATCGCCAGGCGGATCACGCGGCCTCCGCCCGCGCCGGCGCGACATGCACGAAAACCTCGCGCAGGCGCGAAACGTCACCGCGGAAGAACGGCAGGCGGAGCGTATCGTGGCCGGAATCGAGCATCTCGGTGAGACGTTGGAACGTCCCTACCAGGATGTCGCCCGGGCGCAGCGATGCCCGCGCGGCCGCGCCCTCGGGGTCCACCTTAAGAATCCGCAGGCCGTGCGATACCGGCTCCAGCGTCACCCCAAGAGAAGGCCGTGCTCCGCGGCGGAGGAACTCGGCGGCGGAATTGGCCGGCACGGCGATTCCCAGGCCATTCATGATGGCGGTGTTGATGCCCACCACGCGGCCTTGCGCGTCGGCCAGCGGACCGCCGGAGTTGCCGGGAGCCAGGCGGACATCGGCGCCGACCCAGCGCTCCCGGCCCATCCCCGGAATCGTGCCCACGGAGTGAACCACGCCCGTCGAAAGAGCGCCGGCGAACCCCAACGGACTGCCGATGGCGATCACCAGCTCACCGGGCCGGAGACTGTCGGAATCGCCCGGAGTGGCCGAGGGCAGACCGCCTTCCGCGGCCTGCAAGACGGCCAGGTCGCGGCGGGCGTCGCGGGAAACCAGGTGGGCCGCAAGACGGCGGCCATCCCACAGGACCACTTCGGCTTGCGAGGCGCGCGCCACGTGAGAATTGGTGACGATGCGTCCCTCGGAATTCCAGATCACGCCGGAGCCGCCGCCTTCGTGGCCCTGTGCGAATACCTGCACGGTGGAACGCCGCAGGCGTTCGGCAATCTCTCCGAATCCGTGCATATCAGTTCCTCCGGGACCGCTCCCCAATGACGATCCCAATGTTCTGCGCCACGCCACCGCGCACCAGGCCGGCCACAACGGTCTGGCCAACGGCATGCTTTTCGAGCACGGTCTGGATGTCGTCCGTGTCGTTCACCGCGGTCCCGCCGAGCGAAACCAGCACGTCGCCGATCAATACGCCCGCCTGGGATGCCGGCCCCTCCGCTTCCAGCGACAGCACGATCAGACCTTTGTGATGATCCGGCAGCTCCACCGGTTGCAATCCCACGCCCAGATAACCGCGCGCCACGCGGCCGCGGGAGAGGATCTCCTCCACCACGCGGTTGACGGTAGAGGCCGGAATCGCCAGGCCGGCAATGCGCGAAAGCGCCGAGGTGGCGATGCCGATGGCTTCTCCCTTGGTGTTCACCACCAGGCCGCCGGATGAGCCGGGGTAAAGGGTGAGGTCGAGCCGTATGTAATTGTCCAGCCGGCCGCCGCGCCAGGTGCGCCAGGAACCGCTGACCGCGCTGATGATGCCCATGGTCGCATTGACGCCGGAATCGGGCGAGCGGCCTATGGAAAGGGCCAGGTTTCCCGGCGCTGGCTCGGCGGCGACCGCCACCGGCGCGACGGCGGCGCTGGAATCCACTTTCAACACCGCCAGATCGGTGCCCGGATCGCTACCGGCAACGGTGGCCGGCACGCTGGTTCCATCGGGAAGGGTGACGGTGATCTCTTCCTCCCGCCGGATAGTGTGTTCGGCCGTGACGACGATGCCGGCGCGCCACAAGACGCCGCTGGAGCCGAATCGCGGCCGCGCATCGATGGCCACCACCGAGTTTGCCACCTTCCCCACTACGTCAGCCAGTTCGCTCGAAAGAGTTGATAATTCGTTTGCCATGAAATCTCCTATGAGTCCAGCATGCCGCGCGGGAGTGCCGGCGCACATCGCCCATTCGGCTAGGCGAGGGCCGTTAAAAAGAGCAGAGCGGCGAGATACACTCAGGCTATGTTGCGCATTATGGTATCCCGGCACTCCGCCTTTTATAGCCCGCTGATCGCCACCATCGCGGGCGGCTTCCTGGAACGGCACGGCCTGGCGGCGGAGTACCAAATCCTCGCCAAGGGGCAGCGCTCCAGCACGCTGATTGGCGGGGGAGCGGTGGACATTATGCAGTCGGCGGTATCGTCGAACTGGAAGCCCATGGAACAGGGCGAATCGCCGCTGCCGGTGCATTTCGCGCAGATCAACCAGCGCGATGGATTTTTTCTGGTGGCGCGCGAAGCGGACGCCGCCTTCGCGTGGGACAAACTCATCGGCCAGGCGGTCCTGGCCGACCACGCCGCGCAACCGTTGGTCATGCTGCAGTACGCCGCTCGCTCGAATGGCATCGCGTGGACGCAGGTGGAAGCCATCGATGCCGGGTCGCCGCAAGAAATGGCGGACGCCTTTCGCCAGGGCCGCGGCGCGTACGTGCATCTGCAATCGCCGGCCGCGCACCAACTGGAGCACGAGGGCGCCGGCCACGTAGTCGTCTCGGTGGGCGCCTCCATGCCGCCGGTGGCGTTCAGCAGTCTCTGCTGCTCGCGCGCCTTCGTCCAAACGGAAAACTTCCGATTGTTCGTCAAAGCCTACGGCGAGGCGCGCGAATGGGTACGGACGGCTCCGGAAGCGGAGGTGGCGCGCGCGGAGGCGGGCTTCTTCGGGGGATATGCAATGGAAGCTTTGGCGGCCGCCATCCGGCGCTACCAGACCGTGGGCTGCTGGGAGGGCGGGGTGGAGATTCCGCGAGCCCTCTACGAACACTCCCTGGACGTGTTCCGAACCGAGGGCGGCATCGCCCAGCGCCATGCTTACGAGGAAGTTTGCCTGGGATCCCTCTGAAGGCTGCCCCCTCCCTCGTCATTGCGCTGTCTCCGGGCTTCGGGGGGCAACTATTACAGGCAACTGGCGCGGCTCGCAACGCTATCCGGCCGGTCCTCCCATTCTTCCACTTCTATAAGTTCCAGGTA
>Ga0302319_10025697_pt1 | contig 10412 bp, 7 predicted proteins | sample Bog_T0_2_FD_203319 | JGI IMG/M metagenome (GOLD analysis project Ga0302319, IMG submission 203319) | Peat permafrost microbial communities from Stordalen Mire near Abisko, Sweden - Bog_T0_2 | ecosystem: Environmental > Terrestrial > Soil > Wetlands > Peat | place: Sweden: Abisko, Stordalen Mire...
TCTGGGCTTCGGCGGGTCGCTGATCTCCATCTTCGCCCGCCTGGGCGGCGGTATCTTCACCAAGGGCGCGGACGTGGGCGCCGACCTGGTGGGCAAGGTCGAGGCCGGGATCCCCGAGGACGACCCCCGCAATCCCGCCGTGATCGCCGACAACGTGGGCGACAACGTGGGCGACTGCGCCGGTATGGCCGCCGACCTGTTCGAGACCTACGCGGTCACGATCGTCGCCACCATGCTGCTGGCGGCGATCTTCTTCACCGGCGCGACACGGGACGCGCTGCTGATGCTGCCTCTGGGCATCGGCGGCATTTGCATCCTGACCTCGATCGTGGGGACGTATTTCGTGAAGCTCGGGCCGGACAACGGGATCATGAAGGCGCTGTATAAGGGCCTGACCGTGACCGGTGTGCTGTCGATCGTCGGCGTCGCCATCGTAATCGAAGGGTTCATCGGCTTCAGCACCCCGCTTCAGGTGACCGGCGGTGGCTCGGTGACCGGTATGGATCTGTTCATCTGCGCGCTGGTCGGCCTGGCGGTGACCGGAGCGATCGTGTGGATCACCGAATACTACACATCAACCGAATACCGGCCGGTGCGCTCGATCGCCCAGAGTTCCACGACCGGTCACGGCACCAACGTGATCCAGGGGCTGGCGATCTCGATGGAGGCGACCGCGCTTCCGGTCGTGGTCATCAGCATCGGCATCATCATCACCTTCATGGTGGCGGGCCTGTTCGGGATCGCGGTGGCGGCGACGACGATGCTGTCGCTGGCCGGCATGATCGTGGCGTTGGATGCCTATGGACCGGTGACCGATAACGCGGGCGGCATCGCCGAGATGGCGGACCTTCCCAAGGAAGTCCGTGTCACGACGGACGCTTTGGACGCCGTCGGCAACACGACCAAGGCGGTGACGAAGGGCTATGCGATCGGTTCGGCGGGTCTCGCCTCGCTGGTGTTGTTCGCGGCGTATACGCAGGATCTGACGCACTACTTCCCGACGCTGAAGATGGATTTCAGCCTGACCAATCCCTTCGTGGTGATCGGGTTGTTCATCGGCGGCATGCTTCCCTATTTGTTCGGGGCGATGGGCATGACGGCGGTGGGCCGCGCGGCCGGGGCGGTCGTGGTGGAAGTGCGCCGTCAGTTCCGGGAGATCCCGGGCATCATGGAGGGCACCGCGAAGCCGGAATATGGCACCGCGGTGGACCTGCTGACCAAGGCCGCGATCAAGGAGATGATCGCGCCGTCCTTGCTGCCGGTGCTGGCGCCAATCGTGCTGTGGGTCGTGATCGATATCATCGCGGGCCGGGCGGCGGCGTTCGCCTCCCTGGGCGCGATGCTTCTGGGCACCATCGTGACCGGCCTGTTCGTTGCCATCTCGATGACCTCGGGCGGTGGCGCCTGGGACAACGCGAAGAAGTATATCGAGGAAGGGCACCACGGCGGCAAAGGCTCCGACGCGCATAAAGCGGCGGTGACCGGCGATACCGTTGGCGATCCTTACAAGGATACGGCGGGCCCGGCGGTGAACCCGATGATCAAGATTTCCAATATCGTGGCGCTGCTGCTGCTGGCGGTTTTGGCGGGTTGGTTGAAGTAGAACCAATGGAATTAAATTTCTGACCGGTCGTCACATGCCCTCTTCGTCATGGCCGGATTTCGACCCGGTCATCTGGCGCGGCACGTGCGGCGAAAGATCACCGGGTCGAGCCCGGTGATGACGGGTTGACGGCACGAGTAAAGACTTTCGGTCACCGATCAATGAAACGGAAACGGCCCCGAACGCGAATTCGGGGCCGTTTTTTTTGCGCCGGGCCGGCCGGTCAGGCCGCCTGAGGCCCTCGCACCAACTTCCCGGGCAGCGCGCCCGTCGCGTGGCCTTCCCGGTAAGTTATCTGACCCGAAACGATCGTCGCTTCGTAACCGTACACCTCCTGCAACAACCGCTTTCCGCCGGCCGGTAGGTCGTGCGCGATATACGGCTTTCCAGCGCCCAAACGGTCCCAGTCGATGACGTTCACATCGGCCTTCATGCCGGGGCGCAAGATGCCGCGATCGTAAAGGCCGGCGGCGCCGGCGGTGTCGGAGGTCAGACGCCGGATCAATTCTTCCGGCGTGAATTTGTTCAGTGTCCGGCCCCAATGGGTCAGCATCCAGGTCTGGAATCCCGCGTCCAGAATGAAAGCGACGTGCGCGCCGCCATCGCCCAGTCCCATGATGCAGTTGGGGTTGTGCAGCAACGTTTCGGCCATGGACAGATCGCCGTACGCATAGCTGGAGATGGTCGTATAGATGAAGTCGGTGCCATCGCTTTCCAGAAGGGCGTCGTATGTCACCTCCTCCGGCGTGCGCCCTTCGCGCGCGGCGATCGCGGCGAAACTGTCCTCTTTTTTCGGCGCGTAGATCGGAGGGTTGCCGAACCGGAACATGAGATCCCACCGCAGGCGATGAAACAGCGGGAATTTGTTGAATTCTTTCGGATCCTCGCTGAGGATCTTTTTCCGGATTTCCGGATCGCGCATCCGGGCCACGCGTTCCGTCAGCGGCAAATGGGCGATCGTCTGATACGTCCTGGTGCCCGAGAACGGGTTCTGGCTGCCTGACAGCCCAAGTAACGCACCCGTCGCCCGAGGCCCAAACACCGGACGGATCGGCACACCATCCGCGGCGGCCTTGTCGGCGTAGCGCAGCAGATCGCGCCACACCTCGGGCCTCGCATGCCGTTGCGTGAGCGTGAAGACGGTCGGGCGACCGCTGGCTTCGGTGATCCGCCGCACCATGGCGAATTCGGCGTCAGGATCCGGTGCCCATTCCGACACGATTTCCAGCATGCCCGAGCCGGCGTCTTTCATGCCCAGTGCGATGCCCGTCAACTCGTCTTCCTGGGCTTGCAGCGTGGGGGTTGGATCGCCTTTCAACGTCTTGTGCGAAATGCTGCGCGAGGTGGAGAAGCCGAAGGCACCGGCTTGCATCGCCTCGCGCGCGATCTCTCGCATTTGCGCGATGTCGCCCTGGTTGGCGTTTTCCAGATTGATCGCGCGGTCGCCCATCACGAAGACCCGCACGGCGGCGTGCGGCAGCAACGCGCAGACATCGACGTCGCGCGGCTTGCGATCCAGAGCATCAAGGTATTCGCCGAAGGTTTCCCATTCCCACCTGAGGCCTTCGTTCATGACGGCGCCGGGAATGTCCTCGACGCCTTCCATCAACTCGACCAGCCGGTCCCGATCGGCGGGTTTGCACGGCGCGAAGCCGACGCCGCAATTGCCCATGACGACGGTCGTCACCCCATGCCATGAACTCGGCGCCAGATGCGGATCCCAAACCGCCTGGGCGTCGTAATGCGTGTGGATATCGACGAAGCCGGGCGTGACGAGTTTCCCCTTCGCGTCGATTTCCTCCGCGCCGGTTCCGGCGACGACGCCGATTTGAGCGATCTTACCGTCCTTGATCGCGACATCGGCCTGGAAAGACGCGCGTCCGGTGCCATCGACGACGCTGCCGCCGCGAATGACGAGATCATGCTCCGGCATTTTTGGACCCTCCTGATGGGACGTATTTGCCTAGGATGGTGCGCTCGCGGGGGCGGAGTGACAAGCGCGCGCGGACGGTGGCGCGCCGACGCCGGGCGGCCATCGAAAAACCCGGCGGGCGTTGCGCGCGCCGCCGGGTTTTCAGTGGTGACTTTTGAACAGAGCCGGTGTCCGCTCGCGCGCCGGCTGTCCGCTATCGTTGGTCAGACGACGCCGAGGATCGTTTCCGCCTTGCTGGCTTCAAAGCCGCCGGGGGCCTCGACACCCAGATGGGTCACTTTGCCGTCTTCGGCGACCAGCGCGTAACGCTGGCTGCGCACGCCCATGCCGCGCGCCGTGATGTCCATCTCCAGGCCGAGCGCCTTGGCGAACATGGCGGAGCCGTCGGCGAGCATCAGGACCTTGTCGCCGGTGCCCTGGTCCTTGCCCCAGGCGCCCATGACGAACGCATCGTTGACGGAAATGCAGGCGATGGTATCGACGCCCTTGCCCTTCAACGCGTCGGCGTTCTGCACGAATCCGGGCAGATGCTTGGCGCTACATGTCGGGGTAAAGGCGCCTGGCACCGCGAACAGCACCACTTTCTTGCCTTTGAAGATATCGTCGGTGGACACTTCTTTCGGTCCGTCCGCCGTTGCCATCATCAGTTTCATCGACGGAATTGTATCGCCAACTTTGATCGTCATGATTTTCTCACTCCCCGAAAGGGACAGGCCCGCTGAGGGCCCCCCGGTGATCACGGGCGAGTCCTAGCCCGCCTTCCGGCGCGAGTCACGACCCCCGCGCTGGTCTCGGCGGGCGCTTCCGGGCGGCTGCCTCTGGCCTTCCGCCGCCTTGGCTGTCATCTTCCGGCCGCGCATGGGAGGAAACCGCGTGCTGAGCATGAAGGGAAAGGTCGCGATCGTCACCGGTGCCGGATCGGTCGGACCTGGCTGGGGCAACGGGAAGGCAACCGCGACCCTGCTGGCGCGACAGGGCGCCGAATTGTTCCTGGTCGATATCAACGAGGACGCCGTTCGCGAAACTCAGGCCATCATCGAGAAAGAAGGCGGCACCGCCCATGTGCACCGAAGCGATATGATGATCGCGGCGGATGTTCAGGAGATGGTCCAGGCCTGCGTCACTCGTTTCAGGCGCATCGATATCCTGGTCAACAACGTGGGCGGCTCGGCGCCCGGCGACCCGGTCGCGATGACCGAAGAAGTCTGGGACCGGCAGATCGACTTCAATCTGAAGACGGCGTTTCTCGGCTGTAAATATGCCATTCCGGTGATGCTGGAACAGGGCAAGGGCGCGATCGTCAACATCGCCTCGGTGGCCGGAATGCGGAACGATTTTCTCAGCGGCCGGTCGCATGTCGGCTATAGCGCGTCGAAAGCCGGCGTGATCCAGTTGTCGCGCTCGGTCGCCGGGACTTATGCCAAGCAGAACATCCGGGTGAACACGGTTGTGCCGGGCCTGATGCACACGCCATTGGTCGAGACCCGGCTGGCCCGCACGGTCGGCGGTAATGACCTTCAGAAACTCATCGATGCCCGCAACGCCGCCGTGCCCATGGGACACATGGGCGACGCGTGGGACGTGGCGCACGCGGTGCTGTTCCTCGCCTCGGATGAGGCGAAGTTCATCACCGGCACTGAAATCGTCGTCGATGGTGGCAGCACCGCGGCGATGCCCTGACCCCCAAGAACCACAGGAGAATTCGATGAGTGAGAGGCGCTTTCCGGACCTATCGCCGGAGACGATGACGGACGAACAACGGCAGGTCGCGGAAGCGATCCAGTCCGGGCCGCGTGGCTCCGGGCTGCGCGGGCCTTTCAACGCGCTGATGCGCAGCCCGCAACTGTGCGATCTGGTGCAGCGGGTCGGCGCTTACGTGCGTTTCGGCAGTTCCATTCCGGCGCCGTTGAATGAGCTGGCGATTTGCATGGCGGGGCGCAAATGGGGCGCGCAGTACGAATTCTACGCGCATCGTAAGCTCGGCATCGACGCGGGATTAAGCCCGGCCATTCTGGACTCGGTGGCGAACGGACGCCGGCCGGAGGCTATGTCGTCGGACGAAATGATCGTCTACGAGTTCGTGATGTCGCTGTTGGGTACGGGTCAGGTGCCGGATCCGCGCTATCAGGCGGTGTTCGACCGCTTCGGGGAGCGGGGCGTGATGGATCTGGTCGGCGCGGTCGGTTATTACAGTCTCGTGTCGATGGTGTTGAATGTGGCGCAGGTGCCGCTGCCGGAAGGTGTCGAGCCGCCGTTGAAACCGTTGTAAGGTTCCGGGTCTCCGCGGCGCGCGTTCGCCGCGGAGACGGCTCCTTCGCGGAGAACGACCATGCGCCCTGAGGATTTCATCGCCGACAAACGCCGTCCGTTCACGGGCACCGAATACATCGAGAGCTTGCGCGATGGGCGTGAGGTTTATATCGATGGCGAGCGTGTCGCCGATGTCACGACGCATCCGGCGTTTCGCAACGCCATTCGCTCGGTCGCGCGGCTCTATGACGCGCTGCATGACCCGAAAAGCAAAGAGCGGCTGACCTGTCCGACCGACACCGGCTCGGGCGGATACACCCATAAGTTTTTCCGGGTGCCGCGGTCGCGTGAGGATATGCGCGGCGCGCAGGAGGCGATCGCGGGATGGGCCCGGCTGTCTTACGGGTGGATGGGCCGCACGCCGGACTATAAGGCGGCGTTTTCCAACACGTTGGGCGGCTTTCCCGAATATTACGGCGATTACGCGGACAACGCGCGCGCCTGGTACAAGCGCGCGCAGGAAGCCGTGCCGTTCATGAACCACGCCATCGTCAATCCGCCGATCGACCGCCATAAGCCGGCGGAAGAGGTGAAGGACGTCTATGCCTGCGTGAAGAAGGAGACCGATGCCGGCATCTATGTGTCCGGCGCGAAGGTCGTCGCGACGTCGGCCGCGTTCACCCATTACAACTTCATGGGACAGTCGTCGAAAACCGCGACGCAGGACCTGGATTTGTCAGTCATGTTCATGGTCCCCATCAACGCGCCGGGACTTAAATTGTTCTGCCGGACTTCCTATGAAGCCGCTGTCGCGCGGAACGCTTCGCCGTTCGATTATCCGTTGTCATCTCGTTTCGATGAGAACGATGCGATCTTCGTGATGGATAATGTGTTCATCCCGTGGGAGGATGTGTTCATCTATCGCGATCCGGCTCGGGTGATGAGTTTCTTCCCTGGGTCCGGGTTCGTACATGGGGCGATGTTCCAGGGGTGCACGCGGTACGCGGTGAAACTCGATTTCATTTCGGGATTGCTGGCCAAGGCGCTGCGCTGCACGGGCGGGGACGAGGCACGTAATAACCAGGTGCTGCTGGGTGAGGTGATCGCGTGGCGGCATTTGTTCTGGTCGCTTTCGAACGCGATGGCGAATAATCCGCAGCCGTGGAAAGGCGACGCGGTGTTGCCGGAATTGCAGGCGGGGCACGCGTATCGGGTGTTCGGGCCGGATTCATGGCCTCGTATCAAGGATATCGTGCAGAAGACGGTGACGTCGGCGCTGATTTATCTGCCGTCGTCGGTGAAGGATTTCGGCAATCCGGACATCGATCGCTATTTGCGGCAGTATGTCCGCGGCTCCCACGACATTGGCCATGTCGAGCGCATCAAACTCATGAAACTACTTTGGGACGCTGTCGGAACCGAATTCGCTGGGCGGCACGAACTTTACGAACGCAATTATTCCGGCGGCTGGGAGGATATTCGAGCCCAGGTGTTGACGGGTGCGCAACGAGGGGGCGGATTGAAGGAGATGGAGGCGCTGGTGGACGAGTGCCTCGCGGATTACGACACGGATGGGTGGACGGGCGATAGCTGGATCAATTCGTGATTTCCACAAGGTTGCTTAAACGCGTCTGTTGGCCATCTCCGTGCCGCGCAATTCGGCCGGGACACCTGGGGCGTCGTTTAACGCTGGAGGCGGGGCAGCACGCTCTCCCCGAACAGACGCATTGACTGTTCGGCGGCCGCAAGTGGCAGATCGTTGAAGTTCACCTGCAACGACGCGATCTCGAACTCGCCGATTTGCGCCTGATACGTCGCGATGGTGTCGAGAATGCGGTCCGGCGTTCCAACCCAGGCGGCGCATTTCTCGACCTGGGTCTCGAACGTCTCCCGCGACAGCATCTCGATCACCTTGTCGTATCCGGGATAATCGGCCGACCGTGCCCCTGATGTCCAATCCGAAGCTGAATCGACCAGGGAACGCAGATACCGATTGATCGGCCCAGCCGCGCGGCGTTCGGCCTCGGCCTGGTTTTCGTGACACAGCATATGGAAGGCCAGCATCACCGTCCCTGGCCCGTCATGACCGGCGGTGGCACGGGCCTCACGGTAGACATCGATCAGCTCCTTCATCGCGCCGCCCGCCATCGGAATCGCCATGATGCCGTAACCATTGGCACCCGCGCGTTCGAACGACTCCCGCGTGCCCAGAGCGGCCACGTAGAATGGCGGCCTGGGCAACTGCGTGGGGCGCGGCAACGACGTAACGTTCCGGAACGAGTGAAAGCGTCCCTCGCTGCTGACGTTCTCGTCCTCCAGCAACAGGCGAACCTGCGCCACGCCTTCATCGAAGCGGGCGCGGCTCTCATCCAGCTTCACGCCGAAATGGTGGAACTCGTGCGGCAGGAAAGCGCGGGCGAAGCCAATATCCAGCCGTCCGTCGCACAGCGCGTCCAGCATCGCCAACTCGCCGGCCAATTTCAGCGGATTGTTGAACGCCGGCAGAACCGCGCCGGTCACCATGCGCGCATGCCGCGACACCTGGGCAGCCGCCGCCAGGAACACCACCGGGTTGGGGCTGTACCCACCGTAAGGCAGAAAATAGTGCTCGACCGTTCGAACATGGTGGTAGCCATAGCGATCGACCAGCGCGACGAGGCGTAGCGCCTCCTGCCAGTAATCGCGCGCCGACTTCACCTCCGGGCCGATATCGGGAAAAAACTGAATGCCGACCTGCACGATCCACCTCCGCGACGAATGTTCCGCGAGAACGTTCTGACAGCCCGCTGCGCCCGGCTCAACCCGGGCCTGATCCCCTGACGTCGGCCCAGGTGTCACCTCCCGCGGGCAATCCGTGTTGATTGGCCGGGCCTTTTAGCGGAAAACACCGCCTCGCTTCGACGAGTGCCACAGCCATGCCCGAGCTTTATCTGCATAACACCCTCACCCGCCGTAAGGAGCGGTTTGAGCCGGTCGATCCATCGAATGTACGGATGTATGTGTGTGGCCCAACGGTTTACGACCTGGTGCATGTCGGCAACGGCCGCGCCGTCGTGGTCTACGACGTTTTGTACAGGCTGTTGCGGCTTCTGTATCCAAAAGTCACCTACGTCCGGAACCTCACGGATGTGGAGGACAAGATCAACGCCCGGGCCGCCGAACTCGGAATTCCGATCGAGACGCTGACCGAGCGAACCACCGCCGATTTCCATAGGGATGTGGAAGCTCTGGGAGCGCTGTCCCCGGACGTCGAGCCGCGCGCGACCGGTCATATCCTGGAGATGATCGCCATCATCGAGCGGTTGATCGCGTCGGGGCACGCTTACGAAGCCGAGGGACATGTGCTTTTCGCCGTGGGAAGTTTCGTCGATTACGGGAAGTTCTCCGGCCGGAACGCGGACGAACTGCTGGCCGGAGCGCGGGTCGATGTCGCTCCCTACAAGCGCGACGCCGGCGATTTCGTCCTGTGGAAGCCCTCCCCGCCCGAACTTCCGGGCTGGGAGAGCCCGTGGGGACGCGGCCGTCCCGGGTGGCATATCGAGTGCTCGGCGATGGCCTGGCGTCATCTGGGGGAGACCTTCGATATCCATGGCGGCGGCACCGACCTGATCTTCCCGCACCACGAGAACGAGATCGCCCAAAGTCTGTGCGCGTTTCCGGGCAGTCACTTCGCTCGCTACTGGGTGCACAACGGCATGCTTCTCGTCGATGGCGAGAAAATGGCCAAATCCCTGGGCAATTTCACCACGCTGCGGGATGCGTTGCTCCGCGCGCCGGGAGAAGTCATCCGATTGTTACTAATCCGCACGCATTATCGTTCCACCCCGGATTTCAGCGACACGGCGATCAATGAGGCGAAGAAGGAACTCGATCGGTTCTATCGCGCGCTGGAACGGAGCCCGGATGCTGGCGGAGGAACCGTGCCGGACAAGGTGATGGACGCGCTGTGCGACGATCTGAACACACCGCTCGCGTTGTCGGCGATGCACGCGCTGGCTGATGCCGCGCTCGCGGGCGACGCGAGTGAAGCGGCCAACCTGCGCGCGTCGGGCCAGTTGATGGGCTTATTGACCCAGGCACCCGAGGCCTGGTTCCGGGGAGGCGCCGAAGACACCGACGCCATTGAGACAGCGATCCAGGAACGTCTGAGCGCGCGCAAATCCCGGGACTTCGCCCGGGCCGACGCGATCAGGGCAGACCTCGCGGAACGTGGGATCATCCTCGAGGACGGACCTGGTGGAACAACCTGGCGAAGATCCAGCTAAACCAGAGAGCTTGAAATGAAGAAGTTGCTTTTTCTCACGGTGATCGGATTCGGCGGTGCCATGCTGGTGAAGGGGGGGCATGTTGTCATTACTCCCAATAATCAGGTGACGGTCGCCGGCTACCAGGTGCCGCTGCCGGATAGCGTCCAGAACTCGCCGGTCATGGGCATCGTCGCATCGATGGTGCGAATGCAGGTCGCACCCCAGGCCACGGCCGCGGATCAGCGGGTTGGGCCGGCCCCACCGGCGCGGCCCGCGTTACCGAACGTGACCTCGGCCGCCGCCACATATAATGCCAACGCGCCGAGTGCCGGCCCCGCGAACGGCTCGGATCAACTGTCCGCGGTGGCTAAGGCGTTGC
>Ga0302319_10025699_pt1 | contig 10411 bp, 5 predicted proteins | sample Bog_T0_2_FD_203319 | JGI IMG/M metagenome (GOLD analysis project Ga0302319, IMG submission 203319) | Peat permafrost microbial communities from Stordalen Mire near Abisko, Sweden - Bog_T0_2 | ecosystem: Environmental > Terrestrial > Soil > Wetlands > Peat | place: Sweden: Abisko, Stordalen Mire...
CGGTGGCGGGGTCCGAGGCTGCCTGCCAGTTGACCAGCGCCTGATCGGTCTGGCCCAGATTGGCCAGCGCCAGTCCCAGGTTATTGCGGGCCAGGTCGGAGTGGGAGTTGAGCTTCAAGGCCTGGCGGAATTCTTCGGCGGCGGCCTCATATTTCTTTTGCAGGAGCAGGTTGTAGCCCAGATTGTTGTGCAGGGAATCGGCGGTAGGTGCGGCCGCTACGGCTTGGCGATGCGCCGCTTCCGCTTCCGCCCACTGACCGGCCTCGTCCCGCAGGATTCCCAGCCAGGAAGCATATTCCGGCGACGATTGCGGGTGAGCTTTGAGAAAGGTCTCCAGTCCGGCAACGGCCTCGTCGCGGCGCTGCATATCGTGGAGGGCGCGCACCAGGGCCAATTGCGCCTCCGCCGATTGGGGAAACCGCGCCACCGTGAGCCGGCACATCTCCAGACTTACATCGGGATATCCGCGCTGCTGATAAGCCTTGGCTAGCTCCAGGCGGACGGGAATATTGTCCGGATCCGCGGCCACTCTCTCGCGTAGCGTACGCAAGGCATAATCGCCATCGCCGGCGTCCTTGGCGTTGCGAATCTGCCGGTCCCATACCGTCGGCCCCGGGGATTGCGTTACCTGGGTCTGGTGGATGCATGCGACCGACATGACCGCCAGAGCCGCTACCGATAGCTGTCGTCTCATGCTAGGCCAACTTTTCAAATACCAGTTCGTCGCCCGGCTGGGTTCCGGTCGCGCGGGCCGTCCCCGCGGGAAGCTCGAGGATGGAATAGGCCGCCAGGCAGGCCGAGAGACGCCACGGCGGGACTGCGTTTCTCACCTTGCGGACTTTATGCTTCTTATCCACGTAGACCAGATCGATGGCAAATTTCATAAAGAACGTGTGGACCGACTCGCAAGGCACAATCCACAGGCCATGCCCCGGTTCCAACCGCTCATGCTTCAGCAGCCCGGTCCGCCGTTTGGCGCTGGTGTCGGCGATTTCCACGGCCTGGCCAAGCAGGGTGTCGCGGGTACGATTCCGCACGGATACCTTCAATTTTGAAGACTATAACACGAGTTGGGTGGCGAAGTTGTACCGAAGAATCGTTCACAGCGGGAGACGCAGAGACGCAGAGTAAGAAAGGCAAAGAAAACAAGGTGTTTGCGGAGGCTCGAGAGAAAGGATCTTCCGCGGGTTTGAGCGCGGAGGAAGCAGAGAGCGCGGAGACAGTTCTGCATAATCTGTGGGGCGGACCCCTTGGTCCGCGCGGGTCCCCCTGGACCCGCTCTTCTCTCGATGAATCAGTCGTCCGCAATCGCGAGCAGGCCGACCGGGGGGGGCGGCCGCGGACCAGGGGGTCCGCCCGGCGAAAACTAAGTGACATTGGGTTATCGCCCGCCTCCTGTACGGCCCAGATGGTTCTCTTTTCTTCCCGGCGCCTCGGCGTCTCTCCGGTGAATCCCAAAAACTCCTCTTCCGGCGGCGGCGTTTGGTTGTACTATTAGGAGTTCAACGGAGGCTCGCACGTGAACCCGCAGTGTGTCCGGCATCGCCGCTTGGTATGGTCCGCTCTAACAGCCCTGGTGCTGGCTGGACTCCCGGCGGTTCGGCCGGCGCTGGCTCAACAGACCACCAGCGCCACGTTTGGCAACGTGATCCAATTGCCCGGCGGGACTCCCTCGGACGTGGTCTTGGACGAACCCCGGCACCTGCTCTACCTCATCAACAACAACACCAACCTGGTCTACGTTTTTGACTACACCACGAACACGGTGGTGGGCAACATTGCCGTCGGAAAGACGCCGCTGGCGGGCGCCATCTCCATGGATGACCATTGGTTGTACGTCACCAACAGCGGCAGCGCTACGTTGAGCGTCATCGACCTCACCCAGGACCTTGTGGCGCAGACCGTGACCCTCCCTTCGACGCCTCAGGGAGTCGAGGTCGGCAACGACGGAAGGGCGCTGATCAGCTTGCTGGGGACGGGAGTTGTTTCCGGCGTGCCGCAAGGCACCCTACTGGTTTTCGACCGAACCCAGCAGTCCAGCAACCAATTGATCAACGTGGTGGTGCCGGCCCTTCCTACCACGCCTGTGCCCATCCCGGCGCCGACGCTGCCGAAACCGGTCACCACGTTCAGCGGCAAGTTGCTGCGTACGCCCAACGGGCAGTTCATCGTAGGCGTGATCACGCCCACCGCGGCGACAACCTACGTCTTCGTGTACGAAGTAGCTTCCGGCGTAGTGCTGTCGAATCGCACCATCTCGGGGGCGTCGTCGGTGCTCTCGATGGCTCCGGACGGATCGCGCTTCATGGCCGGCGCCAGTATGTTCGACATGACGACGCTGGCCGTAACCGCGCAACAGAACAACGCCAACGCGCCCTTCGCGTTCACGGGCGCGGTCAACACCGCGCAGAACACCGGCGGCAGCATCTTTTCGCCCGACGGGACCACCATTTACAGCGCCTTCAACACGGCGGCTACCACCACACCGGCTCCGCCCTCGCTTTCTTCCACCCTGCTGGTTAACGATTCCAAGAGCCTGGGAATCCGCTTGGGGATCATCTTGCCGGAGAGCATCGTAGCCCGCATCGTCATGAAGGCCAGTGGGTCGGACGCCTGGGGAATCTCGGACTCCGGTTTGGTCCACATGCCTCTGGGCAGCCTGTACACCTACCCGATCCTCATGCCCGCGACCACCGATGTCTTCCTGGCGATGGACGACTGCGACCGCGGGATCTCCAGCGGAACGCTGCAGGTGAACAACCTGGGCCAGGGCAAGTTGACGTTCACGGTGGCGGCATCGACCACTTCGGGTGCGCTGGTGTTTCAACAATCGAGCGGCCTGGCGCCGGCGACCATCACCTTCTCCATGGAGCCGGGCCGGTCGGGCGTGGTCAGGTCACCGGGCACCAATATCTGGACCGGGGCCGGCACGTCGAGCGGCACGCCTTTTACCGTGACCTTGTCGTCCCCCGAGGCGATCAACATCCCCAGCGTCATTCGCGTGTACATGAACTACCGGCTGCCCGACCAGAGGGGCGTAATCTACCCATTGCCCACGACGCCCAACAGCAACTCGGCGAATAACGCCAATCCCAGCGGCAACGAAGGTTTGCAGGATATCGTACTGGATGAGCCGCACCAGAAACTCTACATCACCAATTCCGGATACAACCGCATCGAGGTGTTCGATCTGCAAAAGCAGTACTTCGTGAATCCGATTCCCGTGGGCCAGATGCCGCACCAGATGGCCATGGGCACCGACGGCAACACGCTCTATGTAGGAAACACCGGCGGCGAATCCATCAGCATCGTGAATCTGACCTTGCAGCAGGCCGTGGACAACGTGGTCTTCCCGCCGCTGCCGCGCAACGGGACGGTGAACCCCATCAATCCGCGTTCGCTGGCGGTGGGGCTGTTCGGTCTGCAGTTCCTGATGTCGGACGGCAGCCAGTGGAGCGTGATCGGAACTGCCGCGGTTCCGCGCCCGGCGAATACCGTTACGCCGACGCTGCTGACGGGTTGCCCCGCCTGCGGCATGATCGCAACCCCGGGCAGCGATTTCATTATCACCCTCAACGGCAGCGGGACTGCCTACATTTACGACGGCACTGCGGATACCTATATAGACTCCCGTTTGCTCTTTCCCGCTCCCATTGAGGGATACTACGGCGTGCTGGGCGCCGGACCGGCGGGCGCTTACTATCTGGCCGGCGGGCTTACGCTCAGCGAATCGCTGACCACTTTGGCCGGCTCGGCTATTCCGCCCACGGGAGGGCGCAATGTGGTGGCGGCAGTGGCCATGGGTCCCGCCAGTTTCCTGCAACTGACCAACCCGGTGCGCGCCAGCGCTACTGCGACGGTGACGGGCGAATCCAGAACCACGCTGCAATCGGTCGGGACCATTTCGGGAAATGCCACCGAACTGGCAGTGGTTCCCGAGAATCCGGTGGTGACGGTTGTAGGAACTACCCGGTTCAACACCTCCCCGCGGCAACTGGTGGTGAACGCAGCGGGCACAACGGCTTATGCCATCACGCTCTCGGGGCTGAGCGTGATTCCGCTGACGACGACGGGTTCGAACACGGTGCCCACCATCAACGCCTCCCGCGGGATTGTGAGTTCCAGCGACGGCAGCACCACCAACATCCAGCCCGGCTCGTTCATCACCATTACCGGCCAGAATCTGGCCTCCGCGGCGACGGCCGAATCGACTCCCGCGCCGACCATTCTAGGCGGTTCGTGCGTGACCTTTGGAGACGTATCGGTACCGCTCTTGTCGACTTCGAGCGGGCAAATTATGGCGCAGGTTCCCGACACTTTGCTGCCCGGAACGCAGGTGGTGGAAGTTCGCTCGCTGGCCAATGCGCAAGACAGCGCCCCGGTGACAGTAGTGGTGCGCGCCGGTACCACATCGCCGATACCGCAATTGCCGGCCAAACGGCCGACGCGGGGTGGACGCTAGGAGCCTCTCCGGCAGACTCGGAGTGCCGCGAGCCCCGACAAAACATAAGCGGCGCTGGAGTGCATCCAGCGCCGCTTCTTCTTGCCGAGACTACTTAATTCTTGCTACGGTTTTGCCTGTTTGGCGAGTTTCTCGCGCTGCTCTTTCAGCACCGCTTTGCGGCTTAACTTGATTTTGTTGCCTTCGAGCGCCAGTACCTTTACCAGGATCTGATCGCCTTCCTTCAACTCATCGCGCACTTCGCGGATGCGGTTCTCGGAGATTTCGCTGATGTGCAGCAGCCCGTCGGTGCCCGGGAAGATTTCCACGAAAGCGCCGAAATCCACCAGCCGCACTACTTTGCCCAAATAGGTCTTGCCTATTTCGGCGGTCGCGGTGAGATCGGTAATGATCTGGATCGCCTTGTTGGCCGAGGCTTCATCGGCGGATGCTACGTGAATCGTACCGTCGTCTTCCACGTCGATCTTCACGCCGGTCTGCTCGATGATGCTGCGGATCACTTTGCCGCCTGGTCCAATGACGTCGCGAATCTTATCGGTCGGAATGTGCAGGGTGTATATACGAGGTGCGTACTGCGAGATGGCCTTGCGGGCTTCCGGCATAGCCTCGTACATCTTGTCGAGGATGAAGAGGCGGCCGCGCCGCGCCTGCTCCAACGCCTCTTTCATGATGGCGATGGTGACATGCGGGACTTTGATGTCCATCTGCAGGCCGGTGATGCCCTCGCGCGTGCCTGCGACCTTGAAATCCATGTCGCCATAATGATCTTCGGCGCCGGCGATATCGGTCAGGACGGCGTACTCGCTGCCTTCCAGAACCAGGCCCATGGCGATGCCGCCTACGTGAGCGGCCAGCGGCGCACCGGCGTCCATCAATGCCAGAGACGCGCCGCAAACGGTGGCCTGCGAACTGGAACCGTTGGATTCCAGAATGTCGCTGACTACCCTCATGGTGTAAGGGAATGTGGCTTCCGTGGGAATGAGCGCGCTGAGCGACCGTTCGGCCAGGGCGCCGTGGCCGATTTCACGACGGCCGGGGCCGCGCATGAAACCGACTTCGCCCACGCTGAAGGGCGGGAAATTGTAGTGCAGCATGAAGCGCTTGGTCGCTTCGCCGGGCTCGAGCAACTCGATGCGCTGCTCGTCTTCCTTGGTGCCCAGGGTAACGGTGACCAGCGCCTGGGTTTCGCCGCGGGTAAATAACGCGGAACCGTGAGTGCGCGGCAGAACGCCGGTTTCGATGGTGATCTGGCGGACCTCATCGAACGCGCGGCCATCGGGACGCCGGTGGTGCTTTAGCATCTCGTCGCGGAAAATCCGTTCGCGAAGCGCTTCGATGCAGTGGACAGCTTCTCCCTGCTTCTCTTCGGGTTGTTCGCTCACCGTCTTTTTCTTCAGGGCGCTCACCAGGGAGTGACTTTCTTCCTTGGAATGCGCGCGCGTGTCGAGATCCGCGGTCAGTTCGGCGCGGATGGCGGTCTCGATTTGCTTGTAGAGATCCTGATCCACCGTTTGCGGGACATATTCGAATTTCGGCTTGCCGCAAAGCTTCACCAACTGGCGGATGGCGGCGGCGATCTTCTTGCAGCATTCATGCCCGAACTCGATGGCGCCGAGCACTTCCGCTTCGGAGACCTGCTGGGCGCCGGCCTCGACCATCACGATGCCTGATTCGGTGCCCGCCACCACGATATTCAGTTTGGATTCGCGGCCCTCCGTGTAGCTGGGGTTGGCGATGTACTGCCCGTCTTTCATGCCGACACGAACGCCGCTCAAGATGTGGGGGAAAGGGAGATCGGAGATGGCCAGTGCGGCGCCGGCGCCGCAGATGGCCAGGGAGTTGGGATCCTGCTCGGGGTCGGCCGAGATGACCATGGCGATGATCTGGGTTTCATGCGAGAAACCTTCGGGGAACAGAGGGCGCACCGGACGATCGATCAGGCGGCTGGTGAGAACTTCTTTTTCGGAGGGACGGCCCTCGCGTTTGATAAAGCCACCGGGGATTTTCCCGGCGGAGTAAGTGTATTCGCGATAGTCCACGGTGAGCGGGAAAAATCCAGCTCCCGGTTTGGGCTGATCGGCCATGCAAGCGGAGACGAGAACAACCGCGTCTCCGGAACGAACGACAACGGCGCCGTTCGCCTGTTTGGCCATTTTGCCGGTTTCGAGCGTGATAATCCGGCCGCCCAGGTCAATTTCAACTGTGTGGTGCATATTCTTTCTTAAAAACCTCCAACCTCGGCCGGGCGCGGCTCGTAGAGCCCCCGGCCAGTCCGAATCGGCCACCCGCGAGCGGGCGCCGTTTGAGACTGGAGTTGACAGGATGGGTGGTCCGTCACGAGGATAGAGGCAACAACGCCTCCGGCCCCGTTGGGACCGGGTTGGGACTACTTCGGAAGCCCCCCGAAAAATCGCGGGACAGTCTGTTGCTGCTTCCGACGAATGGACTAGCGGCGGATGCCTAGCCGGAGCAGGAGGGCCTTATAACGGTCCGTATCGGTATCGCGAAGGTAGATCAGAAGCCGGCGACGCTTGGCGACCAGGGTTAACAATCCCTTGCGGGAGCCGTGGTCCTTTTTGTGCGTCTTGAAATGCTCTGTCAGCATGGTAATACGCTGGCTTAACAGGGCAATCTGTACTTCTGGCGACCCGGTGTCGGACTTGTGGCGCTGATTGGTAGTGAAAATTAGCCGCTTTGCTTCAATCGCCAGTGCCATTCTAGGGGTGAAACTCCTTGTCTTCTCTTAATCTCGATTTGGTACGTTCATTAGAATAACACAGGCTGGCAGGTGCGTGTGGAAACCCAATCCTGTGAGGTTTCACAGCCGAGCCGCCAGAGGTCGGTCATTCGTTACGCAGCGCCATCATGGGGTCGATGCGCGCGGCCCGGCGGGCCGGGAAGTAGCAAGCCATCAGCGATACAGCCGCCAGCAGGGTGACGGCTGCCGAGAATACCAACGGGTCGGCGGCCTTTACCTGGAACAGCATGCCGGCCAGCACCCTTCCTGCCAGGAGCGAAAGCAACAGCCCGCCGGCGGTTCCCACGGCCATCAGCTTGATTCCCTCGCGCAAAACCATCATCTGGGCTTCCCGGGCACTGGCGCCCAGGGCCATGCGGATCCCGATCTCCCGCGTCCGCCGGGCAACGCTGTAAGCCCTGACGCCATACAAACCGATAACCGCCAGCAGCAGCGCGATGCCGCCGAAGAGCGAGAACAGCCGGGCGCCAGTCTTCACCACCCAATAATCCACGCTGCCCTCCAGGTGGGCTCGCAGGGATTTCAGACCAAGAACCGGCAAACGGCTGTCGACGTTGCGGATCTCGCGTCGAACGTCGCCCAGGAAGCGCGCCGTCCCTTCCGGTCCCAACGGCGCGGTGCGCAGGTGGATGTGCACGTCGGCCTGATACTGCCGGCCGAAGGGCACGTAGACATGCCCCTCCTCCGATCCTCCGATGATATGCCCGCGCACATCGCCGACGATGCCCACGACTTCCAGATCGGGGATTTCCTTCGCGCCGTCGTCGCCCACCATCCGGATGTGCTGCCCGAGGCCATCTCCATTCGGCCACAAGCTGCGGGCTGCGAGCCGGTCGAGGATGGCCACCGGACGGGCGCCCGCCGCTGCTTCGGCGGATTGGAACGAACGGCCGCGCAGCAAGGGGATACCGAGCGTGCGGAAATATTCTTCACCGACCATGTTGAAGGCGCAGCCGAGTGGCTTGGCCTGCACGGAGGCAGGGGCGCCGGTGGGCTGAACGTTGCGGCTGAGGCTCAAAATGCCGAATGGCACGGTGGCCGCAAAACTGGCCGATTGAACGCCGGGCATATGCCTCAGACGATCCAGGACCGCCGCATAAACCTGTCGTCCGCGCGCCTCCGGATAGCCCGCCAGGCTGGCATCCAACTCCACCACGACTCCGTCCTCGAGGCGAAAACCCAGATCGGCCCCGGCCGCCTGGCTGGAGCTGCGGATGAACAGACCGGCGGCGGTGAGCAGCGTGAGGGAGAGCGCGACCTGAGCGATCACCAGCAGGTTGCGGCGCGAAAGCAGGCGCCCTTTGCGGGAAGAGGGGTCGGCGTTGTCGCTGGCCCGCAGGTCGGACACCAGGTTGGGGCGGGAGAGGTTCCAGGCCGGGAAAAAGCCGAAGAACAGGGTGGCGAACAGACAGAATCCCAGGGTCGCCGCCAGCACGCTCCCGTCGGGGCCGGCGGGAATCACCAGATCGATCGGGGCCAGGCGCGACATGGAACGCACCAACAAGGTAGTGCCTCCATAAGAGAAAAGCAGGCCCACCGCTCCGCCCAGAACGGCAAGCAACAGGCTTTCCATAAAGAGTTGCTGCACGATGCCGCCGCGTCCGCCGCCGATCGCCAAACGGATGGCGATCTCTTTCCGCCGCGCGGTTCCGCGGGCCAGCATCATATTGGCCACATTGAGGGCGGCAATCAGCAGCACTACCGCCGCCATGGAAATCAGCAGCGTGCTGGGAATCAGCATCTGGCTGTCGTCGGTGGGGCGCGTGCTGAGGCTCATGCGGGAAAGCGGCCGCACCAGCAGGGTCTGGTCTTTGTTCTCCACGGGGAAGGCCTGCTCCATGGCAGCGGCCACGGCGGCGAGTTGCCGGTCGGCGCCGGGCCGCGTCAGCCCCGGCCGCAGGCGGCCGACGAGCATGAGGCAATGATTATCGCGTGCGGCCAGTGGACGGACGATGCCGGCGAAATCGTTGACCATGGGTTCATACATGCCCAGGGGCAGGTACAGCTCCGGACCGAGCATGGCCATCCCGCCGGTAAAGCCGGGGGCGGCGATCCCCACGACGGTGAAGAGGTTGCCGTTGATTCGCAGCGTGCTGCCCAGGAAGCCGGGCACGGCGCCATTTCTTTTCCAGAAGGAATAGCTGGCGATGGCTACCGGAAGTCCGCTGCCGGGGCGCTCCTCCTCGGCGGTGAACGTACGGCCGCGCCACAAGGGAACACCGAAAGTCTGGAAATAGTTGCTGGATATCAAGTCGGCAAACAGCCGGCGGGTGGTATCGCCCTCCGCCACGCCCACCATCGCCAGGTTGTGAGCTGACAGGCTGGTGAAAACTCCGCGGGTGGCGCGCAGGTCGTCGTAATTGGGATAGGAGAAGGCGCGGTAGGAATCAGGCTTCTTGGTGTCGCGGCTGAAGACGCCGCTCAACTCCTGCGGTTTCTCGATCACTAGCGGTCTCAGCAGGAACGCGTTGACCAGGCTGAAGACCGCGGTATTGGCGCCGATTCCCAGCGAGAGCACGGAGACGGCAGCCAGGCTAAACCAGGGTCTCTTCAGCAGCATGCGAAGGCTGAAGGCGAAATCACGGGGCAAAGCACGCAATGCGGTCAGCATGATCGACTCACTCTCGATTAGGCTACGGATGGGAGCGCGGAAAGTTCAACCTAAAACACCTGGAAACAGAAGAACTGCGTCGTGCCTTGCGGGCTGAGGAAGTATTCGCCGGGTTCCAGGCTCTCGTCTACTTCAATCTTCCATAGGCCCTCGGAGGAAAGCCGTGTGACGACCATACGGATGGCTTCCGGCGGTTTCTTGGCGGGAGAGAAAAGCTCGCGATGCCCATTCTTGACTTCAAACCTGAAAAGCAGCAGATGGCCGGGTGCGATGCTGCCCGCCTGCATCAGGAAAATCGGGGCGGCGAGGGGCGTCCGGGCCCGAGAACTGGCGCCTTCGATGACGTAAGTTGTGTCGTCGTTCTTCTTCTCCGCCTTCGCCGTGACTGCCTCGGTGGGAATGAGGCTGTCGCCATGTTTGAGATAGGGCAGATCGGGTTTCGGCGGGCGCGGACCTTCGTATTTTTGCGCCGAGGCGGCGAGAGCCACGGCGAAACTCAGCCAGACAATTCGACGCGTCAGTTTTCCAATGGCGTGTATCTGCATAATTCGTGGGGCGGACCCAGAGGGTGCCCCCCAGG
>Ga0302319_10025702_pt1 | contig 10410 bp, 8 predicted proteins | sample Bog_T0_2_FD_203319 | JGI IMG/M metagenome (GOLD analysis project Ga0302319, IMG submission 203319) | Peat permafrost microbial communities from Stordalen Mire near Abisko, Sweden - Bog_T0_2 | ecosystem: Environmental > Terrestrial > Soil > Wetlands > Peat | place: Sweden: Abisko, Stordalen Mire...
GCTCGAGCAATTAGGCATCACGGATCAACCGCTGGCATCCATTGCCAAACGTGAGGAATGGATTTATGTCTATGGGCAGGAGGATGAGCCGGTGATCTTAGACAAATTTTCGCCCATTCTGCACTTGGTGCAAACCATTCGCGACGAAGCTCACCGTTTCGCTGTGACGTTTCACCGCACGCGCCGTAACGCCAATCGCTTGACCTCGGAACTACATGACGTTCCGGGCATTGGTCCAAAGACCGTTGAAAAACTGTTGCGCACGATGGGCAGCCTGGAACGAGTGCGGCAAGCTTCACAAGAGGAGTTAGCGCAGATCATCGGCGTTACGGCCGCTGGGCGTCTGCGCAAACATCTCACTGAAGCGATTGGCGGAAGCCCGCTGATTCAGATTGCTGTGAGTGCCGATCCGACCGATTTAAGCCCCGTGGTAGAGCCGGAGACCGAGCACATCGGGTAAGCCAGCCTCTTCGATCTCTGCCACAGTTTTTTCAATCGGATATTTTGTGCGGCGCAAGACAATCAACTTTTTCTCCGTATCGTAGATGGCATACGCAGCTCGCGGATCGCCATCGCGCGGCTGACCCACCGAACCAGGATTGACCAGGTACAGAAAATCGGGAACTAATTCAATCGTAGTCTCGTTGTCTTCGGGAATGACGCGCGGCAGCGGGCCCACGCGATTGCGCCTGGAAAAGAAGCCGCCTTGCAAATGAGTGTGTCCGAAAAACGCTACAGCGGGACCTTCGAACTCCTTAAAATGCGGTACGGCGTCACGCACGTAGGGCACGTACTCATCTTCGTTCGACATGGAGCCATGGCACATGGAGAAGTATTCAGTGTGGGCAGGCCCTTGCGGCAGAGCGCGCAAATAGTCAAGATTCTCACGCTCCATATTCTTCATCGTCCAACGGGCAGCAGCCTGCGCCACCTCGTTAAACCACTCCAGATCTTCGATGCCAGCGACCACCTTATCGTGATTGCCGCGAATCACCGTGGGACAGTTCTCCTTCACCCACTGCGTGACTTTATCAGGCTGCGGATTGTAGCCCACTAAGTCGCCACAACATACAATTTGTTGGTACCTGCCTTGGGCGTCGTTGAGCACGGCGTCAAGGGCATGCCAGTTGGCGTGAATATCACTCAGAATCAGGAATTGCACAGGGTTATTAGCGTTACTTCCGGCGGCGCACCGAGACGAACGGGCACGCCAATCGTACCAAGTCCGGAATTCACATACAACGACGAAGAGTTGATGTGATAAGTGCCTTTCGTGAATGGAGTAATTAGGTCTGCGATGTTCAAATTCTTGCCCAGCAGTTCCAGATTAATTTGTCCGCCATGCGTGTGACCGGAAATCTGCAACTGGAAGCCCTGCTTTTCGGCAATGGGGAAAACACTAGGATTGTGAGAAAGCAATACATTGAAGGCATCAGGCGCTACCAGGCTTTCCGTATGCCGCAAATAGCCGTGACTTTTGACTTGATGATCGACGCCCACCAAATTCAGTTTGGCATTGCCGAAACGCAGCGTCTCCATCTCTTTCCGTAAGAAGCGCAGTCCAACCTCTCGGGCTTGGGCGGTCGTGTAGTTTTCCACGTTGGCGTGCATTTCATGATTACCTAAACAACCCCATAGACCGTTCGCCGCGCGCAGACGTTTCAATTCCAGAAGACATTGATCTAACGGATCGAAGCGATCGGTAATCAAATCGCCGGTCACGAGCATTAAATCCGCCCGCAGGCCGTTGGCCGCATCCACGGCTCGCCGCAAATCAGCAGCGGTGAAGAACGTGCCCATGTGGATATCGCTCAACTGAACCAGGCGCAGGCCCTGCAAATCTTTGGGCAAGTTTGGAAATGCCAGAGAGACTTCATGTACGGTCAGATCTTTGCGCGTGATGATGCCGAAACCCAGCGCCGCCGCGGGAGCAGCAGCCACGATGCCCAGCGAGGTTTTCAAAACCGCACGACGTCCTGAGTCGAATGGCGGAGGCGTGGCAAACTTCCGCCACAACCAAATGGCCAGCGCGATTGGAGTGATCGACCACCACCAGAGCATCATTAAACTGCCAGGCAGCGCCCCTGCCGACCTCAGCCAGACCGAGAAGGGCTCTAAATTCACCACAAAAACCAGTAATTGAACTAGCAGAAGCACACGCAATACAACACGTGGTACGGCTAAAACTCGAACCAAATAGAGTTGCGCAATTATGCCCAAAATCCAAAAGCTCAAAGACGGCAGTTCGCGCAGGAAAGCGTTCTCAATTCCCAAATCTAATTGTATCGACCGGTGCCTTTCGAGAAGCGCACGCAGGCGTGAACTTGGCACTTCGCTACAATGCTGGTCAATGTCATTAGTCGTGATTGGATCTGTGGCGTACGATGCGATTGAAACGCCCCACGGTAAGCGCGAGCGCACGCTGGGCGGTTCTTGCACCTACATCGCCCTGAGCGCCAGCTACTTTACAAAAACCTCGATCGTCGCCGTTGTGGGCGAAGATTTTGCTGCAGAAGATACAGCGTTGCTCCAGAGCAAGAACGTTGATATACAAGGTCTGGAAACGGTTCCCGGCAAGACGTTTTTCTGGTCGGGCGTGTATTCGGCGGATATGAACGACCGCAAAACGCTCGCCACCGATCTCAACGTTTTCGCCGATTTCCACCCGAAATTGCCAGCTTCGTACGCACCGCTGCCTTACCTGTTTCTGGGCAACATTCAGCCGGCGCTGCAGTTGAGCGCGCAAAAGCAAATGCCTGGCCTGCGCTTCGTTGGCGGCGACACGATGAACTACTGGATCAACGGCAACAAGGCCGAGTTGCTCGAAACCATCAAGCACTGGGACTTCCTGCTTATCAACGATTCGGAAGCGCGCATGCTCGCCGATGAAAACAACATCCGCAAAGCCGCCCAAAAAATTCTGGCGATGGGTCCGAACACGCTTATCATTAAGCGCGGCGAATTTGGCGCCATGCTATTCCGAAAAGATAGCCTCTTCATTTGCCCTGGCTATTTACTCGAAGACGTCTTCGATCCAACCGGCGCTGGCGATTGTTTTGCGGGCGGCTTCGTCGGCTATTTGGCGGAACGCGGTTTTGATTTGAGTAAAGGAAATTTCGACGTGACAGAACTTCACCGCGCCGTAATTTACGGCTCGGTCATGGGCAGCTTCTGCTGCGAAGAGTTCGGCGTCGAACGCTTCCGCACTCTCACTCGAAAAGAGATCGACCAAAGATTTGACGAATTCCGGCAATTTACCGCCTTCTAAATGGCCCGCATCCGGACGCGAAGTGGCGGCGGTTATCCTGTCGCTCACTTTGCTGATCAGCGGGTTTGCCTGGTGGCTTTTCGAACGGGGTTACATTTTATATTGGGGTGACGCGCAGGCGCATCTCAACATCAGTCGCAGCATTCTAGATTCACGCCAACCGGGCATCGATCAACTCGGCACGGTTTGGCTTCCCTCGCTGCATTTGCTGGCACTGCCGTTTGCGCAAAACGATTGGCTGTGGCGCACTGGCGTGGCTGGCACAATTCCGGTGGCCTGGTGCTTTGTGATCGCGGGGACATCCTTGTACTTGGCGGCGCGGCATCTATATCAAAACGCCGCCAGCGCGATTGTCGTCTTGTGTTGCTTCGCGCTCAATCCAAATGTTCTCTATTTATCGGCCATTCCGATGACTGAGACAGTTTTTCTGGCGGGCTTGGCGGTGGCGTTTCTAGCCCTCCTGCGTTTCGCAAAAACGCCGCAGCAGCGCTACGTCGCGCTTGCTCTTTGTGCGTGCTGGTTCATGAGTCTCACGCGTTATGACGGCTGGTTTCTGATTCCCTTTATCGCGCTATGGCTGGCACGCGCGGCGCCGCAACACCGCATGCGCCTCTTCGTATTCTTCGGTGCTGCCGCTAGTCTGGTGCCACTGCTGTGGATAGCCAATAGTTGGTGGCAGACGGCCAACGCGTTAGATTTCCTGAATGGTCCTTATTCCGCCGTTGCCATCCAAGGCGGCAAGCCTTATCCCGGCTGGCATAATTGGATTCAAGCCGCGCAGTATTACTTTACAGCGGGCAAGCTCTGCTGCGGCACGCCTCTATTTGTATTGGGTGCCATCGGTGCCCTCAGCGCGTTAAGGAATAAGCGGACGCGGCCTGCATTTTTTCTTTTCCTCACGCCGGCCTTCTATGTGTGGAGTATGCATTCATCCGCTAACCCGATCCACGTTCCCACACTCTGGCCGTTCAGCTACTACAACACGCGGTACGGTATCGCGGTGGTGGTGTTCGCGGCCTTCGCTTGCGGCGCGCTCGCCGATTTTTTGAACACCCGCCGCCAATGGCTCAGCTTGTCGATTCCACTACTAGCTCTCGCACCATGGCTTTTCCACGCGTCGCCAGAAAGTTGGATTTGTTGGAAAGAATCTCAACAAAATTCCCAGTCGCGCCGCGCTTGGACCGCTGCCGCCGCACACTATTTCAGCAAGACTTACAAATATGGTGACGGTGTACTCTCCGGCTTCGGGGACCTGACCGGCATCTTCTGCCAACTCGGCTACCCTCTCAAAGAGATTACACACGAAGGCACGCGGCCCGATTGGCTCATAGAAACGACGGCCACCGCCGCTGTTCACCCAATGAAGTGGGCGATTGCGCAGCGAGGCGACTACCTTTCGCGTGCCCTTCAAAATTCGCAGCCCCCGGCTTATACGCTAATACGGGAAATCAAAACCAAAGATTCGCCAACCCTAGAGATCTATCACCGCACCCATGATTGAACTTCCCTTCACCAAACTGCACGGCGACGAAAACGACTTCATCATCAGTTGGGCCGACCAATCCCCGCAATCCAACTGGCCCGAGATTTCGCGCCGCATTTGCGCTCGTACAACTGGCATCGGTGCCGACGGCTGGATGCTCGCATGGCCTGAAGCAGGCGGCTTGCGCACGCGTCTCTTCAACTCCGATGGCACTGAAGCCGAGATCTCCGGTAACGGCACACGCTGTGCCGCCGTGTTCGCCCTTCTGAAAAAAGCCGCCGCCGCACCCAATGTGGACATCACCACTGCCGCAGGCAAGAAGTCTTTGCGCGTGATTAAGCAAGAAGGTCACCGCTTCTTGCTGGAAATGGACATGGGCACCCCACGCACGGAGGAATTGCGCACTACCCTGCATCTGGCCGACCGTGATTGGGACGCTACTACTTTGAACGTTGGCAATCCGCAGTGCGCCATTTTCGTGGAAAACTTCCCAGTCGATTGGCGCATCGCTGCTGCCGAAGCGGAAGGCCATCCGCGCTTTCCCAAACGCTCCAACGTCTCCATGGTGCGCGTCATCGATTCGCACACGCTTGAAGCGGTTTTCTATGAACGCGGTGCGGGTGAAACCAGAAGTTCCGGTACCGGGTCAACAGGCGCAGCCTGCGCCGCCATTCTGCGGGGTGTGGTCAAGAGTCCGGTGGAAATCAGAACGCCCGCCGGCAATCTCAAACTGCGCTGGGATGAAAGCGTCTTCCTTACGGGCCCCGCGGAATTGATTGGCGAAGGCACCTATTGCCTCGATCTGTAAAACTACACAGGCTCACACGTTTGTATGAGCCCGCGAGTTTCTTCCCTCAAGAACAGATCAGCATTTGACTATCGCTACTCCCTTTGACGCGTGAGCGTCTAAGACGGGTTACGCAAAACTTTAATCTAATTCCGACCCCATTTTTCCTAAACACCCTCCGCATAGGGACGATATGCCAAGTGGAAGGAGACGAGAAGAAGATGATCAGCAGCGTGTCATCCACACTGGGGAGCCCTAGTGTCCAGCAAAATCGAGCAGTGAAATCAGTTCCGTCTTCCTCGAATAAAGGGGCCACTTCCAACGGAGACACTGTTCAGTTAAGCGCCACGACACAACAACACTTGGCCAAGATTCAAAGCAGCTCGGATACATCCGGGCAGCCAAACATAACGCAAATTATCAAAGAGGCAGCTGATGGTGATGTCGCTGCGCTCGCGAAATTGACGCTCATCGCGTAAGGGAGTCGAATTCACTTTATTAAGAACCTATTCGCCATTCCCTTCCGCACTGCCGCCATCCATCCCCATCTGTGACAGCCGGTAGCGCAGTGCGTTGCGTGTTAAGCCCAGCATGCGCGCCGCCTGGCTTTTGTTGCCATTGGCGCGCCGCATCGCTTCCTTAATCATCATTTGCTCCCAGTGCTCCAGCGTTTCACCTTCTGGCAGCAATGGTTGATTTTGCGATGGAGTTGCCGAGGAAGCCGGATTGACATTCCGCGCCGCTTCAATCCGCATATCGGAAGGTTGCAACGTCTCTCCTGAAGCCAGAACTAAACTACGCTCGATGGTGTTTTCCAACTCGCGAACATTCCCCGGCCACGAATATTCGAGCAGCCGGTCCACCGCCGCCGGGCTGATCTCTTTCGCGCGCGACCCCAAATCCTTACTCAACTTGTTCACAAAATGCAGCGCCAAAAACGGGATATCTTCACGGCGCTGACGCAAAGGAGGAATGCTAATGGGCACAACGTTCAATCGATAGTAAAGATCCTCGCGAAAACGCCCTTCTTCGAGTGCCGCGCGCAAATCGACATTGGTAGCGGCGATAACACGCACATCCACGTTACGAGTCAGGTTCGACCCTAAACGTTCGAACTGCTTCTCCTGCAGAATGCGCAACAGCTTCACTTGAATATTGCCAGGCACATCGCCAATTTCGTCCAGGAACGCCGTGCCCTGGTCAGCTTGCTCAAACTTGCCCGGCTTACTGACGCTCGCCCCCGTGAAGGCGCCCTTTTCGTAACCGAATAATTCGCTTTCCATCAAATTTTCCGGCAGCGCGGTGCAATTGATCTTCACAAAGGCATGCCGGGCTCGTGGGGAGTGATGATGAATCGCGCGCGCGATCATGTCCTTCCCTACCCCGCTCTCACCTGCCAACAGAACTGTCGCGCGAGTGGGCGCCACGCGTTCCACTGTTTGAAAAATGTCGCGCATCGCCGCGCTCCGCCCGATGATGTTATCGAATTGATAGCGGTCGTCCAGTTCATCGCGCATGCGCCGGTTTTCGTCGCGCAGCGCCTGTACTGCCATCACCTTCTCCACCACCGTCGTTAAATGGTCGAGCGAAAAAGGCTTCTGCAGAAAATCAGCCGCGCCCAGTTTCATCGCTTCCACGGCGTTTTCCACTGAACCGTGCGCCGTCATCACGATGACGGCAGCGGCCACACCACGCGCCTGGAGTTGCTTGATGAATTGAATGCCATCCATGCCAGGCATCCGCAAATCCGTGATCACTAAATCGGCGCCCGTCGCCAGCGGCAACCCTTGCTCCGCATTCGCCGCACCCTCCACCTGGTAACCAAACGAATCCAGATGCAACTGCACCACTCGCCGTAGCTTTTCTTCGTCTTCCACTACTAAAATTCGTCCGGCTGGCATGTTCTCTTCTTCAACTTTAGTACTTTAGTGAATATGAGCACGCAACGTAAAACCCCGTACGGATTGCCGACTACGGTTGTTGAGCCCGATATCGATCAAGAGGTCTTCGACGACAATAAGCAGAGCCCGGCAGACCCTCGCATCCGTTGCCCGCATTGCGATTGGTCGCCTAAGCCGGAAAGCCGCTGGCAGTGTGTTTGTAAGCACCATTGGAATACGTTTGACACGGGCGGCATCTGCCCAGCTTGTATGTTTCAGTGGACCAGTACGCAGTGCCTCTCCTGCCTGGTCTTCTCGGCTCATTCCGCTTGGTATACCCACCCCGCTGAATAGGCGACGTCAGCTCTTCAAAGGCAACACGACTTCAAACGTGGTTCCTTTGTGTTCCTCGCTGCGAACGTCAATACGCCCTTGATGTTCGTCGATAATTTTAGCCACAATGGGAAGCCCCAAGCCCACCCCTTCGGGCTTCGTCGTAAAGAACGGGTTGAAAATGCTTTCCAGGTTCTGTGCGGGGATGCCCACCCCTTGGTCTGTCACCCAAATTTTCACTTCCTGCGCCGCGCGCTCGATTCGCAGGGTCACCGCTTTTCCTGCTTCACTCGCCTGAATGGCGTTTTGTACGAGGTTTGTGAGCGCCACAGTTAGTAAATCTCTGTCAAACGAAAACCGGCAACTGGCCCCTGGTTTCTCCGCGAGCACGTACACCTGCCTCTGCTTAGCTAGTTCGGCCTGCTGCCGCATCACGTCATCCACCACCGCATTCAAATCTGCTTCTGCGGGATGCGTTTGCAGCGGCCGCGCAAAGTTCAAAAAGCTGGTGATCAGCCCGTTCATACGGTTGACTTCGCTGCCGATATACTCGGACATCTCTGCCTGGATCTCCGGCTTTTGTTGCTTCGTCAACATCTCCGCCGAGGCCTTTATCGTCCCCAACGGATTTCGCAGTTCATGGGCCAGTCCCGCCGTCAATTGCCCCAACGCGGCCAACCTTTCGCTCCGCCGCAACGAGACTTGCGCTTCCTGCAGATTCCTGTTCGATTCTGCCAACTTCGCCGACGTCTCTTCGGCACGCACAATTTGCAGCCTTTTCGCGCGCGCTTGTTCATACACCAAAACCGCAACAATCGCAAAAAAGACTACGCGCAGCGACATCACACTGACTTCATCGGGCTGAAGTGGGAATCGCTCGTAATCGCGGATAAAAGGCAACAGCAACGAGAAATACGCCAGCCCCGCAATCACCGTCACAGAGAGAACGCCGACCAGACCAAAACTCGTCGCCGCCGACACCACCGGAATGAGGAAAATTTGGTAGTAGTAACTCTCCGACGCATGCGTGAAACCCACCAGCAAATAGCTCAGCACCAACTTAATAGCCAGCGATAGAATTTGGCCGTTGCGCGATTGAAAAACCTTGAGTCTGGGCTCTGCAATCAGAAACGCGCCGATGACCGGCAAGATGATGTCGGCGTCGTAATTCGGCTCTGGCGCACATGCCAGCAACAACACAACAAACAGCAGCCAGCTATCGCTCACTTTCAGGAATTTACGCAAGCGTGTCATTTTCACCAGTTTCTCTAAGCACCATAAGCGTATATGACAGAATAAAAGAAACCCTCTGGTAGTCATGAGTAACCCCAATATCGATAGCCTTTTGCCCGCCGAAACACCGGGCGCAACCGAAGATTCGTCGTTCGCTGACATCCTCTCGAATTTCGAACGCGAACATAAAGAAACCCCGGGAGAAACGCTGACGGGTACGATTGTCTCCGTCGGTCCCGAGACGATTCTTATTGATATTGGTCGCAAGACCGAAGGCTCGCTCACCCTTGCCAAGTGGAAAGAAACGCAAATTGACGAGCCCAAGGTGGGAGCTACCCTGCACGTCACCGTGGGCGGCCGCGATGAAGAAGGCTACTATCAACTCTCCACTAATAAAGTCGAGCGTCCTAAAGATTGGTCCGGCTTACAGGCAGCCTTTAGCGAAAAGAAGAACATCGCCGGGACTGTGGTTGAGCAGGTAAAGGGCGGTTTTCGCGTTGACATCGGCGTACGTGCCTTCATGCCCGCGTCCCGCAGCGGCGTTCGCGAAGCCGACGACATGCCGAAGCTGGTGGGCCAGGAAATTCAGTGCCGCATCACTAAGCTTGATACCGAAAAGGAAGACGTTGTTGTCGATCGCCGCGTGGTGGTGGAAGAAGAACAAGCCGTCCGCCGTCTGCAAGCTTTTGCAGAATTGAAAGAAGGCACAGTTATTAAAGCGCGCGTTCGCTCGCTGATGGATTTCGGTGCGTTTCTGGAAATTTCTCCGGGTGTTGACGGCCTCTTGCATGTCGTCGATATGTCTTACGCGCGCATCGGTAAAGCCTCCGATGTGGTTAAAGTTGGTGACGAACTGGAGGTCAAGGTTCTCAAGGTTGACGCCAATTCGAAAAAGATCGCTCTCGGTCTGAAGCAGTTGCAGGAAGACCCCTGGACCGTCGCCGCTCGCACATTCAAAGTTGGCGAGCGGGTGAATGGAACGGTCTCACGCCTTGCCGATTTTGGCGCTTTTGTCGAACTGTTGCCTGGTGTAGACGGTCTGATTCATCTCTCTGAACTTTCCTGGGACAAGAAAGTCCGCAAACCGGGTGATCTACTCAAAGTCGGTGAACGTGTCGATGCCGTTATTCTGCAAGTCAACCCGGCCGATCGCCGCATTGGCCTCGGCTACAAGCAAGTTTTGGGCGATCCTTGGGCAGAAGTTCCCAAAAAATATCCGGTGGGTTCGACCTTCGAAGGCCCCATCACGAATCTGACGCAGTTCGGTGCGTTTGTGGATATGGGCGACGGCATCGAAGGGATGATTCACATCTCGGACATCACCCACGAAAAGCGCCTCGATCATCCGAAAGACAAGGTTGCCAAAGGGCAAACTGTTAAAGCGCTAGTTCTGGAAATTGACAAAGAACGCCGCCGCGTGCGGCTG
>Ga0302319_10025704_pt1 | contig 10410 bp, 15 predicted proteins | sample Bog_T0_2_FD_203319 | JGI IMG/M metagenome (GOLD analysis project Ga0302319, IMG submission 203319) | Peat permafrost microbial communities from Stordalen Mire near Abisko, Sweden - Bog_T0_2 | ecosystem: Environmental > Terrestrial > Soil > Wetlands > Peat | place: Sweden: Abisko, Stordalen Mire...
CCAAGGCTGTTGGATACGACAGCCCAGGGGAAGATGAAGATGACCTCTATGTCGACCACGACGAAGATCATGGCGATCAGGTAGAAACGCACCGGGAAGCGCCGGGCAGGCTCGTGATCAGGCACGATGCCGCACTCATAGGGCGCCTCTTTGGCTGAGGTCGGGCGCTGGGGGGCGAGGAGCTTGGACGCGGCGAAGGAAAGGCCGGCGAAGGCGACCCCGAGCACGATCATGAAAAAGATTGGAAGGTAACTGTCCAGGCTGCCCATATGTCCTCGGCGGTTTTTAGCACGCACGACACTGGCGAGCACATCGGGTCCGGTCGCCCGCCAGTGCTTCTATCATGCTCGCATGACTGCAGCCAACGGTGCCGCGGCTGAACTGCAGCCTCCCCGCCCCAGCCAGTGGGACTGCGACGTGCTCGTCGTTGGAGGAGGCCCGTCCGGGACGGCAGCCGCCTACTGGCTCGCGAGCTCCGGCATCGACGTGCTCGTGATCGAGAAAAAACACTATCCGCGGGCAAAAACATGCGGGGATGGCCTCACCCCGCGCTCGGTCCACCAGCTCGAGGAGATGGGTATCGCCGACGAGCTCGTGGCGCACCATCGCTATCGGGGCCTTCGCGCGAACGCCTATGGCCGCACCGTCACGATGAGCTGGCCCGAGCACAGCGGGCTGCCCGGATACGGCTACGTGATCACGCGAGCCGACCTCGACGGGATCGTCGCCGCTCGCGCGGAAAAAGCCGGGGCGGTGATCTGGCAGGGCGTCGAGGCGCTGGAGCCTTTGTCAAGAGCAGTAGACAGCCCACAAGGAGATACCGGCGCCACGGCGCGGGCAGGAGGGGCCCTTGTTCGGGACCGGGCGCGCTCTAAGACGACCGAGGTCCGAGCGAAGTACGTGATAGTCGCCGACGGCTCCCTCTCCCGCTTCGGGCGTGCGCTCGGCACGACACGAAACCGCGACTGGCCCCAGGGCATGGCACTGCGCGGTTATTACCGCTCGCCGCGTCACTCGGAGTCCTACGTCGACTCGTTCCTCGACATCCGCGACTCGAATGGCAAGGTCGTGCCCGGGTACGGCTGGATCTTTCCCCTGGGAGACGGTCGCGTAAACGTCGGCGTGGGCCTGTTGTCCACCAAGGGCCTCTGGAAGAGCGTCAACACGTCAAAGCTCTTGGATGCCTTCGTCGCCCAGGCCCCTGCCTCATGGTGCCTAAGCCCGGAAACCGCGTGCGGCCCACCGACAGGCGGTCGCCTGCCGATGGGCCTGGCCGTAGGCCCGCGCGTCGGCCCGGACTGGATCGCGGCGGGCGACGCGGCGGGGACGATCAACCCTTTCAACGGCGAGGGCATCGCCTACGGCTACGAGACAGGGCGACTAGCCGCAGGCGCCGTCTCCGATGCCCTGGCCGCCGACGACCCGCACATGCTCGCCGCCTACGAGCAGTCCCTTCAGGACATTTACGGGCTCTACTACCGGGTGGCGCGTGCCTTCATCGGTGTCCTCTCCCGACCCGGGCTCATGCGCATGTTCGTCAACACAGGCATGTACAGCCAGTCCGCCATGGAGTTCCTGCTGAGGATCATGGGCAACTTCATGCGCCCCGACGAGCTAGGCCCAGCCGAGGCGGTCTACAAGACGGTGGCCGCCCTGGCGCGTCAGATCCCCGAGCGCTGAGCGCCGCCACCGAGCAGCTCTGCCACCTCGGCGGCGAAATAAGTAAGGATGAGGTCGGCTCCGGCACGCTTTATCGCGCCGAGGTGCTCTTGAGCCACCGCCTCCCGATCCACAAAGCCCCTCTCCGCCGCGGCGACCACCATCGCGTACTCGCCACTTACGTGATAGGCGGCCAGGGGCACATCGACTGCCGCCCGTACCGCTGAGATGACGTCGAGATATGCGAGCGCGGGCTTGACCATGACTATGTCGGCGCCTTCGGAAAGATCGAGTCGGACCTCCTCGAGCGCCTCACGCCTGTTGCGTGCATCTTGCTGGTAGCCCCGGCGGTCACCTCCACCGGCGATGGACACGTCGACCGCCTCGCGAAACGGTCCGTAAAGGGCCGAGGCGTACTTGGCCGCATAGGCAAGGATCCCCACTTCCTCGTGGCCCGAAGCATCGAGGGCGGCTCTGATGGCGGCGACCTGGCCATCCATCATCCCGCTCGGGGCAACGAGGTGGGCACCCGCCTCAGCCTGGGCGACGGCCACCTGCGCGTAGCGGAGGAGGGTGGCGTCGTTGTCGACCTCGCCCCGAGCGTTCAGCAGCCCGCAGTGGCCATGATCGGTGTATTCATCCAGGCACAGGTCGGGAATCATGAGCATCTCGTCGCCGAGCTCGTCGCGAAGTCTCCGGAGGGCGACCTGCATGATGCCGTCAGGATCTGAGGCGCCCGAGCCCACGCTGTCCTTGTGGCTCGGCACACCAAAGAGCACGACAGCCCCGATGCCGAGCGAGGCCAGCCGGCGAGCCTCTTTGACCAATGAAGCGACGCTGTGCTGCACGACGCCTGGCATCGAGGCGATGGGCATCGGGGTGTCGATCGCCTCGCGCACGAAGAGCGGGGCCACGAGATCGTCGACGCTGAGGCGCGTCTCGGCAACAAGACGACGCGAGACAGCAAGGCGTCGCAAGCGCCGCAACCTGCGAGTCGGGTACCCCATTTGGCCGAGACTACTGCCGCTCATCAGCACCAGCTCTGTTCGCTTGCCATTCGACGAGCGCGTCCACGAGCCCGGCCGCGGTGTGTTCTCGCGCCACGATCTGCACCGTTAGGCCGGCCTCGGCGGCGCTACGGGCCGTGATAGGGCCGATACAGGCCACGACGGGCGGCACCCGCCCGCGTCCGGCGAGCTCGAGGTAGCCGGTGACCGCTGACGACGAAGCGAAGGTGACGACGTCGCAACCGGCCACCGATTGAAGGATGTCCTCGTCGAGTACGGGCCGGAGCGTTCGGTACGCCTCGACGACCACGACCCGCCAGCCCTTGGCTGAAAGACCGTTCGCAAGAACCTCGCGTGCGTCTTTGGCACATGCCAGCAACACCGAGCCGGACCCATCATCTGGGGAGGCCGGGAAGACCTCCAAGAGTGATTCGGCGACGTAGGTTTTAGGGACAAGGTCGACTACGACACCTCGGGCGGCGAGTGCCTCGGCGGTGCGGGGGCCGATGGCGGCCACACGCGTCGAACCGAGCTTGGTATTGGCACCGAAGCGTTGCCAGCACCGTTCGACGGCGTTGGCCGAAGTAAGCACGAGCCAGTCGAACTCCGCGATCTTGGACAAGGCCGCGCCGAGCGCTGCACCGTTGTCGGCCGGGTCGGCGATCTCGATCAAGGGCGCCTCCACGGCTAGGGCACCGAGGTCGGAGAGTCGGCGGACGAGATCGGGGGCCTGGGTGCGAGCACGGGTGACCGCTACCCGCAATCCCGACAGCGGCAGTTCTACAGTCACGCCACCTCGGTACTCCCGGCCAGAATCTCGGCCCCCCCGCACCGGTCGAGGATCTCACGCGCGAGTGAGCGTCCGACCGCGAAGGCGTCCTCGCCGTTTTCGGCCCTCCTCAAAACAACGAGGCCATCGGGGCTGGCTATGAAGCCTTCGATCTCTACCAACCCATCGTCGTTGACAACGGCGTGCGCCCCTACGGGAAGCTCGCACCCGCCCCCGAGCTCTGCCAAAAAAGCCCTCTCAGCATCGAGGCAGCGGTGTGAGACAGGGTCGTCGATGGCTGCGAGCAAGTCAGCAGTCGACTCGTCCGCCAACCGGCATTGGATGGCGAGGGCACCTTGGCCGACCTGGGGCACCATCGTTGAGACGGACAGAACCTCAACCGCCAGCTCGACGAGACCGAGGCGTTGCAGCGCGGCGAAGGCCACGACGACGGCGCCGTCCGGCGGGATCTTGGCAAGGCGGGTGGCGATGTTCCCCCTCAATTCCTCAAATCGCAGGTCCGGCCTGAGCCAAGCGAGCTGGGCGCGCCTTCTCGGGGCACCGGTGGCGACACGCGCCCCAGGACCTAGATCGTTCAAGCACAAGCCAACTAGCGCGTCCCTCGGATCAGCCCTCTTCGGCACGGCCACGACGGCTAGTTCTTCGCTGCTTGTAACCGAGGGGAGATCCTTGGCTGAGTGAACCGCCAGATCCGCCCGGCCGTCCAGTAGGGCCCGCTCGACCTCTTTCACGAAGACTCCCTGGCCGCCGAACTCGCCGATTGGCCGCTCGAGGTGGGCGTCACCCGAGGTCTCGACGACAACGAGCTCGACCGTCGTGGCCTCATCCTCGCGTCGCAGGCCCCCGATGGCCTCGGCGACAAGCTCTGCCTGGCGCAGCGCCAGCTTGCTGCCGCGGGTGGCGATGCGGAGCTTTCTCATCTCATCGTGCGCCTTCCAGCACGGGCCGGACTAGGAACCGCCTCCCGGGCCACTTAAGGCTTCGGGGTGCACGACGTAAAAGGCCAGTGTCTGCAGCTCTACGGCGAAGTCGACGTTGCGCAGGAGCACGGAGGGCTTGACGTTCAAGATTGTCGGGGCGAAGTTCAAGATCGCCCCGACACCGGCATCGACGAGGCGGTTGCTGACGTCCTGAGCCGCTGGAGCGGGGCAGGCGATAACACCGATCGCCCGGCACGTGTCGCCAATCGACGACAGCTCCGAAAGGGGACGGATCTCGAGGCCGTCGACGTCCTCGCCAAGCTTTGCGGGGTCAACGTCGAACAGAGCCACGGTACGGAAGTTCTGCGTCGAGAACCTCTGAGAATGAGCAAGGGCGTGGCCCAGGTTGCCCATGCCGACGATGATTACCTGCCACTCGCGGTCGAGGCCAAGCTCATGGCGAACCTGGCCGAGGAGGAAGGTGACGTCGTAGCCGGTGCCAGGAGTCCCGTATGTGCCGAGATGCGACAAGTCCTTGCGAACCTTGGCGGCGTTGACACCGGCCGCCTCTGCTAGCTGGGCCGATGAGACTGTCGCGGTGCCTTCGCTGGAGAGCTCGCGCAGGGCGCGTTGGTATATGGGCAGCCGTACCACAGTCGGCTCCGGTATCCGCCTAGTTAAGCGCTCAGCCATGTCGCGCGAATCGTAACTACTTCGTGCACTCGCTCACAAGCGCGCGCCCGCTGCAAGCGGGCTAGGCGTCTCAACCTGCTTCGGTAAACCGCTCCGCTAGATAGCGGTCCACGTCCTCGTCCCGAAGCCTGAACGACTTGCCAACCCGCACCGCCGGGAGCTGCCCAGCCTTAATGAGTCGGTAAACCGTCATGTTGGAAACGCGAAGCGCCTGGGCTACCTCCGCGACTGTGGAGAATCTTGCCTTGGCGTACTCGATGTTTGACAGTTACATCACCCCTCTCCGCCAGTCACGAATGTACGCCAATGTGGCTGAAGTTCAAAGTGGGAGGCAACAGAGAAGGCGGCCTCGGCTCCTAGTCGGGCCCGCCGGCAGGCGCTCTCAGTCCTTGTGGCCGAGCTCGCGCGAGCGCTTAGCCGCCGCAGACACCGCCTCGAGCACGGCGGAGCGAAAGCCATGCGCCTCGAGAACTCGAAGGGCTGCGGCAGTGGTCCCGCCAGGAGAGGTGACCGCCGCCCGCAAAGCCTCTGGTGAGTCGCCCGTCTCAGCCAGGAGTCGGGCCGAGCCGAGCAAGGTCTGGACGACGAACATCCGGCTCACCTCCCGCTCAAGACCTTCGTTGACGCCCGCCTCGACGAGAGCCTCGGCCAACAAGAAGACATAGGCGGGCCCCGACCCGGACAGCCCTGTCACGGCGTCGAGCTGGTACTCAGGAAATCGTGCCACGACCCCGAGCGAGGAGAGCACCCCTTCGGCCCAGGTGAGATCTGACTCGGTCACCGACTCGCCCCCAGCGAGCGCAGACGCACCTGCGCCCAAGAGGGCGGGGGTGTTCGGCATCGCCCGAAGGATGATCACGTTGCGCCCGAGCCAGGTCCCGAGCTGGGCGAGGGTAACGCCCGCGGCTATGGACACGACGCGTCGCGCCCCAGAACCGGCGATTGTCCGACAGGCGGCCTGGGCATCGCCCGGCTTGACTGCGAGCACGGCCGCTTCGGCAGCGCAGCCGGTATCGCACACGATTACTCCGGGGTAGCGCTGCTCAAGCTCATGGCGAGCCGAGGCGATCGGCTCGACGACGGCAAGCTCCCTCGGCACCGCCCACTCCGAACGGAGCAGGCCACCGAGAAAGGCGTGGCCCATCCGGCCGCCTCCGACAACGAGCAGGCGAGTCACCATCGCAAGCTCAACACTCGACCAAGGTGCGCGAGGTCAAACGGTCATAGAGACAGCTCAACTGGCTGGCGGTGCTCGACCAGCTGTAGTCACAAGCCATCAGCGCTCCCCCGGCACCGAGCGCGGCCTGGAGCACGGGGTCCGTGCAAATATTTGCGGCAAACCGGGCGTAAGCCTGGGCGTCGCCGTCCTCGACGAGATAGCCGGTGCGGCCGTGCTCGACGAGGGTGGTCAAGCCCCCGACGGCGGCCGCGACCACGGGCGTGCCACACGCGGCGGCCTCGAGGGCGACGAGGCCGAAGGACTCCGAACGACTGGGGACTAGACAACAGTCGGCCGCCCTGTAAAACGTTGAGAGCAGCTCGTGGGGTTGCGGCGGCACAAAGCGCACGCTCTCGGCGAGACCTAACTCGTCCACCGCCTTGTGCAGCGTCGCCACCTCTGCATCGCCTCTCGGCCCACTCGGGCCGCCGACGACAACGAGCTTCGCGCTCGGTAGCGACCGGGACAAGAGTGCGAATGCCTTCACAGCTACATCGGCACCCTTAAGAGGCTGGATCCGGCCCACGAACAACAGCAGAGGACCGTCACCTTGAAGGCCCAGGGCGCGCCTTGCATGCGCCCGGTCGCCCGGTGAGAAAAAGGCATGGTCGACACCGAGCGGGACGACCTCGACGCGGTCCGGGTCGGCGCCGTAGAGCTCGACGAGCTGATCTACCTCGACTGAACATGACGCCAAGAGAGCATCCGAGCATCCGATGATCTCCGATTCAGCCCGGGCGCGGCGCCCTGGCTCGGCACTTTGCACCTCTTCGGGGCTCGCCTCGGCCTTCACCCGGTCAAGGGTGTGGAAGGTCGAGACCAAAGGCAGGCCCAGTCGGTGCTTTATTGCATGCCCGGCGAGCCCCGACAGCCAGTAGTTGGCGTGGATGGCGTCAGCCGGTACTCCAGACCCAAAAGCGGTGCTCCCGCGGGGGTTCGTCATCCTGTCGATGACCGACTCGGTGAACTCTTGGACGTAGTCCTGGAGCGTCTCTTTGGCAACCGCTGCGGGCGGACCGGCATCGACATGGTGGACGGCGAAACCTGGTTCGATCGTCACAACGTCTGCAAGCTCGGGCGACCAGCGACGGGTGTAGACGTCGCACATCACGCCTTTGCGAGCAAGCGCCGAGGAGAGCTCCCGGACATAGACGTTCATACCGCCACCATCCCCAGTGCCCGGCTGGGCAAGAGGAGAGGTATGCATGGATAGGACAGCCAGCTTGCGCATCGTAAGCCAGCCTACTGAGCAAGGCCCCCGATCAAGTCCCTGGGGTCTGCGTCCCGGCTCGCGGCGCCTCGGAGTCCGCCTCCCACAGGCCGTTCTCCCTCCGGAACGACAGGTAAACGCGCACTAGCGCCCGGCGCTGTTCTTCAACGAGAGAGGGATCCGTCAGGATATGGCGCACGAGGTCGTCGTCACCGCGCTCGTCCTCGAGGATCCCGGCGCGCACATAGAGCGTCTCAGCAGAGATGCGGAGCGCTTTCGCGATCTGCTGGAGGATCTCTGCCGATGGCTTGCGAAGCCCGCGTTCGATCTGGCTCAGGTACGGATTCGAGATGCCCGCGATCTCCGAGAGCCTACGAAGCGAGAGCCGGGCGGTGTTTCGCTGCTGGCGGATGAATTCGCCGAGGTCGGCCCAACGGTCAGACGGCTGGCTGACGCTCATCCAGCGCTCAACTGAGCAGGCTGTCGGTGTCCGCCGTTCCGACCTTGTAACGGCCGACGATCTCCGCCTGGAGGCGGTCGATCTGGTCATGCAGGATCCGGCGCCTAGACGAGACGTTCGTCTCCACGGTGCGCAAGGACTCGGCCAGCGATCTCAGCTCCTCGTCACCAAAGGCTCCGAGATTCGCCCCCGGCAGCAACGGTTGGCGGGCGGGATCGTCCTTCATCTCGGACGCGAGAAGCTCGACGACGAGGTCTTCTAAGTCGAGCTCGGTCTGCTCGGTCCAGTGAGTCGGGGCTCATGACTGCGCTGTGTCGAAGACACAGCACCGCGGCCCGCCAGGATTTTCGGAAGGTCCTCGATGAGCCGACCCGTGTCTCCTCGAACGCCCCTACCCCGGGCTGCAAGCTCCGCCGCCACTATGTCCAGCTCGCCTTGGAGCACGCGCCTGACATAGGAGAGCGCTCCTTCAGCCTGGTCGCAAGCCGAGCGCCGCCGGCGCAGCTCGTCGAGGGGGATCGATGCCAAGTCACTGGTCAACTCGGGTTCCAACAACCGCTTTACATCCGATTCATGGAGGCCCATCGCGTTCGAGCGTACCCCGCTCGCGCCTAGTTGCGGTGAGAGCCCGTGTCGCCTCATTCAAAAGCTTTGGGCAGCCGAGATCGTTGCCTCAGCTAAAAGCTCCGCTTGTGCGACGCTGTCAGCTAGGTCTGATCCATGGCTCTCGGGTGATTGGTGGTCCTCGGAGATCTGCCGGCAAGCCTTGGGCGACGACGCCTGGTCCATGACAGTCCGAGGCGTGGCTTGTGTCTCCTGGGTTATTGCGCGGAGGCCTTAAGGGCTCCAGTACGTGCCGGTGGGAAGTAGCGGTACACAACCTTGCCCACAAGCTGCGAGGGCGCCACAGGCCCAAAGCTGCGGCTATCGCGGCTGGAGGCGGGATTGTCCCCGCGCACCTCCACGCCGAACGCGGTGACCGAGGCAATCCGTTTTACAAGCAGTCGCCCGGGCTGTTGCGGGTCGTGAAGCGCAACGATGTCGCCTCGCCTCAAACGGGCGAACTTTAAGACGACGAGACGGTCACCTGGAGCAAGGGTAGGCAGCATGCTCGTGCCCTCAACATTCACCCTCCTCGGCCGCATTCGAACGGCGACCCCTACAAAGCTCGCGCCAGCTATGGCAACGGCACAGCCGGCCAGCACTTTCAACGTTTGCATGAAACCTCAGTTCGCTGCCGGATTTTGAGAGGCCGCGGATAAGGTGAGCCTGAATATAGACAACCGCCCCGACAAAGGAGCTGCCCCATGCAACTCACCACGCGTCTGCTCACAGCCATCGACCGCCTGAGCCGCCCTGTGACAGTGCACGCCCACTGCGACCTGCCATGTGGTGTCTACGACCCCGCGCAGGCGAGGATCGAAGCCGAGTCGGTCAAGGCCACCATGGAAAAGTTCAACGCCTCCAACGACGAGGTCTTCAAACAGCGGGCGATCTTGATCAAAGAGGAACGGGCGGACCTCGTCAAGCATCACCTCTGGGTGCTTTGGACCGACTACTTCAAGCCCGAGCACCTCGAGAAGCACCCGGAGCTCCATAACCTGTTCTGGACAGCCACCAAGACCGCCGGCGAGACCAAGAAGACGACCGATGTCTCAGTCGGCCAGAAGCTGCTCGACCAGATCGCTGAGATCGACCGGATCTTCTGGGAGACAAAAAAGGCCTGACCCGGCGCCACACGGCGCCACAGCTCCTGGCTTCATCCGCCCGAGACGGGCGGGAGCACCGCGACCTCGTCCCCCTCGCCGACAAGGGTGTCGCGGTCCGCGGGGTCACCGTTGATCCAGACCGCGCTCGTGGCCAACACAGCGGCAAAGTGGGGCCCGTACCGCTCGGCGGCGGCGTCGAGCACCTCGCCGAGCGTGCTTCCCTCCACAGTTGCCTCGCTTGTACCAGCCGACTCGCGCGCCTGGGCGAACAAGCGGAGCCTTGCCAAGGTCTCAGATCTCGGTCCGCTGGCCCGCGCCCGGCAGAGTGCCGTGAGCTGTGCAACGCCGCGTGAGCGGCAGCTCGGCAAGCCGGTCCGGGCTTATCGGGGCGCCGCAGGCTTCGCAGGTGGCATACGTCCCCTCGTCTAGTCGAAAAAGGGCCCGCTCAACGTCCTCCAGCTCGGCCTCGGCACGGTCGAGCACGCGGAGATCGTCTCTTGGCGTTCGCTCGTCCATTAGCGAGAGCGTACCGAACCGGGTCGAAGGTATGCGGGAAGCGAGGCACTGTGGCAACCGGTATCTCAGTCCTCCTCGAGCCACCGGCGAGAAGACCCAACCACCTCGAGACCGGGCAGCGACCAAATAAATCGCTCAACCGCATCGAGGGTCTCGGTGACGACGCTCTCGATCGCCGCGGCTGCGGCCACCTCGACAACGGCGCGTTGATGCAGGTCCTGATAACC
>Ga0302319_10025706_pt1 | contig 10409 bp, 13 predicted proteins | sample Bog_T0_2_FD_203319 | JGI IMG/M metagenome (GOLD analysis project Ga0302319, IMG submission 203319) | Peat permafrost microbial communities from Stordalen Mire near Abisko, Sweden - Bog_T0_2 | ecosystem: Environmental > Terrestrial > Soil > Wetlands > Peat | place: Sweden: Abisko, Stordalen Mire...
ACCTTGCGACGCGAAATCAGGCGGCGGCTTCCCTTTTGGCCTTACTCCCCAGCAACTTTACTAGGTTCGGAATAGGTCCAAGGGCTGGCCGATCCGAACAAAAATGGTCTTCGTATCGTTTGCTATGGTGGGAGAATTAAACGCAACACCTATGAAGCTGGAAATCTATTTTGCGGATGGGCTGGTGGGCCATATTGTGGCCGACGGCAAGAACGTGACCTTTTCCAACAACGAGGCTCGCGACATGTACGAGTGGGCGCGCAGCCGAAGCGGCATGCAACACCCCGACAATATCCTCCGCTTCCTGCACCGCCAGAGCGGCAGCTACTTTAGCATGGAGCTCACCGAGACAGAGCGGTACGCCGTGATCGCGTAGCTTTGGCGCTACTCGTCCCCCCTGGGATGTTCCCGGGGAGAGGGCGTTCGCCGGTCTCCTGACCGAGCAAACAGCTCGTGATCGGCAATCACAGGCATCCCGGAATATCTGCGGCACCCATCCGGGGTCCCGTGCCCCGGAAGACCTCTCCCAGAAACAGCCCTGGGAGAGGAGTATCCTCCGTACTCCTCTCTCGGATGACGTCTGCCGGGAGAGGACGTTCGATCAGCTTCCTGAATTCGGGTTCTGGGGGAAGGTGACGGTTGGGGTGACGCGGGGCGGCACGGAGGACGAAGATCGCGGCGGCACCGGTGGCGCCGGCTTGGGCGCAACTTTGGGCTCCTCCACAGAAGCATGGGGACCAGCTTCAAGTACGGAAGCTTGGGGCACCGGGTTGCCGTCGAACCGAATGCTCTGGTTCACCAACTGGGCGGCCAGCACCGTCTGGATGACGCTGGTGATCTGATTGGTGGTATCCGAGGCGGCACCGTGACCATCGCCGGAGATGTTGATCATCTTGGCCTGGGCGAGGGCAGCGGCGATTTGCGGCGCGACCACCGGGACCATCTCCAACTGGCGCAACGCGAAGTACGCGGTGCCGCCATCGGCGATCGCCGTATTGACTTCCCGAATCGCATCCGCCTGGGCCTGGGCGACCTTTCGAATGCGAATCGCTTCCGCTTCGGCCGAGGCCTCGGCGTTGATCTTCATCTTTTGGGCGTCCGCCGACGCCTGGGCGATCTGGGTGGCTCGCAATTCAGCTTCGCGCAGCAACTGCACGGCCTCCTGCTTCTTCGCCTCGGCCTGCACGACGATGGCGGCGTTCTCGGCCCGGCGCTGCTCAAGGTCACGCTGCTTGTCGTTAACCGACTGCTCGGCGGCCAGTTGAGCTTCTTTGGAGCGACGCTCCTGGTCGGCCTGCACGATATCGGCATTGGCGCGCGCCTCGACGGCGGACTGTCGGCGTCGAGCTTCTGCGACTTCGCTTTGCACTTCCTTGATGTTCAGCGAGTTGAACACGAGGCCAAGGTCTTGAAGCTCTCGGGAGCAAGCACTCTTGATGATGATGGCGAGACGGTCCTCATCCTCACCCGTCGAAAGCTGCATGGGAACTGGCGCCAGCGCTACCCCAGGGGCGCCCGGTGTGGTCGGCACCATGCGCGTATTGAACAGCTCATCGTGATGCAGCAGGTTGATCGCGCGGCGACCCGTGGAGGTCAAGAGATCGGTGAGAATCGAGGTCTGCTCCGCCGGCGGCTTGGCGAAGAACCGGTTCGCAGCGGTGTGGACGAATTCGTTGCTGTCCCCCACGCTCACGATGGCGCTGGCGAGAACCCGCACTTTGATCGGACGGGGCTTGCCCGTCGCATCGATGTCGGCGGTCTGATCGGAGACTTCCAAGTCAATGTTGATGGCCTTGGAGGGGATCGTGGTACTCGTGGTGAACAGGGGCACTTCAAACGCCTTGCTCGGTCCCTTGTAGACCTTGGTGGTCCCCTTGAGCCAAGTCACGATGCGAATGGTTCCTGCGGGCACCGTGGTCAAGAACCGCATGATGATCAGCGGAATGAAGATGACGACGATGACGACAACGACAGCAACGACGATGATTAGGTTTGTATCCATAAGGCGCCTTTCCTAAGGCATATGCAAGCTTGAACTAGAGGGACCTTCGCCCTCGGACGGGGCAAGATCTCGAGAGACCTTGCAGATGTTGCGGTGTGGATCGACCTCCAAAATCATGAGTGCATCGCCCCGATGCACGGCAGTCCCCGCTTGGACCTCGGCGACATCGAGGGTGGCGAGCAACTGGCGGGACTGGCCGTCGAGAATCAGTTCAACTAGCCCCTTCCCGTCGTGGTCAAATCCGGTAACTGCCTTGACTGGCTGTGCAACTGCGCCCTCTAGCCCCAGGCTGGGGGTGCCTGCAAAACGAAAGGCAAGCGCCATCATGCTCCGCGTGATGGCCAGATCGAAGAGGAGCCCGCCAAGGAACGCGAGCAGATAGAGCGTGTTGCCGGCCATCGTGCGCTGCAGGACGAATCCCACTAAGCCCGCACCGAGCAAGATGCTGCAAAGGTCCAGGGGCGAGACGAAGAGCAGCGCAGCCGAGCGAAGGGCCCCTGCCACCGTGCTTTGGGGAGAAGCCCCTTCCGATGGACTTGTGCCAGCCTTGGCTTGGACCGTCCGGGGCCCTGACCCTGCATGGGTAGCCGCTGGCGCGTGAGCGTTTGCATGGCCGGCATGTCCGACCTGCCCGACGTGTCCGGCATGGCCCGCGTGAGCCCCCAAAGCGTGGTGACCGCCGATGGCGGCGTGGCCCTGGTGACCGGCCCCGGCATGGCCGTGGCCCATCCCCATCATGGCCAGCACAATGAAACCCACCGCTCCGATGATGATGAACGCTATAAACACTGCCTTAGCCACAGTGTATTACGCGTTCGGGCGCTAAGGGATGCGTTTATGAAAAGTGGTGGCGATTAGGTCAGAAGAGCGGCGGTTGGGCAGGACCGGTTCGGGTCGGCATACGCGTAGGGTTTCCTCTTCGCATCCGATTGGCAGGCCAGGACCTCCGTGTCCGGTCGATTGACCGCAGTGCTCTATCATGGCGCACGAACCTGTTTAGGCTGCGGGGGTGGCGTTTCATCGAAAGCGTGCGGCACGCGCCAGACGACACCGAGGTCGGCAGCCCCAAGGGGCCTCCGCTCCAACGGTCACGCCCAGGGCGAGCTGCTACTCCGCCTTCGGCGCCGACTGGCAGGCGCACGTCGAGGGGTTACCGGTGCAATCGACCGCCTTCGGCGTTTCGGCGACCGGGATAGCGGCCGCAGGCGCCTCGGATGCGGGTTTGGCGCTCGAAGGCGCGTAGTCGTTGATGTGGAATCCCGAGCCCTTGAACATGATGCCCGCCGGCTGGATGAGCCGTTTCACGGTTCCGGAGGAACCGCAGTTGCAACTGGACAGGGGCGCTTCGGTCATACCCTGCTTCACTTCGAAAACCTTTTCACACGCTGAACATTCGTAAACGTAGGTTGGCATCGTCAATGTCGTCCTTATAAGTGCTGGCGTATACTCCCCTCACCTGCGAAGGGTTCTGACCTTAGCTAACCGCCCACTTATGCTTGCCACGCAGACTTTCGGATTTGGCGACCTGGCTGTTGTAGCCTTGCTCGTTCTCCTGGAGGGCCTCCTGTCTGCGGACAATGCGATTGTACTCGCTATTATGGTTCGGCGGCTCCCGGCGAATCAGCAGGGGAAGGCGCTTACCTACGGCTTGGTGGGAGCGTTCGTGTTCCGGGCGGCCATGATTCTGTGCGCGTCGCTCATCTTGCGCCAGTGGTGGCTGCAGGCAGCGGGAGCGGTCTACCTTGCCGTGCTTACCACTCGCCATTTCCTCAGCGTCGGGCATAGGAAGCCACTCAAGGAAGTCTCCGGGGGTTTCTGGCGGACCGTGCTGGCGGTCGAGCTGACCGATGTGGCGTTTGCCCTTGACAGTGTTCTGGCCGGCGTCGCCATGATCCGTGACGCGAGCAAGATTTGGGTGGTGTACGCTGGCGGAGTGGTGGGTGTGGTCTTGCTGAGGTTTGCCGCGCAGGCCTTCACCAAGCTCCTCCGAAGGTTGCCCACCCTCGATCACGTGGCCTACCTTCTCGTGCTGTGGGCGGGCATCAAGATGGCGATGTCCTCTTTGGTTAGCCTCAAAGCGGGCAACCCCAAGGCCCTTCCCATTCCCATGATCGAGATGCCCGCGCCGGTATTTTGGAGCGTCATGGCCGTGGTGGCGGTCGGCGGTACACTCATCGCCGTCCGGATGTCTCGAACCACGCCGCCGGTCGCCAATGAGGCGGTGTCCGACCCCGCTGGACCCATCTGACCATGTTGAAAATCGGCATCATCGGCGCCGGGGGCATCGCCCGGGCTAACCACATTCCCTCCTTCCAGAAGCTGTCCGATCGGTGTCAAATCACGGCCGTCGCCGACATCATTGAGTCACGGGCGCAGGCCTACGCGAAGGAGTTCGGCATCGCCCAGGCCTTCCCATCCCACACTGCCATGCTCGCTGAGGCGGAGTTGGATGCGGTGGTCGTCTCCACCCCGAATCTTGCCCATCACCGCTGCACCATCGATTCTTTGAACAAGGGTCTTCATGTGCTGTGCGAAAAGCCACTTGCGATGAACGGCTTGGAGGCCCAAGAGATGGTGCGAGTGGCCCGAGAGGCCAAGAAGGTCCTTCAGGTCGGGCTCCAAATGCGGTTTGGGCCGGAGGCGACGTTCCTTGGCGATTATATCAAGGCCGGGTATATGGGACATATCTATTTCGCACGCGCCCAGGCCCTTCGCCGGCGCGGCACCCCCTCGTGGGGCGTGTTCATCGAGAAAGATAAGCAGGGCGGCGGGCCCCTCGTCGATATCGGGGTCCACATTCTGGACTTGACGCTAGCCACCATGGGCTACCCAAAGCCCGTCAGCGTGAGCGCCCAGACATGGGATTACATCGGAAAGGAGCCCGGCCACTACAACGTCTTCGGCAAATACGACACCACCAAGTTCACGGTGGAGGATTTCGCGGTGGGCTTCATCCGGCTCGATAACGGGGCCGTGGTCAGCTTGGAGAGCAGTTTCATGGGCAACCTGCCGGGCGATCCCTTTCAGGCCCAGTTCTTCGGTACCAAGGCGGGAGCGACGATCAAGCCTTGGCAGAAGGAGCTTCTCATCTACACCGAGCAGGACGGCCAGCTCTTCGATTTGACGCCGGCAAGCGTGGGAAAGACCGATTTCACATTGGCGGCGGCTTCCTCGTTCTTGGATGCGGTGGAAGGCAAGGCGCCTTGTTTGGTCACCGGCGAACACGGTGCAATCCTGAATACGATCTTTGACGCGATGTACAAGAGCGCAGCGTCTGGCAAAGAGGAGGCGGTGAGTCTGGACCTATGAGCGCTCGGGTAAATTGTGTGGCAATGAAAGCTTTGCGGCTGGGCGCACTCGCCCTTCTCACGGCGCTCGCGGTAGCGGGCTGCAATTTCCATGTGAAGAGCATCGAGAGCTACCAGGCGGCCACCACCCCTAACCCGGTTGCTAACGGCAACGGCGATCGTTATGACTACGGCGGAACCGCCGCCGCATCGGGCGGAACCCATCCCCTAACTTCTCTCCCGAGCTCACAGCCAACCGTTGGCACACTCAAGAAGTAACGGCCCAACATGAGGCGCACGGACTTGATGGACACGAGCCGTGAGATGCATCTTCTAAGACTGAAGCTGCTTCGCAAAAAGGGTCCCGAATGGCGCATCCGAAAGACGTTTGAGCTCTGCGAGGAGGTCAAACTTCTAAGGAAGGCGGGCCAGAATTGGATGCCGGAGCAGGATCCGTGAGCCTCCTTGAGACCGTTATTGAGGTGACCACACTCCTGACAGAGGCTCAGGTTGATTTTCTCATCGGCGGATCATTGGCCAGCTCGGTTTGGGGACAGGAGCGCACCACCCACGACGCCGACATTGCGGTTAGTCTAAGCGAGTCTCAACTAGCCGTTTTGGAACGACTTATCAAATGGCCTTACGTGATCGACTCCCAATCGATTCGGTCGCGTCTTGGCAATCTCCGTCCGTTTGATTCCGGTCAGATCTTGAATGGCGAGTCTCTTGACAAGATTGACCTGTTCCTGTTGATGGTGGACCCATATAGCGAGGCTCAAATGAAGCGGCGTCGATACATTGAGGTTTCGCCTGGGTGTTCCCTTCCCTTCGCCTCACCAGAGGACACCGTGATCGCCAAATTACGCTGGTTCGTGCTCGGCAATCGAGTGAGCGACCGGCAATGGAATGACATCGTCCAAGTCTTGGAGGTGCAAGATGGGCAACTGGATGTTGAGTATCTGTCCGGTTGGGCCCGACACTTCGACTTGGAGCCACTTCTGGACGAGGCACTGGCACAGGTTGAGAGAGGTCCCTGAAGACTGATGTTGCAGCATCGGTGAAGTTCCCCCAGCACCTGCTCGTGGGTCTGTTCCGTGAAGGAGACGGCGTCGGGTGTCGAGTCCCTAGTGAACACAGCCCGAACCCTTGAAGAACTCCGAGATGCGGTGTAAGGCGAGGGTGCAGGCCTTGGCAAGCCCGGCGGTTGCGGGCTGGGAGCCGTCATGTCGTTGGTCATCCCATGTGTCGCCCTCGGCGTGGCCTTCGCCTCGATCACCTGGTGTATGTCAAGCGGTTGATACCCGACCGGGTGGCGACCCACTTCGGCCTCGACGGGCAGGCGGATCGGTGGAGCAGTCGGGAGGGGTTCTATTGGATGGGAGTGATCACTCCCACGGCGACCGCCGCGTTCTTGATCGTGATGGGCGTCACCATTCGCCACGCGCCGCCCGAGTCATTGAACGTGCCGAACCCCGACGACTGGCGGTCGGCCCAGCACTACCCTGAGGCGGCAGCGCGGATTCAGGACGGCATGACCTTGCTTGCCACCATGCTCACTTTTTGGATGTCAGGGCTTTGGGGATTGATCGCGAAGGCCCAGGCTTTGAACCCGCCGCGGCTGACCGAGCGGGCGTTCGTTCCGCTCATGCTAGTCTTCGTCGCGGTGATGCTCGTGTTCGCTCACCAAATGTCCGTCGGCTGGAACGTGCCGTAGCCACCGTAGAAGATCGTTTTGTGCGCCATGAGCCGCCGAAACCAACCACGCCAAATACGTGCCCCTGGGGGTATCGTTGGATCGTCCGATAATTGATTTGGCGCAATATTCAGATTCCGACCAGGGTTGGATGGAAGCGATTGGAGAGCGCGAATCGTCTAAGTCCTGACGTGCGCCGAGGAAGGCCTCGGGCGCGTAGAATCCTGTAGGAAACAAGATCGCAACGAAGCGAGGATAAGCGAAATTATAGGCTGACAGGTGAGAATTTAAATCATGTGGCAACGATTTACAGAACGGGCGCGGAAGGTTGTCTTCTATGCGCAGGAAGAGGCGCAGAAATTCGGTGAAGGTTACGTCTCCACCGAGCATCTCTTGTTGGGGCTCGTTCGAGAGTCGGACAGCGTTGCGGCGCGGGTGCTGGAGAAACTCGGCATTAGCTTGAACCGCATCCGAGCCGACGTCGAAAAGCAGCTGCCCAGAGGAGATGCCCGGCCAAGCCAAGACATGACGCTGACCCCTCGGGCCAAGCGCGTCATCGATTTGGCGTACGACGAGGCACGAAACCTGAACAATAACTACATCGGGACTGAACACTTGCTCCTGGGTCTGATCCGGGAAGGCGATGGTCTCGCGGGCCGTGTGCTGGCCAAGCTCGGGGTCGAGTTGGAGAAGGCACGCCGCGAAGTCATGGCCCTGCAGGACAACGAGTCCCATTCCAAGCAGAGCAGCGGCTCCACGGGGGCCCGGGCCAATACCGGCGCTCCCAACCAGGCGAAGACTCAGACCTTGGATGAGTTTGGTCGCGACTACACCGAATTGGCCCGCGAGGGCCGCCTCGACCCGGTGGTCGGACGACAGCTCGAAATTGAGCGCGTTATGCAGATTCTCTGCCGGCGCACCAAGAACAACCCATGCCTCATCGGCGAACCCGGCGTCGGCAAGACCGCCATCGCTGAGGGCCTCGCTCTCCGCATCGTGAGCGGAGACATCCCTGACATTCTGCGAAACAAGCGGATCGTCGCTTTGGACCTTGCGGCCCTGGTCGCCGGCACCAAATATCGCGGTGAATTCGAAGAGCGGATGAAGAAGGTGATGGAGGAAGTCCGCCGAGCCGAAGGCAACGTGATCCTCTTCATCGACGAACTGCACACCCTCGTGGGTGCAGGCGCAGCGGAGGGGGCGATCGACGCCTCCAACATCATGAAGCCTGCCCTGGCGCGTGGCGAACTGCAGTGCATCGGCGCCACCACCCAAGACGAGTACCGCAAGTACATTGAGCGCGACGCGGCCCTTGAGCGCCGCTTCCAAGCGGTCAAGGTCAAGGAGCCCAGCGAGTCTGAGGCGGTCGACATCTTGAAGGGTCTGCGTGAGCGCTACGAGGCGCACCACATGGTGCACATCACCGATGAAGCCATTCAGGCGGCGGTGACCCTCTCAACCCGATACATTTCTGACCGCTGCCTGCCCGACAAGGCCATCGATCTGATCGATGAAGCGGCATCTCGAGTGCGCCTGCACCAGAGCCTGCCGCCCAGCGACGTCCGGGCCGACCGCGTCAAGCTCAGCAAGCTTGAGTCTGAGCTGGAGCACGTGCGCAAGCGCGCCTCCACCGAGGACTCTGCCGGCGACATTGAGAAGCAAGTCGGCGTCCTTCGCGATTCAATCGAAGAGCGGGAGGTGATCTGGCGCGACGAAGAAAAGGCCGAACCGATCGTCGGCGAGCCTGAAATCGCCCAGATCGTCCAGTCGTGGACCGGCATTCCGGTCACCAAGCTGGTAGAAGCCGAGTCGCGCAAGCTGCTCCGGATGGAGAGCGACCTTCACGCCCGCATCATCGGCCAGGCCGACGCGGTTTCGGCGGTGGCGCGCGCCATTCGCCGCTCGCGCAGCGGACTCAAGGATCCGAAGCGCCCCATGGGCACCTTCATCTTCTTGGGCCCCACCGGCGTGGGCAAGACCGAACTTGCCAAGACGTTGGCCGCCTACCTTTACGACAAGGAAAGCAACATCGTCCGGATCGACATGTCGGAGTACATGGAGCGCTTCTCGGTCAGCCGACTGGTTGGCGCGCCTCCGGGATATGTGGGATACGAAGAGGGTGGTCAGCTCACCGAACAGGTGCGCCGCAACCCGTACTGCGTGGTGCTTCTCGATGAAATTGAGAAGGCCCACCCCGAAGTCTTCAACCTGCTCCTCCAGGTGATGGAAGACGGACAGCTCACCGACAGCCAAGGCCGCTCGGTGGACTTCCGCAATACCATCCTCATCATGACCTCGAACGTGGGTGTCAAGCCGATCGAATTGCAGAAGGGCCTCGGCTTCCGCGACATCTCGATCGATCCTAACGATCCCAAGATGTACGAGTCCATGAAGAACAAGATGCTGGAAGAGATGCGGAAGATGTTCCGGCCCGAGTTCCTCAACCGTGTGGACGAGGTCATCGTGTTCCATCACCTGCTGCGCGAGGAGATCCTCGAGATCGCCGAGCTGTATCTGAAGCGGGTGAACGAGCAGGCGGCCGCGATGGGTCTGACCATTTCGCTCAGCGACGAGGTCAAGGACCTGCTGGTCGACAAGGGCTACGACCCCAACATGGGCGCTCGGCCGTTGCGACGCGCCGTTCAGCGGTTCATCGAAGATCCTCTCAGCGAAGAGTTCCTACTTGGCCGCTTCCACGAGGGAGACAGCATCCTTGCCGAACTCGACAAGGAAACCCAAACGGTGGTGTTCAAACTCCTTTCGAAAGAAGAAGAACCCGAGCCCAAGAAGAAGAAGGGCAAAGAGAAAGAACTCGTCGGCAACTAAAGTCTCAAAGCACGGCCCGGCCTCTGGCCGGGCCGTGCTTTTTGTGTAGGGCTTGGCATGCGATGGACTCAGTGGACTTGGCGAACCAAATGGACGGGTTTTGTGGCGGTTGATATTCAAGTTGTCGGGCGGGTTCAGGGGGTGGGATTTCGCTGGTACGTCAAGGGGCTGGCCGACCGGATCGGCGTGACCGGAGAGGTTTGGAATCGGCGTGATGGTTCGGTGGGCGCGCTGGCGCATCATCCCGATGCCGATGTCCTCGCTGAATTCGTTGAGGCGCTAAGGCAAGGGCCTGGGCGCGTGGACTCGGTATGGACGGAGCCTTCGGTTCTGGCGCCGGAAGGCCCGTTTCACATCGGCGCCACCCGATAGCCCGTCATCGTCGGCTACGGGGCGCAAGTCGGCTGCCAAACGGCAAACGCCGATTGCGCGGCTTGGAGTTTGAGGGCGCGGCGTACGCCTTTATCACGTCCCCCTTCTGGCGGGTCGGGGAAGAGGCCCCAATTGATGTTCATAGGGGCGAACTCACGGGGTGTATCGTCCTGGAGGTGGCTGATCAGGGAACCGAATGCGCAGGCGCGTGGGGCCGGCGCCGGCGACA
>Ga0302319_10025708_pt1 | contig 10408 bp, 11 predicted proteins | sample Bog_T0_2_FD_203319 | JGI IMG/M metagenome (GOLD analysis project Ga0302319, IMG submission 203319) | Peat permafrost microbial communities from Stordalen Mire near Abisko, Sweden - Bog_T0_2 | ecosystem: Environmental > Terrestrial > Soil > Wetlands > Peat | place: Sweden: Abisko, Stordalen Mire...
ACTGCCTACAGCTGAGCGCTTGATCAGTCCTGCGTCGGCGAGTAATGCAAGTTCGCGCTGAACAGTCCCCACGCTCGTCTCGACCTGGCGGGCAATTTGGCGAACGAAGAAAGTTTCGTCGGGCGCAACATACAGAAGCGCCAGAACTCTACCTCTGGTCTGGCCAAAGAGCAGATCCCCGGCGGATGCGAGAGGCGTTCTCATTTCGAGAACAAATGTACTCGAAATGAGTACAGTTTGGCTAGCGATGAGCAATCATTTCAACAAGACCGCCGGTGCGCAGGGAGAACTTTGATCATGTTTCAGATCCCAATTTCCTGGTCGTGGGCCGCCTGCTCAGCAAACGCAGCGCGGCGTTCAGCCTGGAACCTCGATTCCCGCGCGATCGCCTTGGGCTGCATCACGGCTTGGATTTCGTCAAAGTGCCACGGGCGAAACTCGTGGGTATCAACGCCCACGTCAAGAGAGAGCGCTAGAGGCTCGTCCGGCAGGTTGCCGTGCGAGTGTCCATAGAGGTGCCATGCACCTTGAGCGTGGTGTGGCCACACTCTCATCGCATAATGGCAAAGCACGATTCTTTGCTTCGCTACGTGGACTTCGGACAACAAATTCCAGGATGAAAAGAGATGCTGAAGCTTTCGCGCAGTCCTGTCGTGGTTGCCTTCGATAAAGTGGATTGTCCGGCAGGCCAGACGCTTTCGATAGGCGGTCACACGCTCCGGTCCTCCGAGGCAGAAATCCCCGAGGAAATAGAGAATGTCGTTTGGTTTGGCGCAAGCGTTGACACGCTCGCAGATCGCGTTGTCCATCTCCTGCGAATTCGCAAACGGGCGATTGCAGTACCGAATGATGTTGAAGTGGCCGAAATGAAAATCGGCCGTGAACCAGACATCGCGCATGGATTCATTCTCGTTGATCTCGGGGCTCAGCGTCATCGCCTATAAGAAAGCAATCGCATCACGACTCGCGGGGCAGTTCGCGCACGATTACGGGCCTATGCGATACTACAAACGCACTTCAGAATGCTGTTTTAGCCAAAAAGGGCCGTCCGAAGGTGGAGTTTGGGAGTTGTGGGAATTCTGGGAAATCACCGTACAGTGACCGTACAGTAGATTTGGAAATCTTGGTATTCATGCCAATTCAGGCATTCCCAGAATCAATAAGTTGAGCGTTTTCAACACCGATGTCCGGTTCGACTCCCGCCGCCTCCACCATATGTAAAGTCAATGGAATCATAACTTTAGAGTGTGGAAAAATCTTAGAGTTAGAATTTGTGCCAATTTTGTACGAGTGCTAGGCTGAAAGCATCATGCTTACGGTCTACACTCGACACACCTCCAAATGCCCAAAGAAGGATAATCCTGCCTGGCGTCGGTGCCGTTGCTGGAAGTGGATCATGGGCACGGTTCCGGGCCGTCCCGGCAGCCTGCGCGTCTCGGCGAAGACAGGGTCCTGGGAGCAAGCCGAGAGCCTGGCTCGAAAATACGAGATCACCGCGGAGGGCGGAGACGAAATCAAAGAGGCGCGGACGCTGCCCACCGTGAAAGAGGCTGTCAAAGGTTATTTGTCCGATGCCGAAGCGCGCGGTCTGGCGCCAGCCACGATCCAAAAACTCGAACACATCTTCAGAAAGCAACTCCTCTCATTCACCGAACAGCACCGGATCATCTTCCTGCGCGATGTGAATGTCCGTAACATGACGGAGTGGCGCTCGACATGGGCCGACAGGCCGCTGGCGAGAAAGAAAAAATTCGAACGTGTCGTCGGATTCTTCTGGTTCTGCGTACGTCATGGCTGGCTGAAAGACAATCCCACGGCAACCATGGGCCGAGTAATCGCCAAGCATGTACCGACGGACTACTTCACCGCAGACGAATACAAGCGCATCATCGGCGCCACCTATCGCCTTGGCGAGGACGCGGAGCGGACGTGGGCTCCCGAGAAGCGTGGCATTCGCATCCGTGCGCTGACGGAGCTAATGCGCTGGAGCGGCCTGCGAATCCGTGATGCGGTCACGCTGGAGTGCTCAAGGCTCGATGGAAACAAGCTGTTGCTCTACCAGGCCAAGACCAGCATTCCTGTTTTCGTGCCGCTCCCGCCGCACGTCGCCGATCTCCTGCGTTCTATCCCGCCCGGTCTCAAGCCGAACCCCAATTACTTCTTCTGGTCCGGCAACGGCCTACCCAAGACGTTTGTCGCCAACTGGCAGCGCGCTTATCGCCGACTCTTCAAAGTTGCCGATCTCCGCAAGCCGGGCGGCACGCCAAAGCGTTGCCACTGCCATATGTTCCGCGACACTTTCGCAGTCGAGATGCTGCTGGCCGGCGTTCCCATCGATCAGGTCTCGATCCTGCTCGGCCACGCCAGCGTCCGGGTCACCGAAAAGCACTACTCCCCGTGGGTTCGCGCTCGCCAGGACCAGCTCGAAAAGAGCGTGCAGTCGGCGTGGCAATTCCGGCCGGGTCACATTGGCACTGAAAGCTGATCCTATGGGTTTTTCTTGAGCATTATCGGTTGGTTATGACTTATAAACGAGTCATTTAATGCTCTCCAGAATTGTTAATAACACATAAAGCGGTTGACACTTAAGCGCAAAAAGATGAAAATTATCCATACATGGATCATATAGCCGATATATGACTCGTTAATGCTCCATGAGGCTAAAATGACCAAGCCACGGAACCGCGCATACTCCCGCTACAGCCTCGAAGCTGTCGCATTGTTGGGGCAGATGATCCGTGCGGGACGGATCGAGCGCAAAATCACCGCAGAGGAAATGGCAAGCCGTATGGGAATCTCCCGTGCGCTGCTTCAGCGCATAGAAAAAGGCGATCCCGGCTGCGGCATCGGAGCGGCGTTTGAAGCTGCAGCGATCGCTGGCGTGCCTCTTTTTGAGACGGACCGGGGGCAACGGACAGTTGACATAGACCGAGAGCGAATCAGCGCTCATCGGGCCGCTCTCGGAGAAATGCTAACGCTTCTGCCGAAGACGGCTCGCAAACCCAGAAGGACAGTAAAAGATGACTTCTAGAAACGGTCACAGCGAAGCCTACGTCTGGATCTGGCTGCCGAATGAAACAGTCCCCGTTGTGGCGGGCTTATTGACCAAGGTTGGAAGGCAACTTCTTTTCAACTACGGCAAAAGCTATCTGAAGCGAAACAACGCCATCGCTATTTATGAGCCGGAACTGCCACTTCAACCCGGAGATATCCCCTTGCATGAGGGCTTGTCCATGCCAAGCTGTATTCGGGACGCATCCCCAGATGCGTGGGGGCGGCGCGTAATTATCAATCGCAAACTCTGCCTGAAGGGACTGGATGCGTCGAAAGAGGAACTGGATGAACTGACCTATCTGTTGGAATCGGGATCAGACCGGATTGGCGCTCTGGACTTTCAGTTGTCCGCAACCAAATACGTTCCTCGTATTTCCGACCAGGCAACATTAGATGAACTGCTGCGATCGGCCGAACGCGTGGAAAAAGGAATACCGCTGCAGCCGGATCTGGATAAGGCACTGCAGCATGGTTCATCGCTGGGCGGCGCCAGACCCAAAGCCTTGATCACGGCGGACGACAGGAAGTTCATTGCGAAGTTCTCGACAAGCACAGACCTCTATAACGTCGTGAAAGCCGAATTCATCGCAATGCGGCTCGCAGGGCTGGTTGGCCTGAATGTAGCATCGGTAAAGCTGACCAAAGCACTGGGCGAAGACGTGTTGCTGATTGAACGTTTTGATCGCGAGAAAGAGTCGCAGGGATGGCTCAGAAAGCCCATCGTGTCGGCGCTCACGTTGTTTGGGCTGGATGAAATGATGGCGAAGTATGCCAGCTATCAGGACCTGGCGGAGATCATCCGTCACCGCTTTACGAATCCTGCCGACAGTTTGCGCGAGCTATTTGGTCGCATCGTGTTTAACATTCTGTGCGGAAATACCGATGATCACGCGCGTAACCATGCGGCCTTCTGGGATGGGAAAAGCCTTACTCTGACGCCTTCCTATGATGTCTGTCCTCAGCCACGGACCGGTAATGAGGCAAGCCAGGCCATGTTGATTCTTGGCGACAATCGGATGAGCCAGTTGTCAGTCTGTCTGGCAGCAGCGCCGAACTTCCTGCTCGATGCAGATCGGTCCAAAGACATTATCAAGCATCAGGTTGAGGTTGTCCGCAAAAACTGGAATGGGGTTTGCGATGAAGCGCAGCTAACGGAAGCTGACCGTCAACTATTCTGGCAAAGGCAATTTCTAAATCCTTTTGCTTTTTTCGGCGCGCCCAGCGAGATCAGTGGCGAATGAGATATTGCGAGACCACAGATCTAAACCATCTTGCATCGTTGAAGTTCCAACTTCCTCTATGCCAAATTGTCGAAGATCTCCTCGGACGGAACCGCAGATCTGATCCGGCGCGCCCTAACGAAACCTGTTGTAAGCGTGGTATTCAAGGTTCTCCGTCAGAGGACGAAAGGCTACGTTGCCAGGTTCGCGGATTCGCTCGCCTTGTAGACGATAGTAGTCTTTGCCGTTTTCGAATTCCTGCCGAATGCGGTTGCTGACGACCACTGTTCGGTCAACCGGATCGATGGTCAAATAGCCGCCATCAAAGAGACGGTGCAAATCGCTACGCATCAAGATTCCATTCGAGAGCTCATGTCGTTGGCAGATTGAAAACGGCATAATATGCGCTGTATCCAGCACGGGAAGCGTGCGTTCGCCAGTTATGACACAGCGTCTCTCATAGACGTCTGTTACCAAAATGCGGAAACTACCTTGACCAAGGCGTGGGTGCACGATCTGTGGCTTCCCATAACCGCTGGACTCCAAAGCGGCGAGTGTTGCGGTCGCACTCGCAATGTGTGGTGGGGGATGATATGCAAATCGCTCGGAAACCGCCGCCCATTGCGCAGCACCCGCGCCAGACTCCGCATCGAATCCCATTCCGACTTGATTGGTAAGGCTGAATTCTGGAGGTGATGGAATCCAAAGTTCACGTGGCCAGAAAAACGCTTCGCCAAGCATGACGCAGCCAACGTTCGGATTTTCATGTGGCGCAAAGTCTACATGGCGATATCGCCCGACTCTTTTACGCATTTCGTCTATGGAAGTGACGCCATTCGCTTCTCCAAAGTTGTCCCATGCCAAGCTCAAGGGAAGGTGAAGAAACCTCGTGAAGAAGCCGCCACCCGCGATGAAGTTCAATGGAGAATGCAATTTGAACAGCATCAATTCGCCCGGCTGGAGCGCCTTAAAATTGGCTGTCGGCGATGGACGCCAGAAATTGACTTCTTCCACCTGCGCGCGGGATGTGTGGAGATCAAACCAGTCTTGATCCGTTATGGCAAACGAATATTCGCACAGCTGGTGTCGATCAAGAGTTTACAGCCACCAGACATATTCGAAGAAAGAACAGCGTCTTGAGGCTCTTTAACTTTTTTCGATAAGTGTGCCGAAAAGTGCAACTGGAGAGTTGGCAGTTGGGTTTCTCAACTTGCTCGCTGCTGATGAAAACGAAGCAAAACGCTCTCTGGAATGCGATGCGTAATCTACCCGCGCTTGCGGCGGCTTTCAGGGGTGCCCCACAGCAGCACGCCGTCCTCCTCTTCAAACATGCGAGGGACAGTCTTTTCGTTCAATCCCCGCATCTCCGCAATCTCCGCCACGGAATAATGCCGCTCTAACCCGAGTGCCGAGCGGGTGATGCCTTACCTCTCTCTCGAACATGAGGGCCTCCCAATCCAACTCGAACCGACCGAGATATTTTCCAATCGAATGGCCAGCTTGCACTTGCATTAACAATAGAGGCGTGGTATCTATTAATCGAAGGACTGAAAACCAATGCGCGTCATCTTAGTCAACTCCGATCGACTCTCATCGTTCAGCTATCAGCTGGAATGGAGAGGCTTCGTTCGCTGACGCCATTAGATTGGTCAGATTCGAAGCCCTCCGAGAAATCGGGGGGCTTTTAGTTTTTGCGGGATTGGCGAAATGGAAGCCGCGCTCGACTTAAGATCGAGTGTCTTCGGACATGTAGGTTCGAGTCCTGCATCCCGCACCACGGGCTTATATCCATAAGCTCGAAGCGGCAACTTACAAAGTTGTCTCAGGAGATTTATGCCCTCAAGAGTTACGCCCGGATGGTGGAATGAGAGACACGCAGCGTCGAGTTCGCTGTGCTCTTTTGAGCGTGAGGATTCGAATCCCTCTTCGGGTACCAGGCGGATGTGGTGGAACGGAAGACACGCATGCTTCAGGAGCATGTGCCGTAAATGGCGTGAGGGTTCAAATCCCTTCTTCCGCACCAAGATTGTGATCGTAGGAGCGTGGCGAAAATGGAAGCCGCACTTGACTTAGAATCAAGCGCCTTCGAGCTTGGGGGTTCGACTCCCCTCGCTCCTACCAAAGTTGTGCCGGCCTGGCGAAATGGGAAGACGCGCTGCATTCAAAACGCAGTGTCCTCGGACGTGGGGGTTCGATGCCCTCGGCCGGCACCAATGTAATTGAATACGGAGAGTTGGCCGAGTGGTCTAAGGCGCCGCACTGCTAACGCGGAACACCTCTTGAGGTGTCATTCGTTCGAATCGAATACTCTCCGCCATTTTATTTCGTAGTGATGTGTGTGAGTGGCTTAAACAACTGACCCGGAACGTCAGAGGACCGGTGAAGACCCGGGCCCAGAGGTTCGAATCCTCTCATCACCGCCGCTTTGATTTGGAAGCGCTGGGCATTTGGCGAGCCCACCCCGTTCGAAGGGGGCCATCCTTCGGGATGTGAGCGTTCGATTCGCTCCACTTCCGCCAGTTTGGAGAGATGGCCGAGTCAGGTCGAAGGCACTCGCCCTGAAAGCGAGAGCCCCTTATGGTGCCGCGGGTTCGAATCCACGCTCTCTCCGCCATGATATGCATGTGAGGCAGATACGGTTAGCTGCAGCGGTCCGTAAAACCGCGGCCCTTCGGGGTTTTGGAGGTTCAAATCCTTTCACATGCACCAAGCTTGTTTCGTGTTCTTTGCATCTGGGGTGGAGAAGTGGTCCATCTCGCTCGCCCTCATAAGGCAAGAGCTCGCACGTTCGAATCGTGCCCCCAGAACGGCTACGTCGTCTAAGGATAGGACGCCTCCCTGTCGAGGAGTACGGTGCGAGTTTGAATCTCCTCGTAGCCGCCAGTTTCGCCGGTGTACGCTACGTTGGTTTGGCGGATGCTCTTTCAATGCATTGATTCGCGGGTTCGATTCCCGTCACCGGCACCAGTCTGAATACCTGCTTCTACGATTGCTTTCAGATAGAACTTACAAATTAGTAAGTGATTTCTTTAAATAATTGCGAGAAAGCAGTTGACTTATAATCTCGAATTGGGTTAAGTTGTAAGTGCAATGATGAACCGAGTCAATCACGGCTTTACACCAGCGACCGCGCAACCGCGGCATGGCGTACTTATGTGATCGCTCAGGGGATTCTGTAACTGGACTCTATCTACCCTCTGAGCCAATCGGCCAGAGGGTTTTTACTTTTGTGGCGCTGATCCGAGATAGATCAGCGGAGGGCGGCCTTGTGTAAGTTTGCATTACTCCGAGATAGCTCAAGGGTAGACCGGCTTCCTGTTAAGAAGCGAGATGTCAGTTCGAATCCGACTCTCGGAGCCAAAGGATTTTGATTTGTTCCCGGTTCGTTCAACTGTGAGGACCGCATGCTCTGAACGTGCTGATGGGGGTTAGAATCCCTCGCCGTGAGCCAGCATTGCAGTTGATCTCGGATCGGCTAACGGCAAGCCAGGGGCCTTTGAAGCCTCGAATGGGTTGGGTTCGACTCCCCCTCCGAGAGCCAACAGGGCGGTGATCGTACAGCGGCAAGTACGGCGGTCTTCCAAACCGCACACGCGAGTTCGGGTCTCGCTCACCGCTCCAGTTTTTTTAAAGAGGGGAGCATTGATGCAACGCCCCATTAGCTCAACAGGGAGAGCTTGTAGTTCGTAATCACAGGATTGGCGTTCGAGGCGTCAATGGGGCTCCACAAAAAGTGCGAGATCGCAAGGAGGATTGCGATGAGTCTGATGCGAAGGCCGGTACTACAACTGAATGCATCCTATGAGGCCCTTCGCATCATCCCGGCCATGCGAGCATTGAAGCTTGTTACAAAGGGGAAGGCTACAGTAGAGTTAGCCACGAATAAGTTGATCTACCCTGGCATCCACTTACCCAGCGTTATTCGCTTACTGCTTTATAAGCATGTCCCCGTCCGGTTGCAGCTCACCACGCGCCGCAACATTCTTATGAGGGATGGATACCGCTGTCAGTATTGCGGAATGAAGTTTCATGGCAGTGACTTAACGCTCGACCACGTCATTCCCAGATCGCAAGGAGGAAAGAATTCCTGGGAAAACCTCGTGGCATGTTGCCGAAAGGACAACCACCGCAAGGCGGACAGGACGCCGGAAGAGGCGAGAATGCCGCTGTTGCGCAGACCGCTGCCGGCAAGTGTTCACACCGGCAGATTCATTCTGCGGTCGATGGGGCTGGAAGTAAATGAGTGGAGTCGGTACTTATACGCCGACTCCGACGGCGACCGGCGATTTGCTGTTCGCGGATGAATGTGAGCCGGTATAGCTCGGGCGGCAGAGCAGCGTTCCTGTAAACCGAAGGTTGGGGTTTCGAGTACCTCTACCGGTTCCATAGCATGAATTGACTCAACGGGGATTGAAGCCAAACGCTGCGGCGCGTGATTGTGGATCACGTTCTAGAGGGTTCGACTCCCTCCTTTCCCTCCAAGTTCTACGTGGGCCTATAGCTCAGTTGGCAGAGCGCCGCACTTGCGATGCGGAGGTCGAGATTGCGACATCCTCCGGGTCCACCTGTTTCCGGCTTCGTAGCTCAGATGGTAGAGCGTCATGTTGAAGGCGTGAGCGTCGCGGTCTCGAAATCCGCCGAAGCCACCAAGTTGTCTGCGCGTAGCCTAGCCTGGTTTGAGGCACTCGCCCTGGGAGCGAGTTCACGGGAGTTCAAATCTCTCCGCGCAGACCATAAGTTGAGCACCTATGGTGTGAACTGGATTAGCCGCCGCGCTACGAACGCGGATTGAGGTCAACAGCCTCTATGCAGGTTCGAGTCCTGCCAGGTGCTCCACTAAAGAAAGAGGAACGGGAATGCAGTTGATCGATGGAACTATACCGGTGTTTGGTGAAGCGGACGAAAAGACGTTGAAACAGATTCGCACTTGCGCGAGGACCGCGGACAAGGTTGCCTTGATGCCCGATAACCATCTCGGATACGGGGTGCCGATCGGTGGTGTCGTCGCCTACAGGAATGTGATAAGCCCTACCGGCGTTGGATACGACATCGGCTGTGGCAACAAGGCGGTCCGACTTGATATGACGGGTGCGGATCTACGTTTAAACATCGGCCGCATCATGGACGATATATCGGGCACGATCAGCTTCGGAGTTGGCCGCAGGAACGCGGAGCGCGTTGACAGCACTGTGCCGGACAAAGCGCAGGATGGCTGGAGTCTGGAAGCAACTCGTCCTCTCTACCAGAAGGCTGCAGCACAGCTCGGCACTGTCGGATCAGGCAACCACTATGTTGACCTCTTCACAGACGAGGATGACCGCGTCTGGATTGGAGTTCATTTTGGGTCCCGCGGCTTTGGTCACGGAGTTGCGACTTGGTTTCTCAACGCGGCGGGTGCGAAGGACGGCATGGACGTTGAGCCGTGTGTTCTGGACGTGAACAGCGATCTTGGCGCACAGTATCTTCTGGCCATGAGCCTGGCCGGTGCTTACGCGTACGCAGGCCGTGACTGGGTGTGTGACCGAGTAGCGAAGATTCTCGGCGCAGAGATTGTGGAGGTGATTCACAACCACCACAACTTTGCCTGGCACGAGAAGCATGGCGATGAGATGTTGTGGGTTGTTCGCAAAGGCGCAACGCCGGCATTTCCCGGAGAGAAGGGATTTGTCGGCGGCTCGATGGGCGAGCAGTCCGTCATCCTCGAAGGCGTGGAGAATGAGAATGCAAAGTACAGTCTCTACTCGACCGTCCACGGCGCAGGCCGCGCCATGGGCCGCAAGGAAGCCGCGGGAGTCTTCGACCGCAAGACGGGCGAGTGCAAGCGTGCCGGAAAGGTGACCCAGGCAATGATGCGCACATGGATAGACCGCTCCGGCATCGAACTGCGCGGCGGTGGGCTTGACGAGTCACCTGATTGCTACAAAAGGCTCGATGAGGTTCTGGCCTCGGTGTCGGACTCTGTCCGTGTACTGCATCGCCTGACACCTGTCGGCGTTGCGATGGCATCAGCGTAAGCGTCCCGAGTTCCCCTCTGGCATGACTGCTGGTTTGAGGACGACGATGTCGTCATGGGTGATGAGCGGGAGATAGGTGCTCCACGGCCGGTTCGCCGATGGCGAACGGTGTCTGAGAAG
>Ga0302319_10025710_pt1 | contig 10408 bp, 10 predicted proteins | sample Bog_T0_2_FD_203319 | JGI IMG/M metagenome (GOLD analysis project Ga0302319, IMG submission 203319) | Peat permafrost microbial communities from Stordalen Mire near Abisko, Sweden - Bog_T0_2 | ecosystem: Environmental > Terrestrial > Soil > Wetlands > Peat | place: Sweden: Abisko, Stordalen Mire...
GAGAGAGTGAAGTTATTTCACGATCCTTATCTGAAATGCGACGCCATCCTCATGCGCCCCTCATGTTTTTCAAACCATACTCAAGCATCGGAGGTGATGAACACATGAAACAATCCATCTGTTCAGTATTCATCCTTTCATTCGCTCTCGCGGGTGTCGCAGGCGCACAGGCGCCAGCAACAGTCGTAACGAATGACACACAGCACACGAAGTCTCAACTCAAGCAAATGGTCCGGGATGCACACACGCCGGAACAATACAATGCGCTGTCGCAGTACTATGCCGGACAGCAGAGCGGCTATGCAAAACAGGCTGCCGAAGAGAAACAGGAGTGGATTCGCCGCAGCCAGAATGTAATGGTTGTGGCCGCCAAGTATCCGCGTCCAGTGGACTCCGCGCATTATCTCTACGACTATTACTCGCGCATGGCGGCGGAGTCAGGGCAACTAGCGATGAAGTATAGCCAACTTGCGGCACCGGTGCCGTTCGGGACCCTTAAGTAAATGCAACTGCACCAGAAGGAAAACATCCCTTCTGCATTCGCGCCGGGAGGGATGAGACACGGGAACGTCCTCATCCCCGCACTACTTTATCAATATGTACCCCTTATGCTTTCTTCACATCGCTGTCGCTAGTCTCAAGACAGCGGACAGGAGAAGGAGCCGGGCGGATACATGGCAAATGCAGCAGTCGCTCGATGGAAGGTCCTGTTGCGAAGACTCCCGGTTCCTGGGCAGTTTATGGCGGCGGGGGCGGGTGTCATACTCGCCACCGGCATTGGATTTGCACTGCATGTAAATCTGACTTCGATCAGTTTCATTTATTTGCTGCTTATCTTTGGCGTCGCAATGCTGTGGGGATTCTGGCAAGCGTCCTTCGCATCCATTCTCGCGGCCGCATGTCTTGACTATTTCTTTACGGATCCGATATTTCATTTCGCGATCAGTGATCCGCAGAACTGGGTCGCCCTGGGGATGTTTGAATGCGCGGCCATCTTCATCAGCAGGTTGTCAGGGAAGGAACTGCGCAGCGCGCGAGAGGCCGCATTTCATCGCGCTGGTATGGAGCAGTTGTACGAGTTGAGCCGAAGCTCATTGTTACTTGATCTGCGGCAGGCTCCTGGGTCGCAATTGGTTGTGTTAATCCAGCGGATCTTCGCAACAGAGGCTGTTGCGCTCCTTGATTTGAATTTGGGTCGCCAGGATAGAGCAGGCGAATGGGGTGAGGAGGAGGCAAACATTGCAAAAGAGTGTTATCTTCACGAAGCAGTTATGGACGATCCGCCAACAACAACGTGGCGGCGTATTCTCATGGGCGGCAACGGACCTGTTGGCTCGCTGGTTGTGCGCGGCGGGCTCAGCCCGCTGATTGTGGATGCGCTTGCGTCGCTGGCGGCTATTGCAATCGATCGTCACCAATCCTTCGAGAAAGAAGAGAGGGCGGAAAACGCAAGCAAGGGCGAGCAACTTCGCGCAGCCGTTATGGATGCTCTTGCGCATGAGTTCAAGACTCCCCTGACAGCTGTTCAAACCGCGAGCTCAGGGTTACTTGAGCTTGGAGAGTTAACGGAAGCCCAACGTGACCTTGTCGGCCTGATAGATGGCGAAGCAACCCGAATGAATAAGCTCTGTACACGGCTGTTATTGACGGCCAAACTGGAGGCTGGAAAAGTTGGCTTGAAGAGGGCCGAGGTAAACGTGCAAGATCTTATCGGTGAAGTGCTTGGAAGTCATCAAGATCCTGCAACGAGGGATAGGGTCGTCGTATCGATTGAAGATCCGAACCTGAGTGTGAGCGTAGACCGCGCGCTTTTGGCGATGATTCTGCAGCAGTACTTGGACAATGCACTCAAATACTCAACACCGCACACGGCAATCGATATTGAGGCTCATAGGAGCCGGACGGAGGTGCTGATCTCCGTGCATAACTTCGGATCAACAATTCGGATTGAAGATAGAGAGCGAGTCTTCGAGCGATTCTATCGGACATCCGAGGCGAGGGATGCGGTCCCGGGCACCGGCATTGGCCTCTCTGTGGTGAGGAAAGCGGCCGAAGCACATCATGGGCATGTTTGGGTGATCAGCGATGAAAGGGATGGAACAACTTTTTTCCTGTCCCTTCCAACTGGCGCAAGGAGGGAACTTTGAACCCTGAATTCACAAATGGCGGACAACCATCGACGGGGCAAGCGGCTGCCGGTCAGGGAACGATTCTCGTGGTGGATGACGACAGCTCCACGCGGCGGGCTCTGCGTGTGACCCTTTCCGGAATGGGGTTCACGGTGGTGGAGGCGGCGCGCGGCGAGGAGGCTCTCTCACTGGTGCGAGTGAGTTGGTTCGATGCAGTGTTGCTGGATGTGGATATGCCGGGCATGGGCGGTGTGGAGACATGCCGCAGCATCCGGCACGCGATTGCGCGATTGCCAATTCTGATGTTGACGGTGATGGATAGCGAAGATGATAAAGTGCTGGCATTGGATGCCGGCGCGGACGACTACATTACGAAGCCGTTTCAACTGCGGGAACTGACAGCGCGACTCCGCTCGGCGGTGCGCAGAAGAAGCGCTCAGGACAACAACCGCGATGCGCCGATTCGCTATGGCAAGCTCGAGCTGGATCCGGTGAAATACCGGGTGTTGAAGGCAGGACGACCCATCCACCTGACGCCCAAGGAATTCGAAGTGCTGCATTATCTGATGATGCATGCGGGTGAGCCAATCCCGCATGCGCGGCTGCTTAAGTCCGTATGGGGCCCGGAGTATGGAAATGAGCTTGAGTACCTGCGCACGTTTGTCCGGCAACTGCGCAAGAAGATCGAAGACGATCCGCGCAATCCGCAGTACTTGCTAACAGATGCCTATGTCGGTTACCGCTTCAGCGAGCAGGCTACCGCCTCGTAGGCGAAACATTTCCAGGCATTCTATCAGCCACGGACCAGAAAGATAGGAAGGCCTAACTTCAGGTTATAAGTGGGCCGGTATCTCTCGGTGTTATACATGGTGCTGACATCGACTTTTCGCGGACCCAGTTTGGGGTCAGGAATCTGTGCCATCACATAACAGCCTTCGCTGATTGCCGTCATCAAGCCGCTCTTGCCTTCTTCCACGGCATCCATGGCCATCCCTGCAAAGGTGATAGCGACCATGCGATCGACAAAGTCCGGGCTGCCGGAACGGAGATCGTAAGTCAGATCGCTGACCACGGTCTCCTCACCGGTCGCTGAGTTGATCTCGCTGCTGAGATCTTCGGCAACACTCATCTTCTTCCGATGGCCGAAGGCGTCCGCCTGGCCGTATTCCTTCACGGTATAGCCCTCCCACTCCGCCCCTTCAGAAAGAACAACGAGCGAGTAGTTGCTGGGGTTGTTGCGCTTGTCGTCGATGAGGATCTCGACCAGGTGCGGCAAGCTGACCTTGTACTCTGGAATGCAGCAGCGCAGCGAAGTGACGTAGGCGGTGTACAAGGCCGTATAGCCGGCATCGCGCCCGAAGACGCGGAAGATGCCGATGCGCTCGTGGGATCCGACCGTCGTTCGCTGGCGCTCGATGGCATCCATGGCGCGGGTGATGGCTGTTGAGAACCCGATGCAGTACTCGGTGTTGCGGACGTCGTTGTCCATGGTCTTTGGGACGGCGATGACCTTGGCGCCGTGCCGGTGCAACTCGGCAGCATAGCTGAGCGTGTCATCTCCACCGATGGCGATGATGTAGTCGAGGCCAAGCGACTCGATGTTCTTGAGGACTGCGGGAGTTACGTCGTAGACAGTGGTTGTTTCGCCTCTTTTTGTGGATTGGTGACTTGCAAACTGCTGTCCGGCAAGGACTGGAGGAAGCGCTTTCATCTTCGTCGGATTGGTCCTGGAGCTGTGGAGGAAAGTGCCGCCAGTCCGGTCAATGGTGCGGGTGTTTTCGCGATTCAGCGGCAGAATATAGCGGGCACGGCTACACGGGTCTTCGAGATTGACGTGAGTTAATCCTTCCCAACCGCGGCGGATGCCGATGACTTCGCAACCAATTTCAAATCCGCGGTAAACCACTGACTTGATGACCGAGTTGAGTCCGGGGACATCTCCGCCGCCGGTTAGGATTCCAATACGCTTAGCTGTCATGAAGACGACCCCAATCATTGCAGAAGCACTGTTTCCTGCGCAGGAATATTCTTCCCAGTTCCGCGCCCTCAAGGATATGCCCCGCGGCTTAGTTCGGCAAGGCGTGTATCGAGGGGGAACAAGCAGGTCGCACATCCTGGCGTATAAGTCCTTTGTTTTGGTATGCAGAATAGCGTTTTTTCGGTGTAACTCTATGTGTTTTCATGGCGGTACAGCAAGAGTGGGGGAGGGGGTGGGGTGTGCTTTCACTGGCAATCTCTTGCAAGTGAATGAAATATTGAACGTTATGGTCTCGAGGCCCTCAGGAATGCGACGGTTAATTGGGCGCACGTACATGACGGCGACGGTCCTTTGTGATTGGGCGGACATAAATCCAGTGTGCGCCTATCGGCGAAATAAACTGCAAAATCCGCAAAGAAAGTTTGGGATCTGTGCCCGAGAGTTTCGGCAGTCAACTTCAGCTTCACCCTCGCAACCGCTTGATCGCATTGGATGTTAGAATTCTGGCATCTTGGCTTCAATGCTTGAACATTCCCCTGAATTTGGAACCTTTCTGGAAGTGATGCTTCCCGGACGCGCGCGCCAGTTTGCGCTCGTCAGCGAGACTCCATTCCTGATTGGAAGGGGCGCCGAAACCGGCAACCATCTGCAGCTTGACGACCGGCGGATTTCGCGGAGCTGCGCCGCGATCGTTGCGGATGATGCGGGCTATGCGCTTGAAGACCGGGGCCATCGCCACGGCGTATTCGTGAACGGCACCAATGTGGAGCGCGTGACGCTGCAGGATGGCGACCACATTGATTTCGGCCTCGAAGACGGTTGTGAACTGATCTTCCATTCCCCTGGTGAAAGCCCCTCCATTGAAGTCATGCTTACGCGCCTTGGCAGCATCCCATCCATCACCGCCGCCCAGCCGGGAAACATGAGCAAGCTGAACCTGCTGCTTGAGGCCACGACTCTTCTGCATTCGCAGCTTTCGCTGGATTCCGTCCTGGGCACGATGCTGGAACACGCGATTGCGATCACCAATGCGGATCGCGGGCTTCTGCTGGAGCCAGATGATTCCGGCGAACTGAAGCAGCGGCTGGCGCGCACCAGCAAGAGCGCGCGGGTGCAGCACCAGCACATCCCAGCGAGCCAAACCGCGGTACGGCAGGCGATTGAACGGCAGTCTTCCGTGATTACGGCAGATCTTGGGCTGGCCGATGCGGCGCTGAAGAGTGCGCAAAGCGTCGTGGCGCAGCGCCTGCGCTCGGTTGTTGTGATTCCGCTTTACGCCATGCCGCGGGCCAACAGCGATCAGTCCGTGGTGCTGACGCGCGGCCAACTTCTTGGCGTACTCTATTGCGACTCCACGCGCCCTGCGGCGTTCTCAAATCTCGACCGGCAGATTCTGGACGCGCTGGGAATGGAGTCCGCCAGCATTCTGGATAACGCGCGGCTCGTGGAACGGGAACGCGAGCGCCAGCGGCTCGAACAAGAGCTGTCCATCGCTCGCTACATCCAGAAGGCGCTGCTCCCGCAGGGGATGAACAAATACCCCCACTTATCGCTCTCGGGGTTTCATCTTCCCTGTCACGAAGTGGGTGGCGATTACTACGACGTGTTTCCTATCGACAACCAGAAGACGGCAGTGCTGATCGCCGATGTTTCCGGCAAAGGTCTTGGGGCCGCGCTGCTGACCACGATCCTGCAAGGTGCGCTTTCCGGCATGTCGATGGGCGTGGAGCCGGCGAGGGTGTTTAACCACATCAACAAGTTCCTCTGCGAACACTCGGAGCTTGGCCGGTATGCGACGATGTTTTTCGGCATTTTTGGGCAGGACGGAAGCCTGGAATACATCCGGGCCGGCCATCCCTCGCCGATGCTGATGCGGCGCGGCGAAGTTACCGAGCTCTACACAGGAGGCTCCTTCCCGGTTGGTCTGATTGAGGAGGCCGAGTTCACCTCGACCACGGTTCAATTGGAACCGGGCGACACGCTGGTACTTTTCAGTGACGGAATCACGGAGGCCGAAAACGGTCGACGCGATCTTTTCCAAACATTCCGGCTTCATGACGCGCTCGCTGACCGCATCGACGAGCCGCTGGAGTCGCTTCAGCAGGCGGTGCTTGACTCGGTCAACGCTTTTTCCGCTGGCGCGGCGCAGGCGGATGACCTGACGTTGCTCATTGTGCGCTACCAAACTCCCGTGCAGGATACTGTGGCGCCGGGCTGAGCCGGGCGATTCCGCAACCGTGTATGCTTCTCGAAGATATTCATAAGCCGACTCAAGGGTATTGAGCATTATGGGCGTTCCAGAGAAAATTGGGCGTTACGAGATCATCGATGAACTTGGCCACGGAGCCATGGGCAGCGTTTACCGCGCCAAGGATCCCGCCATGGGCCGGGTCGTTGCCGTCAAGACCATTCTTGCCAGCGCGCTGGACAGCGAGCAGGGATCCGAGTTTCGTCAACGCTTCTACCGGGAGGCTCGCGCGGCGGGCGCGCTGGCCCATCCCGGAATCGTGCCGGTGTTTGACGTTGGCGAATTTGAAGGCGTGCCTTACCTGGTGATGGAGTTTGTGCAGGGGCGGACCCTCGCCGACCAAATGAAGCGGGGCGAACGGGCGTCGCTTGACCGGGTCTGCGAGATTGGGCAGAAGGTGGCCGAGGCGCTGGGGTACGCGCACCGCCATGGGGTGGTTCATCGCGACATCAAGCCGGAAAATATTCTGCTCACCTCGCGTGAAGTTTATGGAGAAGAGCGGCCGAAGATTACGGACTTTGGCGTTGCCAAGCTGGGCGGAGGCGAGTTCACTACCACCGGCCAATTCCTGGGAACGCCGGCATTCATGCCGCCGGAGCAGTTTACCGGCGAACCCATCGACGGCCGCACTGACTTGTTTTCGCTGGGCGTGATCCTTTATTGGATGGCCACCGGGGAAAAGCCCTTCGCCGGCGAGACGATGACGTCGGTGTCGTACAAGATTGTCCACACCGACCCGATTCCTCCAGGAAAACTGAATCCCGCCATTCCGGCCAGGATGGAGTCGGTGATCATGCAGTGCCTGGCGAAGAGCCCTGCCAACCGATATCAAACAGGGGAAGAGCTGGCTCTGGCGCTAGAGAGCCTGCGCTCGAACACCAGGGCCACAGGCATGCATACTGTTGCTCCAGTTGCAGTCTTCACTGAGGGCGCGGCGGATGAAACGCTGGACTCCGCGCGCAGCCTGCTGCGGGGAAGCGTCGTGGCCGCTGCTCCTGTCGCAACCGCACAGCCTTTCGCTCCTGTCCCGGCGGCGTTTGCAGCAAAGAAAAGCAATGCGCCGCTCGTTGCCGCGTTGGTCCTCGCCGCTGCGGCGGCAGCAGGTGGCTACCTATGGCTGCATCGCGCCCATCCAGCTCCGCAGGCGGCTACATCCGCGCCTGCCGCGGCCACCCAGCCTGCGACTCCACCCTCAACACCGGCAACGCCAACACCATCCACCACTGTGATCCCGCCCGTGATAGTACCTGCCGCACCTGTTTCGGCTGGCGCTTCACAAAAGAAGCCAGCCACAGCGCCGCCGGTCGCGACCGCGAAGCCTCAGGCTGGTCAAGTTGCCAAAGTTCCCGCCCTGCCCACACCTCCGGTCCCAGCCCAGGCTTCACCCGTAGCCGCAGTTGCGTTCGATCCTAAAAAGCTCGATCCAAAACAAAGTGCGCGGCTGAAGTTTGGCTTGGATCACTTCCCGCAGAACATGTCGCTCACGGTTGAGATGGACGGGAAGCTCTTTTTCAAAGGCCCGGTGGCCAACAAGGCTGGATACGACAATCTCTATGCGCCGGCCGGGGTGCATGAATTCCGCGTCACGATCAGCTCGGCCGGCGTCCAGAAGATCTCAAATATCGTCAGCGCGAATTTTGTTGCAAAGAAGCATATGACTCTGAAGATTGATTTGAGGCCTCAGCCAACCGGCTCCGCAACTTCGCTCGATCCCGCGACCAAGGTTGTTGCTTCACTGAAAACGGATTTCTTCCCATTCTAGAGAGATGATTGGTTGACCAAACTGTTACAAACGGCCGCTACAATCAAATCGAATCGGCGAAATCACAAGTCTGAACCGACCCGAAGTCCTGAAGACAGACATGCGGGCCCTGCCGGGAATTTAAGGAAACGACCATGAAGCTTTCTACGGAAGAGCTGGGAGGCGGCGTCACCAGGGTTATTCTGGACGGACGCCTGGATATTGAGGGAGCAGCAGCCGTTGACCTGCGCATGAATGTAATCGCGGGCAGCAGCAAGTTCCTGCTGCTGGACATGGAAAAACTCACGTTCCTTGGCTCGATGGGGCTTCGCTCGATTCTCGTCCCAGCCCAGGCGGTTCGACGCCGGGGCGGAAGAGTAGTCTTGTACGCGCCGGCGCCGATGGTCGAAGAAGTTCTCAAGGCCAGCAATATCGATACGCTCCTCCCGATCCACCACGATCTCGGCAGCGCGTTGGCGGCATTCAAGTAAGATTGCGATTCCCGGCCCATGTTATGCCCGAGCCAGACGCCCAAAGCCCGCAAACACGCCTGACGCTGCGCAGCCGTCTTGAAGACCTGGCGCTTGTTGTGCCCTGGTTGGATACATTGACAGCCAAGTACGCCATTCCCGGCGATACGCGTTTCAGGATCGACCTCTGTCTTGAAGAGGCGATCTCAAACATCGTTCGCCATGGATACGGAGGCCAGCCCGACCACGCGATTACCATTGATTTCTCGATCGATGTCCGGACAGGCCTTACCTTCACCGTGGTGGACAACGCGCCTCATTTTGCGCCGAATGAACAGGCTGAGCCGGTGCCCGCTCCGCAGACGCTCGAAGACGTCACGCCCGGCGGCCTTGGAATCCAACTGATGGAAAAATTCGCAACAACTCTCAGGTATGAACAGTTGCCGGATGGGAATCGGCTGACCCTTGGCTTCGATCTTGCACCTTCGAAACCAGCCGATGCATGACCGGCCAGGCCGCCCATCCCCTTCCTCTGTTGCCCAACGGGCCCCCGGATCAGTTGGCGAATGCAGCGTATATAAACAGGGCCTTTTCTGTTCCGTTGACCGGCGTTGCGGTCACACGAACCCGCTCGCTTTTCGTGGGATCGAACTTGAGACCCTCGATAGCGCCAATTCCAGTTTCGGCCACGGAATCCGGGAAGATTTTGAATGAGTCTACCGTTCCTGACGCCTCCTTAATTGAAAGTGTGCGGTCGCCTTTGTCGAATTTGACCACCGTGCCGATTGTCGTTGTAAACGGTCCGGCGCCAAGGGCCTGGAAAGCGACTGCGGTGCGCGGGCTTCCCCACCCGAGGTAGTAGACAATCACATGCGCGCCGGTCTGGTTGAAGCCACCAGCGGCGACTGCGCCATTGCGGATCGCTTTTTCAAGCCACTGCGATTTGTGGGAACTGGCGGCCTGATCAAAAACTCCCCCGGAGCCATCGTCGGCAGTGATCGAAAAGGTCTTGGCCGCCGCGTCGATGGTATTCACGGTCCCCGTCAAAGCATGCACCACTTCTTGCGCTTGCAGCGCATGAGAACCCAGCAGGCAACAGCCAGCAAATAGAGTCGTTCTCAAAATCGATTTCAGCATCGTCTTCCTCCCCCAGTGCGTAAGTTCGCAGATCTTTGAACGAGCCGAAGTTCAGCTTTCTTCACACGCATGGATTTTAGTCCAAATCATAGAGGCCGTGACGTGATCTGAATTACACGGCGCTAATCGCGCGCCAATATGGGACTGGGCTGCATCCTTCCCAACTTCCATGGATTAGACTCCGATGCGTTTGGCCCGTGAGCCGCGCCAGTAGAGGACGAGACCGGCCAGGATGAAGAGCGTGGTCCAGGCCACAAGGCTCAATGCAAAGCCGAATTTGTTGAGAGAGTCGCCTGGCGGAACGAACGAGACACCAATGCCGATGAGAACGACCAGGAAGCCGAGGCTGCCGCAGATCCACACGCCGGCGATGCCGCCGGGAACCAGGACGGCGTGGGTGTTCTCCGCGCGGTCTTTGCGATAGGCGAGCTTGATGACCGCGGCGAACATGTAGAGGAAGGGGATGAAGTAGAGGATTATTCCGGCATCGATGAGTTTTTGGTAGGCGGCCTGCGATGACTCATTGATCTGACTGCCGAGAAGGATGGCGGCGGAGATGGAAGCCTGAACGAGGATGGAAACCCAGGGTGTCTTCCAGCGGGGATGGATTCTGCCAAAGGCCGCCGGCAGATAGCGATCGACCCCGACAACAAACGGCACACGGGAGATGCCAGCAACGGTTGACCCCACGCCGCCGGCATTGCC
>Ga0302319_10025711_pt1 | contig 10408 bp, 4 predicted proteins | sample Bog_T0_2_FD_203319 | JGI IMG/M metagenome (GOLD analysis project Ga0302319, IMG submission 203319) | Peat permafrost microbial communities from Stordalen Mire near Abisko, Sweden - Bog_T0_2 | ecosystem: Environmental > Terrestrial > Soil > Wetlands > Peat | place: Sweden: Abisko, Stordalen Mire...
TCCGCTGAAGCCTTGAACGAAGCGCTCACGTTTCAGCGAGACACCTCTGACTTCACAGTAGCGGGTCTTGTGCGCCTCTACTATCTCCATCATGACGATAGCTTGCTTACCCCGGTCCAGAGAGATCAAATCCGCAAAGTGCTTCTGGACTACAAGTATGCGTTGGACGAACCCGGCCTGTCCGAAGCTGAGATATGGACGGAGAATCACCAGATTCTCTGCCACGGATCCGATTACCTTGTTGGCCAGATGTTTCCTGAAGAGACCTTCACTAACGATAAGCGAACCGGGCAACAGCATCGTGACAAGGCACGCGCTCAGGTTTTGCGCTGGCTCAACTTTCATGCCAGAACCGGGCCCGCCGAATGGGACTCAGTTCCCTACTACAACATGGATCTCGCCGGCCTTTTGAATCTGGTCGAGTTTGCGGAGGATGCGGAGGTGCAGGTTCGCGCCACGATGATGGTAGATCTGCTTCTCTTCGATCTTGCCGTGAACTCATTTTACGGACAGATGGGCACATCCCACGGCCGCGCTTATGCCCAGAATGTGCTGAGCGCAACGGGCGATAGCCTGCTTACTTTTCAAGCTCTTGCTTTTGGCTTCGGAAGGCTGCAGTCCGTTGACATGGCAACCACGATGCTTGTCACCGGGCGGCGTTACACCATTCCGCCGGTTCTTGAGGCTATTGGTCAGCATTTGCCGGAATCGATGCTCAACTTTGAGAGGCATTCCATTCCGCTCACAGAAGCCGGCGCAGCGCAATTTGGATTCAGTCTCACCGACATCAAAGATTTCGAAATTTGGTGGGGCATGGGAGCTTTCAGTAATCCCGCCGTCATTAACATGACTTATGACACCATCGACAAATATCACTTATGGAACTACCCAATGTTTCGACCCTTGAAGGCGATCGGCAGAGTACTACGGCCGCTCGGTCTGTTGCCAATGGCCAGCCGCATGTTAAACCCTGATTCCAACGGCGCAGTCATGTCTGAAGTCAACAAGGTCACCTACAGAACCCCTGACGCGATGCTTTCCACAGCGCAGGATTATCGGCCAGGAGAGAAGGGATATCAGCAGCACATCTGGCAGGCGACCCTCGGTCCCTATGCTGTCGTGTTTGTAACCAATCCCGGTTCGAATGATCACATCGGCGGTGTAGGCTACTGGTCATCCAACGGGCGTATGCCCCGTAACGCCCAATACCGAAACGTGCTGATCTCGATTTACAACATTCAACGGCAAGGTGCGCCAAGTGAGATGCAAACCGGCCCGTACGATTTTACTCACGCCTATTTCCCCGCCTGGGCTTTTGACGAAGTGGTGGAAGGCGCCGCGACTTCAGGCGGAGGATGGACATTCGGCAGGCTCGGTGACGGATACATCGGCCTCTACTCGCATCTGCCTTATCAGTGGACAACATCGGGCCCCGAAGCGGGTCAGGAGATCATTGCGCAGGGCCGTGAGAATATATGGATCTGCCAGGTGGGCCGCAAGGCAGTAGATGGTACATTTCAGGCCTTTATCAAGAAGGTGTCGAATGCGCCAATCGAAGTAACACATCTGCAGGTCAGTTATAGCGCCCCAGACGCAGGCGACTTGAAATTTGGGTGGAATGATCCATTTACCGTTGATAAGAACGTGATTGCTCTCCATGATTATCCTCGCTGGGATAATTCCTATGCGCACGTCGACTTCGCCTCAGAGCAGTTTCACGTTGAACTGAAGGGCAAAAGCCTCAATCTCGATTTCAATAAAGGGCTGCGGTCTTTTGGCTAGCTGGAAGTGATCTTGGAACAGAATTTAGTAAGTGCGGTATGCAACAACCTCCGCGCTGAATGGAGTACCGCTCAGGCGAGTTGTCTTTAAGAGGATTTCAAAATAGGGCATCTGCTTTGCGGGAATCTTTTTGAGAAATTGCTCCATCGATGATTCAGAGGAGAGGAACTCTCCGGCAGCGTCAGTGGCCTGCGAATTTGTGCCGGCGATAATCAGAGCGTCGGCCGTGTGGCTGGGGTTGGGCAAATACGCAATGATGCTGTAGCCAACCGTGGCGTCGGGGCTTGCGACGACCGTATACAGCGACTGTTCGCCCGGATGCGGATTAACGTTTTTTACAAAAGACTGATCGAGAACTGGATCCTTCTCGATTGTGAATGCCAATTCAGAGTAGAAGAGGTCAACCCACGGATTCGATATTTGACTGCCGATCAAAATCACGTTGTTGCGCTTGACTGAGTCAGCCGTATACTCGCGCGCATACTCCATAAACAGCTTTGTAGACGCTGGATCAAGAGAACGGATGCGCTGCGCAACACGGAAGTCACCCAGGCTGCCATTGCTCCTGGTGGCAATAAGCGTGAGGTCTGCTTTGCGATCGCTGCTTGAATCGGATGACTGAATCTGGCGAATGTAATCCCGGTTCAAATAGTCAGTCAGCGTATACCTTTGTTTCGTAATGTCCTCGATGAAAGCGAACGAGGTATCGGCCAGAATGATGTCGGTCTCGCGAGAGGAGTTGAGGAACCGGGGCCAGAATGCGCCAAGAGCCGGTTTGCCTTCCCATCGATCGGGAGTCTTGCGCAGCGATTGATTCTGCCACCAGAGGACAATGCTAATAACCGCCAACAGAAGTGCAAGCGCCGATGCCAGTATCAACGGCACCCGCTGATAGGGAAGGGGCGAGGCCTGCGGAACGGGAATCGGCGTGGGCGCGGTCTTCTCTGGCTGCGCTCGCCACCGAAAGACCGGCGTATAGCTGCCTCGCGGAATTTCAAAGATGAGAGGTTCGGCCGCCCCTTCCCCTTCAAAGAAAGCGTCGATCCGCTTGCGCAGCTCGGTCGCGTTGACGCGGACGATATTGTCCTGGCTCGTATCATAGTGCAAATCGCGGCCAAATACGTCGTGACCGAGCTCCTGCTCGTGCAGGTCTACGAACCCACCTTTCAGTGACTTTCCGGCAACATATAAGAGAAACTCCCGCAGCCGGGAGGCGCGCTTCAAGTGCGGGCTCGCGGCAACGCGCTCCACCAGACTCCAACACATCTTCGGATTGATTTCATCCTTGTGCTGGGCGCACATTTTTTTCTCCCTCCTTTGCAAGATTATCAGCGGGTTCCGCACGAGCATTTTAACATTCGACATCCAGGGCCGTATTTCGCCCGACCTACCGAAGCAACCCATTATGCATCTTGGGGTTACGGTCAATCAAGCTCATTGCGCTCAATCGAATTGCGGTCTTGGCAGCGTGGTCAATTTTCTGCATTTTGATCGCCTCTGACGCGCCAGTCTAAGCCAGAGTCACCTTTATTACGCTCGCGATATCGGAAAGTCTTTCCGGCGGAAGTTGAACCCGGAGCGCAGCCGATGTCTGCTGGAACTGTATCTTATTCGTACAACCCAACCACTCGACATTCGCCACTGCTCCAGGCATCTGCGGGCTCGACGTGCCCAACGCCCGAATCAGCACCTCACCGTGCGGCCAGCCCAGAACAAATGCATACACAACCGTATCGGCCTTGTTGCGCGTAAATCGAATGTCCTCGGAGCCAAGCCGGCCGATTTTAGTGCCCCCGGATGAAGCCAATGCTGACATTGCTGGCCCTCCGCCAAACACCTTCCACGGCCGCGTTTCATAAATGGCCTCGCCGTTCACCTGCATCCACTCGGTCATCTTATCGAGCACGGCAATCTCCTTGCTGTCGATCGTGCCATCGGGCCGCCCCGGGATGTTCAGGATGAACGTACCATTCTTGCTGACCGTGTCAATCAACCAGTGAATAATGTCCGTGGGGCTCTGGTAGCCGCCATATTCTCCGGCCTGGTTAAAGAGGCTTCGATTGTAATGCCACTCTCCGATACAAGTCTCAGACTGCCACGGATACTGCACGATCCCGCCGGCAATGCCTCGCTCTATGTCGGCCACAACAGCTTTGGCAAGGCGACCCGGCACTTGTTTCGTGGTGATGACGCCTTCCATCTTTCCGCCGCGTGTCTTCAGGTTGTGGTTATAAAAATAAGCACTCGCATTCATGCCGCCCCAACCCAACGGAAGCAGGGAATTATCGAGATAGAGCAAATCTGGATCGTGCTGATCGATCAGATCGCGCGTGCGATCGTAGAAATTCTTCACGTACGATGTGTCGGGCAGCGCCATTGGCGGATGCTTTGGAGCGTAGAGCTGTTGCGGATTGAGCCCCTGCCACCACTGTCCTCTGCCGTCAGCCGTGGTCAAGTCGCCGTCATACGGCACGCCGGCCAGCGGACCCGTCGCATCAGCGTCATGAGCAGTTTGAAACCACCACCAATTGCGGGGTTGATGCACAGTTACTCCAAAGCGCAAACCCTGTCCGCGAGCAGCTGCCGCCCATGCGCCCACAACATCGCGATGTGGGCCGATGCGGGTCGCATTCCATTCGTTATGTCTCGAATCCCATGCATCGAAGTTGTCATGATGGTTGGCCAATGCGAGAAACAACCGAGCACCAGCCTTCTTGTAGCGTGCAATCAACGCATCGGGGTTCCAGTTGAGCAGAGTCCACTGGGGGCAAAGATCTTTAAAGCCAAAGCTCGAAGGATGCCCATAGTGCTCAAGGTGATATTTGTATTGCTCTGACCCCTGCATATACATATTGCGCGCGTACCAGTCCCCTGCTTCCGGCACGCACTGCGGACTCCAGTGCGCCCAGATACCAAACTTTGCGTCGCGATACCATTCCGGCACGTCGTATGCGAGCAATGATTCCCAGGTGGGTTCATACTCGCCGTCCCCGGACAAACCAGGAATTGGAGCGACCATTGGCACTCCGTTCCATGATCCGCCGCGAACCGGTAAGCTCGGAGGCATCTTCGGCCCCGATTCTGAATTTGGGCTAACCTCCCAGGTCTTTTCGTCGAGATGCTCTTTTACAAATTGTCCGTTTTGCAACTCATAAAACACCCTTTCATCCGCGGGCGCGCCACAAAATTGGGCATAATCTTCGGTCAGAGAATTGAAGCCGTTCAGCGCCGGCGTAGTCGTCGCTTCGCTTCGCTGAGCAATCGAGGGTAGTGCCTCTGCCGCTGCCGTCGCCGCAATGATTTTGCAAAACTCTCGCCGCTTCATAAACATCCCCGTTCAAACTTAGGTGGTTCAACCCGTTGTGTCAAAGACAACTCCCATGCGGTTCGTCACCGCGCTCTCCTCGCCGCATTCCTCGCGATTGCGAATGGTGAGAGAGCCGGTATCAGCCCGAATTCTTGATGTCACAGGCCCCGCTATAACTCGACCTTACAACCAAGAAGTGGCACATTCCAATGGCCTACAAGCCATTTACTGTATGCCTTACCGTAAATTCACTTGTCAGCCTTGCTTTGCATCGCGAGGATGCAAACTGGCCTGAAACAATGGGCGGAGGAATGCCTGTCGATGCGGATGTTTAAGAGCGCGTTTTGCTTTGCTTCTCTTGTTTTGTCTTTCTCTCCTTTGGCTCTCTCGTCTCTGTTGGCGCAAAGCGCGCCTTTGGCCCAGACGCCCCCGATGGGCTGGAATGCCTGGAACCACTTTAAGAGAACCATCACCGATGCGGATGTTCGCGCCGCTGCCGACGCCATGGTCGCAAGCGGAATGCGCGACGCAGGATACACCTACGTGAATATCGACGACACCTGGGAAGGCGACCGGGACGCGCAAGGAAATATCCAGAGCAACAGTAAATTTCCCGACATGAAGGCCCTGGCGGATTATGTCCACTCCAAAGGCCTGAAGCTCGGCATCTATTCCTCTCCAGGGCCCACCACCTGCGCCAAGTTTGAAGGCAGCTATAACCATGAACAGCAGGACGCCGACACCTATGCGAAATGGGGCGTCGATTACCTGAAGTACGATCTCTGCGGCCTCAGGCCGATCATGAAAGATCAGTCGCACGGCGATCCGCAGGTGGCCTCCAACATCATGAAGCAAGCCTATGAGAAGATGCACCAGGCTCTGCTCAACACGCATCGCCCAATCGTTTACAGTCTCTGCCAATACGGCTGGGATTCGCCATGGACCTGGGCGCCGCTGGTGGGCGGCAATCTCTGGCGAACCACCGGAGACATTCGAGATGACTACGAGCACATGTCGCTGATTGGCTTCTCACAGGCCGGACTGGCGAAGTTTGCGAGTCCAGGACACTGGAATGATCCTGACATGCTTGAGATTGGCAATGGCGGCATGACGCCTGACGAGTATCAGACCCACATGAGTCTCTGGGCCATCCTCGCTGCCCCTCTGCTGGCCGGCAACGACCTGAGCAAAATGGACGATGTCACCAAGAGCATTCTCACCAACAAGGATGTGATTGCAGTCGATCAGGATCGTCTCGGCATGCAGGGTGATCGAGTAACCGCCGTCGGCCCCTGCGAAGTTTGGATGAGGCCCCTCGATGCGGGAGCCAAAGCGGTGGCGTTGTTTAATCGCGGCCCGCTTGATACTCCCATTACCGTGCAGTTAAAGGATGTCGGGTTGGATGGGCCCGTACACGCGGTCGATCTGTGGTCGCACAAAGACCTTGGTCTCGTGCAGGGGTCCTACACCGCGACCGTTCCCCGCCATGGAGTCGTGATGCTGCGCCTCGCTCGGTAGCATCCATCGAGCTCGGCGGAGCCACACAGACTGCTGAGCCTCGCTGATGCTGCCGCGCTTCAGATCCGCGCGCTCTATCTCTCAGTCAATTTATTCAATTTCCAAGTACAGACGCAGTTGCGGCTAAGTTTCATAGTGGAGAGCTCCATGATCAAGCGTTCCGTTCGATTTAGTTTCACGGCATTGGCAGCATTTACGATGATCTATTGCGCAATGCCAGCCACCGCATCCGTCGCGCCACAAGACCCCAAGCCCCATCTCTACCTGACTACAACCGATGTGTTGCGGCTGCGGCAGCAGGCCACACTGCCCGCGCTGGCGGCTGCGTACGCTGACCTCGAAACGAAGACGAATGCCAGCATGGCGGCATGGCTCAAGAAATATCCGGCCACATCCACGCCTCGCCCCACCGCTGAACTTGTCGCTATCGGCAAGCGCGACAATCCCGGCGCTGACAGCAAGACCATCGCCGTCGCTTACGCACTTCATCCCACAGCAGAGCTGGGAAGTGTGCTGCGAGAAAAGCTGATGGCCGCCATCGGCGCGCGCCAGATCAACAATTACTGGTTCAACGACGGCATTCATGAGGGAGAAGCCTCAATGCAGTTTCTTGAGGCCTACGACATTGCTTCATCGGCAGGCCTGCTCACTGCCGACGACGAGAAAGTCATTAAAGAGGAGATGAGGCGTTGCGGGCATTTTCTCAGCGGATGGATGCTCGACAGCTATTGGCCTGAACAGCGATTTTCTCAGGGCTACACCTGGTACTACCGAACTGTCTACTGCCTCAACTTTCATGTCTTCGCGACATCGATGATGGGCACCATTGCGATGATTTATCCAGACCTGCCCGAGTCTGCGGAGTGGCTGCGATCGGCGCAATCTGAGCTTCCCAAGCTCCTCTTCACAGAGATCGGCCTCGACGGCGCTTATGGCGAAGGCTCGCTTCACTACTGGCACTTGACCGCTCGAGCTCTGCATCAATTCATGGTGGCAAGCCGCAACCTTGGTGTGCGCGATTACTTCAGCGATCCCGCGGTGTCTGACGCGATGCGCCGAACGCTCCGCTGGAGAATGAATCTCACTGAACCCGATGGGCACCTCGTCGCCATCGGCGATACCGATCGCGATACCGTGGGCGCAGAAGATTTGCTCGAGGGCGGAAAGACTCTCAACGAGCCCACGTTCGTCTGGGTGGCGCGCACTATCATCGAGCGGGCCCGCCCCGGAATGATCCCCGATGAACCTTATGATCTCTTTCACTACGACATGGCTGCCAAGGCTACGGAACCAGAAGCCCTCTCAGCCAACCACCCCTTCTCCGGGTACGGCATTTTCCGCTCCGGCTGGGGCGCGCAGGATAACTACTTCCTCATGAAATATGGCACCACTTATATCGGGCGTCGCGAGAATGAAACCAACCTCGTCATCTCTGGCCATGCTCATGCCGACGCGCTCGAGTTGGAGCTCGACTACAACGGAATCCCGATCACTGTCGATCGTGGTCGGGTCGGCCGCTATCAAGACTGGGACACGTATGGTGGCTACTCCAAAGCCACCGTAGCCCACAACACCGTCGGCCTCGGGAATCAATGGGGCTACGACCGGCTCGATGGCCTCTACGCCGACCATGTCAAGCAGCATGGCAAAGAGTTTCTTTACGAGACCTCACAGAATGATATCGGCCGCTCCGATACTGAGCTGAGAGCCTTCGGCGATGTAGGCCAGATCGGCATCATCTCCGCCAGGCTCAAGACCTACGACCATGTTACTCAGCAGCGCACCGTGGTCTGGTTTAGCGACACCAGCGTAGCCATTGTCAACGACCGAATGGAAAGCGATCGCGAACAACCCTACGAGTGGTATCTCAATCCCGCCGGCAGTCTGCTTTCCCACGGCAAGGTGCTCACCTTCGGCGACGACATAGCAAAGCTCGATGTCATTCCGATTCTGCCGAAGGATGAGGCAGTCCAGATCGTCTCCAACGGAGACCCCAAGCTGCCTCCATACTATTTCGCGCTCCGTCCCACCGAGGTCAATGGCGGGTGGGCTCCAAAGAACCGATGGGACAAATTCACCCTGCTCGTACTCAAGAAGAACGCAAGTTCAACAGATTTTCTGAACGTTCTGGTTCCTTATGAAAAGACCTCGCCGTACACTTCTGCGTCAATGGGCGCCAAAGGCGTCAAGCTCACCGGAATGGACTCCACACTCCTCGTCGCCTCCGGTGGCAACGATGATCCATCACTCGCAGTGGACGGCAGCTTTGGAGTCGCGCGCCTTGATCATGGCACACTTATAAGCTACGCGCTCAATCACGGCCATGCACTCGATCTTGGCAACGAGCAACTTCTCAAAGTGGTCCTGATCAGTAAACCTTGGGAGCCCTTCTTCGACAGCGCGATCACTGCCGCCGTCAGTCTTGCCGACAGTCGCGCCAGCTTCAGCTTCCCGCTCAGCCCCATGGACAGAGGACTCCTCATGTTCAGCCCAAAGGTGAAGGAAGGCGAGGAACAACCGCTGCCCATCGCAGTCGCGGTTTCCTTCAGAGTCAACCAAAAGCCCAAACGCATCATTGCCTTGCGCTCTTCAACCGAGAGGCCACAACTCAACGACCCTTACTTCGATCGAATGACAACAGGCTGGGAAAACGATCCCCATCAGGGGCATTACCTGCGCGAGTCGCTTGATTTCACCTGGGACGAGCAATCGAAAACTGTAACTGTGACCATGGATGTAGGCATCCGTCAGCTCGTGTGGGAATAGGAGGCACACGTTGTCCTATTGCGTGCGACCTTCCTCTTCCACATGCAGAGTTACAGGAGTCAGCAAGCCGGAAGGAAGCAGCGGTGAGTCTGGCTTGTACATATCCACGTTGGTTTTGGTGTAATGAATCACCTCAGTCAGTTGTTGATCACCGATAATGCGATTCGGCCACAGGTTTGTCACCCTGATCGAGAGCACATTGCTTCCTGCATGAAGCGCGGAATCGATGCGCAGATTAAAGGGCGCGTGCCAGAGCGTCCGCAGTTCCTTGCCGTTCACCGATACGGTTGCAACCTCTCTCACGTCGCCCAGGTCCAGCCAAATCTCACGATCGTTGTTCAGAGATTCCGCATCGACAGTAATCGTGTTTTGGTAGGTGGCAGTGCCCGAGAAGTAGCGCACGCCGGGAAGCTTTGAGTCCGTCCACGATTGCAGACTCGTCATTGTGATCGAAGCCGGCGCGCCCCACCCCGGGGGAAATGTGACCGTCCATGGCCCTTGCGGTTGCGCCAGTCTTCCAGGCGCCGGGACTTCAACTGTCTGCTCGCCGCCGCTCGACATCTTTGCCATGTACTTGCCCGGTTCAGCACTGTGTAGATCGAATCCGATGCTGGAGTTCGTGTACACTCCCATCCCCTGCGCCAAAGAAGGAAACACCTGCTTCCCGTTGCGTTCCAGGCTCGTTGCATGAGGCGTCGCCTGGTGCTCAAAGATCACAAAGAACGAACCGAGTGCAGGCACAGTCAAGGGCACTTCGGTCTGCTCGCCGTTTTCTTGATAAACCATTGCTGCCGTCGATGTGCCCGTATCGATATCGAAGAACTCCGGTGTCCTGCCCTTCACGCGAAACATCAATGTAGCCTTGGCCGGTGAGTCATTCTCATTGCGCACAAAATAGATATCTGCGTCCTTTGTTTCGCGATGCACAAAGTCGAACGCGACTCTTGCATCGTCCGATGTGTAAGTAAAGTCCGGCACAATGTGCAGATCAGTGAAGGCCTGATGCGAGTTCTGCGTGCAATAGACTCGACCATC